>Ga0193742_1001713_pt1 | contig 12958 bp, 13 predicted proteins | sample L2c1metaG_FD_165511 | JGI IMG/M metagenome (GOLD analysis project Ga0193742, IMG submission 165511) | Soil microbial communities from a riparian zone of the East river system, Colorado, United States - L2c1 | ecosystem: Environmental > Terrestrial > Soil > Riparian zone | place: USA: East River... | reverse complement strand
CCGACGTTCGCGGTTTCGTCAACCGGACCGAGGACCTCGAACGTCTCGACCTGCTGCCCGCCGGGGACGAGCCGGATCCCAACGCGACCGCCGTGTGCGTCATCGCCGGCACCGCGGGGGTGGGCAAGACCTCGCTGGCCGTCCACTGGGCACATCGGATGGCCGACGCGTTTCCGGATGGCCAGCTCTATGTCAATCTGCGGGGCTACGACCCCGGGCCGCCGGTCACGCCGAGCGAGGTGTTGGACCGGTTCCTGCGTGCGCTGAACGTCCCCACGGCCGCAATTCCGACGGACACCGAGTCGAAAGCGGCGCTGTACCGTTCCAACCTCGCCGGTCGACGAATTCTCGTGATTCTCGACAACGCGGCGACCACCAATCAGGTGCGGCCGTTGCTGCCCGGCGTGTCCGGCTGTCTCGTGTTGGTGACCAGCCGGAGCCGGTTGTCGGGACTGGTCGCTCGAGACGGCGCACAGCGCCTGACGATGAAGCTGCTATCCGGTGAGGAAGCGGTCGAACTGCTCCGCGCCGTGATGTCCGGTCACCGGATGACCGACGACTTCGACGAACTGGCGGAACTGGCGAGGCTCTGCGCACGACTGCCGCTCGCACTGCGCATCGCGGCCGAACGTGCCATCAGCAGGCCCTGGACGTCGATGCGCGAACTGATCGAGGATCTGCGCGACGAGTCAGGCCTCTGGGACGCCCTGACCGCGGAAGACAATGACGAGTCCGACGCCGTGCGCACGGTGTTCGCTTGGTCCTACCGCGCGCTCCCCCGTGACGTGAGCCGACTGTTCCGCTTCCTCGGCCTGCATCCGGGGCCGGACTTCGGCGGCGCCGCGGCCGCGGCGCTCATCGACCTGCCGGTCGGGCGCACTCGGCGGTTGTTGGACGGCCTCGTCGGCGCGCACCTGCTCGAACAGGTCCAGCCCGACCGGTACCAGTTCCACGACCTGTTGCGGCTGTACGCACTCGACCAGGCCAGGGCGGAGGAATCGCCCGAGACGTACCAGGAGGCCGTGCGCCGGATACTGCTGTGGTACCTGCACTCGCTCAGACGCGCGACGACCCTGCTCGCCCCGGAGGCCGCGGACCTCCCCGTGCCCGGGTCGAACGGTTCGGCTGCGTCGTTCACCGACTACGCGGCCGCCAACGAGTGGTTCGAGCAGGAAGAACGAAACCTTCGCGCCGCGGTGAGCTTCGCGGACGAGGTGCTGATGGCCGACCTCGCCTGGTTGCTCGCCGCGCTGCTGTACCCGGTCTACGCCCACCGCAACCAGGTCGAGCACTGGCTCGCGACGAGCACCGCCGGGCTGGGCGCGACGCGACAGCTGGGAGATCCGCGCGGCGAGGCGTGGATGTTGGAAAGCCTCGGCAAGGCGAACGCCCAGTCAGGCAACCTCGTGGCGGGCGTCCGGTACCAGGAGGCCGCCCTGGCGATCCACCAGCGGCTCGGTGACCGGACCGGCGAGATCACCTCGACGAACGCCATCGGGCTGGCTCACCTGCGCGCTCGTGATCTGGACGACGCGCTGGGTCGTTTCGAGGCCACTCGCACGCTCGCGGCGGACATCGGCAGCGACTACTGGCTGGCGATGTCGTCGAACAACATCGCCAACGTCCTCCTCGACCTGGACCGCTTCACCGAGGCCGTGGATCTGCTGCGGACAGCGTTGCGGATCCATCGGCGGCTCGGTCTGTCCGCGTACGAGGGCGACACGCTGCGGGGGCTGAGTCACGCACACCGCGGTACGGGCGCGCCGCACGAGGCACGCGGGTTCATCGAGGAGGCACTAGCTATCGCCCGCCGCCACGACAACATCGCCTGGGAGGCGCACTGGCTGGTCGAGGCCGGACAGGTGTTGGTGGACCTGGGTGCGCTCGCTGAGGCGCTGGAGGCCTACCAGCGCGCGGCGGTGCTGCACCGCCGCCTCGCTGACCGGAGCCGAGAGGCGAGCGCCGTCGACGGCGCGGGCACGGTCTATCAACGGATGGACCGTGCCGACGAGGCCGCCGACTTCCACCGGTTGGCGGTGTCGGTGTTCCGGATTACCGGCGAGCGGTGGCAGCTGGCGATCGCGCTCGACAACCTCGCGGGCTCCCTGCGCGGTGTCGCGCCCTCGGAGTCGGATCAGCACTGGCGAGAAGCGCTGGAGCAGCTGTCGACCTTCACCGACCCACGAGCGACCCGGCTTGGGGCCGCGATCCGGGGCAGACTGGGCTCCTAGCGACGCCCGGCCATCAGTTGTCATTGACGCCGCCGCCACCGCGGCCCTCGCCGGTACGGTCGAGCGATGGCGGCGGACGACTTCGCGTACGTGCCCGGCTGGGCGCCGGACGCGGTGGCGATGATGTCGTCGCGCCGTGCCGAGGATCGGGCCGGCGCCGTGCTCACCCGCCTGCGCGGTACCGAGACGGTGGTCGACGTCGGGTGTGGCCCCGGGACGATCACCGTCGGCCTGGCCGGGAGGCTGGCATCTGGTGGGCACGTGCTCGGGGTCGACGCGCAGTGGTCGCAGGTGGCGGCGGCCAGGTCGAACGCGGCCGGTGTCGGCAACGCGCGGTTCGCGGTCGCCGAGGCGGGCGCGCTGCCGTGCGCGGACCGCGGTGTCGACGTGTACTTCTCGCACGCCCTGTTCGAGCATCTCGCGGACCCGGCCGGCGCCCTGGCCGAGGCCCGTCGGGTGCTGCGGCCCGGTGGGTTGCTCGCCGTCACCGCGTCGGACTGGAGCCGGGCCCGGTTCGCGCCCCACACCGCCGACATCGAGGCCGCGCTTCAAGGTCACCGGTTGCTGCGGCGCCGCGCGGGTGGCGACCCGGACGCCGGCGGCCGGCTGCGGAGTTGGATCGACGCGGCCGGTTTCGCGGTCGCCGAGGTTCGTTCGCGGCAGCTTGTCGACATGGGCTACGCCGAGCTGGCCGCTTACGTCGGCGACCGGCTCGCGGACGCGGGCCCGCTCGCGGCGGCCCGCCGCTGGCAGCGGACGGCGGGTACCTGGACCCAGTGCTGGACGGAGGTCGTCGCCCGCAAGCTCAGCGAAGAGCGTCGGTGAGCGCCCGCCACGCCGAGCCGTCGAACATGAGGTGCGACCCGCCCCGATTCTTGGAGTCCCGCACCCCGACAGTCGCGCCGACCGCGGCGACTTCTACGCAAGCGTTGTTGTCGCCACTGCCACTGCGACTGCTCTTCCGCCAACGCGCTCCGGCAAAGTCCTCGGTGGACACCACAAACCCTCCGGTTGCCGACTAGAGTTCATCGCGCATGCGCTCGACGAAAGCGACCGAGTTCGCAGGGCTCAGTGCTTCCGACCGCAGGCGATCGAAGGCAAGTCTAGCCGCCGCCACCTCCTCGGGTTTCTCGATGTGCAGCGACCCGACGATGTGGCTGACGTAGAGCAGATCGAGTTCCTCCTCGTCGGGAAACGAGAGCAGGATGAACGAGCCATCCATGCCCGCGTGTGCACCGTCGCGGTTCCGCAGCACCTGCAGGGTGACCGAGGGCAGCTGCGCCTTCTCGACCAGGTGCTGAAGTTGGTCCCGCATCACCTCGACTCCGCCGATCTGCTTGCGCAGGGCGGCCTCGTCGACGATCGCGACGAGTTCGAGCGGGAACTCCGCATCGGCGAGCCGGGCCTGCCGATGCACCCTGGCAGCTACCCGGTCTCCCCGCGCCGTGGTCAATCCCGAAGCAAACACGGCCCGCATGTAGTCCTCGGTCTGGAGCAGGCCGGGCACGTGCACGATGCTCGCCTCGAACTCGGTCGCTGCCTCGGTCTCCATGCCGATGAAGCCGCGGTCGTCGATGTTGTACTTGGTCCACCAACCCGGGCGTCTTGCCTCGCGTGCGAGGTCGAGCAGGTCCGGGTCGTAGTGGTCGTAGAGGTCCATCATCGAGCGAACGAGGTGCACGTCCGCCCGCGACTGGCCGGTCTCGACGCGGCCGAGGGAGCTGCGGGTCTTGTCCAGCCGGGGCGCGGCCGCCTCGAGGGTCATCCCCGCCTGCTCCCGCATCTGCCGCAGCCGGCGCGCCAGCCGACGCCGCCGAAACGTGGGGCTCGTCTGCGCCACCCCGGTTACCTCCCGTGCACGATTGATCACGGATCATCGCAGCCGGGAAGGACCGGGTGGGATTCCCACTACTGGGCGGCGCGGGCGTAGCCGTCGGCGAGGCCGAAGACCTTCTGGCCGTAGGGCACGGAGTTGTTGTACGAGAACACCGCGGCCCACCAGTCGGCCGGGGTGGACAGATCGCGGCCGCCCGCGCACAGGTACCGCCCGGCCGCCAGCGCGGCGTCGTCGATCTGCTGGGGGTCGCCCGCGCCGTCGAGGTTCGCGTCCGAGGCCCACTTCCGCCACGTCGACGGGATGAACTGCATCGGCCCGACCGCGCGATCGGCCGTCGTGTCGCCGTCGAACCGGCCGCCGTCGGTGTCGGAGATGGCCCGCACGCCCGCGGAACCGTCCAGCGGCACGCCGATGATCGGCTTCGAGGGCCGCCCGTCGTCCCGCAGGGTGGCGCCGCCGAACCGGCCGTGGTTCGACTCGACGCGGCCGATGCCGGCGAGCGTGGCCCACGACAGGCGGCACGACGGGGTGCTCGTGCGGAGCACCAGCTCGGCGTTGCCGTACGCCATCAGCGCGCGTGCCGGCACGTCGGTCGGACCGGCGAGCCGCGTGGCCCACGTCGTCAGGGGGTCTTCGCCCGCCGCGCCGGCCTGAGGCTGTGGTTGTGACTGCGGTTGTGCCTGTGGCTGCGCCTGCTCCGGGACCACGGCGCCGGGTTCGACGTCCGCGACCGGCACCGACGCGGCTGGCGCGACCGGTCCGGGATCCGGCTCGGTGGCCGCCCGCAGCAGCCACACTCCGCCACCCGCGACGGCGAGAACGAGGACGACCAGGCCGGCTCGCAGCAGGATGCCGCGCAGGGGCTGGTCAATTGGCTGGCCGTCGGTCACACAAGGTCAACGACGGCCCCGCCACGACGTTACGAAACGCGAGTCAGGCCGAGCGCCGCTCGTTGGCGCGCTGGAGCCGGTTGACGCACCACGCGGGGGCGCTGCCGCGCCGCAGGTGGTCTAGCACGGTCAGCGGGCCGAGCCGCCGCTTGAGGTCGGACGGCGCGAGGCCGGCCGCGCGGTAGTCGAGCGCGCGCTGGTCGAGCGGGCTGATGCCGGCGTCCCACCACTCCTTGGCCTCGGCGAGCCCGCCGACCATCTGCCACCAGCCGGCGGCCGCGGACAGCAGCTCGGCGGGGACGTCGGGCAGCCGCTCACGCATGGCCGCGAAGAACAGCGGGTCGGTCGCCTCGACCGAAGCCCACGCGCCGTTGCCGCCGCGAGCGCGCTGACCCGGGATCCCCTGGGGCTGGACCGGCACGTCCGCGAGCCACTCGGACGCGATGCGGTTGATCTCCTCCGACTCGGCGGTCTTCGAGTGGTCCTCGGTCCACTGCCGCACCAGGTCATCCACGCCGGGATCGTCGAGCATCCTGCCTCCTCGAGAACTGCGGACTGCCCCGCGGAAAGTCGATGCGGGAACCGTAAAGGCCGGCACCGACAGTTCGCCAGACCTGATCTCGAGGAAAGGCTGCCAACAGGGCGTAATAGGCGAGAATCCACCCGTACGGTCCAATGTGGCTCGTGGTTCGAGCGAGCATGGTCACGGTCCGTGATCCCTGCGGGTACGGACATACGGAAGCGCCGCCGGGCGGTCTGCCGGGCGGCGCTTCGCGGGCTCGTCGATCAGGCGAAAAGGTTCTTCATGAACGTGATGATCGCCTCGGCGCCGTCCTTCAGCCAGCCGAGAATGCCCTGCACCGCCTCCGCGGCCTGCGTCGGCTGGGTGATGACATAGAACAGCACCAGCGCCACGCCGACGAGGATGATGGCCTTCTTCGCGTCCACTGCACTCTCCGTCCGCCGCTACCCCACCGGTTGCCTGCGTTGTCCGCGTGTCATCGTCCTCCACATCCACCGGGTCCGAGTCGAGTTCACGCAGATGGCTGCACCCACTTTACGGTGCGTACATCGCCACGCACAGACCATACGGGGACATCACCCGATCACCGAGAGGACACGCACATGATCGAGACGGTCCGTGTCGAACGAACTGGTTCGGTGACAACGGTCCTGCTCAACCGGCCCGAGGCCAGGAACGCCGTGGACGGCGCGACCGCCGAGGCGCTGGCGGACGCGTTCCGGTCGTTCGAGGCGGACGACGCCGCCCACGTGGCCGTCCTCGCCGGGGTCGGGCCGTCGTTCTGCGCCGGGGCGGACCTCAAGTCGGTGGGTACCGATCGAGGGAATCGACTCACTCCAGTGGCTGACGGTGACGGCCCGATGGGGCCCACCCGCATGACGCTGTCGAAGCCGGTGATCGCCGCGGTCGCCGGGCACGCCGTCGCGGGCGGACTCGAGCTGGCGCTCTGGTGCGATCTGCGGGTGGCGGACACGACCGCGGTCTTCGGGGTGTTCTGCCGGCGGTGGGGCGTGCCGCTCATCGACGGCGGCACGGTTCGGCTGCCTCGGCTCATCGGGCAGAGCCGGGCCATGGACCTGGTGCTGACCGGCCGGCCGGTGGACGCCGACGAGGCGTTGGCGATCGGGCTGGCCAACCGGGTGGTGCCCGCCGGGCAGGCGCTCGCCGCCGCGCAAGCGCTCGCCAAGCAGTTGGCTGCCTTTCCGCAGACGTGCATGCGGTCGGACCGCGCGGCCACGCTCGCGCAGTGGGAGTCGCCGGATCCGCTGGCCACGGAGTTCGCGCACGGGCAGCAGGCACTGACCGAGTCCATGGGCGGCGCGGCCCGGTTCACCGCGGGCGCCGGCCGCCACGGCAGCTTCGAGTGATGCCCTGAACTCCGAACCGCGCCGCGGGCAGGGGCCGTCAGTGGCGAGCGGTCATGACCTGTCGCACGGCCTCGCTGGGGACCACTCGCAACGCGACGCCTCGGTCGGTGCACACGGACTGCGCGTGCCGCACCGCGGAGGTGGCCGCGTGGTCGCACGCCGACACGGTGCTCATGTCGAGGGTCAGCACGTCGATCTCGGACGTGTCTCTCAGCTCGAAGAAGTCCGTCACCGCGCGGTTCAGCTCCGGGACGGTGGACGCGTCCAGGGTGCCGGTGACGCTGATCCCCGACCTGCCGTCGACGAAGATCGTCACCGGCGAGGTTTTCTCTGGCCCTGTGGAGGTCATGACGCAGAGAATATGTGGACACACAAGTGCCCACCTCCGGGTGTCACCCTGAACTACGCAATGACACCATTTGTGCGCAATCGGTCAATATCGTCCGGTGCGTAACCCAGATCGGTGAGCACCTCGGTGGTGTCCGACCTCGGCTCCACCGGCGGGTTCGGCGAGTCCGCCGGGGTCCGGGAGAACTTCGGGGCCGGCGCCGGCTGCAGCTGACCGTCGAGCGACACGAACGTCCCGCGCGCCACGTTGTGCGGGTGGCTCGCGGCCTCGGTCGGGTCCAGGACCGCGGTCAGACACGCGTCGGTCCCCTCGGCGCGGGCGGCCCACTCGTCGCGGGTGCGCGTCCGGAACACCTCGCCCAGCCGCTCCCGCACGGTCGGCCACTGCGCGGGGTCGAGCCGGCCGGCGACCGCCGACGGGTCGATCTCGAGCACCTTCACCAGGTCGCCCCAGAAGCGCTCCTCGATGGCGCCGACGGCCACGTACTTACCGTCGGACGTCTCGTAGGTGTCGTAGAACGGGGCGCCGCCGTCGAGCATGTTCGACCCGCGCCCCCTGCTCCACAGTCCGATGTTGCGCAGGCCGTGCATGCCGGCGGTCAGCAGCGCCGACCCGTCCACCATCGACGCGTCGACGACCTGCCCCCGGCCGGAGACACCGCGTTCGACCAACGCCGCGAGCACGCCCATCGCGAGCAGCAGCCCGCCGCCGCCGAAGTCGCCGAGCAGGTTCAGCGGCGGCACCGGCCGCTCCCCCGCCCGCCCGATCGGCTCCAGCGCCCCGGACAGGCCGATGTAGTTGATGTCGTGCCCGGCGGCCTGCGCGAGCGGACCGTCCTGGCCCCACCCGGTGATCCGGCCGTAGACGAGCCCGGGGTTGCGCGCCATGCAGTCCGACGGCCCGATGCCGAGGCGCTCGGTCACGCCCGGCCGGAAGCCCTCGATCAGCACGTCCGCGTCCTCGACCAGCCGCAGCACGATGTCCCGGCCTTCCTCGGACTTCGTGTCGACGCCGATCCACCGCCGGGTGCGCGTCAGCGGGTCGTTCGGGAACGCCAGCACGTCGAAACCCGGCTTGGCGCGGTCGACCCGGACGACGTCCGCGCCGAGGTCGGCGAGGACGGTGGCCGCGAACGGCGCGGGCGCGAGCCCGACCAGCTCGACGACCTTCAGCCCAGCGAGCGGTCCCATGGAGCCCCTATCAGAGTGCGCGAGGCGATGGTATTCACAGTGCGCGAGGAGATGGTATTCACAGTGCGCGAGGAGATGATAATCAAAGTGTGCGGGAGATGATTTCCTTCATGATCTCGTTGGTGCCGCCGAAGATCCGCTGCACGCGCGCGGACGTCCAGGCCCGCGAGATCGGGTACTCGGCCATGTAGCCGTAGCCGCCGAACAGCTGGAGGCACTCGTCGGCGACCTTGGACAGCCGGTCGGTCGTCCACCACTTGACCATCGCGGCGCCGGTGACGTCCAGCTCGCCCTTCAGGTGCCGCTCGACGCACTGGTCCAGGTACGCCTTGCACACCGCGACCTCGGTGGCGGCCTCGGCGAGCTTGAACCGCGTGTTCTGGAACTTGAAGATCTCGCGGCCGAACGCCGTGCGCTCCTTGGTGTACTGGATGGTCTGCTCGACCGCGGCCTCCATGGCCGCCACCGCGCCCACCGCGATGATCAGCCGTTCCTGCGGCAGCTGCTGCATGAGCTGGACGAAGCCCATGCCCTCCTCGCCGCCGAGCAGGTTCTCGACCGGCACGCGCACGTCGTCGAAGAACAGCTCCGCGGTGTCCTGGCCATGCATGCCGATCTTGTCCAGCACGCGGCCGCGGCGGAAACCCTCCGCGCCCTGGGTCTCCAGCACCACCAGCGACACGCCCTTCGCGGCCTCGCCGGGGTCGGTCTTGGCGACGATGACGATCAGCTCGGCCTGCGCGCCGTTGGTGATGAAGGTCTTCGCGCCGTTCAGAACGTAGTGGCCGCCGTCGCGGATGGCCTTCGTCTTCACGTTCTGCAGGTCCGAACCGGTGCCCGGCTCGGTCATCGCGATCGCGCCGACCAGCTCGCCCGACGCCAGCCTCGGCAGCCAGCGCTTCTTCTGGTCGTCGGTGCCGCACGCGTTGACGTAGTGGGCGACGATGCCGGAGTGCACCGAGTTGCCCCACGCGTCGTCGCCGGCCTTCGCCTGCTCCTCGAGCAGGATCGCCTCGTGGGCGAACGTGCCGCCGCCCCCGCCGTGCTCCTCCGGGATCGACAGGCACAGCAGGCCGACGTCCCCCGCCTTGCGCCACAGCTCGCGGTCCACCTGCTTTGCCTGTGACCAACGTTCGTGGTTGGGCGCGATCTCCTTCTGGCAGAACGCGTGCGCGAGCTCGCGAAAGTTGTCGAGATCCTTGTCGAGCCACGAGGAACGCTGGGTGAGCGGCATGGAGGGCTCCAAAAACAATCCGGATGGCATGTAAAGTCTCGCACGAATGTACCTGCGTGCAGCTCTGCACGTAAAGCTGAGGAGCAGCGATGGCGACGCCCACCGCCCGCACGCACCGCACACAGGCGGAACGCAGTGAGCGCACCCGCGAGCTGCTGTTGGACGCGACCATCGAATGTCTGGTCGAACTTGGCTACGCGCACACGACCGTGCAGGAGATCTGCCAGCGGGCCGGCCTGTCGCGGGGCGCGCAGCAGCACCACTTCACGACCAAGGCCGAGCTGATGACGAGCGCGCTGGAGCACCTGTTCGCACGGCTGTCGTCGCAGATCCTGGCGGCGACCGCGCAGCTCCCGCCCGGCCAGGAACGCCTCGACCAGGGCATCGACCTGCTGTGGCAGGCGTACTCGGGGACGCTGTCGACCGCGGCGGTCGAGCTGTGGGTGGCCGCGCGCACCGACGCCGAGCTGCGGCGCGGACTGCTGCCGGTGGACCGCGCGCTCGGCCACGCGACGCTGCAGTTCTACCGGCAGATCGTGGGCGCCGAGGTGGACGAGGCACAGTTGGAGACGCTGCTGCTGTTGACCGTGAACCTGGTCAGGGGACTCGCGCTGGACGCCATGATCGGCGGCGACGCGACCCGCAGGACGGCGCTGCTCGCGGAGTGGAAGTCGATGGTGCTCGAGCGGTACCGACGAAGCGTTGGTAGGCGGTGAGCGGCCCGGCCCTCGCACGGGCCGCTCGCCGCACTAACTCAGAAGAGGGCATCGAACGCGAAACGTGACGTTTGCACCAGCAACGCGTTCGTCGCGCTCAGTCCGCGCTCTGCCACACCTCGTCGCCGAGGTAGTAGTCGGCGACCTCCGCGGCGGCGATCCGGGCCTCGTCGCGCCACGGCCCGACCGAGTCGAGGTCGTCGATCGCGACCCACTGCGTGTCGTCGTAGCGGTACATGCTGGGGCGCGGGTCGCCGAGGTCGGTGTCGAAGGTCATCTCGCTGGGGAACTGGCAGCGCCAGATCCGCAGCGACGCGTCGACCGACTCGTTCTCCGCGGTGCGCCACGACGTGAGCCTGCGGTCGCCGATGATCGTGTCGACGCAGCGGAGCGACACGCCGAACTCCTTGGTGAACTCGTCCTGCAGCGTGCCGCGCTCGTCGGCGCCGGACGGCACCTCGTCGCCGGGCAGCTCCCAGAACCCGGCCATCGACGGCGGCTGCGACCGCCGCGCGACGAAGATCCGGTAGTCGCGGATGATCGCCGCGCCGAGCACGATGGTTTCGTCGGCCATGACCGCCGCCTTCTTGGTTGTGTTGCCCCAGTAGCTCAGTTCGCGGCGTCCTGGCCCAGCGGGGCGCGGGTGTCCTGACGGGCGCGGTGCCCGTCCCGTTCGGGCGACGAACCGGTCACTGACGGGCACTGGCATCATGCGCGTGTGACTCAGCCCGCACCCGGCTACCCGCCGTACCAGCAGCCACCCGCGATGCAGCCCATGATGGGGGTCGCCGCGCCGCCGAAACCGCCGCGCGGCGGTGCGACCAGCCTGATCGCCGGCATCCTGACGCTGGCGGTCGCCGGTCTCGCCATCGGTGGCTCGTTCGGGCCGATCTCCAAGTCCCGCTCCGAGTTCGCGTTCGGCGACTCGGACGGCGAGACCACCGTCTACGCCGCCACCCGCAGCTGGTGGTCGTACAGCGGCGCGGGCAGCACCGACCCGTCCCAGCCGACGAGCTACCTCGCCGGGCTGGCGCTGGTGGTCGCCGCGGCGCTGCTCGTGCTCGGCGCCGGCTATGCGTTCGTCGCGTCCCGGTCGCGCACGTCCGGTGTCACCACCGCGAGCCGGTCCCTGATCGTCGCGGGCGTGTCGGTCACCGCGGGCGCCGCGCTGCACGTGCTGTTCAACGTGCTCGACCAGATGAGCTCGTACAACAAGCGGGAGCTGTCGGCGGGCGAGAGCATCGAGTTCAACGCCGGGCCAGGGCTGTACCTCCCCCTCGGCGCGGTCGTGGTCGGCATCGTCGCGGTCGTGCTCGCGCACGTCGGCCAGCGCCCGTGGGCGGCGCGCGTGGAGCCGAGCACGCCGCGGATGGGTTTCCCGCAGCCCTATGGCGGGATGCCGCCCGGGTACCCGCAGCCGGGCCAGGCCCCGGGTGCACCAGTCGCGGCACCCGCCGCTCCGGTCGCGGGCGCCGCGGTGCCGCCGTCGGAACGCCAGACGGAGGCGGCGCTCCCGCAGCCGTCGGCGACACCCGACGGCGACCCGGACGACCCGGACGGCGCGGCCGAGACGCAGGTGGTCAGCAACGCGACCGCCACGCAGGCGACGGACACCCCCGCCGGCGGCTCGCCCGACGCGGTGTCGCCCAGCCCGGCGACGGGCTCCCCGGAACCGGTCAGCCCGCTGTCGGCCGCACTGGCCGGCGAGCCCGGTCCGAGCGCCGCGCCGGCGCCGGTGACCCCTCCCGCCCCGGTGACGCCGCCCGCCCCGGTGCCGGCACCCGCCGCAGCCGAGAGTGCCGCGGAGCCGAAGCCGGAACCGACGCCGCTCCGCGACCTGCCGGCCGCTCCCCCGGCCCCGGAACTGTCCTCTTCGGACGAGGAGAAGAAGACCGACTAGCGCGGTTGGTGCGGTCGGCAATGCCATGAAGGGGTCCTTCATGGCATTGCCCCGACCGTCCCGCGCGAACACCAGGGCACGTTTGGGCAGCGGTGTCCAATTGCTCTGTCCTGAGACCGCCGGCTGCGGGATGATCCCTAACGTGTTCGGCCCGGCCGGCGCGCGGCGTGTACCCGCCTCGCTCCTACTGCTCACTCTCGCGCTCTACGGGGTAGCCGGCTGGTGCATCTGGTCCCGGGCGGCGGCGCCCACGGACGGCACCACGGTCAGCCCCGCGAACAGTGCTGTCTCCATCGGGGAGATCGTGGTCTCCGACCGGGACCCGAACGGGCCGTTCGAGCTCGGGGACCGAGTGGTCGCGATCGACGGGCAGCAGCTCGCGGAGCGGGCGGCACGGCTGCCCGGCGGCATGGCGGCACAGGCCGGCGACACGCTGACCTACGAGGTGAGCCGCGGCGGGAGCACCGAGATCCTGCACGTCACGCTCCACCCCTTCCCACTTCTGGCGAGTGTCGCCGACTGGTGGCCGATGTTGCTGGTCGCCGCGCTGCTGGCGGCCACGAGCGTCACCGTCTTCTGGGCGCGCCCCCGCGACCCCGCGGCGCACGCGACGCTGCTGACATCGGCGATCGGCATCGTCGCGATCGTGGGGGCCGGGTTCTTCCCGCTGACCGCGCTGGATCTCGTCGCGGGCGACCAGTTCTGGCGCTACTACACGGGC
>Ga0193742_1001712_pt1 | contig 12959 bp, 11 predicted proteins | sample L2c1metaG_FD_165511 | JGI IMG/M metagenome (GOLD analysis project Ga0193742, IMG submission 165511) | Soil microbial communities from a riparian zone of the East river system, Colorado, United States - L2c1 | ecosystem: Environmental > Terrestrial > Soil > Riparian zone | place: USA: East River... | reverse complement strand
CGTCCGCGCCTCGTCCGCTGTCGACGCCGTCATCAAGGCGCTCGAGGGCGATGAGAAGATCGGTGCTTCCATCATCCGTCGCGCCATCGAAGAGCCGCTCCGCATGATCGTCTTGAACGCAGGCGAAGAGGGCGCAGTCGTCATCGGCAAGATCCACGAATCGAAGGAGCCCAACTTCGGCTACAACGCCGGAACCGGTGCCTACGAGGACCTGGTCAAGGCCGGCGTCATCGACCCGACCAAGGTCACCCGCACTGCTCTGCAGAACGCGGCGTCGATCGCAGGTCTGATGCTCACCACCGAGGCCATGATCTCCGAGATCCCGGAGAAGAAGGAAGCTGCAGGCGGCGGACACAACCACGGCGGCGGCGGCATGGAAGGCATGTACTAAACCTTCCTGCTAATAAAGAAGAGAACTTTTTAAAATGCCTCACCGGTGAAGCCCTGGAATACTCCAGGGCTTCACCTTATGTGAGAGTTCAACCATAATGGTTGGAGGGAATGAAAGGCTTTGGAACAACTCTATTCTTATGGATCATGCAGTCATTCGTACCTTGAGAACGAAAACATTCACCCGTCGCTGGCCACTGGATGAACAAATGCGCGCTGCTGCCGCGACTGTACCCTCCCACTTCTTCCTCCAGAACCCCGCCGGCCAGAATTTGTATGTTTACCTTTCCAGATTTGTAAAAGAGATGTCAGAACGGCACTTCGGCCGTCCCTTTGGCGAGATTACTGTTCTTGACTGGGGTTGTGGAAAGGGCCAGATGAGCAAGCTCATCCGAGACCTGAACCCTAAGCAGATTGATAGCTGCGATCTCCTCACCAACAACGATGACTCTGCCTTCGGCCAAAAGACACCTATTATCGATAGGTTCGGTATTCAGGTAAAGCCCCTTGAGCATGAATATGTTCTGCCGTACGAAGATGCCAGTTTTGATGTCATCCTCAGCGTTGGCGTGTTGGAACACGTTCCCAAGGAACGGGCATCTCTCCTTGAAATTATGCGTGTGCTTAAGCCTGGTGGCCTCTTCTTCTGCTTTTTCCTCCCCACAAATCTCTCGTGGACCCAAAAACTGGCCCACCTCCGAGGGAATTTTTACCACGATCGCTTTTATAACGAGCAGCTCATCAAAGAGCTAACAAAAGAAGCCGGACTGGAGATCCTGGATTTCTGGTATCGTCAATTTTTTCCCAAAAACAACGTGCGATATCCCAACTATTATCTTTTTGAAAAAATGGATCAATTTATAACGCAACACACTTTTCTTAAATACTTCGCAACGAATATAGAGTTCGTGAGTGTCAAGCCTCACCTCTAGAATTCCTTGTCCCTCAAGGCGAGGTAAGGGAATGTCTGACAAAGCAAGTTAGTGTGCGACAGGCGTCTCTCCATTGCCGGGTGCCCGGGTCTCGCCTCCGAGACCTGAGTTCACAGGTGGCCGACATACCCCCAACAACTCATCTCGCCACAAACCGACAAGACACTATATGCTGATCCACGTGCAAGATAGCTTTTTAAATGTGGAGTGTGGAATGGCAATCTCGCGAAGAGAGTTCTCGAAACTAAGCGCATTCGGCCTGGCAACGCATATTCTGTCGTCCCCCCTCCTCGGCCAGAGCGTGCCGAAGAAGATAGGCTACTGCATCATCGGCCTTGGCCGCATCGCCGACCATCACATGCGAGGCATCGCGCAAAGCTCTACCTCCACCATCACCGCCTTGGTGAGCGGACATCGCGATAAGGCCGAACGTATCGCCGCGCAGCACAGCGTGCCGAAGTCCTCGATCTACAGCTACGAAGAGATGGACCGCATCCGCGAAAACAAGGCCATCGATGCGGTGATCGTCTGCCTGCCCAACAGCATGCATGCGGAATACACCTCGCGCTCGGCCAAAGCAGGCAAGCATGTGTTGTGCGAAAAGCCGATGGCCATCTCCGTCGCCGAGGCCGAGCAGATGATCTCCGCCTGCAAGGCCGCCAACGTCAAGCTGATGATCGCCTACCGGCTCCATCACGAACCCCTCACCCTGAAGACCATCAAGCTCATCCGCGACGGAGCCATCGGCAAAGTCGAGGCCATCGACAGCGCCAACGGCTTCAACATCGGTCCCAACGAGTGGCGTTCCACCCACACCCTCGGCGGAGGCGGCCCCCTGATGGACGTCGGCATCTACTCCCTGAACGCCTCGCGCTATCTCACCGGCGAGGAGCCGGTCTCCTTTACCGCAGTCGCGACAACTCCCGATCAGGACGGGCGCTTTCAAGGCGTTGAAGAGAACCTCTCCTGGACCATGAAGTTCCCTTCAGGCGTGGTTGCCAGTTGCGTGACCACCTACGGCGCATCCATGCCCGGTTATTACAAGGTCTTCGGATCGAAGGGCTGGCTTGAGGTCGATGAGTTCGGCTATGAAGGTCTTCACCTCACCGCAAGCTACAGGAAAGACCGCAGCACCTCGCCCACCAAGATCGACGAGACGAACCCCGAGCCCGACCCGAAGCAGTTCACCCGCCAGGTCGATCACCTCAGCCGCTGCATCCTCGAGGACCGCACACCGGCCACTGCCGGCGAAGAGGGCCTCAAGGACATGCAGCATATACAGTCCATCTACAAAGCGGCCGGCATCACTCTGGGTTGACCGCCCGCTTGTCTGAAGTAATCGTCGTACCCGGTCGAACCCTGCGCGGTGCCTCCAGCTTCGTCGACTTCAGCGACGTCGAGAATCTCAGATCGACCAGATCATTTCCCCTGGCCGAGGCAGGAAACGTCGCGACGAAGCTCTCTGCCATGGCCTTGCGAAACTGATCGAAGAACGGTGTCAGCGAGACCGGGCTCATCGTGCCCTGAAAATAGGCGTGCCCTCCGGTCTCATCCGAGACCTGGGCCAGGTAGCTCTGCCCACTGAAGCTGGCCGCGCCACCCCGAATCCCCGCGTTGCCGTAATAGATCGAAGAGACCTTCACTCCCGCCCGCTGCGAATCCCGAATGGCGCTGTCGACATACGGGCTGTTCTGATTCAGCGGGCTCACGCTTCCGTTATAAGGATCGACGCCATTGGTCAGCATCATCACGAACCGCGCCTTTGGCATCAGCACCGCGCCCTCTGAGCTCGACCCGCCCGGCCAGTTCTTCACAAAATCCGACAGGCAGAAATAAGGGCTCGCACTCAAACCTGGGGAACCCATCGGCAGGCGAAGATTCCCTGCCGCAGAGGCATGGTCGGTCGTAAAGTCCTGTGCCGAAACCACCCGGCCGTTCTGCATATATCCGATAAGAATCTCAACTCCCGCGGGGAGAGCCTTGATGAATCCCTGAATATCCGAGAACTGCCGTCCGAGGGAGGTGCGGAGCCCGTCGTCGATCAGCAGAGCCACCTGTGTCCCATTCGCAGTCACCGGGACCACCGCCGTGAGCTGTGCGTCACGATTATTAACTTTGGCTTTGAGATTTTGAGCCGTGAGGCTCTGGGGAGACTTGGAATCGACAGTGACAACAGCCTGCGTCGGCGTGGGTCCCTCCTGAGCATAAAGAAGGGGTGAAGCAAAAAGCGCACTCGCAAAGAGAAGTTTCCCGATCATGGCCTATTCCTTTCCATGAAGATTAGACGCAGGAAAGACTTGGACTGGACCAGAACCCTGAGAATAGACAAACAGATGACAAGCAGTGCCGTCCTTCTGAACATCAGACAGATGGAGTGTCTCAAAGGGAGACGTCTGCCATGAATCATCAGCATCTCCGTCTATTTTTGCAGATCGTCGAGAAGCAGTTTTGCCTTCGTTGCCAGGGTTGTCGCGCCCTCGATGTCGCCCGAGGTTAAAGCATCCTGCGCCTGCCGCAGAAAATTTTTGATCCGGCTTACCTGGGCCTTCTCCTCGTCAACTCTTGGAGCAGGCAGCGCATTCAACCTTTTGTCGATTGAGCCGATCGTGTCGGCTGCCTCCCGCTGTGCCCGTGGATTGGCCTCGCCGCCTAAGGAGAGGGCTCCGATGGCGGCATCGTCTGAGGAGACGGCTGCAGGCGTATCTGCCGCAGGCGTCTGCGTGGAGCCGGAAGCATTCTGGGTCGTCGGTGTCGTTTTACGCCTGCGCTCACGCCGTGGGGAGGGCCCCGTGGCGATCGGAATGGGAGGCAGCGTGACGTCCGGGGGCTGGATCATGGCCGGCGGATCGGCCGACGGAAGCTGGGCCAGGTCGACCGGTTCGGCGATAGGAGGTAAAGGCGGCAGCACACGTTTATGGCGGCAGCCGCTCAACCCAAAGGTGAGCGCGCAGGCCATGGCTGCCCATCGTATCGCTGCTTTCATCGTTACGATGTTCAAACGTGCTCTCCCAAAGCTCTTCGCCCGGCGCCTGCCGCCGACGAGGCCTTTCTTGTCTCTGTCGCCACACCTGCCGCCAGGGGCAGCCGCAGCGTAAATGTCGTACCCCGATCGCGGGCTCGAGGATTGGGGTTTGATCGCACATCCAATGTTCCGCCATGCATCTGCAGAATGCGATAGGTCATCGCAAGCCCGATTCCACTGCCCTTGGGTTTGGTGGTGAAATACAACTCAAAGATACGCGGAAGTATCTCTGCAGCGATACCTTCGCCTTCATCAATCACCTCCACCACGCCAAACTGGTGGTCGCGATGAAGAGCGATGTGCAGGTTTCCTCCCTCTGGCATCGCCTGCATGCCATTCAAAAGCAGGTTCAAAAGCGCTTGCCGGACCAGCTCAGCGTCAACACGCACCGTTAAGGGCTCTTCGGTGGCATCGATCGACACCTGGACGCCGTTCTCCTGCATCTCCGCCGCCGTCAACTCAACGACGGAGCCAATCACGTGGCGCAGATCATGCTCGCGCAGCTTCAGCTCGATGGGCCGCGAAAAGTCCGCCAGCGTCTGCACCACGCGGTCCAGCCGCTGCATCTCGCCGGTGAGGATGTCGACGTGGCGCTGCGCTCCCCCAAAGGCCCCCGGACCCGCCGCAGCCAGCTTGCTGCGCAGCAGCTCCAGGTGGACGACCATGGCGTTGATTGGGTTCTTCACCTCGTGTCCGACGCCTGCGGTCAAACGTCCAATTGCGGCCAGGCGGCGTGAGATCTCCAGCTCCTGTCCGAGCTGCATCACCGACTCCAGATCGCGCAGCGTCACCAGGGTCCCCATACTCCCCCTGCCCTGGCCACCGTCAAAGCGGTCCAGCGATATCTGGACCCGGCGCCCGTCTTCGAGCGTGACGCTCTCGGCGCTTCCAGAGTCTCCACCCCCGAAGACCGCAAGGACAGCAGCTCCCAGTACGGTCTCCGGCTCGAAGATCTCCTCAAGCTGATTCCCTACGAGATTGCTTACGGGGTGATTGAGGAAGAAGGCCACTGCGTCGGAGACCATCACGGCACGTCGATCGGCGGTAAACAAAAGTACGCCGTCCCGCAACGTATCGAGCATCTGGTTCAGGTTCGCCTGTAACGCCGTATAGCCGGCCTCCGTGGTACGCATCTGCTCGCCCAGCCGATCGATGGTCTGCGAGACTCTCACCACGGCATCACTATCGGAGTGGCCCGGAGCCGGCAGCGTCACGTTCTCTCCTGGCTGCAGCGTCAGCTTCTCCAGCTGACGGCTGATCTGCTCAATAGGCTGCAGGGCTGCGTTGGCCAGCACGGCCGCGGCAACCATCGCAGCCAAAGCTGCCAGCAGAGCAAACAAGCCTGCAGCCTTCAGCCAGGGTTCATAAGAATTTCTCAGAAACGTTGACCGTACCCCCACATGGACCACCAGGAACCGCTGGCCGTTTCGATCCAGCGGCTGGACCGTATCGAAGACCTGCGGCCGTCCGAAGACCTGGCGGCGCTGATAGGCGATGCTGCCATTCTGGACGCTCTCAAGACGGTTGCGCTGGCTTACCGCCTGGCCGACCGCATCCGGATCGGTGCTGACCACAATGACTCCTCGTGCGTTGGTCACGTTGACGTCCTGCACCGTCGGCGAATAGCGCACGATCGCGTTCATGACATCGGCCAGAGGCTGATAATTGCGCAGGGCGTCGGCAACAGCCGATGAGAGCGCCTTATCGCTCAGGTCGGAGGGCGGATTCGCGCGCAGACCGGTCTCCACTGCCTGCCGGGTCATCAGGGTGACCTCGTTGGCAAGTACGTTATTGGCCGCGGCCGTCTGTTCGATTCTCTGTCGCAGCAGCTCGCCTACAAACAGAATCGACAGCACAGCCACGATCGCAAACGTCAGTCCGGTAGCCGATACCACCAGCTTCGTCTTCAGCCGCATTGGCCTAATCCACCAGGGCAGAGTTATTCGAATATTCCTTCAGCTTGTTCTGCAATGTCTTTGAACTTATACCCAGAATCTCAGCGGCTTTGGTCTTGTTGTTATGGGTCGACATCAACGTCTTCAGGATGAGCTGACGCTCGGCCTCATCGACCGTCGTCCCCACCTCCACACGGACCGTATTCTGATCCTCAAGATAACGCTCCACCTCGCTCGGACGCGAGACCTCCGGTCTGCTCTCCCCGGCTCCAACTCCGAAACGGTTCCCCTTGGAGATCGCCGGCGCAAAGCCCGGCTCCCCGAAGTTCGGAGGAAGATGGTCGATCTCCAGCATCCCCGTGCCTGCCATGATCGTCGCGCGCTCGATGGTGTTCCGCAGCTCGCGAACATTGCCCGGCCAGGAGTAGCCCACCAGGCGCTTCAACAGCGAATCCTTGATGCCGGTCACCGTGCAGCTGTGACGATCGTTCATGTCGGCAATCATCTTCTGCGCAATCGGCGCGATGTCCTCGATGTGATCGCGCAGCGGCGGCATCTGGATATTGAAGACGTTCAGACGGTAATAAAGATCTCCCCGCAGCTCGCCTGCCGCAACCGCCTCTTCGGGATCCTTGTTGGTCGCGGCAACCACACGCACGTCCACCGGGGTCTCCGCCTTGCTTCCCAGACGCCGCAGCTTGCGGTCTTCGAGCACGCGCAGCAACTTGGCCTGTGTGGCCGCGGGCATCTCCCCGATCTCGTCCAGTAGCAGCGTTCCCTCCTCCGCCAGTTCGAAGCATCCTGCCCGTCGTTCCAGCGCTCCCGTGAAGGCTCCCTTCTCGTGGCCGAAGATCTCGCTCTCGATCAGGGTCTCAGGAATCGCGGCGCAGTTGACCGCGACGAAAGGTTTGTTGCGTCGCGAGCTGAGCTCATGCAGAGCGCGCGCCACCAGCTCCTTACCGGTGCCACTTTCGCCGGTGACCAGCACGCTTACGTTGGAAGGCGCCACCCGCTCGATCAGGGAGAAGACAGCCTTCATCTTTTGCGAGGTCCCGACCAGAGGGCCGAGCATCCCCGTCTCGTGCTGCCGCCGCACGACCGCGGGGTTCGCGTCGACCACATCGATGTGCTGCCGGATCGCGTTCTGCAGAATCGTGCGCAGCCGCAACGGATCCACCGGCTTGGGAACATAGTCATAGGCTCCCTTCCGCATTGCCTCCACAGCCGATTCGATCGACCCCTGGGCCGTCATCATCACCACAGCCATGTGATCGGGCAGGTCGGCGATCCGGTCCAGCAGCTCCATCCCGTCCATGCGGGGCATCTTGAGATCAGTGACAATAATCGCGGGGTTCCAGACGATGGCCTTCTCCAGACCCTCTATTCCATCCGCGGCGCCTTCGGTCCTGTACCCCCAGCTCTCGATTAGTTCGGTCAGGCCCGTACGCGCGTGCACTTCATCTTCGACAATCAAAACTCGTTCCAAAACTTGTCCCGCTTTCCTTGCACCAGAGTTGTCGGCAGATACTCAGCTTGGATGCCTGTAAAATCTTAAGTGTAGCGCCACGGGGAGCCTGGTTGGATACTCCCTCTTCCATTCTCGGCCGTATGTTTATCTAACCTCTTGAGGGACTACCGCTTAGGATGTTCTTTGTATTTCGGGCGTTGGCGCCGTTCTGCGTCGTCGCGGTATCCTTCAGTCATGCTTGAACCCGAAATCACGGTCGAAGTCTTTGCTCAGCAGCGTAACCAGGACAATGCCCCCCTTCTGTTGGACGTCCGCGAATTTTGGGAGTTTAACACCGCAAGTCTCCCCGGAGCGGTTCTTATGCCCATGGGTGATGTACCCTCGCGCGCTCATCAGGAGCTGGATCCCGATCAGCCCATCGTTGTCTTGTGCCACCACGGCGCCCGCTCGCTTTCGGTGACGATGTGGCTCCGTAATCAGGGGTTCGAACACGTCCAGTCTCTAGCCGGAGGAATCGACCGCTGGTCCCAGGCAATTGATTCCGCGGTCCCTCGTTACTAGATCAACTCGTTACTAGATCAACACGTCGTACACCGTATCCCTCGTTCCTTCACTCCTTGGCAGCCATTTCGACGTCATCGTGCATCTCAAAAAAGAGAGCAAGTGGGCCGGGATCAGACCGGGATCCTTGACGGGGAGCAGTATGAAGGGAAGGGACCTGCCAAACATTTCACCTCGCAGGGGGCGGGGGCACAGAGAGGAAAGCACCACCGTGCGTCGACCGGACGCAGCGTTCACCGGCAAGCCGTCCGCGAATCCTCCCGAACTTCTCTCCGAACCCAGCGAATCGCCCTCTACACAAGAGGTGAAACACAGCCTCGCACTCCTTGCAGCTATCGTCGAATCCTCCGACGATGCCATCATCAGCATCGATCTAAACGGCATCATCACCAGCTGGAACAAAGGGGCTGAGCACATCTTTGGCTACCAGGCCTCCGAGGTGCTGGAGCATCCAGTCTCAAAGCTCGAATCCCCGAACTGCCCCGACGATGCAAAGAACGTCCTTGAAAAGGTTCGTCACGGCGAGACGGTCGATCACTACGAGACCCTCCGACGCCACAAAGATGGTAGCGAAGTCGTTGTTTCGATTACGGTCTCCCCCATTCGAGACTCCGCCGGAAAGATCGTCGGAGCTTCCAAGGTCTCTCGCGACATCACCTCCACACGCCGCGCCGAGCAAGCCTTGCGCAACGCGGACAAGCTCGCCATGGCCGGACGCCTGGCTGCCAGCATCGCCCACGAGATCAACAATCCGCTCGAGGCCATCACGAACCTCCTTTATCTCGTCGAAAACGAGACCCTCTCCGACGAGGTCCGCAGCTATCTCACGCTGGCTCAACACGAACTGGTTCGCGTCTCCCATATTGCGTCCCAGACCCTGGGTTTCTTTCGAGGCACCCGCGGCTCAGCCTCCACGCCGTTGGCGGAGATCGCCGACAGCGCCATCTCACTCCATCTCGGCCGACTTTCCATCTGCAACGTCACCCTGAAGAAGGAATACGCGCAGGTCGCTCCCATGTTCCTTCACCAGGGCGAGCTGAGGCAGGTGCTGGTCAACCTGGTCGGCAACGCCCTTGACGCCATGGCCAAAGGCGGTCGTCTGCGGTTACGCATCCACCACGCCTTCGATACCGTCACAGAGACTCACGGAGTACGCGTCGTGATCGCGGATACAGGCTCCGGCATGAGCCGCGCGACTCTGCGCCAGATCTTCGAACCCTTCTACACGACGAAAGGATCAACCGGAACCGGCCTGGGCCTGTGGGTCAGCAGCCAGATCATCGCCCGGCACAAAGGGCGAATCTCGGTCAGAAGCAGCCAGTCCCCAGCGCATAGCGGAACCGTCTTCTCCATCTTTCTTCCTCGCATCAGCGAGGCGCCCTCCAGCGAGCTCGAAGAAGAAGCCAGCCTGCGATCGCGTCAACTCTCACTGCCGACCATGGAAGATGCCCTTACTTCGCCCGGGGATGCGTCTCGTCATACACCCTCTGAACCTGACCCGCCGTCAACTGTGTATAACGCTGCGTAGTCGAGAGCCGCTCGTGCCCCAGCATCTCCTGGATCGCGCGTAGATCGGCTCCCTCCTCCAGCATGTGAGTTCCAAACGCATGTCTCAGCGTGTGCGGATGCACGTCGGCCGCCAGCCCCCGGCTAAGCGCAATCGCCTTCACGATCCGCCCCACGCTTCGCGTCGTAAGCCTGCAGGCTCCCCGCCCGCGCAGGTTGATCAGCAGAGGCCCCTCGTGCACCAGCGCACCCTTACCCGTCGTCATCAGCCTCTCGGCCCGGACCGGCAGATAAGCCCGCAACGCGATCGCCGCTTCATCGCCCAGCGGCACAAGCCGCTCCTTGCGTCCCTTGCCGCGGACCAGAACCGCCTCGTCTCCCCACTTCACGCTGTCCAGATTCAGACCAACCAGCTCGGAGTTGCGAATGCCGCAGCCGTAGAGCAGCTCGAAGATGACGCGTTCTCGCTCGGGCCACGCGATCGTCTCAGCCGCATCCTGTTCCCCTGAATCGCGCGTCTGCTTTGCGGGCTTCTCAAGGGAGTTCAGCACGCGATTGACCTCCTCTACGCTCGGCACGCGCGGAAGATGCTTGGGCAGCTTCGGCGTGCTCACCAGCAGCGCCGGGTTCTGCTCCACCAGCCGCTCCTTGGCCAGCCAGCGGAACCAGCTCCTTACCGCAGCCAGTGCGCGAGCGGCGCTGGCCTTCGTCAGGCCTCGCTCATACAACATGCCAAGATAAGAACGAATATGCGTATGCTCGACCGAGCCGATGTGCCCGGCTGTGCCGAACGTCTCCGTCAGATAGGCCGCGAACGCGCGAATCTCCCTCGCATACGCGCGCACCGTGTGCTCCGAGGCGCCGCGCTGATGGGTGAGCATCGCCAGAAACCGCTCGGCCAGTTGACGAAACTCGCTCGCCTCAGTTCCCTCTTCCATGGCTTTAATCCCCGGCCTCCGGCACAAGCCTCTTGCCGCGAGGATGATGCATCCGATGCACCTGCTTCAGTCTTCCCAGGGCCACGTGCGTGTAAACCTGCGTCGTGGAGATATCGGCGTGGCCCAGCAAAGTCTGCACGCTTCGCAGATCGGCGCCATGCTCCACCATGTGGGTCGCGCAGCTATGACGCAGCTTGTGCGGGCTCACCTTATTCCCTCCAGGCGATAAGGCTCGCACCATCTCCCACACCCACTGCCGCGTCAGTGGCCTGCCGCGCACGCTCAGAAACAGCGCCCGCTCCATCGTCGCTCCCTCAAGCTCCGGCCTTCCCAGCGCGAGATAACGCTCCAGCGCCTCAATCGCCGACCGGCCCAGCGGAACAATCCTCTCCTTGTCGCCCTTGCCGCGAACCTGCGCCCGCCCCACATCGATCTGCAGATCCTCCACGCGCAGCGAACAGATCTCGCCCACGCGCAATCCCCCGCCATAAAGCAGCTCCAGAATGGCGTGATCCCGCAACGCCAGCCCGTCTGCATCGGGAACGCGCGCCGCTGCATCGGTCCGCTCCAGCATCCCGGCAACCTCGCTCTCGGCGAGGCTCTTCGGCAGGATCTTCCAGCTCGACGGACTCTCGATATTCACCGTAGGATCGTGTGCAATCTTCTTGTCCATCAGCAGCCAGCGATACAGCCCTCGCAGCGCGCTCAGCTTCCGCGCGATCGACCGCGACTCGACGCCATGGCCGCGCAGACCCTCCATGAACTCGCCCACATCCTCCTGCCGCGCCGTCATCAGCAGGCCATTGCGACCCTCCAGATGCTCGCCGAACTGCTCCAGGTCACAACGGTAAGCCTCGCAGGTCGCGGGCCGCATTCCCTTCTCCACCCGCAGGTAGACCATGTACTCACGCACGATCTGTACGTTACTGGAGCTATGGGATTGCTCTTGCATGAACCGATTATCTCCGGCGCCGCCCCTCCCCGCAGCCACCCCCGCCTCCGCGTACCCACCTGGATACGAACCCTTCCTTGCACGTCCCTCAAAAAATCCTCTGCATCCTGAAACTAAGATGGTGCCCACACCATTCCAGCTCCAGGAGCACCCTCCATGGCGCACCTCGATCTTCTCCTCGCACTCGGTGTCGTTGTCTCCACCGCCGCCACCGACGCCGTCTATGTCCTCTTCAACGCCGCCGTCTCCTCCCGCCGCCGCATCCCCGCAGCCACCTGGAGCAGCATCTGGTACCTGCTCTCCGCCTTCGCCGTCATCAGCTACACCAAAAACTGGGTCTACGTCTGCTTCGCCGCCTTCGGCTCCTGGATCGGCGCCTACCTCTCCATGACCTACCTCGGCCGAGACAAGAAGATCCCCGGCCCCGGAACGGGCTTAACGCCGCTCTGAAAGAGGGGTCAACGAAGATTTTCAAGCGACCAAAGGGAGCCCCCACGGCGAAGCCGGTATACAAGTCACGAAGTGACCGCCCCACGCGAAGTGGGCCCGGCCGGCAGGCCGGCATCTCTCCTCAAGATATCCCTCGTCGTACGCTGCTAAACTTGAACCAGCCATGTTTGAAAATCTGTCAGATAAGCTCCAGCGATCCTTTAAGAACCTCCGCGGCCAGGGCACCATCACCGAGGAGAACATCTCCGACGCCCTGCGCGAGATCCGCCTCGCCCTGCTCGAGTCCGACGTGAACCTCGCCGTCGTCGACCAGCTCATCGAGCACATCCGCACCCGCGCCCTCGGCTCCCAGGTGACAACCGCGTTGTCCCCTTCTGAACAGATCGTCAAGATCGTCCACGACGAGCTCGTCAACGTCCTCGGCAAGGACACCGCCCGCTTCCAGAAATCCTCGCAGCCCCCCAGCGTCATCCTCATGGCCGGGCTGCAGGGTTCAGGCAAAACCACCACCAGCGGCAAGCTCGCCCAGTGGCTCAAGAAGGCGGGCCACCGCCCCATGCTCGTCTCCGTCGACGTCTACCGCCCCGCCGCGCGCGAGCAGCTCGCCATCGTCGCCCGCTCCATCAACGCCAACCTCTACGAGGGCGACCTCAAAGGTGAGCACGCCGACTCCCGCCTCGTCGAGCGTCTCGCCCGCGAGGCCAAGCGCGAGGCCGCCAACTTCGGCTGCGACATGCTCATCGTCGACACCGCCGGCCGCAACCACATCGACTCCGAGCTCATGGACGAGATGGCCGGCCTCAAAAAACTCCTCAACCCCTCCGAGATCCTCTTCATCGCCGACG
>Ga0193742_1001711_pt1 | contig 12961 bp, 11 predicted proteins | sample L2c1metaG_FD_165511 | JGI IMG/M metagenome (GOLD analysis project Ga0193742, IMG submission 165511) | Soil microbial communities from a riparian zone of the East river system, Colorado, United States - L2c1 | ecosystem: Environmental > Terrestrial > Soil > Riparian zone | place: USA: East River... | reverse complement strand
CCTGGTGCTGGAGGGCGGCGACCACCTGCACGTCGACCTGTGGGACTTCGACGCCCACCACGCGGAGGCCACCGCAGCCGACCGCAGGGGCGCCCCGTCCCTGGCGCTGGGGCCGATGCGGGCGGCAGTCGCGCTGTGGCGGGGCGACCCGACCGAGCTGGCCGGCGAGGAGTGGGCGCTGCCGGAGGTGGAGCAACGCCGCCAGCGGCTGGTGGCAATGGCCTGCCGGGCGGGCGAGCTGCTGCTGGCCCGGGGCGAGCCCGACGAGGCGGAGGAGCTGGCGGCGGCGGCGCTGCAGGCCGACATCTGGTCGGAGCGGGGGCACCACGTGAGCGTGGCGGCGCACGTCGCCCGCCGCGACGACCGGGGCGTGCGGGCGGCGCTCGACCGCTACGACACCGCCCTCGTCGACCTGGGCCTCGTGGCCGCCGACCGGGCGAGCCGGCTGCGGGAACTGGCCGCCGCGGCCGGCGTCGACGCCCTCCGGATCTGACCGAGATTTCGTTGGGCAAACACCGTCATGATCCCAACGCGCCCTGTTCTCATCGGGTGACGCCGTGCCGGCAGTGTCCTTGTCCCTAACACCGCCTTGTTAGTTGGGCACTCCGGCACGGCGTCACCACGTCACTGCATCCCTGGTCAGCGCACCTTCCGGAAGAGCTCCCGGACGTCGGCGAGCAGCAGGTCGGGGGCCTCCAGAGCGGCGAAGTGGCCACCCCGGTCGAACTCGGTCCACTGGACGACGTCGTGCTCCTTCTCGGCCAGGCTCCGGATCGTCACGTCGCCGGGGAAGACCGCCACGCCGGTCGGGACGCCCGAGATCGGCTTGGTCGTGCCCCAGTCGGCGCTCTCCCGGTAGAGCCGGGCCGACGAGCCCGCCGTCGCCGTCAGCCAGTAGATGCTGACGTTGGTGAGCAGGAGGTCGCGGTCGACGGCGTCCTCCGGCAGGTCCCGGGTCGGGTCGGTCCACTCCTTGAACTTCTCCACGATCCAGGCGAGCTGGCCGGCGGGGGAGTCGTTCAGCCCGAACGCCAGCGTCTGCGGCCGGGTCGACTGGATGATGGCGTAGCCCGACTTCTCGTTGTTCCACGCCTCCATCAGCTCGAGCCGGGCCCTCTCGGCGTCGTTGTAGCTGCTCACGTCGTCGCTGCCGTCCCAGGCCGGGAACGTGAGGAGGTTGTTGACGTGGACGCCGGCGACGTGCTCGGTGTCGATGCGGCCCAGGTCGGGCGCCACCCAGGCGCCGACGTCGCCGCCCTGGGCGCCGTAGCGGTCGTAGCCGAGGCGGGCCATGAGCCCGGCGATCACCTCGGCGAACCGCTCGGTGGCACCGGCCCGGCGGGTCGGACCGGAGAAGCCGAAGCCGGGCAGCGACGGGATCACCAGGTGGAAGGCGTCGGCCGGGTCGCCGCCGTGGGCGGCCGGATCGGAGAGCGGGCCGATCAGCTCGAGGAACTCGACGATCGAGCCGGGCCAGCCGTGGAGCAGCACCAGTGGCAGGGCGGTCGGCTCGGGCGACCGCACGTGCAGGAAGTGCACCCGCTGGCCCTCGATCTCGGTGACGAACTGGGGGTGCTCGTTGAGCCGGGCCTCCTGCTTGCGCCAGTCGTAGGCGGTCGCCCAGTGGTCGGCGAGGCCCTTCAGGTAGCTGGTGGGCACGCCGTACGACCAGCCCACGTCGGGCAGCTCGTCGGGCCAGCGGGTGTCGGCGAGCCGGGCCTTCAGGTCGTCGAGCTGGGCCTGGGGGATGTCGATGCGGAAGGGCTGGATCTCGTCGTCGGTGCTCATGGATGGCACGGTACGACGGCCTTAGGACAGCTTCGGTCCTAATGGTCTGGCAAGGTTGGCGGCATGCTCGAGACCTCCGCCCGGCTGCTCCGCCTGCTGTCGTTGCTGCAGGCCCGCCCCGACTGGACCGGCGGCGAGCTGGCCGACCGGCTGGGTGTCACCACCCGCACGGTGCGCCGCGACGTCGACCGCCTGCGGGAGCTCGGCTACCCGGTCGACGCCACCCGGGGCACCGCCGGCTACCGGCTGGGGGCGGGCGCCAACATGCCGCCGCTGCTGCTCGACGACGACGAGGCGGTCGCCGTGGCCGTCGGGCTCGCGAGCGCCGCGGGCGGCACCGTCCGCGGCATCGCCGAGACATCGCTGCGGGCGCTCGCCAAGCTGGAGCAGGTGCTGCCGGCGCGCCTGCGGCACCGGGTGAACACCGTGGCCGGCGCCACCGTGCGGGTCGACATGCCGGCGACGGCGATCGACGCGGCCACGCTGCTGCAGATCGCCGAGACGTGCCGGCGCCACGAGCGGCTGCGCTTCGACTACACGGCCGCCGACGGTCGGGAGTCGCGGCGGCTGGTCGAGCCGCACTCGCTGGTGAGCTGGGGGCGGCGCTGGTACCTGGTGGCGTGGGACGTCGACCGGTCCGACTGGCGCTCCTTCCGGGTCGACCGCCTGACGCCCCGGCGGGTCACCGGGCCCTCGTTCGAGCCGCGGGAACCGCCCGACGGCGACGTCACCACCTACCTGTCCCGGCAGCTGTCGGCCCGCACGTGGCCGTGGCGCACGGTGGTCACGATGCACGCCCCGGCCGACGTCGTGTCGGAGTGCCTGTGGCCGGGGATGGGCGCCGTCGAGGCCGTCGACGACTCGTCCTGCCTGCTCCACCTCGGCGGCGAGTCGCCCCACAACCTGGCCTGGTTGGTCACCTCGATCGGCATCGACTTCACGGTCACCGACCCGCCGGAGCTCGTCGCCGCCGTCGCCGCCCTGGCCGACCGCTGCGCCCGGGCGGTCTCCTAGCTGCCGCCGGAAACCCCTCGGAATTGGTGCCGGGATCGTGTTGCGGCCGGGCACCCAGAGTGTCACTGTCATCACCATGGGTGCGATCCAGGCGTTCCGGTTGCCCGACTTCTACCTGCCGTATCCGGCTCGGCTCAACCCTCACCTCGAACGCTCCCGGCGGCACAGCGCCGAGTGGGCGCAGCGGATGGGGATGCTCGACGCCGCCAAGCCGGGCGGCGGTGTCGTGTGGGACGAGGCCGCCCTGGCCGAGATGGACTACGCCCTGATGTGCGCCTACACGCACCCCGACTGCGACGGTCCGACCCTCGACCTGGTCACCGACTGGTACGTGTGGGTTTTCTTCTTCGACGACCACTTCCTGGAGCTGTTCAAGTACTCCCGCGACCATGCGGGTGCGCGCCTCTACCTCGACCGGCTCGAGCGGTTCATGGTGGACGACGGCGAGGAGTCGCCCGAGCCCCGGAACCCCGCCGAAGCGGGCCTGAAGGACCTGTGGGCGCGCACCGTGCCGGCCATGTCGCCCGAGTGGCGGCGCCGCTTCGTCACCAGCACCCACAACCTCATGGTCGAGTCGATGTGGGAGCTCGAGAACATCGACCGGGGCCGCATCGCCAACCCCATCGAGTACATCCAGATGCGGCGTCGGGTGGGCGGCGCCCCCTGGTCGGCCAACCTGGTGGAGGTGGCGGCCGACGCCGAGATCCCGCCCGTGCTCACCGGCTCCCGGCCGCTGCGGGTGCTCACCGACACGTTCGCCGACGCCGTGCACCTCCGCAACGACCTCTTCTCCTACCAGCGCGAGGTGCAGGAGGAGGGCGAGAACTCCAACGCCGTGCTGGTGTTCGAGCACTTCTTCGACACGTCCACCCAGGAGGCGGCCGAGGCCGTCAACGAGCTGCTCACCTCACGGCTGCTCCAGTTCGAGGACACCGCGCTGGTGGAGGTGCCGGCCCTGCTGGCGGAGCACGCCGTCCCGCCCCACGAGCAGGCCCGGGTGGTCGCCTACGTGAAGGGCCTGCAGGACTGGCAGGCCGGCGGCCACGAGTGGCACGACCGGTCGAGCCGCTACATGAACGAGGCCTCGCACGGGCCCGGCGGTCGGCTCCGGGGGCCGACGGGGCTGGGCACCGAGGGCGTCCGCCGGGCGCTGGGCACCGTGGGCCGGGGCCTGCAGCGTCGGACCGTGCAACACGGGCAGGCGCTGTTCCGTCCGGTGGGGCACCTCCCGCTGCCCGACCTCTACATGCCGTTCCCGGTGCGCACCAGCCCGCACCTCGACCGCGCACGGGTCCACGCCGTCGATTGGGCCCGGAGCATGGGCTTCTTCGACTCCGTGCCCGGGCTGGAGGCCGGTGGCCTGTGGGACGAGCGGCGGTTCCGGGGCTTCGACTTCCCGCACTGCGCCGCCATGATCCACGCCGACGCGACGCCCGAGCAGCTCGACGTCGAGTCCGACTGGCTCGCCTGGGGCACCTACGGCGACGACTTCTTCCCCCTGGTGCTCGGGGCCAGCCGCAACCTGCTCGGGGCCAAGCTCCTCAACGAGCGGCTGTCCCTGTTCATGCCGCTCGACCCGGCTGCGCCGACGCCGGTGCCCACCAACCCCGTCGAGCGGGGCCTGGCCGACCTGTGGCGGCGCACGGTCGGGTCGCTGGCGTCGCACGATCGGGAGCAGTTCCGGGCCGCCGTCGAGGACATGACCGCCAGCTGGCTGTGGGAGTTGGGCAACCAGGCGCTGAACCGCATCCCCGACCCGGTCGACTACATCGAGATGCGCCGCAAGACGTTCGGGTCCGACATGCACATCAGCTTCGCCCGGCTCTCGCGGGCCGACGGCGCCGACGCCGTCGTGCCGCCGGAGATCTACGAGACCCGCGTCGTGCGCGAGCTGGAGACCGCCGCCCAGGACTACGCCTGCTTCGTCAACGACCTGGTCTCCTACCAGAAGGAGGTCGAGTTCGAGGGCGACGTGCACAACCTGGTGCTGATCGTGGAGAACTTCCTGGGGCTCGACCGGCTGGCGGCCCGCGACGTGGTGGCCGACCTGATGACCGAGCGCATGCGGCAGTTCGAGCAGCTGGTGAGCGTCGGGCTGCCGGCACTGTGCGACGAGCTCGGACTTGCTGCGCCGGTCCGGGCCACCCTCACCCGCCAGGCCGACGCCCTGAAGGAGTGGATGTCCGGCATCCTCGAGTGGCATCGCCGCTGTGCCCGCTACGCGGACGCCGAGCTCCGCCGCCACCATCGCACCCCACCCCCCGGCGCCAACACCCTCCTCTTCACCCCCACTGGCCTCGGCACCTCCGCCGCCCGCAGAGGGAGGCGGGCGGCGGAGGCACCTCGGTCCTCGGTCAGAGGCGGCCGAGCCATTCCAAGGGGAACGGCGGTTGGGCCAGGGGCTTGACCGCGATGCGCACCAGGGGCAACGGGTTGTCGTCGCCCGCGGTGCGGTTGAGGTGCAGGGTGTCGCAGGCGGTGCAGCGATGGACGAGCACCCACTCGCCGGTGCCTCGCACGCAGACGGCGATGGGCTCCATCGAGGAACCGCAGTCGGCTGCCCGGTCGCCCGGGGAGTCGTCGACGTGACGGCTCCACAGGCAGTTGGGGCAGTGGTTTCGGTGTGCCGTGCCCGGGGCGTCGACCGATACGTCGAGCCCGCAGTTGCGGCACCGGAACGACGTCCTCGACATGCCCTGGCGGCGTCGAGGACGGTTGCGCTGGTCGCGCGACAAGGGAGAACCTCCGGAGACAACATGGATACGGACCGGGCAGCGCGTCCCGGGACCGTCTCGTTGGCTCGACTCGCCTAGCTGGCTGTCAGTGTCAGCCGGAGGCGGGAGCCGGACGGTCCGTCGGGACGCGTGCAGCCGTGCCCTGCGTGGTTGTCTGCATGCCCCGTCACCGTCCTTCGTCCGTTGCTTCGTAGGTCGGCGACACGGTCCCATGCCCCGTCGTCATGCGGCAACCGAATTACTCGCCATGCTCGGAGCCGTGACCGTCCGGATCGACCACGTGGTCGAGCGGCTGCGGGGCCTCAACGTCCCGTTCGGCAACGGTCCCGAGGCGATCGACAACGGCCTGACCCACGATCCGCTGGGTTCGGAGGGTCGGGTGTACTTCACCAGCCCCGACGGCCACCTGTTCGAGGTGACCGTCCACCCGTTCACCCGCCGAACATCGGGTCGAACATCTGGAGGGGCGTGTTCCATCGGGAGATGTCGTCCTTGAGCGGGACCCGCAGCCACAGGGCGGCACCGTCACGGCGCAGCTCGTCGTCGACGTCGCCGGAGACCATCGCCGGCACCTGACCTTCGTGCACGGCGTTGAGCACCCGGCCCACGCTGGCCTCCGCGGCGTCGTCGCTGGGGAACGCCCACACGACGAGCAGCTCCCAGACGTCGCCCTTGGCCAGGCCGATCCCGGCCCAGGGGGCGTCGTCGCCGTCGTCGACGCCGATGCCGGCGAAGGTGACGGCGCCGTGCCGGTCGAAGGCCTCCACCAGCTCCGCTCGCGGCGTCCCGTCCGACGGGGCGTCGAACAGCGCGGTGGGCGGGTCGTCGGTGTCGAGGGCGAGGACGTCGCCACGGACGACGGTCACGCCCCCGCCGGCGTCGCTGGTCGTGATCGCCTCGGCGTCGAAGGACCCGTGGGCGACGAACTCCTGGGCACCCTCGCCGACCCAGCACTCGACGTCGCCGACGGCGTAGCCGGTGCTCTCCGTCGAGCTGTCGAAGACCTGGATCCGCCGCTGGCTCAACGGGTCGAGTTGGACGCCGGTGTCGAAGACGGCCTTGCCGGCGTCCTCGGCGGAGCCGTCGATGTCGAGGCCGGCATCCCGGGCACGGTCGAGGTCGGAGCCGGAGAGGACGCCGGCGTCGACGGGGACGTTGCCGGCCAGGCCGGAGAGGCAGCCGTCGCCGCCGCCGTCGCCACCACCCCCACCGCCCTGGGTCACGACGAAGGCCGCCGCCGCGACGACCACGACCGCCGCACCTGCTCCCACCCACACCACCCGCCGGCGGCGCCCGCTGCTCTTCGCTTCGGTCACTCGGTCTCCTCGATCTCCTCGGTGATGGCGACAGCCAGGCGACGGCCCGCGAAGTCGATCAGGCGGCGGGCCGGGAACGGGTCGAGTCCCCGCCGCTCGCTGACGACGTGGTCGGCGAGGCCGTTGAGTGTCGCCCACAGGAACGCGGGCACCAGCTTCGCGTCCACGACACGCCGGTCGTCGCGCGCCGCCGCCTCCCGCACGCTCTCCATCAGCACCTTGTTGTGGGCGACGGTGGCGCTGCGCAGCTCGTCGATCAGTTCCCGGGGGAAGGGGCCCTGCTCGGGGTCGACGTCGCGGCGGATCGCCGACCACAGCGTGAAGTGCCGGCCGTAGGTGCGCCAGAGGTCGAGGTAGCCCTCCAGCACCTTCGCCAGCAGCGGTGCGAGGCGGTGGTTGCCGTCGGCGAGCGGCCGGAACGCCTCGGTGTGCTGTCGGATCGCCTCGGCGTAGAGGGTGGCGAAGAGCTCCTCCTTGGTGGCGAAGTAGGAGTAGAGGGTGGCGGGGCTCACGCCGGCGTCGGCCGCCAGGTCACGCATGTTCAGGGCGAGGTAGCCGTGCTCGGCGATTCGGGTGCGGGCGGCGTCGAGGATGTCGGTCCGACGCTGCGCCCGGTCGCCCCACTTGGTGGGCTTGCGGGCGCCGGTTGATTTGAACACTGTTCGATTCTAGGGTGCGAGAGAGAACGGGAGGGACCTCATGAGCGACTACGACCTGCTCGTGCGGGGTGGCACGGTGCTCGACGGCACCGGCGCCCCGGCCCGGACCGCGGACGTGGCGGTGCGCGACGGCGTCGTCGTCGACGTCGGGCCGGGGTTGGACGGCCGGGCGGTTCGCACCCTCGACGCCGACGGCCTGCTGGTCACGCCCGGCTTCGTCGACATCCACGCCCACTACGACGGCCAGGCGTCCTGGGGCGAGCGGATGATCCCGTCGTCGTGGCACGGCGTGACCACCGTGGTCGTCGGCAACTGCGGGGTCGGCTTCGCCCCGGTGCGCCCGTCGGACCACGCCCGGCTCATCGAGCTGATGGAGGGCGTCGAGGACATCCCCGGCGCGGTGCTCGACGAGGGACTGACGTGGGAGTGGCAGTCGTTCCCCGAGTTCATGGACGTCCTCGACCGGCGGCCCTTCGACGTCGACGTGGCGCTGCAGCTGCCCCACGGCGCCCTGCGCCTGCACGTGATGGGGGAGCGGGGCGCCGCCCGGGAGCCCGCGACCGCCGACGACATCGCAGCGATGGCCGCCATCGCCGCCGAGGCCGTGGAGGCCGGGGCGCTGGGCTTCACCACCTCCCGCACCCTCAACCACCGCACGTCGCGGGGCGAACCGACCCCCACGCTCACCGCCGGCGCCGACGAGCTGGTCGGCATCGCCCGGGCCATCGGGGCGACCGGGCGGGGCGTGCTGCAGGTGGTGTCCGACTTCACCGACGCCGACGCCGAGTTCGGCATCTTCCGCCGCATGGCCTCGGAGTCGGGGCGGCCACTGTCGTTCTCGCTGGTGCAGGCCCGCGGCGGCGGGTACTGGCGCCACCTGCTGGAGCTGCTGACCGCCGCCAACGCCGAGGGCGTGACGATGGCCGCCCAGGTGGCGACCCGGGCCGTCGGCCTGCTGCTCGGCCTCGACTGCACCCTGCACCCGCTGCTCACCAACCCGGTGTACCAGGAGGTCGCCGACCGGCCGCTGGCCGAGCGGGTGGCGGTGCTGTCGGACCCGGCGTTCAAGGCGCGGGTGCTGGCGGAGGCCCGGGCGTCCGACGAGCGGGCCCGGGTGGAGGGCAAGATCGGCGGCCGGCTCCTCGGGGCCTTCGACCGGCTGTTCGAGCTGGGCGACCCGCCCGACTACGAGCCCGACCCCGCCGCGAGCATCGCTGCCCAGGCCGAGCGGGCCGGGCGCGATCCCCTCGACCTGGCCTACGACCTGCTGCTGGGCGACGGCGGTCGGGCGTTCCTGTACCTGCCGCTGCTCAACTGGGTCGACGGCAACCTCGACGCCGTGGGCGAGATGCTGGCCCACCCGCACACCGTGCCCGGCCTGGCCGACGGCGGCGCCCACCTCGGCTCGATCTGCGACGCCAGCTTCCCCACCACGCTGCTGGCCCTGTGGGGGCGCGACCGGGAGCGCCAGCGGCTGGAGCTGCCGTACCTGGTGCGCCAGCACACCCGGGACACCGCCCGCACGGTCGGCCTGCTCGACCGGGGCGTCCTCGCTCCCGGCTACCGGGCCGACGTCAACCTGGTCGACTTCGAGCGGCTGACCGCCCGGCGACCGGAGATGCGCCACGACCTGCCGGCCGGTGGGCGGCGCCTGGTGCAAGGGGCCGACGGCTACGTGGCCACGGTCGTCGCCGGGCAGGTCACCTACGAGAACGGCGAGGCGACCGGGCCGCTGCCGGGTCGCCTGGTGCGGGGACCACGATGAGCGTGACCAGCGTCGATCCGGGCGAACTCGAGCCTCTGGAGGAGACCTGCGCCTGGCGGGCCGGCGACGTGGGCGACGACTACGTGTTCCACCTCACCGACGCCCACCTGGCCGACCTCGACGCCGCGCTCCGGGCCGCCGAGGCCGCCACCGACGACGTGCTCGACATCACCCGCGAGCTGTTCCCGCTCCCCACCCTCGGTCCGGCGCTGGCCGACGTCGCGCAGGAGCTGATCGACGGGCGGGGCGTCGTCCTCATCCGGGGCGTGCCGGTGGGGCAGTACGGGAAGGCCCGGGCGTCGGCCGTCTACTGGGGGATCGGCCAGCACCTCGGGCGCCCGTGGCCGCAGAACGCCAAGGGCCACCTGCTCGGCGACGTGACCGACCAGGGCCGGACACCCGACGACCCCACGGCCCGGGGCAACGAGATCGGCGGCGTCCCCTTCCCGTTCCACTCCGACGGGTCCGACCTCGTCGGGCTCTTCTGCCTCGACGCCGGGGCGAGCGGCGGCGCCAGCCTCGTCGCCAACGCCGTCACCATCCACAACGACCTCGTGTCCGACGACCCCGAGATGGCCGCCGCGCTGTACGAGCCGCTGCCCTACGACCTACGGGGCGAGCAGGCCCCCGGGGCCCGCAGCTGGTACCTGATGCCGGTGTTCAGCCGGCGGGGCGACCGGCTGTTCGTGCGCTACATCCGGCCGTACATCTCGTCGTCGCGCCGCCATGCCGACGCACCCCGGCCGTCGGAGCTGGCGGTGGAGGCCATGGACCGCCTCGACGCCATGTGCGCCGACCCCGCCTACCGGCTGTCGATGCGGATGGAGCCCGGCGACATGCAGTTCGTCAACAACTACCACGTGCTCCACGCCCGGGAGGGCTACACCGACGACCGCCCGGCGGGTCGCATCCGGCACCTCAAGCGGCTGTGGCTGGAGACCGAGGTGCTGGCCGACGCCGAGAAGCCCGAGCGCTTCCGCCTCGGCCGCACCGACGGCTACTGGGCCAGCAAGGGCCGCACCAAGAGCGAGCTCGACATCTGACCTAGACAGAGGGGCATGCGGCACGACATCGACGGGGTGCGACTCAACGTCCTCGACGAGGGCTCGGGTGAGGCCATCGTCTTCCTGCACGGGCTCGGCGGCTGCTGGCGCGACTGGGCGCCGCAGCTCGACGGGCTGCGCGACCGCTACCGCTGCGTGGTCGTGGAGCACCGGGGCCACGGGCGCTCCGAGGCGACGACGAGCGCCTACTCGACGCCGCTGTTCGCGGCCGACGTCGTGCGGGTGTGCGCGGCGCTGGACATCGAGCGGGCCCACGTGGTCGGGCTGTCGATGGGCGGGATGATCGCCCAGCACGTCGCGCTGGACGCTCCGGACCTGGTCGACACGCTGGTTCTGGCCGACACGGCGGCGGCGATGCCGGCGATCCTGGTCGACGCCTTCAAGTCGTACGCGCAGACCGTGCGCGACGACGGCCACACCGACTCACACGGCGTCGTCCCCGAGTTCTCGCCGGCGTGGAGCCAGCAGGTGCTGCACGACCGTCCCGAGGTGGTGCGCGACAACCAGCGGGAGACCGAGGGCACCGACCCCGACGCCTGGTACCGGGCGGCGATCGCCGTCGCCGACCACGACACCACCGCCCGCCTCGGCGACATCACCGCGCCCACGCTCCTGCTGTGGGGCCGCGAGGACCTGCTCGTCCCCGTCGACACCCTCTCGCCCCCGCTCCTCGCCGGCATCCCCACCTGCCACCTCGAGATCCTCGACGACGCCGGCCACCTCTCCAACCTCGACCAACCCGAGGCCTTCACCACTCAGCTCACGAAGTTCTTCACCGACCACAAGGGAGCAATCGGATGACATCCGAGTCGACCCACCCGGTCGTCGCCACCTGGGTGCGCCTCGGCCTCCTGGCGCTGGGCCTGCCGAACGTGCTGGCCGGGATGTGGGCCGTCGCCGCGCCGGAGAGCTGGTTCGACAGCTTCCCCGGCTGGGACCCGCGGCTGGTGGCCGCCGAGCCGCCCTACAACGCCCACCTCGCCACCGATGCCGGCGCCGGCCTCCTGGCGTCGGGCGTCGTGCTGGTGGCGGCAGCGTGGCTCGGGGACACGCGGTCGGTGCGGCTGGGGCTGCTGGCCTTCGCCACCTTCTCCGTCCCCCATGCCGCCTACCACGCGTTCAACCCGGCCCCCGGACTCAGCAACGCCGAGGACGTCCAGAACGTCGTCGTGCTCGTGTTCGTGCTCCTCGCGTCGGTCGCCCTGCTGGCTGGCACCCGGGTCAAGCCAGGGAGTCGAGGAGCTCGGTGACCTGGCGGGTGATCTCTACGTCTTCTCTGGCGGTGAAGACCGATGTGGCGGACCAGGCGGGCCAACGTCGTCGGGCTGTAGATGGGCGGGATGATCGCCCTGCACGTTGCGTTGGACGCTCCCGACCTGGTCGACACCCTGGTGCTGGCCGCTCCTCGCCGGCATCCCTACCAGCCACCTCGAGATCCTCGACCAGGCCGGCCACCTCTCCAACCTCGACCAAACCCGAGGCCTTCACCACCCTCCTCACCAATCTCTTCGCGGAGAACGGCTCGAGCCCCGGGCTTGATTGACACACCTCGCGTCTACAATCGAACACATGTTCGTAGTGAGCGAAGTCGAAGCAGAGGATGAAACCGAAGTCGACGCCGAGGAGACGCCGTCGTTCGAGGCCCAGGTGGCCGAGCTGTGCGGCACCCTCAACGTGGCGACGGCGGCACTGGTCGACGTGATCGCCGAGGTGATCGCCGCCGACAACTGGTCGGGCCAAGGCTACGTGTCCATAGAGCACTGGGTGGCCGTGCACTGCGGGTTGTCGCCGGGCCGCGCCCGCGGTTTGTGCGACCTGGCCCGGAGGCGCGACGAGTTGCCCGAGACCGTGAGCCGATTCCGTGAGGGACGATTGTCGGAGGACCAGGTGCGTCCGATCGCTCGTCATGTCCCTGCCGCCTACGACGCGTCTATCGGCAAGCTGGCCGAGCACGCCACTCCGAACCAGATCGCCCGCGTGGCCCGCACGTATCGTTTCGATGATCGTGTCGACGACGAGGTGAATGACGACGAGGCGCCCGTGCCCACGCCGGCTCCCGATCCCATCGAGGCTCGGCGGCGATCGTTCACCTTCGGTTGGGACGACGACGGCAACCTCCGTGGTTCGTTCTGCCTGCCGTCCGACGACGGTGCGATCGTGAAGCAGGCCCTGGAGGCGTCACGGGCGATCCTGTTCAACGAGCGCCGCGGGGTGCCGGACGTCCCTGCCGAGGACTCGCCCGTCACTTGGGCCGATGCGCTGGTCCGCCTCGCCGACGCCTCCCTCGGGGTCGACGCGGCGGCTCGCCCGGCTCGTGATCGCTACCAGGTGATGCTGCATCTCCGAGGTGAGGACCTCGACTCGACCACGTCCGGCCAGCTGGCGTCGCTCCACGTCGGCCCGGCGATCAGCCCGACGATGGCGCGGGCGATGTCGTGCGACGCCTCGGTCCGCCTGCTCATCGAGCAGGCGGGGGTGCCGGTCAACGAGGGCCACAAGTACCGCACGGTGCCGGACTCCCTTCGGCGGGTCATCGAGGACCGCGACGGCGGCTGTCGCTACCCCGGCTGCAACGGCGTCCGCTGGCTCGTGGTGCACCACATCGTGCACTGGCGTCACG
>Ga0193742_1001710_pt1 | contig 12971 bp, 14 predicted proteins | sample L2c1metaG_FD_165511 | JGI IMG/M metagenome (GOLD analysis project Ga0193742, IMG submission 165511) | Soil microbial communities from a riparian zone of the East river system, Colorado, United States - L2c1 | ecosystem: Environmental > Terrestrial > Soil > Riparian zone | place: USA: East River... | reverse complement strand
GCCTGGCCGACGAGCGGTTCACCGGACGTTCGGACAGCGGCCACGTCACGGCCGAGGTGGACGGCAACGGGCAGCTATTGGACATCACGGTGACTGGCGACGCGCTGCGTCAATCGCACCCCCAGAAGATCGGGCCGGACACGGTGGACGCCGTCGAGCTGGCCAGGGCCGCGGCGGGTGCGCGGGCACAGGAGTGGACCGACGAGCTGCTGCCGACACCGGAGGCGACAACGGGATGAACAGGATCGACAGGCTGGACGCCAGGGTTCGCGAGCTGGAGGCGAGCTTCACGAAGCTCCAGCAGGCCGCGGAGAACGGCGCGTCGGCGAGCATCAGCTACCAGATTCCTGGCGACCTCGGCGAGGTCTGGGTCACCGGCACCGGACGGCTACAGGCGATCGAGCTGGCGCAGGCCAACCTCCACTACACGACCGCGCAGGCCCTCGGACAGCAGCTCGCAGACGCGATCCGGACCGCCGAGAGCGAGGCGCGGGAGAACCGGCAGGACGCGGTGGCGGCGGCCAAACGGCGGCGCCCTACCCAACAAGTGCTCACCGCCTACCGGCGCCACTGAATTCACCGAATGGAGCTGGACAATGCCTGCAGAAGTGGACGGAACCGGGTACTGGGTCGTGCCGAGCGCGTTGCGCAAGACCGCGACCGCCTGGGACACCTGTCGGAGCAGCTGGGATTTCTTTCTCACCCAGCTGCCGGTCGCGAAAATGAGCGGCACCGCCATGGGCCTGGTCGGCGCGGAGGCGCATTTTCCCCGCGACTACAACGACGCGATCGACACGATCATCGAGACGACGAAGCGCGCGATCACGCAGATGGAGGAAAACTACGCCGACCTCGACGGCATCGCCACGGAGTACGAGGGCCACGACGAGAAGTACTACGAGCGGTTCGGCTACATCGGCGGCGAAGGCGAGTCCGATGCCAGCGACAAATTCTAATGTCCCACTAGCCGACCATGCCGAGAAGGAGATGGCCTCACATGGGATCTGAACGGACAAAGGCTCCGTGGCCGGAGAAGAACGCGAACAAGGTGTTCTCCGAGGCATCGAAGAAGAATCACAAGTCCGCGATGGACACGTGGTACAAGGTCCGAGACAGTCTGTTCGGCGACATGGACTGGGTGGAGAGCGCCGCAGAGTTCTGGGGCAAGAACTCGTCCATGAAAGAGTCGGAGGAAATACTGGACTCGTCGCTGGAGAATCTGTCAGCCTACTGGCAGGGCGGCGCGTTCGACGCCTACAGCCGATATTCGATGAACTCCGCCAAGCGTATCTTCCGCAACGAGGGGGTGCTGAACGAGATCTCGTCCGTCATGGAGGGATGCATCGACATCATCTATGGCACCTACGCGGACGCGCTGGAGTTCATGGCCGACTGCGCGCACGCCCTGGGCGATGCCGCGCAGAGCTTCATCGGGGACCTCCTCGACCCGCGCGGCGAGGTGGCGGCGATCCTCAAGGCGCTCAACGACTTCGTGAAGGCGATCGACGACCTGATCACGAAGCAGGTCAGGAAGATGGGGGAGCTGCGCGAGAAGGGCCTGTTCCTGGCCCGGCAGGCCAACGACTTCAGCGACGTGCAGAAGATGTCCGACCCGGTCGGCGATCCCGACCTGTGGCAGGTCAAGCCGAAACCGAAGGAGCCCGCGGCCTAGCTCTCCAGGGGCGTTGGAAATCCGTTCGGCACTCAATGATCTCGGTCGTAGGGTGCGCATCGTGGACGACCTGTGGATACGGCGGTTGACGCCGGCAGACTGGCGGGTGTGGCGGGCGGCTCGGCTGGCCTCGCTCGCCGACGCGCCGTATGCGTTCGGGTCGACGCTCGCGCGGGAGGAGGCGTTCGCGGAAGCGGACTGGCGGCGCCGGCTCGTCCCAGATGCCGGGATGTGCGCTGTTGCCGTGCTCGGCGACCGGACCGTCGGCACGATCGGCGCCTTCACGCCGCCGGACGCCGACACGCCGCTGCTGGTCGGCATGTGGGTACACCCGGACGCACGTGGCCACGGCGCGGGGGACGCGCTCGTCGGTGAGGTGCTTACGTGGGCGCGGGAGCGCGGTGACCAGCGGGTCGAGCTGCGGGTGGCCGACGGGAACGACGCGGCTCGGCGGCTGTTCCTGCGCAACGGGTTCGTCGCGACCGGGCGTCGGGAGCCGTTGGAGAGCGCTCCCACCCACGGAACCGAATACCTCGCCAGGACTTTCTGAGCCGACGTCGCCCGTTTGGCGGATCCTTTGGTCGCGCAAGGTTGCTACGAAGTTGGCTGGCGTCGGGGAGAGCCAGCGAACGGAGGAGTATGCCGATCGACCTCGTCGAGATTGCCGAGGTTCTGGAGCACCCCGCGGCGCGGATCTGGGCGGTGCTCACCGACTTTCCCGCGTACCCGAAATTCGTGCGCGAGATCTCCTGGTGCGAGCACGTCGGGCACGCGCGGGACGGCAACCGGCTGCGGATGCGGCTGTCCGCCGACGGGTCCGCCGTGGCGCACAACGACATCGAGATCCTCGTCCGCCGACCGCTGGAACACCTCGTCTTGGTCAGCCCGCAGTGGCCCGGCGGCCACGCCTCCGTCCGGCTCGCCCCGCTCGGCGCCAACCGGACCGAGGTGCGGTTGGAGCTGGCGCTGCCGGACGTACTCACCGCGTCGATGCTGCGCAAGGCCGCGCACCGCACGCTGTCGCTGATCGACCACCACCTCTCCGGCCTGGCCGTGACCGTCGCCGGTAGCCGGACCGACCAGGCCGTGACCACGCAGTCCCAGCTGTCCGTCGCCAAGGTGCTCACCAGCGCTGGCGTGCTCACCCCCGGCCGGCCGGACAAGGTGATCCGCCAGCTGCGAGCGCTGTCGCGGTGGGGCGCGACCGTCGCCGGCGGCTACCGTGCCGCGGCCGCGCGCTACCCGCGCCGGCGGGCGATCACCGACGAACTGGGCAGCCTGACCTTCGGCGAGATGGACGAGCGCACCACCCGCCTGGCCAACGGCCTGACCCAGTTCGGCATCCAGCCGGGACACCGGGTAGCGCTGATGTGCCGCAACCACGGCGGCATGATCGAATCGATCACCGCCTGCGGCAAGCTCGGCGTGAGCGTGGTGCTGCTCAACACCGGACTGTCGGCCAACCAGGTCGTCGACGCGGTACGCACCCACCGGCCAGCGGCGCTGATGACCGACGAGGAGTTCCTGCCGCTGTTCGCGAAGCTCACCCCGACGCTGCCGAGGATCCTCACCTGGGGGACCGGCACGCCGTCGGTGGAGCAGATCATGGAGCAGTCGCCGGCCAAGGTGCTGAAACCACCGGACTCGCCGGGCAAACTGATCGTGCTCACGTCCGGCACCACCAGCAACCCCAAGGGCGCCCGGCGACGCAACCCGCACGGGCTGCGGACGGCGGCCGCCGTCCTCTCTCGAATCCCGCTGCGGGCGGGGGAGCGGATGATGATCGCCTGCCCGCTGTTCCACACCTGGGGTCTCGCCGCGATGCAGCTCGCCTCGCCGCTGCACGCCGAGATCGTGCTGCAGCCGCGGTTCGACGCCGAGGCGACGCTGCGGGTGATCCAGGAACGCTGCTGCACGTCGCTGATCGCGGTGCCGATCATGCTGCAGCGGATCCTCGCGCTGCCCAGGGACGTGATCCGGCGCTACGACACCTCGTCGCTGCGGGTCGTGGCCAGCAGCGGGTCACCCCTGTCGCGGCAGCTGGTGCAGGACTTCTTGGACACGTTCGGCGACGTGCTCTACAACCTCTACGGCTCCACCGAGGTGTCGTGGGCCAGCATCGCCACCCCGGCCGACCTGCGCGCCGCGCCGACCACCGCGGGCCGCTGCCCGGTCGGCACCAGGGTCGGCATCCTCGACGACGACGGCAACCCGGTGCCGCCCGGCACGGTCGGGCGGATCTGCGTCGGCAACGACATGCTGTTCGAGGGCTACACCAGCGGCGAGGGCAACACGGTCTACGGCGACCTGATGGTCACCGGCGACCTCGGCTACCTCGACGCGGGCGGCCGGCTGTTCGTGTCCGGCCGGGACGACGACATGATCATCTCCGGTGGGGAGAACGTGTTCCCCCGTCCGGTCGAGGATCTGCTGCAGAGCCACCCGGACGTGCTCGACGCCGCCGTCGTCGGGGTGCTCGACCGGGACTACGGACAGCGGTTCGTCGCGTTCGTGGTGCGCCGGCCGGGTGCGGCGCTGAACCCCGACGAGGTGCGCGGGTATGTGCACGCGAACCTGCCCCGGTTCGCCGTGCCGCGCGACGTCACCTTCGTGAACTCACTGCCGCGCAACGCCACCGGCAAGCTGCTGCGCCGCATGCTGCTCGGCGGCTGACCCGGTCACCCGCCGCCGGTGTTGATCACGCAGAAGATGTTGTCCTCGGGGTCGGCGAGGACGACGAAGTCGGCGTCGTCGGGGTAGTGCGGCCAGTCCACCCGCCGGGCGCCGAGCCCGAGCAACCGCGCCACCTCGGCGGCCTGGTCGGCAGCGTCGCCGGCGTAGAGGTCGAGGTGCACGCGCGGGAACTCCTGCGGCGGCGTCTCGCTGAACCCCACGGACACGTTCGGTCCGGCACCGTTCGGCGCGGACAGCACGGCCCAGGTTTCCTCGATCTCGCCGTCGCGCGGCACATAGCCCAGCGCGCGGCACCAGAACTCGGCCGCCCGTCGCACGTCCCGCGCGCCGATCACCACCGAACCCACCCGGAGCATCCGCCCATCATCCCTGCCCGGCCTCGCCAGGAGAAGGTGATCGAGGCCATCATCGGCGGCGGGTGAACGAGGAGCGAACACCCCAGGCCGTACCCTTGCCGCGTGGCCGCACCCGCTGTGTCGCCGGAACCGGCGGCAGTGTCCGACGAACCGGACACGACGACCTCCACCCGGCAGAACCGCTTCCTCCCGTTCCTGCTGCGGGTGGCGCTCGCCGTCGCCGCCGGGATCCTGCTGTACCTCGCCGGACCGCCGCGCACGCTGTGGTGGCTGTCGCCGATCGGCTTCGCGATCCTCGGCTGGGTGCTGTACGGCCGGCGCACGAGGGCCGGGTTCGGCTACACGTTCCTCGCCGGGCTCGGTTTCCTGGTGCCGCTGCTGGCCTGGACCGGCGAGTTCGTCGGGCTCGTCGCGTGGCTGCCGCTGGCCGCCATGATGGCCGCGCTGATGGGTCTGGCCGGCGCCGCGATCGCCGTCGTCACCCGGCTCCCGGCGTGGCCGGTGTGGGCCGCGCTGGTGTGGGTCACCGGCGAGGCCATGTGCGAGGTCATCCCGTTCGGTGGGTTCCCCTGGGCCAGGATCGCGTTCAGCCAACCCGACGGGATCTACCTGCCGCTCGCCGCGGTCGCCGGCACCCCGCTGATCGCGCTCGCCGTGTCGCTCACCGGATTCGGCATCACCTGGCTCGTGCGGCGCCTGTTCGTCGAACGGGAACACGGACCACGGCTGCTGGTCGCACCCGTGCTCGCCATCGTGCTGCCGGTGCTCGCCGGTGTAGCGGCGACGCCGCTGGTCGCCACCGACCCGACCGACGGCACCGCGGTCGTCGCGGCCGTGCAGGGCAACGTCCCGCGGGCCGGGCTGGACTTCAACTCGCAGCGCCGCGCGGTGCTCGACAACCACGTGCGGCGCACCGAGGAGCTCGCCAGCGACGTCGCCGCCGGCCGCGTCGACCAGCCGGACCTGGTGATCTGGCCGGAGAACTCCTCCGACATCGACCCGCACCGCAACCCGGACGCGGCCGCCGGCATCACCCGCGCCGCCCGCGCGATCAAGGCGCCGATCGCGGTCGGCGCCGTGCTGGTCGGCGACGACGGCGATCCGCGCAACACGATGATCCTGTGGGACCCGGAGCGCGGCCCGATCGACGAGTACACCAAGCGCAAGCTGCAGCCCTTCGGCGAGACCATGCCGTTCCGGAGCCTCTTCCGGATCTTCACCTCCGCCGTGGACCGCGCGGGGCGGTTCGTGCCAGGCACCGAGGCGACCGTGTTCCCGATGGCGGACGCCAGGGTCGCGCTCGCCACCTGCTACGAGGTCGCGTTCGACGGCGTGGTGCGCGAGTCGGTCGAGAACGGGTCGAACCTGCTGGCGATCCCCACCAACAACGCCACCTTCGGCTACACCGAGATGACCTACCAGCAGCTGGCCATGGACCGGGTGCGCGCCGTCGAGCACGGCCGGTCCGTGGTCGTCGCGGCCACCAGCGGGGTCAGCGCGATGGTGCATCCGGACGGCTCGGTGTCCCAGCAGACCGACATCTTCACCGACGCGGCGCTGGTCGAGCGGCTGCCGCTGCGATCGGCGACTACGCTGTCGGATCAACTGGGCCAGGTGCCCGAGTGGATCATGGTGGCGGCCGGGCTCGGTGCGCTCGCCGTCGCGATCCGCGTCGCGCGGCGCCGTCGCGCCACCGCCGAACCGGCGGACTGACCCGAAGTACCAGGAGAACCAAGACCGGCGCGCGGAGCGCCGGCGAGAGGAACGAAGAATGGCAGACCAGCTCGAGCCGGTGCTGGTGGTGATCCCGACGTACAACGAGCGGGACAACATCGAATCCATCATTTCCCGGCTGCAGGCGGCGCTGCCGAAGACGCACGTCCTGGTCGTCGACGACAACAGTCCGGACGGCACCGGCGAGATCGCCGACGGCCTCGCCAAGGACGACGACCGGGTCCACGTGCTGCACCGCACCGAAAAGGTCGGGCTCGGCGCCGCGTACGTCGCCGGGTTCCGCTGGGGCCTCGAGCGGGACTACGCCGTGCTGGTCGAGATGGACGCCGACGGCTCACACGCGCCGGAGGACCTGCCAAGGCTGCTGGACGCGCTGAGCGACGCGGACCTGGTGATCGGCTCGCGCTACGTGACTGGCGGCAAGATCAATAACTGGCCGTACCGGCGGCTGTTCTTCTCGTGGGGGGCCAACTTCTACGCGCGGATGGCGCTCGGCGCGAAGGTCAAGGACATCACCGCCGGGTTCCGCGCCTACCGCAGGGCGGCGCTGGAGAAGATCCGCATCGACAACGTCGCGTCGCAGGGTTACTGCTTCCAGATCGACCTCGGCTGGCGCACCATCGAGGCCGGCTTCACGGTCGTCGAGGTGCCGATCACCTTCACCGAGCGGGAGCACGGCCAGTCGAAGATGAGCGGCGACGTCATCCGCGAGGCGCTCGTCCGGGTCACCAAGTGGGGCCTGCGCCGGCGCGGCACCCAGGTTCGCTCCCTGTTCACCAGGAACTAGCCCGACACGCCAGGAACGCCACGTCCGGGGGGCTGGACGTGGCGTTCCTGGTGGTTCAGCCGCGGGACGGCTGGCTTGGGTGGGCGGTCAGGCCGATCGGCTGCGCCGGACCTTCAGCTCCTGAAGCCGCTCGGTGAGCAGATCCTCGAGCTCGGGGATGCTGCGTCGCTCGAGCAGCATGTCCCAGTGCGTGCGCGGTGGCTTGGTCTTCTTCGCCTCCGGCTCGGATCCGTCGATCAGCTTGGACAGCGTGCCGTGCAGGCGACACTCCCAGACCGCCGGCACATCGGCGTCGTCGGAGAACGGCACCTCGAACTCGTGGTCCTTGGGGCATGCGTAGCGAATCGTCCGCCTTGGCGCCAGATCGTGGTTACGATCGGTCTCGTAGCTGACCGCGCCAAGTCTGCTGCCGCGGAGAACACGGTCGGCCATCGTGGTGTCCTTTCGTTCGGTTCACAGCTCTCCCAGCTGGAACCTGGGTCACGCTCACCAAGAGCAACGTCCGCTGTGCGCGAAATGTTCCGCATCGCGCATGAGTTTCACGTTCCGTCGCGCTAGGTGACCCGTATCCTTCCCTGCCTTCTACAGCTTCCACCGTAGAGAGGCCCGGCGCGCGCCAACATGACGCGCCATCGCATAACTTCATCAAGGGTGTGACCCATCTGGCCGTACCGGCTCGGCGAGATGGACCTCAGGCAAGGCTGAGCTGCCCCTGCGCAGCCACGTTGGGTCCGAGGTCGCCGAGTCGGAAGTGCCGACGGCACAACACCTGGTAACGCACAGTAGCAGGTCGCCCGGAAGCTCGGTGATTACCCGGGTGACAGGGTTGACAGTGTTGACGGCAGCGGTGTCCGCGACGAGGACGGTGTCACCGGCACGCACCACCACCCCGTCGGCCACCCTGGCGTTGAACCTGGCGGGCAGCCCACACCAGCAGAGCACCTCGACCTGCACCGGCTGCAGGTCGTCGGCCAGCTCGAAGAGCCGACGGGAGCCGGGGAACAGCTCGCTGCGGAAGTCGGTGGCGATGCCGAAGCAGTAAACGTCCACCTGAACGTCGTCGGCGAGCTCGGCGAGCTGGTCGACCTGCGCGGGGGAGAGGAACTGGGCCTCGTCGACGATCAGGTAGTCGACCGGGGCGCCGGCCGCCCAGTGGGCGCGGATCAGCTCGCGGGGGTCGTCGCCGGCCTGCACCTCGATGGCCGCGCGGGTGATGCCGATCCGGCTGGAGATCCGTGCCTCACCGGATCGGTCGAGGCGGACCAGCAGCAGGCCATTGCGGCCCTGCCGTGACTGGTTGTGGTCGACCTGCAACGCGAGCGTGGACTTCCCGCAGTCCATCGGGCCGTAGTAGAAGCGCAGGTGCCCGACCACCGGAGCGGCCCGGCGCGAGCCGGCGGCGGGTACCGCGGAAAGTGCGTCGGTCGGGTCGGCGGGCAGCGAGGTCGGATCCACGACCGGTGACCTTAGAGCAGCGCGGGTTCGGTGTTGCCCGCCGCGCGGATCGCCCGGCGAACCGGGACGAAGAACATCAGCACGAAGCCGATCACGAAGAAGACCACCAGCGAGATGATCGCCGGGCGGTACGAACCAGTCAGGTTGGCCATGGTGGCGAACAGCGCCGGACCCATCCACGACGTGGCGCGCTCGCCGATCTCGTACACCGAGAAGTACTGGGCCTCCTTGCCGGCCGGCACCATGTGGCTGAACAGCGACCGGGACAGCGCGTTCGTGCCGCCGAGCACCAGGCCGATGCCCGCGGCGAGGAAGTAGAACTGCAGCGCCTGGCCGGCCTGCACGAAGTACGCCGCGGCGATCACCACGACCCACACGGCCAGGCTGATCATGATCGTCCGCTTGGCGCCGATCCGCTTGGCGACCATGCCGTGCAGCATGCCGCCGATGAACGCGACGAACTGCACGATGAGGATCGTGGAGATCAGCACCGCGTCGTCGAAGCCGAGTTCCTCGCTGCCGTACTGCGCGGAGACGTTCGCGACCGTGGAGATGCCGTCGGTGTAGATCAGGTACGTGCCGAGAAACGCCAACGTGAGCGGGAAACCGCGGGCGTGCTTGACCGTCGCGCGCAGCTCCCGGAACCCACCGGCCAGCGCCGAGCCGCTGCCGGGTTCGGGAACGTGCGGGCGCGGGCGCTCGCGCAACCGGCGCAGCGGAATCAGCGTGAACCCGGCCCACCACAGGCCGGACAGCAGGAACGCGATCTGCGCCGCGTTGCCCTCGGTGATGCCAAGGGAGTCGTGCATCAGGTAGATGACCAGCTGCACGCCGAGCGCCATCCCGCCGCCGAGATAGCCGAACGCCCAGCCCTTGCTGGACAACCCGTCGCGTTCGTCGGCCGTGGCGATGTCGGCGATGAACGAGTAGTAGATCACCACCGACGTGCCGTAGCCGATGTTGCCGAGGATGAACAGGACGACGCCCAGTTCCCAGTTCGTGCCGCTGACCAGCGCCATCAACACCGTGGCGAGCGCCCCGCCGAACGCGGACACCGCGAGCATCCGCTTCTTGCGCTGGGTGCGGTCCGCGATCGCGCCCATCAGCGGCACGATGAGCACCTGGATCACGGTCGCCACGGCGAGCAGGTAGCCCCACAGCGAGCCGGCTTGGAAATGCAGGCCGACGATGTCGATCTGGCAGTCGGTGAGCCGCGGCGCGGTGGCGGTCTCCGGACACGGGTTCGGCCCGTTGGTCGCCTTGTCGGCGATGGCCGCGTCACCGGCGACCGAGGTCAGGTACAGCGCGCCGAAGACCGTGACGACCGAGGTGGGGAACACCGAGTTCGCCCAGTCGTACCAGACCCAGCCGCGCTGCTCGCGGCGTCGGTCGCGCGTGTCCCCGACGGTGTCGGTGTTGTCGTCGAGCACGCTCATCCAACCCTCCGTACGCCCTGCACGCCGGGACCCTATCGGTACGCAGTGGACCGATAGCGGGGATCCGCGATCCGACACGACATTGCGGCCAAACGGTGTCGGCACCTTCGGCGTGTCGGCCCATCACTCACACGGGGGATGTGTGAGGCTGATGGGTCACGAGTTGCGTTTGTGGTTTCTGTGACTTCGGCTTAGCGTCGTGCTCATGAGTGACACAGGCATGAGTGACAGACGCATGAATGACAGACGTGTGGGCCGAGCCGTGCTTCGTGTCGTACTGCTCGCTCTTGCCGTACTGGGGATCCCGCTACTGGTGAGCCAGCCGGCCACCGCCGATCCGGGCGCGAACGACTGGGCAAGGCTGCGCATGTGCGAGGCGAGCGGCAGCTACACGGTCGTCGCGACGCACGGCCACTACGGTGCGTACCAGTTCGACCTGTCGACGTGGCAGAGCGTCGGCGGCAGCGGGTACCCGCACCAGGCCAGCCCCGCCGAGCAGGACTACCGGGCGCTGTACCTGTACCGGATGCGCGGCTGGCAGCCGTGGACCTGCGCCCGCAACCTCGGGCTGGCCGCCGACGGCGACGCGCGCAGCAAGCGGGTGCCCAGCTACACCGACTCGGCCTACATGGGCAGCGGCGGCGCGCCGGGCGGCCCAGTCGGAATGCCCCCGTGGCCCGGCAAGGTCTACGTCTACGGCGACTGCGACCCGGCGCTGTCGGCCTGGCAGCTGCGGATGAACGTGTTCGGCTACACCTTCCAGGGCACCGGCTGCTACTACGCCGAAACCCAGCGCGCCGTACTGGACCTCCAGCGCAAGCACGGCATCAACCCGTCCGGCAAGCTCGGCCCCAGACCTGGGCAGCCGCCTGGGCGTAGCCCTGGGGGAGAATCGGCGACATGCCTCGATCTCGGCGAGCTCGCGGGTTGGCCGTCGTCGCCCAACTCGGCCACCTGCACTGGTTCTACGGCAACCTCTACGAGGCGATCGTGCGGATCCCGAGCCGACTGTCCACACCGGACCAACGCCTCCCGTCGACTCTCGCGCCGGGCAGCCCCGCCCGCTACCACCTGCCGGTCGCGCCGCTCACCGTCGGGGCCAGCGTCGCGGCCGCCGTGGCTGGCCGGCGCGATCCGGCCCGCGGCTGGCTTGCCGCGTCGGCGGGCAGCGTGCTCGGCGGCGCCGTCGTCGCCGGTTACCTGGTCAGCAGGGTGAATCCGAAGCTGATCGAGGCCGACACGCCCGCGCTGACCGACGCGGAACGCGCGGCCCTGCTGCGCAGGTGGTACCGACTCAACGCCGTCCGGATCGCCGCGGCCGCCGTCGCGTGGCTCACCGCGGAGCGGGCGCGGCGTCGGTGACCGACGACGCGCGGTTGCGGCGCAGGTGGTGCCGGACGAGCCAGCCGGCCAGCAGCAGCGTCGCCGCGCCGGCGCCGAAGACGACCCACAGCGGCAGCGGCGGCTCCGGTTCCGGCGCGGCGACCTGGTGCGCGGCGGCCGGCCGTGGCGTTGGCGGGGTGTACTTCGCGTTGCCCGCGCCGGGCGGGAACGACGGCCGCGCCGTCCCCCACTCGTAGGCGTCGCGGTCGAGCGACTGGACCGGCAGGGTCTCGACCGCGCCCTGCGCGGTCACCGAACCGACGTCGTCCGGCTCGAACCTGCCCTGCGTCGAGGAGATCAACCAGAGCCCGTCATGGGGGAGAACCACCTCGGCCACGTAGTGCCCGGCCGAACCGAACTGGATGCCGTCGTAGGTCTGGGTGGTGCCCTGCTCGTCGCTGAAGATCAGCGACGTCGGACCGAGCCCGTCGGCGCCCTGGTACGGGTACGAACCGTGCTGCAGCACCCAGTAGCCAACGGTGTAGGTCGTGCCGGCCGTCAGCTCCGCCGGCGTCGGGTCGAGCACCGTCTCCGCCCAGTTGCCGGCGTGCGCCGCCGGGGGCGCCAGGAACAGACTTCCCACCAGCACCACGAAAACCGTCAAGATCCGCGATTTGGTCATCTCACTACCTCCGCATCGGATACACCGCAGGGCCCGTTCCGGTTCCGTGGAACCACAAGGCCGTTGGCGGTGTAGAAGACAGGGGAGAGGGAGGTCCACACGGACAGGTCCGACGAGCACGAGCTGGTGGCGCTGGCCCGCACCGGCGACCGGGACGCCTACGCCGTCCTGGTCGCCCGCTACGGCGCGCTCGCACACCGGACCGCGTACCTGCTCGGCGCCGGACACGAGGCAGAGGACGTGGTGCAGGAGGCGTTCGTGAAGGCCCACCGCGCGCTCGGCTCGTTCCGGCCGGACGCACCGTTCCGGCCATGGCTGCTGCGTATCGTCGCCAACGAGACGAGCAACCTGCGTCGCTCCGCCCGGCGGCGCGGCACCCTGCAGCTGCGGATGGCCGCACTGGCCGAGTCCCACGAGCCGGGCGCGGAGGACGCCGCACTGGCCGCGGGCACCAGGGCCGCCGTGCTCGCCGCCGTGAACGCCATGCCGGAACGGGACCGGCTGGTGCTCACCTGCCGCTACTTCCTCGACCTTTCCGAGGCCGAGACGGCGCAACTGCTCGCCTGGCCGCGCGGGTCGGTCAAGTCGCGGCTGTCCAGGGCGCTGGCGAAGCTTCGCCGCGCGCTGCCCGACCAGCTCGCCACGGAGGTGGCCGGTGGCTGACCAGCTCGAGACCACCCTGCGCGAGATCGGCACCCGGCTCGACGTGCCGCCACCCCAGGACGACCTGACCGACGCCGTGCTGTCGCGGCTGACCGAGCCACGACGCGGCCACCCCGTCCTCGTCCGGCTCGCCGCCGCCGTCGTGGCGCTGCTGGTGCTGCTCGGCGCC
>Ga0193742_1001706_pt1 | contig 12989 bp, 17 predicted proteins | sample L2c1metaG_FD_165511 | JGI IMG/M metagenome (GOLD analysis project Ga0193742, IMG submission 165511) | Soil microbial communities from a riparian zone of the East river system, Colorado, United States - L2c1 | ecosystem: Environmental > Terrestrial > Soil > Riparian zone | place: USA: East River... | reverse complement strand
AGCTCTTCGTCCTCGTCTTCGTCGTCTTCGTCCTCGTCTTCGTCGTCTTCCTCTTCGTCTTCGTCATCCTCGTCTTCGTCGTCGTCGAGGTCGTCATCGTCCTCGTCGTCGTCCTCGTCGTCGTCTTCGTCATCGTCGTCCGACTCGTCGTAGTCGTCCTCGGACATGAAGCCCTCGAAGGCGATGCGGGACTGCGGGTCGTAGCCCTCCTTCTCCTGCGTCTCCAGCTCCACCCACAGGGACTTGCCCTTGAGCTTGGCCAGCGGCAGGTTGACGGCCGACTTCGGGACCTTGACGCCGACGGCCTCCAGCAGGAGTCGGATGCGCTTGAGCGACTTCGGCGTGATGTAGAGGCGCTCGGAGAACTTCTTGCCCTTGCGCTTGCCCTCCAGGACGAGGAGGGTCACCTCCAGGAACGGGGTGTCCTTGTCGGGCGACCGGCCGGTCTTGGCTCCGACGATCTTGACGTGGTAGTCCCCGTCCTTCCATCGGATGCGGCCTCCGCCGCCCTCCTCCTCCTTCGAGAAGTCGATGCGGATGGTGCCGGACTTCTTCGTTGCCATGGTGTACTACTCCTCGTCGGGTGGGCTTGCGGCCCACGCTTTGATGAACTTGGGCATGGTCGGGTTCCTGATGATGTTGGGAAGCCCCTCAACTCGGTGACCCGAGTCGTAGTCCTCGTGCGGCCCGACCAGCATGCGAGCTTCCCATTGGGCCTTCTTCGCACCCTTGGGCTTGAACTCCCTCAGGTAGATCCGGCCGATGATCCCGACGCAGCCCAGGGCTGTGGCTCGGGTTCCCGCGGGCAGGTCCACGGTATGGAACGTCGTCGCCTCCTCATCGTCTTCGTCGGTGATGGTCCTCTCCTGCGCGAGGAACACCACATGCATCTGAAGGTTGCGGAAGTCGAGCAGCAGGCTCTTGACGAGCTGGTTTGCCCTACCCCACGTTCGCCGGTCCGGGGTAGACGCTTCCCTTGTCGGGTCCCGGTCCTCCGCCTCGCCCAGCACCTTCCTGATCGCTGAGTTCTGCAGCGCCGTGATGGTGTCGATCACGACGGTGTCGTACTCGTGGTTGCCCGCCTTGAGCCACCAGTAGATGTGACCCACGTCATCGAACCGCTCGATCTCGAGGACATCGGTTCCGGATCCTGCTGCGGAACGAGTGCCCTCCTCGTCGATGTCGATGATCAAGCAGTTCGGGGCAGTAGATGCGAACTTGGTCTTGCCCTTCTTGTTCTTGCCGTAGACGAGGATCTTGACGAACTTGTTCGCCTCATCCACAGACTTGATTCGCTTGGCCACCCGTTCTGCCTTTGTGGACAGCGCCTTTGTGTTGACTTTCGTTGCCATGTCCTACCTCTTCACACCTCCGTACTTCGTTGGGGTCCAGTCAGCCTTCTGGCCACTCGGCGTTGAGGTACTCCCTCTCGATCCGCGGCCTCTCGGCTTCGAGGGCGTCGACGAGCGCCCGACGACGTGCTTCTTCGTCCAGATCTTGCCCTTCCGGTCGGTCCGCTCGTTGTGTGCCGCCTTCTTCGCCCTCTGCTTGCGCGAGAGCCTCCGCAGCCTGCTCGGCTTTCCCCTCGGCGAGTGCACGTTCTGCCTCCTTGAGTCTGGCCACGTCCTGTGGCTTGGGGTCTTCATCGAAGTAGATCTGTCCGTCCTCTTCCATCAGTCGTCACGATCCTCTCTGGTCGTGTACTGGAGCTTGAAGCTGTGCGAAGCGTCCCCACCCTGCAGCTCGATGGCGCACGGTCCGAGGAACGAGCAGTCGAACTGACAGTCCTTCATGACCGAGCGGGGGAAGGCGTCGTTCTCTTCCGCGCTCTTGATCTCCCTGGCGGTCCAGACCAGCTCCTGCATCAGACGCCGGGTCATCGGACGATCCTTGGAGAGCGGGGTACGTCTGAACCACTTCTCGTTGTTGCCCTTGAGGTAGCGGAGGAAGTCGGCGTGCTTCTTCACGCTCAGCCCGTGCTTCTTCAGCTCCAAGTAGTACGTGTAGTAGTCACAGTTGAGGTTCTTCCGCTTCTCCAACTGGGTGCCGTTGTAGATGATCTTGGGGAGAGTCGGCGCCTTGGTGATGATCTCGTTGAACTGGATGCCTCGAAGCGGGCCGTACCCCAGGTACTCCATCCCCCAGAAGTAACGCGCCAGCTGGGCATCCAGGAGCAGGAAGTCGGGCGGGAGAAACCGACCCACCGTCTTGTGGTCCCAGATCCAGATACCGCCGTCCGGCTCCTGCACCACCAAGTCCACGATCATGCGGAAGCGCAGACCGTTGGGCAGGGTGACGATCTCGTCCAGCTCGGAGTCGATGACCTTGTAGTTCTGATCCTCCTCGCGGTAGTTGAACAGATACGACGTGAAGAGCCTCTCGCACTCGGCCGGGAGGTCGCCGAGGTCTTCCTTCTGCTCGTCGAAGAGCAGGTCGAATTCCTTGGTCAACTCCCTGTGGCGGACACGCCAGTTCATCCCGTCGTAGTGGTGCTGAAGCAGATCGTGCAGCCAGCTGCCTCGCTCCAAATAGATGGACTTCTTCTTGGGCTTGAGGCCCATGATGTACTTGTACTCGTACTGCTTGGGACAGCGTCGCCATGTCTTGACACGGGAGTTCGACAGGAGCTGCCAGCTGTCATACTGCCTGCTGATCGTCTGTACCATCCACAGCTCCTAGTGCTTGAGGCGGAAGTAGACCCGTTGCATGTCCTCGGTGAGAAGCATCAGCAGCTCTCGCCGCTTCTCCAACATCTCTCGTTCTCCTGGTGTGAACCCTTCCTTCTGGGTCCTGACCATCCAGTCCAGCTGGCTGCTGACCAGCCGAAGCGGATTGAGCACGAGGAGAGGGAACGTCTCGTGGAGAACCTTCCTCGTCATGCGGTTGATCTTCACTTTCCTGGCCATTAGATGGTTGTGTCCTTTGGGTCTGGGGGTGGAAGAGATGGAAGCTGCTCAGCTTTGAGAACGAAGTTTGGACACCACTTGCATCGCCACCAATCACATTGGAAACTGTACTGAAGACGACGTCGACACCGTAGACAGATCAACCAGACCATGGCGTCCCTTCACCCCAATGGGTTCCGACTTCGAGGTCTGCCACGATGGGAACCGTGACATCCGTTCCAAACAACTTCTTGACGTGTTCCATGTCCTCCATGACCTGCTTGATCACGGGGACCCACTTGTCGACGTACTCATCCTTGACCTCGAACAGAATCGAGTCGTGCACCGTCCCTACGATTCGCGCCTGGTCGTACGGAAGGATACGGTGTAGTCGGACGAGCGCGATAAGCATGAGGTCGGAAGCGAAGGACTGGACGGGCGAGTTGATAGCCTGACGCTCTGCCTCCTGTCGCACAGACTCTTCATCCGAGAGAATGTCCGGGAGGTGGCGTGTGCGGCCGATAGGCGATACCACCCTTCCATAGCGACGAGCAAGGCCACGCTGGCGCTTATGCCAAGTAAGCAACGCCGGGTAGTCCTCGAAGAACTGGGCACGGTCACGGTCTGCCTCCTTCTCCGTGATCTTGATCCCGTAGTTGTCGAATGCGTAGCTCACGAACTTGCGGAATCCCATGCCGTAGACGTACCCGAACGACACCGGCTTGGCGCGCTTACGTTCTTCCTTCGTGACCTTGGAGGGATCGACCTTGCCGGTCATCCTCAAGGCCCGGATCATGTGGACGTCTTCGCCCTTCAGATAGTGCCGGAGTCCCCTCTTCTCGTCGGCTTGCCAGAAGGCGATACGGAGTTCGACTTGGCTAAAGTCGCCCTGAACGAACTGCCATCCGGGAGGCGCTCCGATAATGGATCGCATGAAAGGATCGCGCGGAACCTGCTGGATCCCACCCTCACCGGAGAGTCGGCCGGTGACAGTTCCAAATAGGCGGTAGGAACTGTGAATGCGACCTCGAGCATCCATCCATTCGTATTTCCAAGGACCAAGATATGTGTTGACATATTTCGCCCACTTCCTCCAGATCATGATGGCCCTGGCCACCTTGTGTTGGTCCTCTAGACGGAGCAGGACCGACTCTTTGGTTGAGTTAGCTCCGGTCGCCGTCGTCTCGATAATGGGTAGCTTCAGGTAGTCGAAGAGAAGCCTGCCCACCTGCTGTGGAGCGTTGATATTGATCGGCGCGTCCTCAGGCCAGAATTGGTTGATGTACTTGTGGACCTTGTCCCGGTTCTCCTGCGCCTGAATGTACCGCTCCTCCCAACGCTCGGGATCCACATAGACCCCAGTACGCTCGATGTCCGCGAAGGCATTCGAGGCCGGCATCATGAGCTTGGCAAAGACCGCCGCCGATCGCGGCTCCTCCTTCAGCCGTGCCTTCAGGAGAGGCTTGAGTCTGTGGGTGTAATCGGTGTCCTTGCCGTTGTAGATGAGCAGCTTCTTGAGCGGGGCCTGGGACGGGTGCTTGATGTCCTCGCCTACACCGTAAGCTGCCGCTCCCAGCTCGACCTTGCTCAGCGGCTTGAGACCCTTTAGCTGGTTCTCGTCTACCATGTGTGCCGCGAGCATGGTGTCGAAATCTTGGCGGATCATGATGCCCTTGGACCGAGCCCACCGGGCGTCATACTTACCGTTGTGCGCTGTGTATCTGCACTCGGAGCGAGGACGTTCCAGCGCTTCCTTCAGGAACTCGAGGACGGCGATAGGATCTCGCCAAGGAGTTTTGGGATGCTGTAGCGGTACAGCTGCTGCGGATCCTTCCTCCCACGAGAAGGCGATTGAACAGACCCAAGAACCGTCACCGTGCCAGTCTTGTGAAGCCGTTCGTACGTAGCCTTCCTTCTGCTCGGAATCTGTTTCCACGTCCCAACTAATCTCAGACGCGGCCATGAGCTCGTCACGAAGCCAAGCGAGGTGACGCCTCGTAGTGACCAGCCGAACATCAGTCTTCGGTGTGACGTCCCTTCCATGTACCAGATTTCCGAAGCGAGTAATGTCGGCTGCGAAAACCTGAGTAAACCGAGGGTTGCGTAAGACCGCAGCTGGGTGTACAGTAGCAAATACTCTTGACCAGTGTCCATCGGCCACCTCCACTTTCCAGATCGTTCCGTTGTGCTTCGTGATCCCCGACTTCCCGATGACCCCCTGGAGCGGAGCGTTGCCAAGCAACAGCACGAACTCCGGCTTCACGGCCTCGAATTCCTGCGTGAGGTACTCCTCCACACAGACCTTGGTTTCGCCTCGCTTGGGCTGTCGGTTGTCTGGAGGCCGGCACTTAGCCACGTTAGTCACGTACACTTCGTCCCGGGGAAGTCCTACCTGGTTGAGGACGGAGGTCAGGAGCTTGCCAGAACGCCCCACGAACGGCTTCGCTTCTTCATCCTCCCGAAACCCCGGAGCTTCCCCGATGACCATGACCCTGGCCTTCCGCGGTCCGGAACCCATCAGGCAGACGTGCTCAGCGCTCTCGTGGAGCGGACAGAGCGTGCAGTCCGGGTTCCGGACCTTCTTGCGGAAGTCAGCCACGCGGCGTCCAGGCGTGCTGGTGGACGATGACGTTGGCCGAGTCCAGGAAGTCTCCGGCCCCGAGCCGATACGGGTTCTCGTAGATCACGATGCCGATTCCCGACTGGATGATCAGCTCTGCGCACTTCTTGCAGGGCTCGTGCGTGGTATACATCGTGGCACCGTAGCAGTTGACGCCGACCTTCGCCGCGTAAGCAACGGCGTTGGCCTCTGCGTGGATGGTACGGACACATCCCTCAACTCCTTCGAGGGTTTCGCAGCCCACCTCGTCGCACTGGGGCATCCCGGATGGTGCCCCGTTGTAGCCGTGAGCGATGATGTGTCTGTCCCTCACGATGACAGCCCCGACCTGGCCTCTCTGGCAGGTACTCCGTTGGGCGAAGAGTCGGGCCACCTCCATGAAGAGGTCAGGCCGGCTCAGGCGTTGCATCCGCGGCCTCCCTTCTGAGCTTGGGCACGTCGCCCTCGAAGATGTGCATCGAGGAGGCGAAGAACTCCAGGTTGCCGGGTTTGACGAAGTCCCACATGGACGGCGTCTCTCCGTATCTCGGCGCCTGTGCGACGTCCCCCCGGGTCTGCAGCTCCTCGATGATGTGTTGCACTAGACGGCCGGCCATGTAGAGGTCGTCCTTGAGGTAGCGGACGAAATCCACCGAACGCATCGGATAGAAGCAGTGCAGCTTCTCACCGCGGAGCATGAAGTGATACCCGAGCGTGCACGGAACCCGCTCCCCCAGAGAGGTGGCCATGAGATCCTCCGGGAACCAGATGGGCAGGTACGCCTGCCTGGTGTTCGGCTCCCTCCACAGGAGGTCGATCAGGTCCCCCAGGTCGCCGTACTGGTAGCGGATCCCGAAGTTGACCACGGACTCATCGGGGAGCAGAGCCCTGTCCGTGGCGCCGATCGGCCAGAACCGCTCCATGTAGGTATGCGAGAACTGGCCGGGCTTCTTGTGGTCCTCGACGCCGCCGGCGTACCAGGGCCAGTTCTTGTACTGCTCTCCCGGGTTGAGCGGAAGGCCGGCCACGCGCTCCCGGAAGTGGTCCTCGGCCCACGGGAGGTTCGGCTCGATGAAGCTGGCCCAGGAGCCGGCCGTGGGGCGGATGGGCATCGTGATGTTGACGTGCATCAACTCTCGGGTCTGGCTATGAGGAGTGCCCTTGACTCCTTGCCAGTGACCGGTGTTCACCTTGGTGTGGTGCCGATCGTTGAGGAACATCTCGCGAAGGTAATCGTACATGCCCTCGAATTTGTCCGCGAGGCAAGTGTTGCTTAGACTCATGAGTAAGGCAGCAGCTCCAGGTTGTCGACGGGTAGAGACGGAGGCCGACGTGTCCCTGGAACCTCGAACAGCAGGCTCCACATCCGGAGGGTCGGCCCGTACTTCGGCGGGTTGTTGGCGGCCATCCTCCTGTGGAGGAAGTCGTACGAGTTCCGCGTGATCTTGACGGTGGGGTACTTCTTGTCGGGGTACTTCTCGCGGTCCATGATCTCATCGACCAGGTCGTACGTGTGAATGTACGCCATCGCCTTGATCGAGTACCACTGGAGCGAGTCGGCCATCCACCGGAAGCCGTAGTCCTTCACATCGTCGCCCCTGAACTCGGCGATCTTCTTGGCGATAACGTACGCCAGAGCCAGGTCCATGCCGCCCATGTACGAGACGTAGCTCGTGCGAGAGTGCATGGAGAAGATGCCGCGTTGGTCAAGACCGGGCCGGAAGCTGTACCCGAAGATACAGTTGCCCCACTTGTAGTTGTCCTTCTTCCGGCCGCCGTCGTTCTTCTGGACTCCGTGTACCCTACAGCTCATCTGGGTCACGGTTCCTCGCTTGGCGAGGTTCTGTGGCATGCTAGCGGCCTTCTCGATGAACGCCCTCGTAAGGTCGTAGTCGAGGTAGTCCCGCTGCAGCTTGGCGAAGCGATGCTTCGTGAGCCAGAGGTCTTCGCCTACGTCGAAGTCGAACTCCATCGAGTCCGCCTTGAGCATGACGTCGAAGACCCCTGTGGTGGCACCGGCCTGATAGCCCAACTCATCCGCCTTCGCGAACAACAGACCGTCGCAGGCATCATGCCATAGCCCGGTAAGGCTAGCTGAGGATTGGATCACTCGGGCCGGCCGCCGGTGGGGTGACCGACGAGTCCGCCGGAAGTGCCCGCAGGTCGGACGGTACGGCCATCCGTGGGGTTCTTGATCCAGTCCCGCTTCTGGACCTCCGCCCAGGCGATCTCGATGCAGTGGATGATGTCCCAGCCGCGCAGGAGGCAGTACGCCCGGAGCGAGTGCACGATCTCGTTGATCACCCGCACCTTGACTTGGCCGTACTCCATCGTGGCCCGGCTATCCGCCTCCCATCGGCAGAGTCTGCCGGTCCGGTTGAACACATGCAAAAACGCCTTGTCCGAGTCGGTGACCCGACCTTCCTCACGGTCGAAGTGGGCGTGAATGACCTGGGACATCTCGTAGCCCAGCGCGGTGGTATAGCCCATGAGATAGATCATGGTGTCGCCGACCGAATCCATCCCGGCGGCCTCATGCTCCTCGGCTGTGGCCCTGATGTTCTGCTTCTGCTTGAGGTGGGAGTGTCCCAACTCGCCGACCTCCTCGCAGACCCCGATGAGTTGGTCGATCGCCAGCGCTCCGGGGAAGTTCACATCCCGCCACTGCTTGGTCTCGTACTGGAGCCGATCCAGCTCGATTTTCAACTGCGGTAGGTCCATCACCATGCCCTCTCTCTCTTGTCGGCGAGGTAGTCGTGGATGTCGGCGTAGATCTCCTCGCGGGGTACGCCTCTCGTCCCCGTGTAGTCGAAGAGAGCCGTGCGATCGGGGAAGATCAGGTCCTGGAGGCGACGGTACTCGTCGTAGATGGCCTCGGCCTTCGCCTTCACCCCAGGCATCTCGTGCCGGCCCTCGTCGGCGATATTGGCGAGGACCACCTCCTTGGGCGGCATGCAGAGGATGACGGGGAAGTCCCCTCCGTTGACGAGCCGTTGGACGTGACCCTGCTGGCTGGGGTTGAACATGACGTCCCGAGGCGGCATCCCCAACGGGGCGTAGACCATCTCGGAGTAGAACAGGCGGTCCCAGATGGTCACCGGTCCCTGCGATAGCGCGTACTGCGCGAGCGCCTTCATGGTGTCGGGGACGGTCACCTTCCACAGGAAGTCCCTGTTCGAGGTGCCCCTCTGTCCGAGGTGGAGCGGGAACTCGTCCATGAGCTGTTCGACGAGCGTGGTCTTGCCGGCGCCGTCCGGTCCTTCGACGATGATCATCTGCAGTCGACCTCGATGTCGAGACGGGCGTTTCGTTCCTTGGCCGCGAGGATGACCCCCGAGAGGAACTGGCCGGCCGGGATCACGTCCTCGTACTCCTTCTTGACCGGAGGTGTCATCACCAGGTCTGGGTTTCTGACGGTGATCTTGATCACTCGTCGTCATCCTCCTCGTCGTCTTCGACGTCGTCGACCCGCTCGGACACCCACATCATGTCCTCGGGCCTGGGCTCGGGCGGGCGGGAGGAGAGGGTGAAGCAGCACCGCTTCTCGCCCTCCAACTCCAGGAGGTAGAACGGGCCCAGGGCTCGCCTCATGATGGGCGTCGGTTTCCTCTTCTTGGCGCTCGTGATCCCGGTCGGCTTGTGGTGGTCCGTCTCGGGGAACGCCTTGATGAGCTGGGAGATGCAGGCCTCGGGCGTGAGTCCCTCGACGAGTGCGACGTCCGGCCCCTCGTCCATGTAGATGTTACTGCTGAGTGATGCCAGATACTGCACTTCAACCTCCTGTTGTAGGGCGAGAATCTCTCTATTACAGTATATCTCATCTGTCTTCATCACAACCAGCCTCTCTAGAGACGGCTAGTGACGCGTTCGACGTACTTCGGGTGTGTCATGAGGAACTTGGCCACGTCCTGCTGCATCTTGAGTGCCTCGAAGGAGGCTTCATCGCGGGTACCTTTCGCGATCAGGTGCTCGTAGAGCAGGGTGCGTTCGTCCTCGAACTTGTAGATGCGGTTCTTGAACTGGTCGTAGGTGAGGAAGTCCTCCGGTAGTGAGTAGAACACCATTAGGTCGGCGGCGCTTAGGTCGATGCCTTCGCGGCTCGCCCGGAACTGGGTGATGAAGACCGTGTTGTCGTTGGCGGCGAAGTAATTGCGCTTCTCTTTCCGCCTCCGCGGATCGACACCACCATGGACAACCAAGGGCTGGTAGCCTGCGGCCTTGACGACTTCATAGATATCCACCAGCTCCTTGAGAAAGCGAGCCCCGACAACGAATCGACCAATATCTTGCTCCCGGTACTCATCCACCCTCCGGGCAAAGGCTTTCTTCTTCTCGTGCCCGACACGGACGGTCTCCCCAGTTTGCGTACGGATGAAACCGCCGGCGATCTGCTGGAGACGTAGGTGCCGCGTAAGGACGATGTCCGCGACAGCAAACGTATCTCGAAGTTGTACGACGCTCTCACGTTCCATCTCCTGGTAGATGTATTTGGCCTCGTCGAGCGAGAACAGGATGCGTCGATTGACTGGCGGAGCCTTGGGCACCTTCCGCGAGATCCAGACGTGCGGGCGTACCTTGTTCCGCACCCACTTGAGGTTGCGATAGCGCTTGATCTCGTAGTTGCCGTAACCGCCAAAGACGGCGATCTGACGCTTGAAGGAGCCGAAGTTGGTACCGAAGATGCTCGGGTCGTAGAACTTGAACTGGCCGAAGATGTAAAACGGCTTCCTGTGGAAGGCAGTGCCAGTCAGCATCAGCCTATGGTGAGCTGTCCTGGCCACCTGAGAGGTCTTAGCCGACTGCCTTGTTGAAGGGTTCCCCAGGTGGTGTACCTCGTCGACGATATGAAGATGGGGCCTCCAGGCCAAGAGAGCGGTGTCGGTCACCGAAGTCCAAGCCCGGGTGTTGTCGTCGAAGCTGAGTTCATCCGCCTGCCGGGCATACATCGCCTCGAAGTTTCGGATGTGGAAGTCGAGTCGCGGCTCCGTCCTTCGCGGATCTATCATTCGCTCCACAGTAGGGTGGCTGAGGATCCGGTAGTCGATGGGACAGTGCAGCTCGATCTGTTCTTCCCACTCCGCCTTGACATCGTTCGGACAGGTGATGAGAACCCGTACCACCGTGCCAGGGAAGTTCTTGAGCGCCATGGCCGCTGACCAGTTGATCGCGATCCAACTTTTGCAGTAAGCCCCACCGCATTGGGACGTATAGTCCACCACCACCATTACTAATCATCTTCTTGAGAGCTGGTATCTGGTAGGGGCGCGGTTTGGTCTTGAAACGGAGGGTTGTCATATCACCTCCCTTCTCGGCCTGTACTTTGGCCGGTTGCGATAACAGTCAGAATTGCAATATCCCTTGCCGTCTTTGATCTTAGGTCGACGACCCTTCTTTCGCACTTTGTAGGTTTTCCCACAGGTTAGACAAACAGCGGAATCTGGACGAGCGCGGCGTTTAGAGGAGTGGAACTGAGCATGCTCTGCTTGAGTTGCATACAGCTTCAAGTTCTCGATCGCGTCGTTCTGTGGGTTCTCGTCTTTGTGATGAACGACCTCCTCAGGCCGCAACTTACGTCCTAGATGTTGTTCCATGGTGTATCTAGAGCGCAAGATGCGACCGTCGGAAGTAGTGACCTTGTACCGCGTGTCCATCAGACCTTGGCGGCGATCAATGCTTCCTTGATGGCCCGGCGGTCGAGTGGGAACTGGAAGACGTTCGGCCGATTCCAGAACACCGAGTACCGCCAGCTACCGAGCAGCCAGACCGGCTTGTCCTGGTAGAGCATCATGCCGATCTCTGCCATCGTGCCGTAGACCCGCGGGTGCCAGACGGCTAGGAGGACGTGGCACTCCCGAACGCCTCGGATGTCGGCCTCAGCGTTGGCGATGGCTTCCTCCTCACTGCGTACCACCTTGTCGACGAGGACCTTCTCGGCTTCCTGCGTCCAGTCGAACGTGATCTGGTGTCCGACCTCGACTGCGATCTCCTGGACGTGACGGACGCGGTGGTAATCCTCGAACTTGCCGGCGACGTAGACCTTAGCCACGGGGCACCACCTTCCTGAAGACCCGGTAGGCCCAGCTGGCGTCGACGAGGGCTGCGTGCCTGGTGTCCTCGGGGAGGGCGATGTCGCTCAGCTCTGCGACCTTGGCCGAGTTCGGCGGGTCGTCGAGGGTGATGATCTCCCGTGGTAGCTCCTCGACCCCTCCGAGGTAGTGGCGGTAGAGTCCGTTGTGGTAGCCCCAGTACAAGGCCCCCACGTCCACGAGGCGGTGGTGCCAGGTCGGTGTCAACCCGAAGAGGCGGAGGAGTGCCTGGACGAAGCCGGCGTCGAATGACGGGTTCTTGCCGACCAGGTAGGCCCCATCGAGGACCTCGTGCAGGAAGCCGGCTGCTCTGGACGGTTCCCACCGGGGTGGGTAGTCCTCCAGTCCCCGGCGTTCGTAGTACTTCTGGATGTCGAGCGCCTTCGGGTCGCAGGCCCTGGTGTCGAAGGGAAGCGAGAAGGTCACTTCCTCGACTCTCATGCGGCCGTATTCCGAGTAGTTCTCGGCCTCCGTCTTGCTCATGTGTCCGTGGGACTCGATCACCAATCCCACCTCTGTGATGGGATGGAGGGTGGGGTCGAGCCCGCCAGTCTCCAGGTCGATGGAGACGTATCGTGCTTGGTCTGTCATCTGGACAGAAACTCCTCGATGAGTTGGATGTCCTGCACGTCCTTCGGGCGGCGAACGATCTTCTTCCACTCGAAGATGACGTGCAGTGGGATGCACGGGAAGCCCTTCACCATCTCGGGCTCCGTGACGAAGTCCTGTACCTCGATCCGCTGGGGCGCTCCCTGGTGCTTCCATTCGCGGGCGGCCGTACAGGTGATGTGGTCCTGGACCTTCATGAGGTACTTCTGACGGTTGAAGGCCACGGGGTCGTGGGGGTTCGGCTCCCACTCGGTCCAGCCTTCCCACATGATCAGCCGGCGGTAGAACCCCTGGGAGACGTAGACGTCGAGGTCCCGGATGGGTCGTATGCCTCTCAGGGCGAGGACCGCTGAGCCCCCGAGGGCGTAGGACCCGTCGGGCGGGCCGGTATGCCCGAGGAACCCGAGGTTCTTCACCAGCTCCTTGACATGTTCAGCGGGATCCGAGAGGATCGAGGCCTTGTGAGCAGCCTCTGCGAGGTGGCAGACCTTGCATCGGGTCCACCACTCCGTGGTCGGCACGAACGGATGGTCTGTGATGTGCTGACCCGTATCGATGGCCTGCTTAGCCATCAGTCCCCCGGCTCGATGGTGATCTTGAGCGAGTCCGGCTCGCCCAGCGCCTCGTCGACGTGCTTCTTGTCGGCGTAGAAGATGCCGATGCACTCCTTCTTGTCGCGGTTCCGCTCCTCGAAGCGCTGTTTGTTCTTCGTCGCCTTCTCGCGATCGAGCATCACGACGATCTTGGTCTGCTTCTTTGCTGCGGCCATGTACTATCTCCGGTCGGCGAAATCGAGAGTGACAACCCTCG
>Ga0193742_1001705_pt1 | contig 12995 bp, 12 predicted proteins | sample L2c1metaG_FD_165511 | JGI IMG/M metagenome (GOLD analysis project Ga0193742, IMG submission 165511) | Soil microbial communities from a riparian zone of the East river system, Colorado, United States - L2c1 | ecosystem: Environmental > Terrestrial > Soil > Riparian zone | place: USA: East River... | reverse complement strand
CCAGCGGCGCGAGCCCGGCGGCCTTGCCGTCCCGCGCGGTCCGCTGCACGAAACGGAGGTAACCGAGGATCTCGTCGATCAGTTGCGGTCCGGCGACCGGTCCGTGGCCGGGCACGATCGTCTTGGCGCCGAGGGGTTTCAGCACGTTCTCGAGCACCTCGACCGCACCGGCGATCGAACCCTGGAGCAGGAACGGCGTGCCGCCGTTGAACAGCAGGTCCCCGCAGAACAGCAGCTCCCGCTCCGGGACCCAGACGATCGAGTCGTTGTTCGTGTGCGCCGCGGTGCCGACGTGCGTGACCTCGCACCGCAGGTCGTCGACCCACAGCGTGACGCCCTCGGTGTAGGTGAGGAACGGCGGCTCCAGCTCGATGTCGCCCCAGTCGACGTCGGTCCAGAACGGCGCCGAGCGCGGCATGCCCCAGTCGGCGATGCCGGTCCGCGTGCGCTCGTGGGCCACGATCGTCGCGCCGGAGAAGAGATAGTTGCCGAACGTGTGGTCGCCGTGGTGGTGCGTGTTGACGAGCGTGCGCACCGGGAGCGGGGTCACGGCGCCGATCGCGTCGAGGTAGGCGCGGGTGCGGCGTTCTGTCGAGCACGCGTCCACGCTGACCACGCCACGGTTGCCGACGAGGAACCCGGTGTTGTTGATCCACCAGGTGCCGTCCGGCTGGATGTAGGCGTGGATGCCGTCGCTGCCCTCCTCGACACGCGGCGGGCCCGGGGTGGTGATGTCGTGTGCGGTGCTCGTCACCCTGTCCACCCTAGGGCGGAACCGGACGAGTTTCGGTAGAGGTCTTGACGGGCCGCGCCGGACATACCACGTTAAGGGATGAGAGCGCTCTCACCTTCTCTCGCCGGATCTTCGGGTCCGGCACCCCTGCGGAGAAACGAGAGCAAATGACTACGAGGGCACACAAGAGAACACTGTTGGCGGCGGCGGCCTGCGCCGTCGTCACGCTTGGCACGGTCCTGGGTGGCGGCTCGTCCGCCGCCGCGCCGGCGAGCCCGCCGGTCGCGTCCGACGGCATGGTCGCGGCGATGCAGCGTGACCTGGGCCTGACCGAGGCGCAGGCCGTCACCCGGCTGCGTCAGGAGGCCGTGGCCATCGACATCGGCACGGCGGCCAGGAGCGCGGCGGGCGCGGCCTACGGCGGCGAGTGGTTCGACCAGAAGCTCGGCAAGCTGGTCGTCGGCGTCGCCGCCGACGAGTCGAGGGCGGCCGCCGTGCGCTCGACCGGCGCGGTCGCGATGTCGGTGCCGCGCACCGAGGCCCAGCTCGACGCGGCCAAGGCCACCGTCGACGCGTACGCGCGGAAACACGGTGTCCCCGCCGGCGTCACCGGCTGGCACACCGACGTCCGCACCGGCGCGCTCGTCGTCTCGGCGCGGCCGGGGGCCGACACCGCGGCGTTCGTCGCGGCGGCGCGGACCACCGGGCCGGTGGCGGTCGAGGAGTCGGCGGCGACCCCGAGGACGGTGTCGGCGGGCACCGTCGGCGGCGACCCGTACTACATCAACGGGAACACCCGCTGCTCCATCGGCTTCTCCGTGCAAGGCGGGTTCGTGAGCGCCGGGCACTGCGGCGGCGCCGGCAGCTCGGTGGTCGGCTGGGACGGCTCCGCGATGGGGTCGTTCGCCGGCTCCTCGTTCCCCGGCAACGACTACTCGTTCATCCGGATCGGCAACGGCTGGTGGACCGCGCCGGTCGTGCTCGGCTGGGGCACCGTGCCCGACCAGCTGGTCCGCGGCTCCGGCGAGGCGCCGGTCGGCTCGTCGATCTGCCGCTCGGGGTCCACGACCCACTGGCACTGCGGCACGGTGCTCGGCAAGGGTCAGGCGGTCGCCTACCCGCAGGGCACGGTGTACGAGATGACGAAGACGAACGTGTGCGCCGAGCCAGGTGACTCCGGCGGCTCGTTCATCACCGGCGACCAGGCACAGGGCGTGACGTCCGGCGGCTGGGGCAACTGCGGCAGTGGCGGCGAGACGTGGTTCCAGCCCGTGAACGAGATTCTCGCGGTGTACGGGTTGAGTCTTGTGACCGCGTGAGACGATCTCCGCCGGGTCCGGCCACCCATGGTCGGATCCGGCGGTGCGTCTCCTCAGGAAGGTCGAGAGCGCGTACTCTCGGTTGCCTGACGGTGACGTTCGAGCGACACGAGGAGGCGACGATGCCCGCGGACGGCCCGAGGGGCGACGAGACTCCCAGGTTCGGCGGCGGCGAGCAGTCCGGCGCGCCCACCGCACGGCGCATCGTGCTCGGCGCCCAGCTGCGCCGTCTGCGCGAGGCCGCCGACATCTCCCGCGCCGACGCCGGCTACGCCATCCGCGGCTCGGACTCGAAGATCAGCCGCATGGAGCTCGGCCGCGTCGGGTTCAAGGAGCGCGACGTCGCCGACCTGCTGTCGATGTACGGCGTCAGCTCCGCGGAGGAGCGCTCCGTCTTCCTCGAGATGGTGCGCAAGTCCAACGAGCGCGGCTGGTGGCACCGCTACTCCGGCACCATGCCGAACTGGTTCCAGGACTTCGTCGGGCTCGAGGAGTCCGCGGCACTGATCCAGAGCCACGAGCTGCAGTTCATGCCCGGTCTGATGCAGACCGAGGACTACATCCGCGCGGTCGTCAGCCACGGCAGGCCCGAGCTGCTCGGCCAGGAAGGCGAGCGGCGCGTCGCGCTGCGCCTCCAGCGGCAGAAGGTGCTGACCAGGCCGGGCGGGCCGCGCCTGTGGGCGGTCGTCGACGAGTCGGTGCTGCACCGCCCGATCGGTGGGCACCGGGTGCTGCGCGAGCAGATCGAGTACCTGCTCGAGCTGACCAGGCAGCCGAACGTGACGCTGCAGATCCTGCCGTACCAGATGAGCGGCTACGCGGCGGAAGGCGCGTTCAACATGCTGCGGTTCGCGGAGCCGACGCTGCCGGACATCGTCTACATCGAGCACATCGGCGGTGCGCTGTACCTCGACCGCGTCGAGGAGCTCGAGCTCTACGGCCGCGTCATCGACCGCCTCGCCGTCGACGCCGAGACGCCGGACCGCAGCCGTCAGCTGCTGTCCAAGTTCCGCGCCGAGAACTGAGTCCCCCTCGGACAGTCCACACGGCACCGCCGTCTGTCCGCCTGCGGCTCCTGCATTCGGGTGACCTCGCACAGTGCGACGGAATCGTTACCCGTGGCTCAATACCTACAGAGCTGACTGCTCGTGACAGGCAGTCTCACCCGGTCGAGACCTCAAGCTGCGGCGACGCGTCGCTGACCGTGACAAACGCAGCCGCGTTCCGGCTTACGGGACCACACTGAGTAGCTAACGCTCGCGATCAGTACATGCCCGTACGAATGCACGTGCATTTACCCCTGCATAGACGCGTGTTACCGTGCAATCGATCAATGCACGTGCAGATGCACCCACTGTTTGCGTAGGAAAGAGGGTGGGGACCGTGGAAGAGATCCGGAACGGCATATCCGCTGAGGAGCTTCCCGACGCGGTCTGGCGCAAGAGCAGCCGCAGCGGGGCCGTCGGTAACTGTGTGGAACTTACCTGGTTCGACGGGCGGGCCGGAGTGCGCAACTCCCGCGACCCCAACGGGCCCGTGCTGGTCGTCCCGAGCACTCGGCTGGAGGGCTTCGTCGCCGGCGCCAAAGAACGGGAGGTTTGATGACTGCCACTGGCACCGCCGCGGCAAGCGTCGATGTCCAGTTGCGCGAACTCGTCGCGCGAGGCTTCCGCTTCGTCGACCCGCGTGACGAGCTGGGCGACGTGCTCGCCGTCGTGGGCGTCCGCGCCCACGATGACGTGGTCGACGTCGTCGAGCTCCTCGGCGAGGACGACGCGGTCGCCACCCGGATGGCGCCCGACCAGGACTTCCTGTCGCCCCGGCGGTTCTACTGGCGGGAGCAGGGGCCCGCGTCAGTCGTGCTGTTGAAGCTGCTGGCCCTGCCGGACGACCGCACCCCGGGCGTGCTGATCGTGCCGTCCCGCGCGAGTGCGTAGTTCTCAGTAGGTCGCTCGGCCGCCACTGATGTCGTAGACGGCGCCGGTCGAGAAGCTGCAGCGCTCCGAGGCGAGCCAGCCGACCAACTCGGCCACTTCGCGCGCCAACCCCATGCGGCGCATGGGAATCAGACTCACGAGCCGGTCCAGCACCTCGGGCGCGGTCGCCGCGTTCATGGGAGTCTCGATCACCGCCGGCGCCACCGCGTTGACCAGCACGCCGGTCGTCGCCAACTCCTTGCCGAGTGACTTGGTCAGCCCGATGACGGCCGCCTTGCTCGCCGAGTAGGGGCCCAGGTTCGGGTTGCCCTCCTTGCCTGCGATGCTCGCCACGTTCACCACGCGTCCCCATCCGCGCGCGACCATGCCCGGGGTGAACGCCCGGCACGTGTGGAACGTGCCGGTGACGTTCACCGCGAAGGTCGCCGCCCACTCGTCGTCGGTGACGTCCGCGAGTGGCTTGTTGGGGCCGATGACACCCGCGCTGTTGACCAGCACGTCGACCTCGTGCGCGGCGGCCACCGCCGCGCACGAGGCCGAGGACGTGACGTCGAGCGACAGGTCGGCGCCGGGCGCGACGTCGGCGGTGAGCACCGTGAGTCCCTGTGCTGCCAACAACTCCGCGCAAGCCAGCCCGATGCCGCGCGCGCCTCCGGTGACCAGTGCCGTCCGTCCCATCGCGACCCTCCAGAACTAGAACTTGTTCTAGAGGATGAGGTTACCCGGCCAGCCGCGACACCGTCGGGAGACCCGCGTCGCGCCACGCGGCGAACCCGCCCGCGACGTCCTTCACGTCGGTCAGCCCGAGCTGTCGCTCGAGCTGGTACGCGGCCAGGCTCGAGGTGTACCCCTCGTTGCACATCAACACGATCTCCTGGTCGGAGTCGCCGGCCCGCAGCTCCTTGAGCCGGTGCTCGCTGGTCACGTCCAGCCGCCACTCGAGGACGTGCCTGGACACCGCGATCGCGCCGGGCACCTCGCCGAACCGCCACCGGTACTCGACCGGTCGCAGGTCGATCAGCAGGGCGCCGCGCCGCATCGCCTGCGCCGCCTCATCCGGGAGGTAGCGGGTGATGTGCTCACGGGCCCGCGCCAACAACTCCGTTACCTGGTCCGGGCTACTCATCGGACCGCCTCACGCAGGGTCGCCGCCTCTGCCTCCAGCGCCGTGGTCTCGGGCTCCGGGGTGTCGCATTCAAGCTCGCGCAGATGATGCATGCCGGTCGGCAGCCAGCAGTAGAAGTTCATCGTGCGCAGAGGTGGCGAGTAGGCGTGGATCGACACCGTGGGCTCGGTGCCGACGTTGACGAGGTTGTGCAGGTAGTCCGCACCGAAGCCGACCGCGTCGCCCTCGGTGTGCCGGCGGGTGCGCAACCCGGTGTGCCCGACGGTGCCGAAGTCCTCGAACAACGAGCCGCGGGCGACCGTGACCGCGCCCGCGCTGCCGCCGTGGTCGTGCAGCAGCGTGTCCTGGCCGATGTCCCAGCAGATCAGCCATACCTCGACTGCGTCGTCGCGGCGTAGCCGCAGGTAATGGCGTTCGGTGAGGTCGAAACGAACTTCGGCGGCCCAGGAATCGGAATCGTGCGCCTTTTCGGTGACGATTTCCCGTAATTCCGCGGTTGTTAACTGCCGTTTCTTCAAATCCACGAGATAAGCCCTTCCGCTTGGAGCCCGTGGTGTCGCCGTGCGCCGGTCCTTCGACCTTCGCTCGAGGCCACCACGAGCCGCATCTCGCTCGAGTCGCACTGCCGCGAAGTCCGCCGGATACCCGGCGAGTTCGCTGCGGCACGGCCCGATCAGCCACTATGGTTTTTTCCAGGTGGTGAGCGATGTGCTCAACAGAGAGGGTAGTGGCTGCGATGCGGATCACCAAGGCGCAGCGGAACGCGGTGGCGGAGAAGATCACCAGTCTCGAGCGCACGTTCTACGGCCGCGGCCCGCGCAACGTGCAGGTGTCGGTGTCCGACGACGAGCCGGTGAGCCTGATCGTGCTGTCGATCGACACCCTCACCGTGGCCGACGCGGTGCTGGGGGAGCGCGGCTACCGCGCCGAGGTGATCAAGCACCACGAGGCGCTGCACGACGCGACCAAGCAGGACTTCCTCGAGGCGGTCGAAGGCATCGTCGGTGAGACGGTGACGGCCTACCTCGCGCAGGTCCACCCGACCACCGGGTACGCGGTCCGCGTGTTCGTCTTCTCGTCCGAGATCCCTGCCGATTCGCTCGCCGGCCAGGCGGAATAGGCGTTTTGTCGGGGCTCCGTCCTAGTATCTCGGGCATGGCAGCTGAGCTCATCGGGCGGGACCACCCCGCCGGCGTGCTGCGCGCCGAGATCAGTCGCGCGACCGAGAGTCACGGCGGGCTCGTGCTGGTCACCGGGGAGGCCGGGATCGGCAAGACCACGCTGGTCACCGACGCCATGGACGTCGCGCGGCGCGGCGGCGCGCTGGTGCTGTCCGGGTCGTGCTGGGACTCCTCGGCGGCGCCCGGCTTCTGGCCGTGGGTGCAGGTGGTCCGCGGGCTGCGGCGGCAGGCACGCGAGGACGAGTGGGCGGCGGCGGAGCAGGCCGCGGCCGGGCAGCTGTCGTTCCTGCTCGGGGACGCGGGCGCGAACGAGCCGGCCGACGAGTTCGGCCGGTATGACGCGGTCACGAGCGCGCTGGTCGCGGTGTCGCAGCGGCGGCCGGTGGTCGTCGTGCTCGACGATCTGCACTGGGCCGACCCGTCGTCGGTGCGCCTGTTGGAGTTCGTCGCGCAGCACACCTGGTACGAGCGGCTCCTGCTGGTCGGCACGTACCGCGACGTCGAGGTCGAGGCCGCCGACCACCCGCTGGCGCCGCTGATGCTGCCGCTGCTGGCCAAGGCCACGACCGTCACGCTCACCGGCCTCGGCCGCGACGAGGTCGGCGCGCTCATGGCCCGCACGGTCGGCGACGCGCCCGATTCCGAGCTGGTCAGCGAGGTGCACCTGCGCACCGGCGGCAACCCGTTCTTCGTCGAGCAGACCGCGCGGCTGTGGCACAGCGGCGGCTCGGTCACCGCGGTGGCGCCCGGGGTGCGGGTCGCGGTCCGGCGCAGGTTGTCGTTGCTGCCGGAGACGGTGTCCCGGCTGCTCACCGGCGCCGCCGTGCTCGGTCGCGAGTTCCACCGGCAGGTGCTGGCCGCGTCGGTCAGCTCGCCGGTCGCGCAGGTGGACCGGCAGCTGAACCAGGCGGTGAGCGCGCGGCTGGTGTCCGCGCTCGGCGAGGGCCGGTTCGCGTTCGCCCACGACCTGGTGCGGGAGACGCTGTACGAGTCGCTCGCCGAAGCGGAGGTGCCGGAGCGGCACGCCGCCGTGGTGCGGGCCATGGACCGGTCGCAGACCCTGACCGAGCGGATCTTCCCGGCGGACCTCGCGCGGCACGCGTACCTGGGGCGCACCGAGCTGGACCCCAGCCGGGTGGTGGACGCGCTGGTGGCGGCCGGGCGCGACGCGCGGCGCCGGTTCGCGTTCGAGGAGTCGGTCGGGCACTACCGGCGCGCGGTCGACCTGCTCGACGACGGCGACCTCCGGCGGGTCAAGGTCGGGCTCGATCTCGGGCTGCAGCTGCACAACTTCGGACAGCGCGACGAGGCGTGGCAGGTCTTCGAGGAGGCCGGCGGCATCGCGCTGAGCGGCGCGGACCCCGAGGCGCTCGCGCGGTCGGCGCTGACGCTGTACGGGCTGTCCAGTCCCGCCGGGCGGGAGAAGCTCAAGGAGAACCTGCTGCGGACCGCGCATGAGCGGCTCCTGCCGGGCACGGGCAAGCGGGACGACCGGCCGCTCGACCACCTCGCGCAGGAGCTGATCCTGCGACTGATCGCGATCGCCCGCGACGACGGCGACGACGACACGCTGGGCTTCACACTGTGGACGCAGCACGACGCGCTGTGGGGGCCGGGGCACGCGGCGAAGCGGCTGGCGCTGACCGACGAGCTGGCCGGGATCGCGCACCGCAACGGCGACTACGAGATGGAACAGTATGCGGTGTCGCTCGGTTGGGTGGCGGCGCTCGAGCAGGGCGACCCGCGCTACCACGACCGGTACACCGAGTTCCTCGCACTGGCCGACAACGGCCCGCCGACGCCCATCCTCCTCGGGTCGTACGTGGACCGGGCCATCATCGAGGCGTTCAAGGGGAACTTCGCGGAGGCGGAGCGGCAGCTCGGGCGGGCGCGGAAGCTGCCGACGGACCACGACTTCTTCGCGTACCTGGACCACCATCTGGCGTGGGCGGCGCTGCACCTGCAGGGCCGGTTCGCCGACCTCGACGAGCTGCGCAAGGGTGGCGCCGAGGCGAACCACCCGTTCCCGGCGTTGCTGGACGGGGTCACGGCCGCGTCGCGGGGTGACGTGCGCACGGCCACCCGGTGCCTGGTGGAGCTGGAGTCGTTGCGGGAGCCGCTGTCGAACGCGTACCTGCCGATGCTGCTGCGGTTGCGTGCGCAGGTGGCGGCGCTGACCGGCGACAAGGCTCGGTGCGAGGCGGTGCATGCGGAGCTGGCGCCGTTCGCGGGGACGTGGCTGGTGTCGATGTACGGGTGCGAGATCAGCGGGCCGGTGGAGCTGTGGCTGGCGCGACTGGACGCGGCACTGGGACGGTGGCCGGCGGCGGTCGAGCACTACTCGGCCGCGCGGGACTCCGCCGACCTGTTGGGCGCGCGGCCGTGGTCGGTGGAGGCGCGGGCCGGACTCGCGGCGGCGTTGGCCGCGTCCGGCGCCCCGTCCGCGGCGTTGTCCCGGGAGGTGGCACGGGAGGCGGCCGAGCTGGGGCTGCGGCATCTGATGTCGGTGTCGGTGGATCCGTTGCCCCGCAACGAGTTCCGGTTCACCGGCGAGACGTGGACACTGTCGATGGCCGGCCGGACCGTGCACCTGCCGGACAGCAAAGGGTTGCGGGACCTGCACGTGCTGCTGAAGTCGCCGGGCGTGGAGGTCCGCGTCGTCCAACTGCTTGACCCCTCCGGCGGTGCGGCCGTCGTCGGCATGGCGGGTGACAACGTGCTGGACGACGAGGCGAAGTCGAGCTACCGCCGCAGACTGTCCGAACTGGACGAGGAGATAGACGCGGCAACCCGCCGAGGCGACGAAACCAGGGCCGCCGCGCACGACAAGGAACGCGAGGCGCTGCTCACCGAGCTACGCGCGGCGTCCGGCTTGGCCGGCCGAACCCGCAGACTCGGCGACGAGGCGGAACGAGCCCGCAAGACCGTGACCGCGAGAATCCGCGACACACTGCGAAAACTGGACTCGCGACACCCGGAGCTGGCCGAGCATCTGAGGTCGACGGTAGCTACGGGGACGACGTGCAGCTACGCGCCAGAACAACGGTTGAGCTGGCATCTATAACCGCGAGTCCCCCGTTCAGGCATAGTGAGTTGCCGTTTCGCGCACATCAATCGGCGTACGAACCGGCAATCCTCGAGCTTCGCGCGGCGTCCGGTTGGCGGGCGGAACGGGCTCGTAGGGCGGTGACGGCGAGAATCCGTGACACGTTGCGGAAGCTGGATTCGCGGCATCCGGCTGAGTATCTGAGGTCGACGGCGGCCACGGGGACGACGTGCGGTTATGCGCCGGAGCAACGGGTGAGCTGGCTCCGGCTGGAGTGGTGGCGCGGGCCAGGATCGTGCTGCTTGCCGCCGATGGTGTGGCGAATACCGAGATCGCGCGGCGGATGCAGACGAGCAGGCCGACGGTTCTCAAGTGGCGTGACCGGTACGCCGAGGCGGGTATCGACGCTCTGGTGGATCTGCCTCGGCCTGGCCGCGAGCCGGAGATCGATGAGGTTGCCGTTCTGGCGGAGACGTTGGCGGACAAGCTGTGGATACGGGCGCGGAGGTTTGCGGTGGCGCCCCCAGGTCGCCACCGCCCCCCGCCTCACTTTCGGTTGTACAGGCGCATCGTCAGACTGCCGAAGATCGCGATCAGCACCAGACCCGACACCAGCACCCACGTGATCTCGCCGGCGTCCGGTGTCCCGGCCATCAGACTTCGGACCGCCGCGACCACGTGCGTGATCGGGTTGATCTCCACGAACGTGCGCAGCCAGCCCGGCATCGTGTCGGGCTCCACGAAGACGTTGGACAGGAACGTCAGCGGGAACATCACCATCATGCTCACGCCCATGACCGACTTCTCCGACCGCAGGAACAGGCCGAACATCGTCCAGATCCAGGAGAACGCGAACGAGAACGCGACCAGCAGTGCGATCCCGAGCAGGACGCCGACCACGCCACCCGACGGGCGGAAGCCCAGGATCAGGCCGATGATCAGGATCGTGGCGGACGCCATGACGTACCGGAACACGTCGCCGAACAGCGCGCCGACGAGTGCCGCCGGCCGCCAGACCGGCAGGGTGCGGAACCGGTCGAAGACGCCCTTCTCGATGTCGATGTTGACGCCCATGCCGGTGTACATGGTGATCATGATGACGCTGGTCACGAGGATGCCCGGCAGCAGGAACTGCAGGTACTCGGTCACCGACCCGGCCAGCGCGCCGCCGAACAGGTAGGTGAACATCAGCACCATCATGATCGGGAACGCCGTCACGTCGAACAGCTGCTCCGGCACGTGCTTGATCTTGAGCATGGCGCGCCAGCCGAAGGTGACGGACGCCGACCACGCGCTGGGTGGCTTCGGCTGCTCGCCGGCGGCGAGCACCGCCCCGAGGCTCTCTGCCGCGGGGGTGTAGTTGCTGACGGGGGCGTCGGTGGTGGTGCTCATGCCGCGACCTCCTTGGAGTCGGACGAGTCGGACGAGTCGGACGTGGCCGGGTGGTCGGTCAGGGCCAGGAACACCTCGTCGAGGGTCGGCTGGCCGAGGGAGAAGTTGTCGACGGTGATGCCGGCCCGCGCCAGCTCGGACAACGCGCGGGACGCCTGCTCGGCGGCCTCGCGGTCGGAGTCCTCGCCGGACAGCTGCGCGGTGAGCGCGACCGGGTCGGCGTCGAGCTGCACGCCCGTGCCGAGCACGGTGGTCAGCACCGACAGCGCGGTCTCGCGTTGCGCGGCGTTGCGCAGCCGGACGTGGATGGCGCCCGCGCCGACCGACGCCTTCAGCTGGCCCGGCGTGCCCTCGGCGATGACCTTGCCCCGGTCAATGACCGCGATCCGCGACGCCAGCTGGTCGGCCTCGTCCAGGTACTGCGTCGTCAGCAGCACGGTGGTGCCCTGCGCGACGATGATCCGGATGATGTCCCAGACCTGGTTGCGGCTGCGGGGATCGAGCCCGGTGGTCGGCTCGTCGAGGAACAGCACGTCCGGTGTCTTGATGATGCTCGCGGCGATGTCGATCCGCCGCCGCATCCCGCCGGAGTAGTTCTTCACCTGCCGGTCCGCGGCGTCGGTCAGCCCGAACGCCGCCAACAGCTGCGCGGAACGCTCCCGCGCGGCCGGTTTGCGGTGCCCGAGCAACCTGCCGAGCAGCACCAGGTTCTCGTTCCCGGTGAGGTCCTCGTCGACCGACGCGTACTGGCCGGTCAGGCTCACCATCGACCGCACGGCGTCGGCCTCGCGCACGACGTCCTTGCCGAACACGCGGGCCTCGCCGCCGTCCGGCCGCGACAGCGTCGCGAGCATCCGGACCGCCGTGGTCTTGCCGGCGCCGTTCGGGCCGAGCACCCCGTACACCGTGCCCGCCGGCACCGAAAGATCGACGCCGTCGACGGCCCTGGTCTTGCCGAAGACCTTGACCAGTCCTGACGTCTCGATCGCCAGCTCACTCATGTCATTCCCCTCCTCATGCGACGTACGGTCGCGCCGCGCGCCCCGTGCGCAGCGCCTGGCTCCACCAGACGAGCTGGTCGAGCATGGTCGTGACGGCCGGTTCGTGCGTCGGGTCCGGTGTGCCGTCCTGCCGGACCTCTGTGGACATCAGGTCGATCGACACCTCGTCGCGGACCGCGACCGTGTGCAGCTCCGCGAAGACCACCCGCAGCGCGGCCACCGCGTGGTGCCCGCGCGACCGGCAGCCGTAAGAGACGAACCCGACCGGCTTCGCCTGCCACTCGTCGTAGGCGAAGTCGATCGCCTGCTTGAGCGACGCCGGGAAGCTGCGGTTGTACTCGGGCGTGACGACGACGAAGCCGTCCGCGTGGTCGATCGCCGCCGTGAACCTGTTCATCTCCGCCGTCACCTCCTCCGGGTAGCGCGTCGGGAAGTCGAACTCGGCCAGGTCCAGCACGGTCGGGGCCAGGTCGCCGCGCTGCTTCGCCAGGTCGACGAACCACCGCCCGACCGCGTCGCCGACCCGGCCCTCCCGCGTGCTGCCGACGATCACCGCGATCCGCTCCTGTGCGTCCATCGGCCCTCCAGTGTCCCTCAACCAGTAGGCGCTAGATCGCCCGCTAGATCCGATCCAGCGGGGCGCGAGACACCACAAGGCGCGCACCCCCGCGAGGGATGCGCGCCTTGTCGTGGTGGGAGCGGTCAGACGGTGACGACGGAAACCTGCTCGTTCAGCAGGTCGGCCAGCGCGCTGACCACGCGCAGCGTCGGCGCCTCCGCGCCGGTCAGGTCGGCCAGCTCGACGACCGCCTTGAGGATCACGTCGAGCTCCAGTGGCTTGCCCTTCTCCAGGTCTTGGAGCGTGGACGTCTTGTGTTCGCCGGCCCGTTCGGCGCCGGCCATGCGGCGCTCGATGGAGATCTCCGGGTGCGACCCGAGCCGCGCCGCGACGTCGAGGGTCTCCCGCATCATCTGGACGACGATCTCCCGAGTCGTCATGTGCTGGCAGATGCCGGCCATGGTCGCCCTGGTGAGGGCGCTGATCGGGTTGAACGCGATGTTGCCCATGAGCTTGAGCCAGATGTCCTTGCGCAGGTCCGGCTCGACCGGGCACTTGAGCCCGCCCGCGATCATGGCGGCCGAGAAGTCCGTGCACCGCTGCGAGATCGTCCCGGTCGGCTCGCCGATCGAGAAGCGGGTGCCCTCGAGGTGCTTGATCACGCCGGGGGAGGAGATCTCGGTGGCGGCGTACACCACGCA
>Ga0193742_1001704_pt1 | contig 12998 bp, 18 predicted proteins | sample L2c1metaG_FD_165511 | JGI IMG/M metagenome (GOLD analysis project Ga0193742, IMG submission 165511) | Soil microbial communities from a riparian zone of the East river system, Colorado, United States - L2c1 | ecosystem: Environmental > Terrestrial > Soil > Riparian zone | place: USA: East River... | reverse complement strand
AAAGAATGCACCACGTTTGTGGGCCCTCCAGGCAGCAGTAACGTTTGAACCAATGGCATTGGTTGACAGGTAGAAAACGTTGCTGTAACCACCTGTACACAATAACACCGCATGGCCCGCATGTGTTTCAATGGCACCGGTGATCATATTACGGGTAACAATACCTTTAGCATGACCATCAATGGTAACCACATCAAGCATTTCGGTACGGGTGTACATCTTTACTTTACCGGTATGGATCTGGCGGTTTAACGCAGAGTAAGCGCCTAAAAGTAATTGTTGTCCGGTTTGGCCGCGGGCGTAAAACGTACGGGATACCTGCGAACCGCCAAATGAGCGGTTATCCAGCAAGCCGCCATACTCGCGTGCAAAGGGAACGCCCTGTGCTACACACTGGTCAATAATATTTACGGATACCTCGGCAAGGCGGTACACATTGCCTTCGCGGGCACGGTAGTCACCACCTTTAATGGTATCATAAAACAGGCGGTAAACGCTATCGCCATCATTCTGATAGTTTTTTGCCGCGTTGATACCCCCCTGTGCGGCAATAGAGTGCGCACGGCGTGGACTATCCTGGAAACAAAAAGATTTTACGTTGTAACCCAACTCGGCCAGTGAAGCCGCAGCCGAAGCACCTGCCAAACCCGTACCTACAATAATAATATCGTATTTACGCTTGTTGGCCGGGTTAACCAGCTTCAGGTCAAATTTATGCTTGCTCCATTTTTCGGCTAATGGGCCTTGAGGAATTTTAGCATCTAAACTCATTTCTTTTATAATTTATATTTTGTGAGTGGTTAACTATTAGTGAGTGGTTGATTTAGTTGATCAGGTGAATGATCGTTCTTCACCCTATTACTCAATACCCTTCGCTCAATCAACCATTTAACTTAATCAACCATTTAAACGCGGTGTACAAAAAAATAATACACGGGCATAGCAGCAAATCCAATAGGGATAATAACCGCGAAAAACCAGGTGCCTATACCATATACTATAGGTGTATATTTACGATGTACCCAACCCAGTGTACGGAATGCGCTTTGGAAACCATGTAAAAGGTGAAAAGATACCGCACCCATGGCTATTACGTAGAGTATTACATACCATACATTACTAAAGGTTTTAACCACCCGTGCATGCAGGTCTTTCACCCTTACTACCTCTACATTATTTTCGGTAGAAACAGAATGACTGAAATCTGCAGACACAGGCGTGTAAGCCGCTACTGCAGTTTCGCCTGTTGCCAGGTCAGTACGATACTCTTTAAAGGCAACTTCGTTGGTGTATTTGTACTTGAACCAGAAATCGCCCATGTGTATCACCAGGAAGATAAATAAAATAGAGCCAAGCAGCCCCATGTTTTTTGATGACCAGCTGGCATCTGATTTAGGCTGAATCGCGTAACCAACCGCACGCGCCTTACGGTTTTTAACAGTTAAAATAATAGCATACAACGCATGTACCAGGATTGACAGGTATAAAATGTACGCAATAACTTCGATAGGTGGAAAGTGTGTTAAGAAATTGGCATACACATTAAAACCAAAACCATTATCGTTGCTAAATAGTAACAGGTTGCCTCCAAGGTGCACTATTAAAAAAGTACACAAAAACAAGCCTGTTAAAGCCATGATCAGCTTTTTTCCCAGCGATGAGTTAAAGGTTTGTTTAAATTCGCTCATTATGAAATAGATTTATTTTAGGCAAAAGTATTTATTAAATGCCAAAAGATAGAAATGCAATTGGCTTATTACCCGCGAAAAGTCTATTTAGAATCAATCTAAGAAATTGCATTCCAATAACACATCATTTACGGCATAATACCTTCTATATTAAAGGTGTAATTAATCAATAGCGATCACTTTATCCTTTAAAACAGCGAATATTTTGTCGGTTATTCGGCTGCGGATGGCAACCTTGCCGGTGAATTTACCGAAAGACGGCAGAACGGCCTGCCTGCTGCTAAAAGCAAAACAAGGCAGTGTAATTGACTGCCTGCCCCGGCCGCTTAAACTAACCCCCGGATGGATGTGCCCGCAAAAAACGTAACCCGCAGCATGTTGTAACTGTATATCGGGTAGCGGATGGTGAAGCATGAGGAAAGGGCCTGTTAACAATTCATCATGCAGTTCAATATTTAGTTTTTGATAGTGGCTGTCGGCAATAATATCATGGTTGCCCCTGATCAGGATGATCTGCAGGCTGGGGAACTGACTGCGCCAAAGGATGAACCAATCCCAATCATTATTCATATCGCTGTGGAACAGGTCGCCAAGGAACAATAATTTTTCGGGTCGGTATTCACTGATCAGGTCCGACAGGGTTGCCAGGTCACTTTGTTCCATATCCCGGGGTACCGCGATGCCAGCCTTGCGGAAATGCCCCACTTTGCCAAAATGGACATCGGCAATAATTAATGCCTTTTGCTGTTCCCAGAAAATTGCTTTTTGAGGGAGCAGTAAAAGGTTTTGTCCGAGTAAAGTGAATGGAGTTGCCGCACTGATCATCATAAGCGGCAAAGGTAAAAATTTATTTTTTGGAGACGAGGCTGCAGAACGCCTGCCTGGAACATTGGTTAACACGTGTTAATAAATTGCTGATTTTTAATTCGGTAACAAAATAAGGCCTTTGTATTCTAAGGGATGAACATCCTTATGGATCATAATGATTTGTGTATAACTGATAGCCCTCATTCCCGATGAAAAAACTGAGTTTTGCTATACTACTTTTATTATTTGCCGGGTCTGTTTTGCAGGCACAGTCACCGGCTTCAAAAGATTTCATGGTTTACGTTTGCCCACCTTGCGGAAACAATTGTGATGAACTGCATTTTAATAAACCGGGCGCCTGTCCGCACTGCGGCATGACGTTGGTTAAAATATCATCCAGGGATTTTAAAAAGCAACTCAGCAATAAACCGGTAACTATTTGCTTTTACCTGCAAAATGGGGTTGAGGTATTAGATTTTGCCGGACCGATGGAAGTTTTTAGCGCAGCAGGCTTTAAGGTATTTACCGTTTCAAAAACCAAAGGGACTATCCGTTCACAAGGTATTTTATCTATTGTGCCAGATTATTCCATACAGGATGCTCCTGCTGCCGATGTGCTGGTTGTTTTTGGCGGTGAAACAGGATCCCGCACTATTGATGGTGCTGTATTGTCATGGATACGGGCGCAAAACAAAACCCAGTATTATCTGTCAGTATGCACCGGGGCGTTTATTTTGGGCAGAGCAGGTATTTTAGATAATCTTACGGCAACCACTTATCATTTACAAATTGATAATTTGCGGCAGCTTTTTCCCAAAACAAAGGTTGTGGCAAATACCCGGTTTGTGGATAATGGAAATGTTATAACAACAGCCGGTGTTTCAGCCGGAATTGATGGCGCGCTGCACCTTGTGGAGAAGCTACGCGGCCGTAATTATGCCAAAAGCGTTGCGGCAACAATGGAGTATGATAAATGGGTGCCTGAGCAGGGCCTGATCGTAAAAAGGTAAAAATTAGTTATTTGATGTGGTGTAGCATTGGTTTTAAATTCTTCGTAATATTATAAACACCAAAGTTATGAAATCACAAAGCCTTATTGTTAGGCTATTTGCCCTGTTGGCTTTAGCTGCCTGCAATAAAGATAATGCTACCCCTGTACAATTAGATGGTGCTTATACAGGGACATTTACCTCTTCAAGCGTTAATGCAACCAACGGCACCATTAAAGTTCTAATTTCAGGTAAAACATATCAGGCTACATTAAATACCTTTATGGCAATTGGTAGCCGTGGCAGCTATACCGTAAATAACAACCAGCTAACTTTTCAGGATAGTTTAGTTCATACGGCTAATTTTGACTGGGGACTTTTACTGAACGGTACCTATACACAAATTACCAAAGGCGATAGTTTAATTCTGGAAAAAAGGGGCGACAGCTATAGTTATGTGTACAGACTGAAAAAGCAATAGGCCGTTTCAGGTATATTTCTGGATACTAAACATCATAAATTTCTTCTTACTTTTACGGCAACCAATATGGTTTTACATGAGTAATACCTTTAACAGACCCATCCGTGTATTAGTTGCCAAAGTAGGGCTTGACGGGCACGACCGCGGCGCACGTATCATAGCCACTTCCCTGCGCGATGCCGGGATGGAAGTAATTTATACCGGCCTGCGTCAAACGCCCGAAATGGTAGTGAACACCGCCCTACAGGAAGACGTGGATGCCATAGGCATATCCATATTATCGGGAGCCCACATGACCGTTTTCCCCAAGATCATTAAACTAATTAAAGAAAAGCAAATGGATGATGTACTGCTTACCGGTGGCGGCATTATCCCTAATGATGATATGCTGTCACTAAAACAATTAGGTGTTGGCGAGCTTTTTCCGCCCGGAACCAGAACGCAGGATATCGTTGCTTATATTACAGGCTGGGTGCACAAACACCGTAACTTTTAATAGCTAACCCCATGGAATTTCAAAATTTACTGATAGAATACAAAGAGCGTATACAGTATATTATTATAAATCGCGAAAGCAAACTTAACGCGCTGAACAAAGACACCCTTGCCGAATTGCATACCGCTTTTTTTGAAGCTTTTAATAATCCTGATGTCGGTGGTATCATTATTACAGGTGCAGGTACCAAAGCTTTTGTTGCCGGTGCCGATATTAGTGAATTTGCCAGTTTTGATGTTGCGCGCGAAGGACAAACAAAAGTGTTTGACCTGATTGCCAATGGTAATAAGCCTGTAATTGCTGCCATAAATGGGTTTGCCCTTGGCGGCGGTCTTGAACTGGCTATGGCCTGCCATATACGCATAGCATCAGAAACGGCTAAGATGGGCCTGCCCGAAGTAACGCTGGGTTTAATCCCCGGCTATGGCGGTACACAACGTTTGGCCCAACTAATAGGTAAAGGCAAAGCTTTAGAAATGATACTTACCGCCGATATGATAACTGCTGTGGAGGCTCAGCAATTTGGCCTGGTTACACACGTAGCTTGTCCCGAGGACTTACTGATAGCGGCCGAGGGGGTATTGCAAAAGATATTATCAAGGGCGCCATTAGCACTGGCGGCAGCTATACGTGCTGTAAATGCTGGTTTTACTGATGGTGTAAATGGTTATCAAGCCGAAATAGCGGAGTTTGGAAAATGCTTTGGAACCAGTGATTTTCAGGAAGGTGTAGCTGCATTTTTAGCGAAGCGAAAAGCGGATTTTAAAGGAGAATAACCGGTAAAAAAAATAAATATCATCGCATCCTCAAACTAACCCGGCATTACTATTACTTCCTCTTTTTTAGTTTTATAGTTAAAAAAGGGGTGAAAGTCGCCGAAAAGGCGGTTGAAATAGGCAATTTACCCATCCAAGCCGAGTGTTAAGATAATGTTAATTTGACAATTCTAAGGGATATATTAGCCTATTTTACAATGGGCTGACTAAAATACCAATCCGGTCAAAAAATAAATTATTGTTAATCAAGCGATTAAATATTCGTGACTTTTGGATGAAAAATTTTATCTGATTCTGTGCTTTACTTTGTGTTGTGTTTATAAACATATATCAAAAACACACAATTGTTATGAAAAATACATTTAAAATTTCAGCCCTTGTTTTAGCATTTGCAGGATTTGCATTAGGCGCTAAAGCACAAACAACTACCCCTGCAACTACATCAACTACAACTAAAGACGGCATCCGTTACAGCGTAGGCGTTGATGCAGGCATTGCCCTTGGTGATTTTAAAGATAACTACAAATGGAACTTAGGTGGTTCGGTACAGGCGGATATCCCTGTTTTGTCAAATAAGTTATTTGTTACTGTTAATGCAGGTTATAATAACGTATTTGGTAAAAATGATATCGCTACACCAAACGGATTAGTAAATCCAACTGATTTTCATCTGATTCCGGTTAAAGCTGGTTTAAAATTCTTCCCTATCGAGAACTTTTACGTTCAGGGCGAAGCTGGTGCCGCGTTCTTGTTAAACAAATCCGATGTTGGTGCTAATAAATCAACTGCATTTGTTTACGCCCCTCAAATAGGTGTTCAGTTCCCGGTAAGTGCTAATGGTAACTTTATTGATGCAGGTGTTCGTTATGAAGCCACTACTAAATTTGCTTCTGATGTTGATGCCAGCAAAGTAAATCTTATTGGTATCCGCGTAGCGTACGGGTTTTAATATGACCCTACTTTTACCTATAAACAAAATGGGCGGTCAATTGACCGCCCATTTTGTTTATGCTTTTTTTGAGTTTAAAGGCTGTATTTAAAAAAAGCTCCATAAATTAGCAACATTGTTTGTAACTTAACACGTTTAAATACATTTACCGTTACCAGTATTGCTCTTATGAAGAAAATCCTCATCATTGATGATGAAGTTAATGTGGCTTTATTGCTCTCAAAGTTTTTAACCCGCAATGGCTTTGATGTAAGTACAGCCTCGAGTGGAACAAGTGGCATGGAAGCCCTAAAAAACAATGAATTTAACCTCGTTCTGTGCGATTTCAGGTTGGAAGATACTGACGGCCGCGAAATGCTCAGAAATATAAAAAACCAATACCCTAAAACCGGGGTGATCATCATTACGGGTTACTCTGATATTAAAATGGCAGTTGAGCTTATAAAAATGGGCGCGTACGACTATATTACCAAGCCATTGTATCCTGATGAAATATTAAATACCATTAATAAAGCCGTTGAAACTCACTATGCCCTGGTTGAAGAAGCAGTGAGCGATAATGCAGTTACTGATAAGTCAAAAAGCAGGGATAATAAAAAACAGACTTTCGCCACTGAATTTGTTGCCGGCACCAGCAGGGCTTCAAAAGAGTTGTTGCGGCAGATAGAGCTGGTGGCTCCTACCAATTACAGCGTAATTATACTGGGCGAAAGTGGTACCGGCAAAGAGTCGGTAGCTCAAAGTATACACCTTAACAGCCCGCGCCACAACCAGCCGTTTGTAGCTATGGATTGCGGCTCATTAACCAAAGAGCTGGCAGCCAGCGAGTTTTTTGGCCACGAAAAAGGATCGTTCACCGGTGCGCTGTACACTAAAATTGGGCATTTTGAAATGGCAAACGGAGGCACCTTGTTTTTGGATGAGGTGGGTAACCTTTCATATGAGATACAGGCGGCCTTACTGCGTACTGTTCAGGAACGCAAAGTTAAAAGGATAGGCAGCACCAAAGAAATTGACCTTGATGTGCGCATTATTATAGCGACTAACGAAAACCTGCAGGAGGGAATTCAAAAAGGGAAGTTCAGGGAAGACCTGTACCACCGCTTTAATGAATTTACCATATATATGCCGCCATTGCGTGAACGCGGCAATGATATCATGTTGCTGGCCGAGCATTTTTTAAAGATCGCTAATAATGAACTGGGGCGCAGTGTATCCACGTTTTCGGCGGAGGTTGTTGATTGCTTTATGAACTACAGGTGGCCGGGTAATATCCGGGAACTAAAAAATGTGATCAGACGGGCGGCTTTATTAGCCGAAGAAAGTGAGATCACCATGAAGGCCCTGCCTCTTGAAATATCTAATTTTACAACGCATTCGTTTGAGCACTCCCATACCAACACCTATGAAGTGCCGGAGATAAAAGAAATACGCCACGATCTTAAAAACGCGGCACTCGAAGCTGAATATGAAACTATTATTAAAGTTTTAAGAGAGGTTAATTTTAATAAGACAAAAGCCGCTGAGATATTAAACATCGATCGTAAAACGCTGTATAATAAAATGAAGGCCATAAACCTTAAATAAAAATGGAAGAGCAGCAGCCAGGGCGAAGCGAAGACAGCCTGCATAAACTAAAGCACGATATTAAAAATCAGCTTTCGAATATTTATTTGGCGCTTGAACAGCTGAAGTACGAAATGCCCGATGCCACGGCCGATTGTCTGTTTTATCTGGATACCATTTCAATAAGTTCAAGCCAGATAAATACACTTCTTGATGATACGAAATAGCCTTTTTTATCGCATATAATAACTTTAAAAACGCTAAACCTTTTTGGCGTTTTTTTGTTTAACATAATGATGAGAATCAAGAGATGAGAGTCAGGAATCAAGACTATAATTTTGATCATTAGTCTTAACCCTTGACTCTTTTTTATGGATTTCTAAAAACCAAGCCTTAATGTCAATTTTTAACTATAAGCAGCGTAATAACATCATCCTGGTAAGCATTGTTGTGCTTGGCTGTTTTTTGTTGTACGCACTGAGTGGTTTATTTAGCTCCATATTAGGGGCCATTGTATTGTTCACCATTTTCAGGCCCTTGTATATTAACCTGGTCGAAGAAAAAGGCTGGAACAAAGTGTTGGTTGCCCTGCTCATCATTTTTTCTTCTCTTATAGTTATTGTTATCCCTTTTTTGTCATTGAGTATTATGGTGGTAGGTAAAATATCAAGTATCGACCTAAAATCGCTGCCAATTGAGCAATGGACCACAAAAATTGATGCCTTTGCCGCCGCTAACCTTAATCAGCCCCATTTTGCCGAAAACACGCTGCAAAAATTAGGAACGTTTGTTACTGAACTTTTTCCTTCCATATTAGGCAGCGCGGCAAGCATTATCATAACCTTGCTGGTACTTTATTTTTTGTTGTACTTTATGCTTACGCAGATTAGGGCATTTGAGGCAGGTTTATTAAAATACGCCCCCTTCCGCGAGCAACATGCATTGAAATTCGCAGCAGCCCTACGCGATTCTACCTATTCAAACGTTTTAGGACAAGGAATAATAGCTATTACCCAAGGTGTACTATTAGCCAATGGCTTTTGGATATTTGGCATCGGCGATCCGGTGTTTTGGGGGGTTATTGCCGTATTTATTTCATTTTTACCGGTTGTGGGTGCGCCAACGCTTTGCATACCGGCAAGTATCATATTATTTGCACAAGGGCATACTTTAAATGGAATTTTACTGTTAGCTTACGGGTTGTTATTTATAGGCAACGTTGATAACGTTTTACGCATGATCATTAACAAGCGTATAGCCAATACACATCCCATTATATCGGTTATAGGGGTGTTTATAGGTTTGCCGCTTTTTGGAATTTTGGGCCTGGTTTTTGGGCCGGTATTATTATCGTATTTTTTATTGTTGCTGGAGATATATGAAACAAACAGGATGGCTGCAGATCGTTTGGAACGGATACGCACTCCTGAAAACTGAGCAGATATATTGAATACTTTTGTGAACACCGTGTCAAAAACGTGCTGATCAAAAAAACTATTTATACAGAAATTACCGACAAATTAGCTGATTTATGATATTTGGCAAGGTATTTAACCATATTAAAACAAATGTTCAACTTAAAATTATATTACAATGAATGATAACACAAAAGTAGTTGTTGCATTGCTCGCAGGCTTGGCGGCAGGGGCAGCTTTAGGGATTTTATTTGCGCCGGATAAAGGTAACGAAACACGGGACAAACTTACAGAATCATTAAAAAACCTGGGTGATTCCATTAAAGAAACCGCGGCCGCCGAGATCGATAATCTGGTGGGTTTAAAGGATAAGGTGGTTGAAAATATAAAATCAAAGATCAGGGGCGCCGAAGAAGAGTATCAGGACGATCTGGAACATGCATAATTTAATTTAGTACCAGGTATGCGTATCAGGTAGTTCGTATCAAGTATCCAGACAGCTGCAATTGTTTTAGGATAATCTGCAAAAAAATCCTGATACGTGATACGAACTACCTAATACCATAACAGCTTGATACTTTTATACAATACACCTATGGAAGCCAAAAAAGAAACACCACCACCATTACCGCCAATTGTTGATCAGCTAAAAGAATATGCTGAAACGCGTTTTAAGCTTTTAAAATATGAGGCTATTGAAGGTGGAACTTCAATTTTAGCAAGTGTGATCACTGATGCCATTACTGCTATAAGCATGTTATTGGCCTTTATGTTCGCCAGTCTTACCTTAGCTTTTTATTTAGCTTATTTACTTGATTCTGATTGGAAAGGTTTTGGATGCGTTGCGCTTATCTATTTAATAATTGCGGTTGTCATCAAACTGAATAAGGAACGTATTGAAAAACCGCTTGTTAATCTCTTTGTCCAAAAATTATTTAAAAAGTAAAAGCAATGGACTTCCAAATAAAAAATATTGACGATCTGCGGGAAGAAATTGCCAGGATGCGTGTTATTGAAGACCAACAAGGCGCTGCACTGGCTGCGCGCTTTAGTAGTCCATCGGCTATATTTTCAAGTATAATGTCCCTGATAAATTCAGGGAGCAGCCATGATGGGGCCAAGCAGCCGGGTATTTTTAACCAGGATTTTTTAGGTCTGTTATCAAGAATTGTATTGCCCGTTACCTTAAATAAAACCCTGTTCAAACACTCTAACTTTTTAGTTAAAGCATTGGTGGGTCTGGTATCGCAAAAGGCATCGCATTATATTAGCGAAGATGCGGTGAGCGGGATATGGGGCAAAATAAAATCGCTTTTTAATAAAGCAACCAAAAAGCCCGGAGAACCCTTTAAGCCGATGCCATCTGTGCCGCCGCCGGTAGTTCTTTAATCCGCTTTAAACAAAGGTTTCACAAGTTAAAGAAAAGGCTATTTTTGCACTTTATTTAAAAAAGTGGGAAAAGATAAATTAAAGCGCTTTGCTGAGATTGATACCTTTAGCAATGTATTGCAGTTAGATGCCGGCAAGCCTTTTAAAGGCGAATGGAGCAAAAGTTTTTTTAAAAACAACAACCCGGTAGTTTTGGAGCTGGCCTGCGGTAAAGGCGAATACACCGTAAACCTGGCTAACCTGTTTCCCGATAAAAATTTTATTGGTATTGATTATAAAGGCAACCGCATTTGGCGTGGCGCTAAAACTGCTATTGAAGAAAACGTGCCTAACGTAGCTTTTTTGCGCATACAGATAGAAAACCTGCTTGATTATTTTGCCGATGGTGAGGTTGACGAGATCTGGATAACTTTCCCTGATCCGCAGCCGCAATTGAGCCGCGAAAAAAAACGCCTCACCTCGCCCCGGTTTTTGGATAAGTACACCGAAATTTTAAAACCCGGCGGCTATATCAATTTAAAAACGGATAATGATGAGCTGCACGCTTACACCGCCGAAAAGATAGAAGAGTTAAAACTCAGGCTGCACGTTAAAACCGAGGACCTTTACCACTCGCCCCATGCAGATGAAGTGTTATCGATCAAAACATATTACGAGAAAAAATATTTAAAAAATAATAAGAACATTAACTACCTTAAGTTTTCTTTTGCTTAAAGCCACTTAGCTTATCGTGAAGCTTTAAGCTTTATGCATTCAGCTTTAATAATGGACGATATTAATTTTTTTGACAAAGTGTACCAGGTAGCCCGGCTTATTCCGCCGGGCAGGGTAACCTCGTACGGAGCAATTGCCGCCTATTTGGGTACCAAAGGCTCTTCGCGGATGGTGGGTTATGCCATGCAGGCCGCAGGCAAAGCGGTGCCTAAAGTGCCTGCGCACCGGGTTGTAAACCGCCAGGGCTTGCTTACCGCAAAATTCCATTTTGGCGGCGACTTGATGCAGGAGTTGCTGGAAAGCGAGGGCGTAAAGGTAAAGGACGACCAGGTGCAGGATTTTAAAACCCTGTTTTGGGATCCATCAATCGAACTGGCTTTATAGCATTTGCAACAACTCCATCCGGTTGCCAAACGGGTCAATAAAAGCAAAACGCGTACGGCCGGTAATTACGGGTTCCTCCACAATTTCAACATCATTATTTTTAAGGTGCTTGCGCGCGGCTGCAATATCGCTAACTTCCATAGCTGTATGCCTTATGGAACGCGGCAGACCGTCTTCAACCCCTATATGTAACTCAATATCGGCTACCCTAAACCAATAACCGGTTGATGAAAATACATCCGGCCTTTCCATTAGCTGCAAGCCAATGATGTTGGTATAAAACAATCTCGCCTCTTCCAGTCTATCATGCGGAACGCAGATGTGTATATGGTCGGCCCGTTTAAAGTTGATCATGAGTTACATTTAAAAGAACTATTCGTCCTCAGCAAAGGTCAACACATAATTATTAATATCTTTTATAGAAAATTCAGTAGCGCCATAAAAAGTTTTCTGCAGGCCATGGAGTATGGTAACCTTATCCTTTATCTCCTCAAAAAAAGCTTTGATGTTTTTTAGTTTAATGTACAGCAACAGTGAACCACCATCCTGCCGGCTAATATCCGGCAAGTCGTTAGCCAGGCTGGTATAGGTTTGAAACATGATGGTAACGCTGCCATTCACCATCATGGCCCAAACCAGATCAGTACCAGCTTCGGGTACGGTAACTATCAATTTAAAACCTAATTGCTGGTAAAAAGCAATGGTTGCATTCATATCATTAACAAAAATATTGGGCGATAGGCTATCCATGACTTTTTTGATTATCCTGTAAAAATTGGTTTAAAACTCTTGGGATAAAAATAAATATTTATACCTTTAAATGCTAATTAAATTAGTAATAAATAATTCACTGATCCGGTAACTCCATAATTAACAATCCGTGGGAAAACTAATAGAAGAATTTGACGCCTATCGTACCAAAATGAACGACAGGATAATGGAAACGGCCAATACCAATATCAAACGCTTTTTCGCGCTGGATACTACCAGTTATGCCGATGGCGCGTTAGATGTAAAAACCAAGGAAATGCTGGGCCTGGTAGCCAGCATGGTTTTACGTTGCGATGATTGCATTAAGTATCACCTGGGCAAATGTTATGAGGCTGGTGTAAAACATGATGAACTAAACGAAGTATTTATGATAGCCAACCTGGTCGGCGGCTCCATTGTGATCCCACATTACCGCCGGGCCGTGGAGTATTGGGATGAGCTGAATGAAGCTTAACAAGTACGGGTAGCAGAATGGAATGATTATTTGCAGATTGTCATTGCCTAGCGTGGCAATCTCATCATGCATAGCCTGCTAGTTGTCCTATGAGATTGCTTCGTACCTCAATGACATGA
>Ga0193742_1001703_pt1 | contig 12998 bp, 9 predicted proteins | sample L2c1metaG_FD_165511 | JGI IMG/M metagenome (GOLD analysis project Ga0193742, IMG submission 165511) | Soil microbial communities from a riparian zone of the East river system, Colorado, United States - L2c1 | ecosystem: Environmental > Terrestrial > Soil > Riparian zone | place: USA: East River... | reverse complement strand
CAGCGTCTCGACGAAATCGCAGCGAGCGGCAATCGCCGCGCGCAACACCTCGTCGTCCGTCGCGGTCGGCCGGCCGTAGCGGATGTTTTCCAGGATCGAGCGGTGGAACATCGAGATATCCTGCGGTACCACCGAGATTGCCTCACGCAGGCTTTGCTGGGTGACGCGTGAAATATCCTGGCCGTCGATCGTGATGCTGCCGGATTGCGGATCGTAGAACCGTTGTAACAGCACGAACAGGCTCGATTTGCCGCCACCGGACTGACCGACCAATCCGACCCGCTGCCCCGCCTGCAGGCGCAGGCTGAATCGTTCGAACACTTTCATGCCGCCGGGATAACGAAATCCGACGTTGTTGAAAGCGATCGCGGCGCCGGCCTTCACCAGCGGTTCGGCCTCGGGATGATCCTTCAGTTCATGCGGCAGCAGCAGCGTCGCAATGGCCTCCGTCAGCCTTGCGACATGCTGGGTCACATCGACCAGCGCGACGGCGAGATCGCGCGTGGCGCTCAGAATGGAAATTCCCAGCGTGCAGACCAGTACGACGTCGCCAGTGGTCGCAGCACCGCGCTGCCAAAGCCCGACGGCCCAGGCCAACAACCCGATGGTCAGCACCACGGTAACGCCAGCGTGCAGCAGCCGAAGCTTTTCGAGATAACGCAGGCTGCGGCCGCGCGCGGTCAATTCCCGGTTCACGGTCGCGTCGAACCGGTCATGCTCGAAGCTGAGGCCGCAGAACGCGCGCACCAGCGGCATATTGTTGATGACGTCGACCATCTCGCCATCGACCGCGGCGGCCTTGTTGGCGAAGTCGTCGTGCAGCGGCTTTCCGGCCGCCGCCAGGTGGAACATGGCGATGACCATCGCGCCAGCGATCACGATGAGACCGCCAGCCATGTACGGGCTCACCGTTGCAATCAATGCGATCGCCGCGAGGGTTGCCATGCACGGCGGAAGCACGTTCCAGACGAACATGTTTTCGACCGTGTAGACCGCGTTCGACGTCGCGGTAATGCGGCTGGTCAGCATGCCCGGCAGGCGGTCGGAAAAATAACTCGGCGCATGCCCGGTCAGATGACGAAAGATGTCGCGGCGTAAATCGCCGGTCACGCCGACAAAGGTGTAGCTCGCGGTCCAGCTTGCGATCCGCCACAGGAAGTTATCGGAGGCGATCAGCGACATGAGAAAAATGAATGCCAGCCATACGCCGCCGGAATGCGTCGGCCCAGCCGACAGACTGTCGACCAGGTTCTTGACGCCATATTGCGTGCCTACCGAACAAGCGACCGCTGCGACAACCGCAGACAGAATGATCACATGGGATGCAAGACGCTGGCGAAGATAGCGCAGCACAAAGGGAAAGGGGCGGTGCGCATATCCTGAGAGACTGTCCATGTAATTGCAAGCCTTTTGGAGGGAAGGAAGATTTTAGCTGAATCCGCGCCGTTTAGCTGAACGTTGCACCAATCACGGCGGTTCCCGTCCCGACGCCCTCTCTGCGCACAATTTTGCAGCAAGGCGCGTAACAAAACCTGATCGGGCCAGATGGCATCAGCAAGACCGTGATGTGGAAGAAGTGCGTTAGTGCGGAAGAAGTGCGTCACGTGAGGGAACTTCGCAGATGCGAGAACGTTCCCGATTGGGCGTGCCGGTGTTGCTCACCACAGGGGCTTTTTCATCCACGATCACAAACAGGAGACTGGTAAAATGCGCATCGCGCAAGTTGCTCCGCTGACGGAGGCTGTTCCACCCAAATTGTATGGCGGAACCGAACGGGTGGTACACTGGTTGACCGAGGAACTTGTTGCATTGGGAAACGACGTCACGCTGTTCGCCAGCGGCGACTCCCAGACCTCAGCGAAACTCGACGCGACGTGGCCGAAGGCGCTGCGCCTCGATGGGTCAGTGCGCGATCCGAACGCGCTTCACATGGTGATGCTGGAGCGGGTCCGGCGAAAATGCGACGACGAGGAATTCGACTTCCTGCATTTCCATCTGGACTATTACCCGTGGTCGCTGTTCCACCGGCAGCCCACGCCCTTCCTGACCACCCTGCACGGCCGGCTCGATCTTCCCGAGCACCAGCCGGTGTTCACGACATTCTCCGACATTCCGGTGATTTCGATCTCGAACGCCCAGCGCCGGCCGGTGCCGCAGGCCAATTGGACCCGCACCATCTATCATGGCTTGCCGGAAAAATTGCTGATGCCGCAGAAAGTAACGCCGGGATATCTCGCGGTGCTGGGCCGGATCGCGCCGGAAAAGGGCGTCGACCGCGCCATCAGGATCGCGATCCGGTGCGGCATCCCGCTGAAGATCGCCGCCAAGGTCGACCGCGCCGACCAGGACTATTACGACGAGCTGATCAAGCCGCTGATGGATCATCCGCTGATCGAGTATATCGGCGAGATCGGCGATCACGAGAAATCCGACTTTCTCAGCGGCGCGATTGGGCTGTTGCTGCCGATCGACTGGCCGGAGCCGTTTGGGCTGGTGATGATCGAGTCGATGGCCTGCGGTACGCCTGTGATCGCCTATAACAGAGGATCGGTGCCGGAGATCATCGATGAAGGCCTCACCGGCTTCATCGTTGAAGACGAGATCAGCGCCGTCAATGCGGTCGGCCGGCTTGATAACCTCGACCGTGCGGCGGTTCGCAAGCAGTTTGAGAAGCGCTTTACGTCGCGCCGCATGGCGCTCGACTATCTCGCCGCCTATCGCGGCCTGATGGAAGCCGCCGAGCCGCGCATCAAGCTGGTGAGCAGCGCGGAGTAAGCGGGATCAATCCGTGGACGCCAATTCGGCTGTGCCGAAGCGGCGTTCATAGGCCTTGATGTAAGCCTGCGGCGACGGCTCAAGATGACGCCGGGTCAGCGCGATCAGCGCGTCCCGGCGCGAGTTGCGTAGTGCCTTGATCATATCCAGGTGATCGCGGCGGGCACGGTCAAGCGACTGCGGAAATGCGTGGGCGTAAGAGCGAATGCCGTGGACCTTCTGCGCCAGCAAATCGATGGTTTCGATCAGGCAGGCATTGCCGCACAGACCGAACAATATCTGGTGAAAGCGAAGGTTGCTGTAGAACACCGTCAGCAGATCTCCTTTGGCAACCGCCGCGCTGTGCTGCCGCTGCAATTCTTCCAGCCGGTTGATTTCCGAAGGCGCCACCGGAAACGGAATGATGCGGACCGCCATCACCTCCAGCTCTTCGCGAACGGCGTAGATTTCCTTCACCTCGAGCGGCGTCAGCCCGCGCACCATGGCGCCGCGATTGGGGATGCGCTCGACCAGGCCCTTTTTCTCGAGCTCGAACAGCGCCAGCCGCACGTCGCCGCGGTGGGTTTGAAATAAATCGCAGAGATCCTGCTCGATGAGGCGCTCTCTCGGCTGACGCCGTCCGAGAACGATGTCCTCCTCGATCCGCTTTGCAATGAGCATGGCGGCGGAAGGCTCACGGGCCGGTGCTTCCGGCGCCGGAGCAGATTTCGATATCCGTGCGGTGGCCCGCTTGAGCGGCTTTCCGGCCATATTTTTCCCGATTGGAAGAGATGTCCCACCCGGCTCAGCCAGTAGACCGGGAGCCATAGTTTCATGACAATGATAATTGAAAACTATATTGTAAACAATATTCAACGCGGCTAGCATCCCGCGCAAGAACAAGGACGAGCGGCCCAGGCGGACCAAGTCCGCGCCGCATCGCACAAGAGGGGAGACGATATGACAAAAGATCGCCGGCAATCCGTCTTGAGCAACGCGAGCGGCACCGGTCAAATTCTGTCGAAGCGGCAAAGCCGCCGTAAATTCCTGCTCAAGGCTGGCGGCGCGGTTGCCGCCGGCGCATTTGGCGCGGTGCCGTTGCGCGGCTGGGCCGCCGATCCGGTCAACATCGGCGCGCTCTATCCGACCACCGGCGGCATGGCGCAGATCGGCGTCGGTTGCGTCGCGGCCGCCAAGCTCGCGGTCGAGATGGTCAACGAGGCCGGCGGTATCAAATCGCTCGGCGGCGCCAGGCTCAATCTCATTGTTTCCGACGTCCAGAGCGATACCACGGTGACGCGGACCGAAACCGACCGGTTGATCACCGAAAACAAATTGTCGGCGATCCACGGCTGCTTCGCCAGCGCGCTGACTTTGATCGCGAGCGAAGTCGCGGAACGCGCCAAGGTGCCGCTGATCACCGGCTCGAGCTCGGATCAGCTCAACAAAGGGCGCACCTACACCTTCACCCCGTTCGCCCGCGCCTCGCAATTCGCCAAGGCGCAACTGCAAATGGCCAAGCTTGTTGGCGACAAGCCGAAGGTCGCCGTGATCTTCGAGAATACCGCGTTCGGCACCTCGACCTCGAACGGCCTGAAGGAATTGGCGCCGGCCGAAGGCGTCGAGATCGTCATGTTCGAACCCTACTCGGCCGGCTTCACCGACGCGAGCCCGTTGATCAACAAGGTCAAGGCGTCGGGCGCGAACGCGCTGTTTTCGGTCTCCTATTTGAACGATCTCATTCTGATCGTGCGGACCGTCAAGCAGGTCGGCCTCAACGTCGCGATCAACGGCGGCTCGGGCGGCTTCGTCATCCCCGATTTCTATAAAAACGTCGGGAAGCTCGCGGAGGGTCTCCAGGGCGTAGCCCACTGGAACCATGACATGAGCGACGACGCGCAGAAGGTGAATGCCGAGTACAAGAAACGCACCGGCGATTTTCTGTTCGAATATGCCGGCGGCCTGGTCGCGCAAACTTTCATGATCGCGGACGCGCTGGAGCGCGCGGGCTCCGCCGATCCGCAAAAGGTTCGCGAAGCGCTGTCGACGCTCGATGTCTCCTCGGGCTATGCGGCGATGGCGCCGGGCGGCAAGGTAAAGTTCGGCCCCGACGGCAAGAATATCTATGGCCATCCGGTCGGCGTGCAGTGGCAGAACGGGGACCTCGCCAGCGTCTTCCCGAAGGACGATTCCCGCGCCCCCCTGCTGAAAACCTAGAGCGCGGTCGCATCAGATGTTGGAGACAGTGGCCCAGGCCGTCATCAACGGCCTGCTCATCGGCGGTATCTACGCGCTCGTCAGCATCGGCGTGACGCTGATCTTCGGCGTGGTCAAGATCGTCAATTTCGCCCAGGGCGAATTCGTGATGATCGGGATGTACCTCAGCTTCTATCTCGCGACCCAATTCGGCATCGATCCCATTGCCTCGCTGGTCGTCACGATGCCGGTGCTGTTCGTCGTCGGCGCGCTGATCCAGCATTTCCTGATCCGCAGGGTGCTGGGGCCGAACGACATGCCGCAGATATTCCTGACCTTCGCGCTGTCGCTGTTGCTGCTGAATCTGGCGCTGATGCTGTTCACCGCCAATTACCGCACGGTTCACACCTCATATTCCGACGAAGCCTTGCACCTCGGCGGCCTCTACATCCCGGTGGCAAAACTGATCGCCTTTGTCGTCGCGATGATCCTGAGCGGCGCGCTCTGGGTATTCCTGCACACCACCGACCTCGGCAAGGCGATGCGCGCCGCCTCGCAAAACCGCGACGTCGCGACCTTGATGGGCATCAATCCCAACCGCGTGTTCTGCGTCGCGCTCGGCATCGCGCTGGCGCTGGCCGGCGCCGCCGGTTCGCTGCTGATGCCGTTCTACTCGGCCTACCCCTTCGTCGGGCAGGTCTTCGTGTTGATGGCCTTTGTCGCGGTGGTGCTGGGAACGCTCGGCAATGTCATGGGTGCCTTGATCGCGAGCCTGATGATGGGCATCGCCGAGTCGCTCGGCATTCAATATGTCGGCGCCGATTCCGGATTGCTCGTGGTGTTCGCGATGCTGTTGCTGACGCTGGCTTTCAAGCCGAACGGCCTTGGCGGCGGAAGGGCCCGGTAATGGACAAGACCAACAAATGGAGCATGCTGTCGATCGCCGCACTCGCGGCGATTGCACTGGTGTTGCCGCTGGTGGTGACCAGCTCGTTTGCGATCAACATATTGATTCGGATCCTGCTGTTCTCGTTCATCGGCGTCGCCTGGAATCTGATGGGCGGCTACGCCAAGCAGCTTTCGCTGGGGCATGCGGCCTATTTCGGACTCGGCGCCTACACCTCGACCATCATGCAGGTGGATTTCGGTATCTCGCCCTGGATCGGTATGGTCGCCGGCGGCGTGGTCGCGATGCTGGCGAGCCTGCCGATCGGCTGGCTGTGCTTCCGGCTGCGCGGTCCCTACTTTACGATCGCCACCATCGCGACCGCCCAAGCCTTGATGCTGATCTTCCTGAAATTCCGCGATTTCGCCTGGGGCGCCGAAGGCACCACGATTCCGAACCTCGGCAACGCACCGCTGATGATGCAGTTCGAGGCCAAGTCGGCCTATTACTATGTCGTGCTTGGCCTGCTCGCGATCGGGCTTGCGATCACCTACGCCATCGAAAAATCCTGGATCGGCTATTACCTGGTCGCGATCGGCGAAGATGAAGACGCCGCGGAGGCGATCGGCGTCAACGCACCCAGCATCAAGCGCAACATCTACATGATCAGCGCCTTTCTTACCGCGCTGGCCGGGACGTTCTATACCCAATACATCTACTTCATCGATCCTGCGACTGCGTTCAGTTTCAACATCTCGATCGAGGCCGCGTTGGTATCGATCGTCGGCGGCATCGGCACGTTGTGGGGTCCGGTGATCGGCACGGTCCTGCTGGAAACCACATCGACGTTATTGCAGAGTTGGCTCGGCAGCTCGATCGGCGGCCTGCAATTGACCGTGTACAGCCTGATCCTGATGGCGGTCATTCTGTGGCGACCGAGCGGCTTGATCGGAATGGCGAGCGAAGCCTATCGGCGCTATCTGCGTCGCAGTCCGGCGCGGGCCTAGAGGTATCGGCCATGACAGAAGCGCTGGTGGTTCGCGGACTGAGCAAACGCTTCGGCGGGCTGCGCGCCGTGCAGGATGTCAGCTTTACCATCAAGGAGAACGAAACCGTGGCACTGATCGGCCCGAATGGCGCCGGCAAGACCACGAGCTTTCACCTGATCACCGGGTTTCACCGGCCCGACTCCGGGTCGGTGTCGGCCTATGGGCGCGAGATCGTGGGCCTGCGGCCGCATGATATCTGCGCGCATGGCGTAGCCCGGACGTTTCAGGTCGCAAAGCCGTTTGGCGCGATGACGGTGCTCGCCAATGTCATGACCGGCGCCTTCCTGCGCGACAAGCACGCCGCCGTGGCGCGCGAGAAAGCCCGCGAAGTGATCGAGTTCGTCGGGCTGTCCGCCCGGGAACAAACCCCGGCCAAGGACCTCACCACCATTGACCAGCGCCGGCTTGAAATGGCGCGCGCGCTGGCGACGCAACCCCGGCTCTTGCTGCTCGATGAAGTGATGGCCGGACTGAACCCCGCCGAGATCGACCAGGCGGTCGGCCTGATCGGAAAACTGTCGCAACGCGGACTAACCATCGTGATCGTCGAGCATGTGATGCGGGCCATCATGGCGGTCGCGCGCCGCATCGTGGTGCTCGATCACGGCCAGAAGATCGCGGAAGGGAAGCCGAAGGAGATCGTGGAAAATCCGGAAGTGGTCCGCGCCTATCTCGGTTCCTACGTGCACCCACCGACGGCGGGAGAACATTAGTGCTCGAATTGTCCGGCGTCAGCGCCAGCTACGGCGCGGTTCCCGCCATCCACGATGTCAGCATCACGATCGGTGAAGGCGAAGCGGTCGGATTGCTGGGCGCCAATGGCGCCGGCAAGAGCACGACCCTGCGCGCGATCTCGAGCCTGGTGAAAATGACCTCGGGCACCGTCAGCTTTGCCGGCGTCGATCTTTCGACACTGCCGCCGCACCGGATTCCGGAGCTCGGCATCGCCCATGTGCCGGAGGGGCGTCAGGTCTTTCCTGAGATGACGGTGCAGGAAAATCTCGAGATCGGTTCTTACGTGCCGAAGGCCAAGGCGGAACGCCGCCGCACGCTCGAACTGGTGTATGGCATCTTTCCGCGATTGGCCGACCGCAAGAAGCAGCTCGCGGGCACCATGAGCGGCGGCGAGCAGCAAATGCTCGCGGTCGGCCGCGGCCTGATGCTCAAGCCGCGGCTGTTGATGTTAGATGAGCCGTCGCTGGGCCTGGCACCTGTGATGACCGACGTGACCTTCGAGAAGATCGGCGAGATCCACAAGATGGGCACCGCGATCCTGCTGGTGGAGCAGAACGTCAGCCGAGCGTTGTCGCTGGTGCAGCGCGCCTATGTGCTGGAAAGCGGCCATGTCATCATGCACGGCACCAGCGCCGAACTCGCCAACAACAAGCAGGTGCAGGCAGCGTATCTGGGGATTTAGCGGGCCGCGCCGGGGCGCCAGACGCCGTCATACTCCGCGAAGGCGGAGTATCCAGTACGCCGCGACGGCTCTGCCCATCAATAACACCTCGGGATACTGGATCATCCGCCTTCGCGGATGATGACGATAAGGATTCGATTTCAAAAAAGGCAATTACGGCCTTAACTCACCGCACAGTCCGCTTCGATCGCTCTGGCGACGGAAAGCTGGCAGAACCTCAGGGGCCGGAATAGCCCAGGCCCGGCCGGTAGATCGCATACGCATCATGCAACAGCACGGCTGGGGGCCGCCGCTTTTCTGGTGTACCTGCCGCTTGTGGCGCCACCGCCATCTGATCCGGAGAACTTGACGATATGCCCACCGACGTTGCCGCCGCCAAGCCGCCTTCCGGACCGGTCATGGACGGCTTGCCCTGGGAACGCAGGCGATGGGCCATCGCGGCGATCTTTACCGCGCTGGCGATGGCCTCGCTGGACACTGCAATCGCCAACATTGCCCTGCCCGCCATCGCCGCCGACCTTCATGTCAGCCCTGCCGACGTGGTCTGGGTGGTGAACGTGTATCAGATCGCGCTGGTCGCGACGCTGTTGCCGCTTGGCGCGCTCGGCGAAATCGTCGGCCACGAGCGCATCTATCGCGGCGGCCTGCTGCTGTTCACATTGGCATCGCTGGGCTGCGCCATGGCGTGGTCGCTGGACAGCCTGCTGGTCGCGCGGACGCTGCAGGGCCTCGGCGCCAGCGGCATCATGAGCGTCAACACGGCACTCGTTCGTTTCGTTTATCCAAGCCGCATGGTCGGCCGCGGCTTCGGCCATAATGCCCTGGTGGTTGCGACCGCCTTCACGCTTGGACCAACGATCGCGTCCGGCATATTGGCGATCGGCCACTGGCCGTGGTTGTTCGCGATCAATCTGCCGTTCGGCATCATCGCGATGCTGATCGGATTGAAGACTTTGCCGCCGACGCCGCGAGCCGTGCATAGTTTCGATATTTTCGGCGCGGTGCTGGCCGCCGCCTGCCTCGGCCTGTTCATCATCGGGATCGGCAGCGCGGCCCACAAGGCATCGCCGCCACTGGTCATTGTCGAGCTGATCGCCTCGCTGATACTGGGCTGGATCCTGATGCGACGGCACGCCGACCATCCGGCGCCGATGCTACCGATCGACCTGTTCCGGCAACCTATTTTTGCACTGTCCGCGCTGACCGCGGTCTGCTCGTTCGCGGTCCAGGGACTGTCGTTCGTGGCGTTGCCATTCTACTTCGAGGACGTGCTGCAGCGGTCCCAGGTCGAGACCGGGTTTTTCATGACGCCCTGGCCGCTTGTGGTGGCCATCATGGCGCCGATCGGCGGACGGCTGTCCGACCGCTACCCCGCTGGTATTCTCGGCGGCCTTGGATTGGCGTTGCTTGGTATCGGAATGGCGCTGCTGGCGATGCTGCCGGCAACCCCCAGCGTTGCCAATATCGTCTGGCGCATGGCGATTTGCGGGCTCGGCTTCGGCTTCTTTCAAACGCCCAACATGCGGGCCCTGATGTCGAGTGCTCCGCCCGGCCGCAGCGGCAGTGCAAGCGGTATCGTGGCGACGGCGCGCCTGACCGGCCAAACCATCGGCGCGGCGCTGGCGGCGTTGTGCTTCAGCCTCGCCGGCCACCAAGGTGCTGCGCTCGCACTGGCGCTCGGTGCCGGATTTGCCGCGGTGGGAAGCGTGATGAGCTTCCTGCGCATGGCGGTCTCGCGATAACGCATTGCAGCTATCGAAAACAATCCAGGCACCGCAACACCGCGCGGCGAATTATCTTCCCCCGAGGGCGCGCAGAATCTTGATTTGAACTATTCCAGTTTTCAGTCCAGACATCCCCTGCAGTTCAATCGATGGATTGAATCAATCAGGGGAACGCGATGGCAAACCTCACTATCAATGGCAAAACAATAGATATCGATGTGGAAGCGGATACGCCGCTCCTGTGGGCGATCCGGGAAAATGTCGGCCTGACCGGTACCAAATACGGCTGCGGCATTGCGCAATGCGGGGCCTGTACCGTTCATATCGACGGCGAGGCAGTGCGCTCCTGCGGCGTACTGGTCAGCGACGCCGTCGGCAAGCAGATCACCACGATCGAAGGCCTCGCCAGCAACGGCGCCCTGCACAAGGTGCAGCAGGCCTGGATCAATAACGACGTTCCCCAATGTGGCTACTGCCAGAGCGGGATGATCATGGCGGTGGCGGCGCTGCTCAAGGACAAACCAAAGCCGACCGACCAGGACATCGACGACGCCATCACCAACATCTGCCGTTGCGGGACCTTCCAACAGGTCCGCGAGGCTATACACGCCGCCGCGAATGCGTGAGGGGACAGCCATGAATCATATGCCGAAACTTAACCTGCCAACAATAAATCGCCGCGCCTTTGTCATCGGCACTGCCGCGGTTGGCAGCGGTCTCGCGCTCGGCCTCGACATTCCCTTTGGCGGCCCCTCGGTCGCACGCGCAGCCGACGGTTCGCCGGAAGTCAACGCCTGGGTGGTGATTCAGCCGAACGACACCGTCGTGATCCGCATCGCGCGATCGGAAATGGGCCAGGGCACGCTCACGGGTCTGGCCCAACTGGTCGCCGAAGAACTCGAATGCGACTGGTCGAAAGTCACCACCGAGTTCCCCTCGCCTGGGCAAAATGTCGCCCGCAAGCGAGTCTGGGGTGACTTCTCGACCGGTGGCAGCCGTGGCATCCGGACCTCGCAGGATTATGTACGCCAGGGCGGCGCCGCCGCGCGCGTGATGCTGATCGAGGCTGCGGCCAATGAGTGGAAGGTACCCGCCTCCGAATGCATCGCCGCCAACAGCGTCATCACGCATAAGCCGTCGGGCAGGACCACGACTTTCGGCAAGGTGGCCGAGGCCGCCGCAAAACTGACGCCGCCAGCCGACGTCAAGCTCAAGGACCCCAAGGACTGGAAGCTCGCCGGCAAGGGGCTGAAGCGCCTCGACACGCCCGACAAAGTGGTCGGCAAGACCGTCTACGGAATCGACGTCAAACTGCCAGGCATGCTCAATGCTGCGATCAAGGACTGCCCGGTCACCGGCGGCAGGCTGAAAAGCTACGACGAAGCCAAGATCGCGGGCATGAAGGGCGTGAAGAAAGTGGTGAAGGTCGGCGACACCGCGGTTGCCGTCGTCGCTGATACTTTCTGGCACGCCAAGACCGCGCTCGATGCGCTGCCAATCGTCTGGGACGAAGGCGAGAATGCCAAAGTCTCCAGCGCATCCATCGCCAAATGGCTGTCAGAAGGCCTCGAGGGCGGCCAGGCCTATGTCGGCAATTCCAATGGCGACGTGAACACCGCGCTCGCCGGTGCGGCGAAGAAGGTCGAGGCGGTTTACAACTACCCCTACCAGAACCACGCCGCGATGGAGCCGCTGAACGCCACCGCGCTTTATACGCAGGACAAATGCGAAGTCTGGTGCGGCACGCAGAATGGCGAGGCCGCGCTTGCCGCGGTGCTGGAAGCCTCCGAATTGCCGGCCGGCAAATGCGACGTGCACAAGCTGATGCTCGGCGGCGGCTTCGGCCGGCGCGGCCAGACCGACTATGTCCGGCAGGCCGTGCTGATCGCCAAGCAGATGCCGGGCACGCCGATCAAGCTGTTATGGACGCGCGAAGAGGACATGACGCACGGTCGCTATCACCCCGTCACGCAATGCAAGATGACGGCGGGCTTCGACGCCGACAACAATCTGACGGCGCTGCACATGCGGATATCCGGTCAGTCGATCCAGTTCGCGCTGCGTCCGGAAGGACTGATCAACGGCATGGATCCCTCCACGTTCCAGGGTCTCGCGCCCAAGGGCGATGCCACGTTCGGATATTCGGTCCCCAATCTGCTGATCGACCATTCGATGCGCAACCCGCACATCATTCCGGGCTTCTGGCGCGGCGTGAACGTCAACCACAACGCGCTCTATGTGGAATCCTTCATGGATGAGATGGCGCACGCCGTGAATCAGGATCCGCTGGAGTTCCGGCGCAAGCTGATGAAGGATCATCCGAAGAATCTTGCGGTGCTCGAGGCCGTCGCCGAGAAAATCGGCTGGGGCAAGCCGGCGCCGCAAGGCGTATATCGCGGCCTCGCGCAATATATGGGCTTTGGCAGCTATGTCGCGGCCGCCGCGGAAATCTCGGTGACCGACGGCAGCAAGATCAAGGTGCACCGGATCGTCGCGGCGACGGATCCTGGTTATGCCGTCAACCCTGCGCAGATCGAGCGGCAGGTCGCCGGCTCCTTCGTCTACGGCCTGACCGGCCTGTTCTATGGCGGTTGCACCGTCAAGGACGGCGCCATCGAGCAGACCAATTTCGACACCTACAACTCGATGCGCATCAACGAAATGCCGAAGGTGGAAGCGATCGTGATGCCGAGCGGCGGCTTCTGGGGCGGGGTCGGCGAGCCGACCATCTGCGTCGCGGCGCCGGCGGTGCTGAATGCGTATTTCGCGGCGACCGGCAAGCGAATCCGCTCGGTGCCGTTGCGGGATCAGAACATCACCTTCGCCTGATAAAACCGGAGCGGCGGCCTCCAGGCCGCCGCTCGCTCGTACCGGATCGTACCGATGGATGCGCTACGCCCGCAGACGCGGAGAACCGTCGTTCGCGGCATCGCGGCGACGGCGGCGTCGCTGACGCTCTCGTCGTCCTCGTT
>Ga0193742_1001702_pt1 | contig 12998 bp, 13 predicted proteins | sample L2c1metaG_FD_165511 | JGI IMG/M metagenome (GOLD analysis project Ga0193742, IMG submission 165511) | Soil microbial communities from a riparian zone of the East river system, Colorado, United States - L2c1 | ecosystem: Environmental > Terrestrial > Soil > Riparian zone | place: USA: East River... | reverse complement strand
TTAGCGAGCTCTCGAAGCTGGTTTTCAAGGATTTGAATTATGTGTGGGCGTCATGAGCACACACCACGCTGCTCGCGCGCCTTCTGGCGCTGCGGGTAGCCCCACCGACACCTAGACCTCCTTCATCGAGCAAGGGCTGGACTTGCCCGCCAAGCGCCATAATGGCGAGGTGGTCTGGCGCAGGCCGCACTATACCACCATCCACCGGATGATCGAGAACCCGATCTACGCCTATGGTAAGAGTCGTGTCGCGGGAATCTTGTTGTTAGGCGAGATGCGCAGAAAGTCCGGCGCCCTCTGCTCGCCTTTCATGAGGTCGACCTCGTGAACGACGTAAGGCAGACCAACTTCCTCCAACATGACGGAAGCCTTCTGCCCATTGGGCGTCTCATACGTGTAGAGGTCGATCACAGCTTCCCTCCTTCGATGCCTCGAGTGCTGACGAGCGGACTCGATGGAAACCGCCCGTCCGCACTTATTCCTCTTCCTCGAATGTGACCGCGACGTCGGCGTTCGCGGAGAGGCGAATCTTGTCTCCCTCGACGTCGGCGACCAGGCCGCCGTCGATGTAATGCCGATGCCCCTTGTGAGCCCCCTCGCCGCTATCCGCCTTCGTCAGCCGGATGCGGCCATTGGCGAAGCTGTCTATGGTGCCGACGTGAACGCCGTCGGCGCCGATGATTTCCATTCCCGCACGAATCTTGGACATGGCGTTGCTCATGCGCGCGCCAGGCCGACGGCGTCGGTCTTGGGCTCCGGCGCGTTCAGCACCGTGGTCACCAGAAGCACCGCGATCGCGTTGGCGCAATAGTACCACGCGTCGAGTCCGTGAAAGCCGAACACGAACGGCACAACGAGAAACACCACGCCGACGAGGCGGTCGACGGCGACGTGCAGCCAGTATGGGATCACGCGTATCACGCCAGTCGGATGGTTCGTGAGTATGGTCAGGATGAAGGCGGCGACGCCCGTTGCCGGCGAGATCCAGCGGGCCCACGGATTGTCTACGCCGACGCCGAGGATGAAAGGTAGCGCCAACAAGCTTAACGCCACGGGGTAGTCGAGATAGGCATGGATAGTTTTAGTTACGAAGCGCAGATGCATGGGTTCTCTCCGGGTCGGGTTGCGTGTGCCGGCGCGTCGGCGGTCGCCTCGCGCATAGGCCGACGGTTACGCTTCAGGCTACGTCGGAAACCGGGGCGGATGGGTTATGGATATGATGCCGCCGCGTCATCGTGCCGCTGCGGCGACAGGGGCCTCCGATCGAATGACGGATCATCAGACGCCAAGCCGCCGCGGGGTTATCAATTTCATCACCCACGAGCATCGGGTTGCGGCGCAGGATGTGCCTGACGACCCTGGGGCCTTACCCAGTTCGTCTCGCCCAAGGAAGGCAGGAACAGGGATGCGATACGCCCTCCACAACGTGGAAGACTCCACGGAGGTGAAGTTTCCCACGCTGGATGCGCTTTGGCAGTACGTGCGGGCGAACGGCTTGTGCTCGCAGGAAAGCGATGCGGAAGACTCATCGTCGCAGCCGATGCTGAACCCGAAATTCGAGATTCATGATTTCGACGCCTGCGGAGTCGTGAGAACGGAGCCGCGCTCGCAGAGCCGGCGTACCGATCGGAGGAAACCATGAAAGATCTGGAATCGAAGCGGGCGCGCCTCCGGTCCGTGCACTCCGATTTCTTCGTTATTCCGAATGCCTGGAACGTCGGAGAAATCCGCCAGCTCGGGAAGCTCGGTTTCGGCGCCATCGCGACAACGAGCGCCGGCCGGTCGTCGTCGATGGGACGCGACGACCTATCGCTGTCCCGCGACGAGACCGTGCAGAACATCAGGACTCTTTGCTCGGCTACTGATCTGCCCGTGAACGCCGACTTCGAAGCCGGCTTCTCGGACGACGCGGACGGCGTCGGATCCAACGTCACTCTGGCTGCCGAAGCGGGCGTGTCCGGATTGTCGATCGAGGATCGTAAGGGAGGCGCGCTGTACGATCTGCCTTTGGCCATCGCCCGCATCGAGTCGGCGCGCGCCGCTCTCGACAAGATCGATCCGGACATCGTGCTCGTCGGACGTTCTGAAGGTTATCTCGTCGGCAATTCCGACGTCCGGGCGACCATCCAACGGCTCAAGGCGTACGCCGATGCCGGTGCCGACGTCCTCAAGAGGGTCGTCGAAGCCGTGGCGCCGAAGCCGGTAAACATCCTGATCGTCCGGCCCAACATGAGCGCCAAGGAACTGCGGGAATTAGGTGTTCGGCGCATGAGCATCGGCGGCTTCCTCGGGACCGCCGCCTCCATCGCCTTCGCCAACGCCGCCGAGGGACTGAAAAGGAACGGGACGCTCCCGAAAGAGGTTTTCGGTTGAGCGTAGCGCCAGATCGGAAAGGTGCCGCCATGAAATTTGCCCTCTTTCGCATCGGAGGCGATTCCATCGTCGAATATCCCACGATGGACGAGGTCTGGACTTACGCCCGAGCCAACGGCCTGTGCTCCGAGGAGATAACCCACGAGGATATGCCGCCGCGCAGGATCCTGAATCCGGGATATGCGATCCACACGTTCGATCCGGACGGCGAGCTCGTCGCCATGTCCCGGACGAGACATAGCTACGTCAATACGAGCGAGTGGTAGGCATTAATGGCGCGCTACCTTGTTCAGGTTCCACAGGATAGCCTGTCCGAAGATCGCAAGGCCGGCGTTGAGAAGTCCATAGTGGCTGCGCATCATGACGTCGCGGGCAAGGACCCGAGCTCCGTCCAAGTCGCGATCACCGAGATCGACGCCGGATGCTTCTTCGCCGATGGCCGCCTGATCGAATGCGATCACATTTTCGTTCATGGATACACGCCGAACGCAGCGTCCCTCGGCGACCGCAAGGATCGACTGATCTCGATGCTGTCCACCGACGTCACGAAAGCCGCCGACTTTGAACCGGATTCGACTTGGGTGACGATCTCGGAGCTCTAGGAGGCCCGCATGCCCGAAAATCTGCCGATCTCCGAACTCAGACGACCGGATCGCGGTCGTCCAGGACAACATTCGAGAACTCATCGAGCAAGCTGCTGCGCTTTCCGGAACGGCGGACGAGGCGCGGCCTGCGGACCGCATTGCGCAGCAATCGAGCGACTTGGAAGAACTGCTCGAGCGGCGTGACGCTTTGCGCAGGAATTGAACGTCGTGGACGACGTTATCGACAACGCCACCATGCATCGCTTCGAGATGCCGATCGGCGACGAACTCGCGGTCGCGTACTACCAGCTTCAGGACGGTCGAGTGGTCCTGCTTCACACCGAGGTACCGCAGCGCTTTTCGGGCCAGGGCGTCGGCTCGCGGCTGGCCCAGGGCGTGTTCGAAATCCTCAAAGCTCGAGGCGAACGCGTGATCGCGAAATGCCCGTTCATGTCCGGCTTCGCAGCACGCCATCCGGAATATCTCTCGATGCTGGATGGCTGAAGCCGTCGCACCAGCGAGGCCGAGGGTGGTCACGCAGATAGCCGCGGTGAACGCATGCGCCGCATGCTCTCCTCGGATGCTGGACACATTCCACGATTTCACGCCGTGCGAACGACGACCGACCAGTCGCGAAACCGCGCGACCTTGACGAAAGCGTCCAGCGCCGGCGAGTAGCGGCGCCCCTGCACAGCCAGTAGCCGCACCTCCCGCGAAACCGGGTCGCCTTCGAGCGGAATGGTCTTGAGCGTCGGAAGGCGCGGCATGTGCTCGGGCGCGAGTATCACGCCGAAGCCAGCCGCGGCCATGTGCTGCAGGTGCAAGTCGTGACCGCTGCAGTAGCCGAGCTGGAGCGGTTCCTCGGGGAAATACAACCGTTGGATCTTCGTGGCGACGTCGCATCCGGCGCGTTTCAGCAAGACGGTCTCGCGGAGGTCGTCGATGCCGATCGAGGGACGGTTTGCGAGCTCGTGTGTCGGCGCGAGAACCGCGACGTAGCGCTCCTCGAACAGCAACCAGTCGTCGATGCGGGCGGGCATGTCCTGCACGTCCCCGACCATTGCGGCGTTGATCTCCCCCTCAAGCAAGAGGTCGACGAGCTTCTCCGCTGCGCCCTCTCGCAGCTCGACGTGAAGTCCAGGGACGAACTTTGCGATCTCCGCGATCGGATCGAGGACGAGCGACGCCGAGATGGAGGGGGCGAGGCCGATCTTCAGTGGCGCGACCTCCTTGCGTTGGAACTCCTTGGCTCTGCGACGCACCGTCTCTGCAGATGCCAGTGTGCGCTCCAGCATCGGAAGGACTTCCTTGCCAAGGTCGGTGAGCTGCGTCAGCAGGCGTTCACGGTAGATCAACTGGCCGCCGAGCTCCTGCTCGAGCCTCTGCACCCCCTTGGTCAGGGCGGGCTGCGTGACATTGCACTGCTCGGCTGCGCGGGTGAAGTTGAGTAAGGACGCGACGGCGAGGAAGTAGCGAACTTGATGAAGCTCCATGGGTTGTCCTGTTCTCCGTCAAGTTGCTGCTGTCCATACTGACGAGCCTTGCGTCGCCCCGTCCGGACTCGGGCGCTCGTGGTCGTTCACCAAGAGGGGGAAGGCGACCTCGGTGACTGTCAACGGCCGCAAGTTGATGGCTTGGGGCGCTGCGGTCGATTGCGCGGAGGTACTGTGAGGTTCGCTTGTCGCTGCCTGTGCTAAGCGATCGCTTAGAAGTGAGGGCGTAAACCTCGCGCCCCGAATCCGTTAGCCGGATGGGCACCTAAGGGAGGGGATCAGCGGCACAGCAAAATGCGGTAGACGCAATTTGCGAGTAGATGGCGCCCTCGCACGAAAACACTGAGGACATGCCTTTCGGGCTCAGAAGTTTTGCGGCTGCTGTAGTCTTATATTGAGGAGGTCCGCCATCCGGCTGAGCTCGGGAAGCGAACGTGCCTTCATCTTCCGCATCAGGTTGGAGCGATGCACCTTCACCGTGGACTCGGCGATGCCGACATCGTTGGCAATCTGTTTATTTAGGCGACCGGCCAGGACGCGGAGCATGATCTCACGCTCGCGAGAGCTGAGCATGTCGAAACGCTCCTTGAGCGCAGCCAATACCCTATCACTCTCTCGACGGGCACGATCGCGAGCGAGGCCGGCCTCGATGGCGTCAAGCAGATCCTGATCACGGAATGGCTTTGTCAGGAACTCTATCGCACCGCCCTTCATCGCTTGCACGGTCATCGGCACGTCGGCGTGCGCTGTGATGAAGATGATCGGCACTTGCCTGTTTGCGGCGACAAGTTCGCTCTGAAGCTCAAGACCGCTTCGCCCCGGCATTCTTACGTCGAGCACCAGGCAAGTAGGACCGTCCGGCGGATCGGCCTTGAGAAAATCGGGAACAGACGAAAATTGTCGGGCATGTAAGCCGACTGTCCGCAACAGCCGCGCGACCGAGTCGCGAAACTCGGGATCGTCATCGATAACCAAGACACTGGGATTTGCCTCACCCATTCTCGGTATCCTGCGTTGGGGAAGCGCATTTTTCACTATTCCGGCGTCATCCTACGCACAATCTGTCGAGGTGAACAGTATCTTTTGCCTAAGCGGATAGCCGGAGGACTAAGCCATCGCTTAGGAACGCCGACATTGCGTTATTGGGGAATGTCCGTGACACTACGTTGCATGCCGCGCGAGGCGCTGCCTCGCCGGCCGGCGGAGGTGCCTGGAAGCCGCAATGTTGAACCGTACACTGATATCTATCGTCGACGATGATCAGCCCTATCGTGAGTCAATGCGAAAACTAGTAATGTTGCTGGGCTACACTGTCGAAGCGTTTCCGTCAGCAGCCGATTTCCTGGCATCGCGTGTCTTGCCTGAAACCGCCTGCTTGGTCACTGACATTAACATGCCCGGAATGACCGGAGTCGAGCTGCACAGGCATTTGGTCGATGCAGGGTACGCGATCCCGACGATCCTCGTTACCGCCTACCCCGATGAGGTCGTCAGGGATCAGGCTCTAAAGGACGGGGTTGTTTGCTACCTCAGCAAGCCAGTGGACGACGACTATCTCGAGCGATGCCTGCGTTCGGCTCTGCAGCCGGGTACGCCGATTGAAGACCATTCATGAGTCGTTGTCCGCCGGCAGGGTAAACTGAAATACGGCGCCGCGAGGTTCGTTCGCTTCCGCCCACAACTTGCCCCCATGTGCGTGGATGATGGAGCGGCATATCGACAACCCCATACCTGTTCCACCGGACTTCGTGGTGTAAAAGGCGTCGAAGACTCGATCGAGATGCTCCGTATCAATGCCCGGCCCCGAGTCGCGTACGGCTACGAGGGCGCCTGTCTGATCCTCCTCGGTGCTGATCAACAGCTCTCTTGTCCCTTCCTCAACCGAGCCCATTGCTTCAGCCGCGTTCAGAATCAAGTTCAGCAAGACCTGTTGCAGCTGAACGCAATCCCCCAAAACCGGAAGCAGTCCATCTGCAAGCCGAGTTTGGACCGCAACGCCATTCCTGTGGATCACGCTTTGCGCCAGTAAAATCACTTCGTTGGCAGCCGAATTGAGATCAAAACGCTCCTTTCGCAGAGGCGCTTTCTTGATGTGATCACGCATCCGTCCGACGATATCCTTGGCTCGGTCCGTGTCCCTGACAACGCAAGCGAGCGCTTCCCTGGTCTCATCCAGATTTGGCGGATTCATTTCCAAAAAGCGCATCCCCGCACGGGCGTTGTTACGAGCGGTAGCGATCGGATGCAGAACTTCGTGAGACAGCGAGGCGGCCAATTCTCCCATCATGCTCACGCGGTTCATGTGGGCGAAATCCGATTGCATCTGCTGCAGTCGCGCCAGCGCTTGCGTGCGATCTTCGATGTCGGTCAGCAGACAGTACCAACGCGTGATACGCCCGGACTCGTCGCGAATTGGGGTGCCGCGATTTTCAAACCACCTATATTCGCCGTCAAAGCGTCTCAGGCGTAGCTCGTGATGGAAGGGAGTACCGGCGGCGATTGACGTCTCATAAGCTTCAAGGACACGGGGAAGGTCTTCAGGATGTACTGCATCGCTTGTCCCCCAGTTCTTCAGCTCTTCGACAGTCCGACCGAAATACTCGGTGACTGGGCTGTTGACGTATTGGAGTTCCCCGCTCGGAGCCAGGATCGTAACGAGTCCGGCTATCCCGTCAATGGCTGACCGAAACTTCGCTTCGCTCGCCCGCAGCGTCTCTTCCGCCCGCTTGCGCTCTGTCAAATCGAGCACGAATGCGAGGCCCTTGTCACCTCCTTCCTTGAACATCGCGGCGCCAATAAGTACAGGAACGCGGCTGCCATCTTTCCGAAAATACTCCTTCTCGAAAGGCTGGACTATCCCGGTTGAGCTCAGTTCTGCCAGAGTCAACATGTCGCGTTCGCGCCATTCGGGCGGGGACAGCTCGGTCCAGCGCACGCGGCTCGAAACCAAATCCTCACGGTCATATCCTACGATACGTAGAAACGCGTCATTGGCTTCAAGAATTCGACCTTCGCGGTCGGCAATGATGATCCCGATGATGTTGGCGTCGACCAAACGCCGAATCTTCCCTTCGCGATCTGCGACGTCGCGATAAAGCCGCGAATTTTCGAGCGAGATCGCCGCCTGCGACGCAAGCACCGTCAACAAAGTGACGCGATCGGGCGTAAAGACTCTGGGTGTCAGATTGTTCTCGAGGTAGAGAATGCCTGTAAGCTTTCCCTGGTTGATTAACGGCAGACAGAGAATAGAGCGGAGATGACTCTTAACGATGTAGGGATCGGCGGAAAATGGATTGTGAGATGACGCATCGTCGAGAATAAGGCTTTCCCGGGTGCGCAGTACATAGTGGAGCACCGACTCCGGCAGCACTGTCGCAGCCACGTCCTCGTCGCGCAGATGCACGGTCACCAAATCGCCATCGGTCGTGGCTTCGGCGGCGATCCGCTGCTCAGCTCCGCGTGAAAGAATCAACAAGCCTCGTTCGGCGCCAGCCTGTTCGAGCGCCGTGCGCATAAGCATTTCGAGGAGCTTCTCCAGCACGATCTCGCCCGATATGGCTTGCGACACCTTGATCACCGTTGCGAGGTCGAGTTGCTCGACAGACGCTGCGATGGTGCTTGTCGCAGCAGGTGCCGGCTCCTCCGTTCTGAGGCGCGGATACATCGCATCGAGTTGGCGCACCTTGCCGTCCGCGCCCCAGCGCAGGTAGCAGTCCCGGGCGTTTCGCAGATATAGGTGCGCGATTTGCTCGAAGCCGCACGCGGCGTAAAAGCGCGCCGCCAGCTCTTTGGCGAGCGCCTCGTTGTGGACAAAGCCGTTTGCCTGTGCCGAACGGATGGCCTGTTCGTAAAGGTTCATGGCATCGAACGCGCGGCCATCAATCCGGGCAATCTCCGCACCAACCAACGCAGCGCGGTCTTCGAAGTTTTCCGGACAGGCCGCGGCCCAGCTGGCGAGCTGACGGTGATGAGGGGCCAAGGCCTCCAGAGGCGACGTCCGCTGGCCGGCGGGCATCGAATCGCAAAACGCCGCGTACGACAAGGCGCTGTAGAAGTGATAGTCGGCCGCCTCCATGATCGTGAGGGACATGCTCAAAAGCGGCTGCGCCCTCGATGCAGCATCAACCGCCGTCGCATAGTCACCAGCCATAAAGCGGGCCTGCAACTTGCAGATCCAATACAAGCATTGGCCGGCCGTCACGTCCGAAGTGTTCGCGAAATCGCGTTCGATTCGTTGCTCATCAAACTGCCCGTCATCCAAGGAGCCGAATCTTGCCGTCGCGCCGCGCAGCATTCGCACCATAGCGAGTGCCACACTGATGATTTCGAGGTTGGTGCCAAGCTGTATGTGGCCAAACTGTACCCTCTCAGCTTCACGTTCGATGTCGGCAAGCGCATCACCGACCGTAAGAAGATTCAGGACCCTCAGCCCGGAGCAGATCCCCGCATACACGAGGTCGCCGGTTTTCTGCGCCGCGTCAAATGCGCGGCCAATGAGTTCGCAGCATGTTCTGATATGCCTTGTCCAAGGCATGACCATATTTCCGAAATTCAGGTACACACCCGCCTGGAAACGCCATAGTCCGCGCTGCTTGACGAGCTCATAAGCGAGTTGCCCGACGCGGTACGCGCCCTCGTACTCGCCGAACCGCAGCCCGGCGATCATCCCAAGCCGGCCATAGGCGACGGCAGACGCGTCGCTGTTGCCACGATCCAAGGTAAGACGGAGCATTTGGCAGACGACGAGCGTGTAGAGGTTGAGGTCGGTGTATTGTGCCGGCGAAGAGAGCCGGTTCAGGACATCCAGCGCGGCGAGGGATGCCGGGTCGGTCATCAAGGGAAGGGCGATCAGTTCCTCGGTCGCGCGCCGGCCGAGCTCCGACCAGACACGCTGATACGCTCGGCGCGCCTCCTCATCCGTCGGATGCGGCGACCAGCTGATGCCGAGGTACCTTAGGTACTCGAGACCGACGGCGACCGAGCGGCTGGGTTGATTGAGCGTGAGGTAAAGGTCGATTCCAAGGCGCGCCACACCCGCTCGATCAGCTATATCCGTGACGCGAGCGGATAGTGCAGCCAAGTGGTTTTCTGCGTCCGAGAATGCGCCAGTCAAGAGCTCGCACTCGGCGCGATGGAGGTCGAGTGCGAAGATGAGCTCCCACCGGTGCTCCCAGCAATCCTCTGCCAATAGGCGTCTACCGGTGATAAAGTAACCGAGCGCCGAAACGTAGGCAGTCGATGCGTTGGCGCGCCGGCCTGCTGCCAGGTTCAATTCCGCGGCCTGCTCGCGTTCATCGACCGATGTGATCAAACCAAGACCTCGGTTGAGCTGATTAACGATTTCAAAGGTCGCCTCGTCCCGCTTCTCCGGAGATGTCCGCGCCGCGAGCAGTCTCCCTATTCGAAGGTGCGCCTCGCCGCGCAGTTCCTCCGGAATCAGCCCATAGGCGGCCTCCTGAACGCGATCGTGGACGAACCGGTAAGCGCCTGCCACACGCTCGACTAACCCCTGATGGCGGGCCGGCCACAGAGTCGTATCGAGTTGTGCCTCCGAAATTCCGAGGACCATCGAAAGTGCTGTGCTCTCGGCAATGTTTCCAAGACAAGCCAGCTGCTGCAATGCATTCTGCGCCTCGGTCGGCAGGCGGGTGAGCTTCCCGACCATAAGATCAACGACGTTGTCGGTGTAGCCCTTGGCGTGAATGCGGTCGATATCCCAGGACCAGCGCACACCATCATGATCGAATGTGAGTAATCCTTCCTCGACGAGCGAAGACAGGAACTGAATGGCGAAAAACGGATTGCCACCTGTCTTCACGTGCACCAGCTTCGCAAGCGGCGCAGCGCGCTCTAACTCGCAGCGAAGAGTGTCCGCAACCAGCTGCTCAAGGTGCTCTTGGGCGAGCGGCGACAACTTGATCTCCGCGACCTTTCCGCCGGCGGCCTTGATGGCGTCGAGCTTTCTCATTAGCGGATGGGCCGCAGCGACTTCGTTGTCGCGATAGGCACCGATCAGCATGAGGTGCTCCAGATCTGGCCGCAACAGGTCCTCCAGTAGATCGAGCGTCGCCGCGTCGAGCCACTGCAGGTCGTCGAGGAAGAGCGCCAGTGGCTGGTTCGGTCGGGCAAATGCGCCAATGAAGCGCCGAAATACGAGTTGAAAACGGCTTTGTGCCTGCTGTGGCGGCAACTCAGGAACCGGTGGCTGGTCTCCGATGATTAGCTTGAGTTCGGGTATGAGATCGATCATGAGCCGCCCGTTCGATCCCAGCGCCTCTAGAAGCGCGTGGCGCCAGCTTGCCAACTCGGTGTCGCTCTTGCTGAGGAGAGGCCGGACGAGACCTTGAAAAGCCTGCACCAGTGTCGCGTAAGGGATGTCGCGCTTGTACTGGTCAAACTTGCCAGACGCGAACAGGCCGCGCGGCGGCACCAGCATCTTGTGTAGTTCGTCGACGACTGAGGACTTGCCGATGCCGGAATATCCTGAAACCAGCACCAACTCTGGCACACCGGTCTTGATGATGCGATCGAAGCAGGAAAGCAACGTCGCGATCTCACGATCTCGTCCGTACAGCCTTTCGGGGATCAGCAGCTGGTTCGGCGTGTCCTGCAGGCCGAGCGGGAAGTCATCGATGCGGCGGCGCGCTTCCCATTCCGCCAGGCAGCGTCGCAGATCGCGCTCGACACCTCCCGCGGTCTGGTAACGATCCTCGGGTGTCTTGGCGAGCAGTTTCATGATGATCGCCGAGACGGGCGCTGGGACACTCTCTAACCGCTCCCCTGGCGGCACCGGCTTTCTGGCAATATGGCAGTGCACCCACTCCATGGGATCGGCCGCCGTTAAGGGCAGAACGCCCGTAAGCATCTGGTACAGCGTGACGCCGAGGGCGTAGAGATCGCTGCGGGCGTCGATCGAGCGGTTCATCCGCCCGGTTTGTTCGGGTGCCATGTAGGCGAGCGTTCCGGCGATGGTCTCGGGCGACTCGGGCGCCTGCCGCTCGCGGGACAGGCGCGATGCGATGCCAAATCCGGTGAGCCGCACGTGTCCATCAGCGCAGTGCACCACAATGTTAGCTGGCTTAATGTCTTTGTGGATGAGGCCGCATTGGTGGAGCTTGCCTAGAGCTGTTGCGGCGCCGATCGCGAGGGCCAAGAAGCTTTCCACATCCAGGGGTGAGCCGAGCAGCCTAGCAAGCGGCTCGCCGCCCGGATCCTCGAGCACCAGCAGCATGGTTCGGCCGCTGCCGCGCTCCACCTTGAGCGGTCGCACAGCCCAGGCTGCGTCCAGCTCATCCTTCAAGCTCAATTCGTGAGCGAGGCGATCGAGTCTTGAGCGGGACGGGTGGTCGGCGGCAGCGGCAATAAGCAGCACGGCGAGCCGGTTGCCATTGTCGTCCAGTCGCCAGCCACGGCTGAACACGCGCTCGCCGTCCTCCCACAACACCTGAGAGCTACCGTCCGAGTACGCGACGTTCAGCGGCTGCTGCACCATCTGCCAGACTCCGGCGTCGGGCTTCGGCTTGAAGTCGGCTGATCAATCTTTGCGCGCCACACGCGCGGCCTCTCTCCAGCCTAGAGAAATCGTACTCCATCGCCCGAGAAATGCCAGCCGTCCCTTGGTCTTGCCGGATACGGCGGACGCGGATCTTCCTTCTTTTTAGCAGCAATTTGGAGCGATTTGCCCGGCAAACAAGGCTCTCTTCGGAACCGCCTTTCCCAGGCACGCGAGGTTATTATGCGCGCATTTATCGGTCGCTTGGCGGCATCTCGAACCGGGATTTGACGTAAATTACGCCACTCAAGTCCGGATACGGACAAGGCATTCTTTGTTCCACCAACTAAGGTTTCATGCGGACCGTCTCGCCTGCTTCCGACGCAGCTCCTTTTGCGGGAAGGCGACGAGCCCGTGCCACTCGGAAGTCGTGCCCTGGAGATCCTGATTGCTTTGCCTGAACGCCGCGGTGAACTGGTCAGCAAGCAGGACTTGATGGCTCGAGTTTGGCCCAATGTCTTTGTCGAGTCCGCCAACCTCTCGGTCCATATGTCAGCGCTGCGTCGCGCGTTGCGTCCACCTCTCGTCGCCGTTGAGGAGTGGGAGGTCGATGCCGCTCTTCCTGTGGATGCCTCGGAGAAGCTCTGGAATGCACCAACGCACGCCGAACAGCTGGGCAAGCCGGCCGCCTCGGTCCGTCTGCTGCGAGATGCTCACGAGAGACGCCCCGCGCGCCTCGATTGACGGCCGGAGGGACTCGAACGCCTGCAAATCCGGGCTGCACGCCGGTCACCACGAGCCGGTGTAGAAGGTAAGGAGCAGCAGGCCGTGCCTGAGCAGCGTTTCCGACGCGACCTCGACGCCGCGGTGGTCCCGCAATCGAAAGGACGGCGCGCAGTTGCCCGCCTTGAGCGCGCGCTCGGCCTGTCGTGTCGCGATCAGGTATTCGGTCGCGCTCTCGCATCGCATCCGCAGCGTCGCGCTTGCTTGGCTTCGTCGCCGGACGGGAAGCCGCCGCAGGCGTGTTCTCGCTTTTTCCTCATGTCCGGTCTTCCG
>Ga0193742_1001700_pt1 | contig 13004 bp, 9 predicted proteins | sample L2c1metaG_FD_165511 | JGI IMG/M metagenome (GOLD analysis project Ga0193742, IMG submission 165511) | Soil microbial communities from a riparian zone of the East river system, Colorado, United States - L2c1 | ecosystem: Environmental > Terrestrial > Soil > Riparian zone | place: USA: East River... | reverse complement strand
ACGAGAAGACCCCGGCCGACCTGATCCAGGCCCTGCGCGACCACGGCGCCACCGTGGAGGTAGCTCCGCTCTAGGAGGGATTCCGTATGGACGTCGGTGTAGATGTCGGTACGACGGTCACCAAGGCCGTCGCCTTCGATGAGACCGGCCGGCAGGTGGCCGAGACCTCCCGGCCGACCCGGTTGCTCCGCTCGGGGCCTGGCCGCTTCGAACACGACACCGACGAAATAGTTGCCTCGGTCAACGAGGTGGTCGCTGAACTCGGCGTGGATCGCCCAGGGGTGCTGGCGATCACCGCGCAGGGGGATGGTCTTTGGCTGGTGGATTCCGAGGGGCGGCCGGTGCGGCCGGCGATTTCTTGGCTGGATGCGCGGAGCGGTTCGATCCTGGAGAAGTGGACTGCTGAGGGGGTTGCTGAGTCGGTGTTCCGGAGATCCGGGAACCGCATGTTCCCTGGCGCATCGGGGCCGCTGCTGGCCGCAGTGCTGGCTGAGGAGCCTGACGTCATCGCGCGGGCGGAGACGGCGGCGTACTGCAAGGACGTGGTGATGCAGCGGCTCACCGGAGTACGCGCGACCGATGTTTCTGATGCGTCGGCGCCCTTCCTCGATCCACGGACCGGGCAGTACGACGATGATGCGTTGAGTGCGTGTGGTCTGAGCGACTATCGGCATCTGCTGGCGCCGGTCGCGGCTGATGGACCCGTCGGTGAGTTGCGTGATCCAGCGGCTGGTTTGGCATTGGGGACAAGGGTTTCGGCCGGACCGTACGACCTCCCGGCGGCAGCGATCGGCGCCGGCGTCACGGAGGTCGGCGACGCGCTATTGACAGTCGGTACGACGCTCGCGTGCCAGGTGGTCACCCGGGAACTGCCGGTGGAAGGTGAGCCGGCCGGGTTGTTCCTCGGCACGTGGACACCGGGTGTTTGGCTGCGAGCGATGCCGGCGATGGTCGGGACGGCTGCGCTCGATCGGGTGCTCTCGCTGGTCGGAGTGGGGACGGAGGAGCTCCCGCGTCTGCTCGCGGAGAGCCCTGTAGGTGCTGGTGGTGTGACCGTGCTGCCCTACCTGTCGGAAGCGGGGGAACGAGCGCCCTTCGTCGACACTCGCGCCCGCGGCACGATCGACGGGATCTCGTTGTCGACGACCTCGGCGGATCTGGTTCGCGCGACCTGCGAGGGCATCGCCTACGCCGCTCGCCACTGCCTCGATGCGGCCGGTTGGACGGGACGGGTGACGGTCTGCGGTGGCGGCGCACGCAGTACCGAATGGACCCAGATCCTCGCCGACGTCCTCAATACCCCCTTACACACAACAGAAGCCTCCCAAGTAGCAGCCCGAGGCGCCGTAATAGCCGCCCACCGCGCAATGGCTCGTCCTGTTGAGGGGTGGGTTGCCGAGACCCGGCAGATCGACCCTGATGCTGGGCGGGCTGCTTTTTATGCCGAGGGTTATGCGCACTATCTCCGCCGGATCGAGTTGGCTCGCCCGCGCTGGGCTGATCCGGCTCCTCTCAGTTGATCAGGAGTTCGATGAGAACCGTCACCACCTTGCTGGCCGGCGACCACTTCGTCCGGAACGAGTTGCTGGCCGACTCGCTGTCCAAACTCGCGGATGTCAGCTTCGACTTCCGGCGGATCACCTTGCCTTGGCCGCTTACGCCGTACGGGCGGGTTGCGGAAGTGGACGAGGCGAGCGACGCCGAGGATCAGCTCATCGAGGCGCTGGACGGGGTCGAGCTGGCGATCACCCAGATGGGCCCGTTCACCGAGCGGGTGCTCGACCACGCGCCCGACCTCCGTTTCCTGGTCTGCTGCCGCGGCGGCCCGGTCAACGTCAACGTGCAGGCGGCAATCAAGCGCGGCATCATCGTCTCCTCGACGCCGGGACGGAACGCGATCGCCGCCGCCGAACACGCCGTCACGTTGATGCTCGGTGCCCTGCGCAACCTTCCCAGGCTGCAGCGCACGCTGGAGGAGGGCGAGTGGCGCAGCGACCTCTACGCGTACGACGAATGTGGTTCCGAACTAGAGGGCGCTACCGTCGGCCTCATCGGCTACGGCGCGATCGGCCGCCGGGTGGCGCGGGTGATGCTCGCCTTCGGAGCCCACGTCCTGGTGGTCGACCCCGCGATCGACCCGGTCGCTCCACCGGATGGCACTGAGGCCGTCGGGCTCGACGAACTACTCCGCCGCTCCGACGTCGTCAGCCTGCATGCTCGGCTGACGGACGACACGCGCGGCATGATCGGCGCCGAACAACTCGCCCTGCTGCCGCGTGGCGCAGTACTGGTGAACACGGCACGTGGCGGCCTGCTCGACTATGAGGCAACAGTCGACGCGCTGGAGTCTGGTCAGCTGGGAGCCGCGGCGTTCGATGTGTTCCCGGCCGAGCCGGTGCCTGCCGACGCCCGCCTGCTGCAGGCGCCGAACGTGGTCATGACGCCGCACCTCGCCGGTGCCACCCGCCAAACCGCCCACCGCGCGGCGTCCATCGCAGCCGAGGCCGTCGCCGCCTATCTGGCTGGACGGAACCCTGTTGGCCTGGCTCAGTGATCATCACTGGCCACCGCGGAGCTCTCGGTTCCGAACCGGAGAACACCCTGCGGTCCTTCCACCGGGCGGTCGCCGACGGCTGCGACGAGGTCGAGCTGGACTTGCGGGCCACTGCGGATAATGAGCTCGTCGTGATGCACGACGCGACGGTCGACCGGACCACCTCGGGCACGGGCGCGGTCTCGGAGCTGACTCTCGCCGAGCTGAAGTCGCTCGACGCCGGCCTTGGTGAGCAGGTCCCGACCTGGGCCGAGACGGTGAAGGCTGTGGACATCCGCTTCCAGGCAGAGGTCAAGGCCGCCCGCGCTGTCCCCTTGCTGGTCGCCTCCCTGCAGGCCGATCCATCACTAGCCGCCCGGACGATGGTGACGTCCGCTCACGCCGACATCCTGCTCGCCGTCCGCCAGGCGATGCCGACCGCCTCAACAGGCCTGATCTTCGGCCGAACCCCAGCGGTAGAAGACGTCCTTGCCCTGTCCAAAGCAGCCCAGGCCGGTACTGCGCTCTGCGGCATAGCCGGCCTGACACCCGAGGCAGTAACGCTGCTCCACAACCAGGGCTTGGCCGTCACCGCGTGGCCCGTCCCTGACGTTGAAACCTTCGCCCAGGCGCTCACTCTTTCCGTAGACGGCATCACCACGGATTACCCCCACCGCCTACGGCTCCGCGTTCCGTAGTACGAGACAGTGCTCTGGCTCACACTCCAGATGTGCAGAATTGTTCTTACATGGCCGGGAAATGTGTGATTGCCTTGGTTCATGAGCATCAGCATCGGTGTGGTCGGCGCCGGCCAGTTCGCCCCTTCGTTCCTCCGCCTCTGGACCGCGCATCCCGACGTCTCGGACGTCCGGTTGACCGACGTCCTGCCGGACCGGCTGGCCGAAGTGGCCGAGCACCAGGGCGTGTCGATCACGTACCAGTCGTTCGAGGAGATGCTCGCGTCCGACGTCGATGCCGTCGCGATCTTCACCCAGCGCTGGCTGCACGGCGAGATGGCGATCCAGGCGCTCGAGGCCGGCAAGCACGTCTACTCGACCGTCCCGATGGCGATCGAGGCGGACCAGATCGCGCGCATCATCGAGCTGGTCAAGGAGACCGGCCTGACCTACATGATGGGCGAGACCAGCTTCTACTACCCGTCGTCGGTCTACTGCCGCCAGAAGCTGGCGGCCGGCGAGTTCGGCCGGGTCTTCTACTCCGAGGGCGACTACGTCCACGACATGGACCTCGGCTTCTACGCCGCCTACCAGTACAGCGGTGGCGACGACTGGAAGAAGACCGCCTCCTTCCCACCCATGCTCTACCCGACGCATGCGGTCGGCAACGTTCTCTCGACGACCGGTCAGCACGCCACGCACGTGTCCTGTATCGGTGTGAAGGACGACCGTGGCGATGGCGTCTTCGACAAGGAGATCAGCCAGTTCGACAACGACTTCAGCAACGCGACCGCGCTGTTCAAGCTCGCTGACGGTGGCGTGATGCGGACCAACGAGATGCGTCGTGTCGGGTACCCGTCGCACATCCGCGAGTCCCGGCTGCGCGTCTTCGGTACCGAGGGCAGCTTCGAGCAGCTCGCCACCGTGAGCGTGTGGCAGACCAAGGAGGGCGTCGAGGATGTCAGCGAACTCCTCGAGTCCGCCCCCAGCGCGTCGCTCGACGACACCGACATGGTCAACGTCGACCCTGCCCTGCGCGACGCGTTCCTGTCCGGCCTCGCGCCGGTCCACGACCGCAGTCGTCTGCCGGTCGAGTTCACCGGCCTGCACAACGGGCACGAGGGCTCGCACCACTTCCTCGCCGACGACTTCGTTCGCTCGGTCGCCGACAAGACCCTCCCACCCATCAACGCCTGGGTCTCCGCCCGCTACACCCTCCCTGGCATCTTCGCCCACCAGTCCGCGCTGCAGGGCGGCGTGCAACTGGAGATCCCGGATCACGGCGACGCTCCTGCCTGAGCTGTGGGGCAGTTCCTCACCAGGTCGTTGCCAGTTCATCCTCGAGTCCTTGTAGCTGCGGCGGTGCCTGACATAGGAATCTAGGTATGACATTCCGCCGCCTGTCCCGCCCAAGATCCGCCCTGGCGGGCGTCGCCGTCGCCACCCTCGTGGCCGGCGCCGCCCTCGCCAGTACTGCGTCCGCGCAGCCGCCTGCTCAGCACTCTGGTGGTTCCGCCGCGACGGTCCTGCCGCTCGGTCCGGCCGGCCTTCCCGAGACCAGGGAGAGCCGGCCGCTCCAGCCCGGTGTCACCCTGACGACGATCGTGCGCGGTCAGGCCGGCCCTGGTTCGACCTGGACCGTCGAGGTGGCGATTCCGTCGAGTTCGCCCGATCCTGACGCCCCGGCGACCGCACTCTCCGACCGGACGACCGCCGACGCCGCGGCTGCGCGCCTCCGCGCCGCGGGGCTGGAATCGCGGGTGGAAGACGTCCCGACCCCGCAGTTGGCTGACGCCGGCGGGGGTTCCCTCGGGTACCGCGTTCGCCTGGGTTCCTTCGCCACCAAGGTGGAGGCTGATGCCCTCCGGACGAAGGTCATCGCCGCCGGTCTGAACGGTTCCAGCATCTACACCGGCTGGGACGGCGAACCCGACGACGTCAGCGGATCCACCGGTCCCTGGCATGTTCAGGTGCTGACGATCGACCCGAAGAAGTTCCGCGGGACCCTGGACGCGTCGTACGGGCTGGATCTTGAGGCGCGTGAGACGACCAGCACGCTCGCGACCCTGACCGGCGCGACCGCTGCGGTCAATGCCGGCTTCTTCGTGCTCGACCCGAAGGCAGGAGCGCCGGGTGACCCCGCCGGCGTCGCTGTCTACGACGGGCGCTTGGTCAGCGAGCCGACGGCCGGACGGCCTGCTCTGGTGATCGGCGACAACGCCCGCGGTACTGCGGTCGAGCGGTTCCGCTGGCGCGGCGAGCTCCGCGGGGCCGGCAAGCCGCTTCCGCTGGACGGGTTGAACCGAGTGCCGGGTCTGATCCGCAACTGCGGCGGTACTGCCGACGACCTGCCGACCTCGAAGCCGTTGCACGACGTCACGTGTACCGATGCCGACGAGTTGATCGCCTTCGACTCGGCGTACGGGGTCAGCACACCTAGCGGTCCCGGCGCGGAGGTGATCGTGGATCGGCGCGATGTGGTGAGCGCGATCCGGCCGACGACCCGAGGTGGCGCGATCCCCGAAGGCGGCCGAACGGTCCAGGCGACCGGCAACCTGGTCGCACCCCTGCTGGCAAGCGCGAAGATCGGCAAGCGGCTGGAGATCAAGGCTTCACTCACCGACGAACGCGGTCGCCCGGTCCAGCTCTCATCCCGTACGACGATCGTCAACGGCGGGCCCGAGTTGGTTCGTGACGGCAAACTGCGGGCGACTCCGGCGGCCGACGGCATGGCGCCTGTCGGTAACCCGAGTTCCTACTACGGCTGGGTCCACAAGCGAAACCCCCGGACCATCGCCGGTGTCGACGCCCAGGGCCGCACGGTCCTGATCACCGCCGACGGCCGCAACGTCGACAGCCTCGGCCTAGGCATCGCCGAGGCAGCCGCAGTCGCCAAGTCCTTCGGCCTCCGCAACGCCATCAACCTGGACGGCGGCGGCTCCACCACCATGGTCGCCAACGGCACCGTCCTCAACACTCCGTCCGATGCCACCGGTGAACGCCCAGTCGGAGATGCCCTGGTCATCACTCCGACGCGTTAACCGAAGATCTTCCGGAGGCGGACGGTCATGGAGTTGGTGAGGTGCTGGGTCATGGCCTTCTCGGCGGTGGCGGGGTCGCCTGAGGCGATGGCTTCGACGAGTTGGCGGTGTTCGACCAGGACCTCGGGGCCGGTGCCGCGGTCGTAGTGGAGGCGGAAGATGTGCAGGTGGCAGTGGGTTCGCTCGAAGGCGAGGCGGACCTGCTCGCTGCCTGACAGCCTCGCGATCAGCGAGTGGAAGCGGTTGTCGTGCGCGGTGAGCGCCTTGTAGCCCGCGTAGTCCACGGAAGTCGGCTCGACCGCGGTCGAGAGCTCGGCGGTCAGCAGCGAGCGGCCGGAATCGTCGATCTGTTCGGCCGCCCGCCGGGCCGCCCAGGGTTCGAGCAGCTGCCGGAACCGGTACAGGTCGTCGAACTCCTCCAGCGTCAGCAGCGGCGTCGCTCGGTACCCCTTCAGCGGTTCCTTGTCGGCGAGTCCCTCGGACTCGAGCCGCGCGAGCGCCTCCCGCACCGGCGTCGACGAGACCTGGAAGTCACGGGCCAGGCCGTCGATGGAGATCCGCGCGCCAGGCTGGATCGCGTGGTCCATCAGCATCGTCTTGATCGCCTCGTACACGTCGTCGGCGAGCATCTGCCGCCGCAGCAGCCGGCGATCCTGCGGTTCCACCGTCTCAGTCATCGGCGCCGGCCTTTCTTCGGGCAGGGTCTCGGGCGAGGTCACGGTCATGGTCATGGCCTTGACCCAGGTCGCGGATTTCGGCAGGGTAGCACTGGTAATCATGCATCATGCACGATTCGGCATCCGTATCGGAAGGCTCCGCGATGGTGAGGTTCGACGAGGTCGGGGTACTGCCCGAGTCCGGGGACAACGTGGCGATCTGTTCGCGCCGCCTGGAACAGGGCACCGTGATCGATTTCGACGGCACCCAGGTGACCCTGCCGCACACAGTTCTCGAGGGTCATCGTTTCGTAGCGCGACCGGTCAAGACCGGCGAGGCGCTGTTGTCGTGGCACACCCCCTTCGCCCGCGCCCTGCGCGATCTGGAGGTCGGCGACTACGTCTGTACTCCGACCAGCCTGGCAGCGGTGTCCGCCAGAGGAGTTGAAGGACTTCCGCAGGAGCCGTCGGCCAGCAACGAGCCCCTCGATCCTTACGAGTTCGACGAAGGCGCGCTGAACCTCGGTCAGCAGGTCACCTCGGTCGAGCAGCCCGGGACGTTCCTCGGCTATCCCCGTGAGCTGGGACCTGCTGGCACCCGCAATCACGTAGTACTCATGGCGACGAGTTCGAAGAGCAGTGGGTTCGTCACGGAGTTGGCCAGGAGGTTCGACGGCGCCGCCGGGTTCGACGGCGTCGTACCGGTGGCTCACACCGAGGGCGGCGAGGCCGGTACGCCGAACAATCTGCACCTGTTGTTGGCCACGCTGGCCGGATTTGCCCTGAACCCCAATGTCGGCGCAGTACTGATCGTCGACACCGAGGACGATCTGGTGTCCGGGCAGGCGATCCAGGACTTCATGACCGAGCAGGGGTATCCGCCGATCCGCGTGCCGCATGCCTTCTTCACCAGGCAGGCCGGCTTCGAGCACGACCTCACCGCCGCAGGCGCTCTGGTCGAGCCCTGGCTGCCGGTGGTCGCCGCGCAACACCGCGAGGAAGTTCCCCTCAGAGATCTCAAGATCGCCCTGCAATGCGGCGGCTCGGACGCCTTCTCCGGAATCACCGCCAACCCCTTGGCCGGCGCGGTGGGCCGCGAGGTGATCCGCCACGGCGGTACGGCGGTCCTCGCGGAGACCGACGAGCTGATCGGCGCCGAGGGGTACGTCCTGAAGAACGTCCGCGACCTCGCGACGGCCCGCAGGTTCCTCGCCACCGTCCAGTCGTTCAAGGAGCGGGTCGGCTGGCACGGTCACACCGCGGAGGGCAACCCGTCCGGCGGCAACGTCTACCGCGGCCTCTACAACATCGTGCTCAAGTCGATCGGCGCGGCCCGCAAACTGCCGCGCGAGGTCCGGCTCGACCACGTGATCGACTACAGCGAGCCGTTGCCCGGCAGCGGGTACGTCTTCATGGACAGCCCCGGCAACGACCTGGAGTCCGTGGCCGGCCAGATCGCGAGCGGCTGCAACCTGATCTTCTTCACTACCGGCAACGGGTCGATCACCAACTTCCCGTTCGTGCCGACACTGAAGTTCGTCACCACCACGGCCCGGTACGAGCGGCTGCACGCGGAGATGGACGTGGACGCCGGCCGCTACCTGACTGGTACGCCGATGGACGACCTGACGGCCGACACCTTCGACCTCACCGTCCGGGTGGCATCGGGCGAGTTGAGCGCGGGGGAGCGGGCCGGCCACAGTCAGGTGTCGATCTGGCGCAACTGGCGGCAGAGCGGACCCCGCGAGGGCATCTCGATCAGCACCGACGGCCGCACCAGCCGCAACCTGCTCGATCTCCCCGCCGAGGACCGTGACGCACCTCTGCCAGGCCTCCCGCTGGCAGTGCCTGTCTACTTTGACTCCCGGCCGCCGGGTGTGTCGCTGCTCGAAGTGGATGGACGACTGGTGCCGGAGGCGGTCGGATTGATTCTGCCGACCAGTCTCTGCTCGGGCCAGATCGCGCTCAGGCTGGCAGCGCAGGCTGAGGCCGAGCACTGGGCCGGCGATGCGGTGACCCGGATGGTCGCGCTGCCGCATACCGAGGGCTGCGGGTCGAGTGGTGGTGCGTCGGAGGAAACGTTCGCGCGCACGATGCTCGGCTATCTCCTGCACCCGAACACCAGGATGGCACTGCTTCTCGAGCACGGCTGCGAGAAGACGCACAACGACTACTTCCGCTCGCGGCTGGTCGAGGCCGGTGCGGATCCGTCGCGCTTCGGCTGGGCGAGCATCCAGGCCGACGGCGGACTGGACGCCGTCACGGGCCGAGTCCGCGACTGGTTCGGCAGCTTCGACTTGCCCGCACCGCAGGCGGTCTTGGGCAGCGTCGGTGAGCTGACCGTCGCCCTCGAAGCCCGTGGCTCACTCACCGGAGAGACTGCTGAGGCGCTGGCACTGATCGGCCGCGAGATCGTCGACGCCGGCGGTTCGGTCGTCCTCTCGTCGCGCGGCACCCTGCTCGCCGACAAGACCTTCCGGTACGCCGCCTTCGGCTCTCCCGCCGCGGTGGAGCCGACGATCGCCCACGGCCAGCGGTTCGCGGCGAACGGCTGGCACGTGATGCGGATGCCCGGCACCGACTGGATGGAGACCGCGACCGGGTTCGGTGCCGGTGGTGTCCAGCAGGTGCTCGCGCATGTTGTTGGTGGCACCTTGTCGGCGCAGCGGTTCGTGCCGGTGGTGGAGTTCAGCAGCGACCCGGAGACAGTCGCGAAGTACGGGGACGATCTGGATGCGGTTGCCTCAGGCAACGCTGCTGACCAGGCCGCGGTCGGGCTCGACGTCATCGCAGCGGTCGCGGGCCGGGATCAGATTCCGAAGGCGGTTGCTTCCGGCAACGTTGGCTTCCAGATCACCCGCGGCCTGCTCGGTACCTCGATGTGAAAGGTGGACACCCATGCACTTGGTCCGATACCAGCTTCCCGGACAACGGCCGCGGGCCGGCGTTCGAACCGATGACACGGTGGCACCGGTTCAAGGTTTCGCCGGGATCGCGGAGCTCCTCCGCCTGACCGTCGAGGAACTCCGCGAGGCCGTCGGTAAGACCGGGGACGAGGTACGGGTCCAGGACGTCCGGCTGCTCCCACCTCTCGACGGGTACGGCGAGGTCTGGTGCGCGGGTGTGACCTACGAGCGATCCCGTGGCGCCCGGATGGAGGAGAGCACCGAGCAGTCCGTCTACGACCGCGTGTACTCCGCGCCGCGGCCCGAGTTGTTCCCCAAGTCACCGGCCTGGCGGCTCGTCACGGACGGCGAGCCGATCGGGATCCGCGACGACTCCGGTCACGACGTCCCCGAACCGGAACTGGCCGTGGTCGCGAACAGCCGGGGCCAGATCGTCGGCTACACCATCTGCAATGACCTCAGCTCCCGCTCGATCGAGGGCGAGAACCCGCTCTACATTCCCCAGGCCAAGGTGTTCGCCGGTGGTTGCGCGCTGGCCACCGGGATCCGGCCGGTCTGGGAGGTCGCGGACCCGAAGGCACTCACGATCGACCTGGCGATCCGCCGGGACGGCGCCGATGTGTTCACCGGGACCACCTCGACCGGCAGCCTGGTGCGCGAACTGCAGGACCTGGTGGACGTGCTGTTCGCGCCGAACGAGTTCCCGCACGGGGTGATCCTGGCGACCGGGACCGGCATCGTGCCGGAGCTCGACTTCGCCCTGCGGGCCGGGGACGAAGTGGAGATCGCGATCAGCGAGATCGGCACGCTGACGAATACGGTGGCAGTGGGCCGGGAGCCCTTCGCCTTCCTGGCCACCGAATCTCTGGAGGAGACCCGATGACCCCGGACACCACCCCCGCCGAGCTCGAGCAGGCACTGTCCGCAGCGGCGGCGGCCGCCAAGCCGCTCGCCGCGTCGGAGCCGGAGGTCCGCGCCGGGTGGATCCGGGCTGTCGCGGATGCCCTCGATGCCGCGGTGGACGAGCTGGTGCCGATCGCGATGCGCGAGTCGTCCCTGCCCGAGGCCCGGCTGCGCGGTGAGGTGGCCCGGAGCAGCGGGCAGCTGCGGATGTTCGCCGACGTACTGGCCAAGGGCTCGTTGCTCGAGGTCATCATCGACACCGCCGACGCCAACGCCAAGCCGGTACCGCGCCCTGACCTCCGGCGGGTCCTGGTTCCCCTCGGTCCGGTACTGGTATTTGCCGCGAGCAACTTCCCGTTCGCCTTCAGCGTGTGCGGTGGTGACACCGCATCGGCGTTGGCCGCAGGTTGCCCGGTGATCGTCAAGGCGCACCCGGGTCATCCGGAGCTATCGGCGAGGACGGCCGAGGTGATGATCGAGGCACTCCGGGCCGCGGGTGCACCGGCCGGAACGCTCGGGTTGGTCCAGGGGTACGACGTCGGCGTGGTCGCGTTGAAAGACCCGCGGATCACGGCCGCCGGATTCACCGGTTCGGTGCCGGCCGGCAAGGCACTGCACGAGATCGCAGTCACGAGGCCTGAGCCGATCCCGTTCTACGGCGAGCTCGGAAGCCTCAATCCTGTCTTCGTCACCCAGGCCGCAGTCGATGCCCGGGGCAAGGACATTGCGACCGGGTACGTCGGGTCGTTCACCCTCGGCGTCGGCCAGTTCTGCACGAAGCCCGGACTGCTGTTCCTCCCCGCCGGCCACGGTCTGCAGGAGCAATTGGCGGAGGCAGCCGGCGGAGTCGCCGGGGCAAAGATGTTGAACGATCGCATTGCGGAGGGCTTCTCCTCCGGTCTCGATCGGCTCCAGAAGGTCGATGGGATCCGCGTCTGGGCTTCCGGTGGCGCGACTCTGCTGCAGACCACGGTTGGCGAGCTACTGGAGCGGCGGGAGGAGATCCTGGAGGAGTGCTTCGGTCCGGTTTCGATCGTGGTCGAGTACGCCTCCGAAGAAGAGTTGGTGAGCGCGGTCGAGGCCTTCGAAGGCAATCTGACCGCGACTCTGCAGGCAGAGGAGGCCGTCGACGCCGAGTTGGCGGGGAAGTTGCTGCCACTGCTGACGGAACGCGCCGGGCGGGTGTTGTGGAACGGCTGGCCGACCGGGGTCGCCGTGTCGTGGGCCCAGCATCACGGTGGTCCGTTCCCCTCGACCGTGGGGTCGATCCACACCAGCGTCGGCGTGACTGCCGCACGTCGGTTCCAGCGGCCCGTGGCGTATCAGGACACGCCGGACACGGTGCTGCCCGCAGTACTGAAGGACGCGAATCCGGCCGGGATCAGCCGCCGGGTGAACGGCGAAGTGACGACCGCGGAGGTGTCTCGATGACGGACGATCCCAACCAACCGATCGAGCAGGTGACCACCGACCCCGCGGGCGGCCCCACGCCGGAGAAGACCGGGCGGCCGGTGGGCGACGAGCCGGGCCGGCCGGAGGGGCACATCGGGCGGCGGAGTTTTGATCACTGGTTCGGGGAGAAGGACCGGAACGGGTTCATCCACCGGTCCTGGATGCGGGCGCAGGGGTTCTCGGACGAGGTGTTCGACGGGCGTCCGGTGATCGGCATCTGCAACACCTGGTCCGAGCTGACGCCGTGTAACGCGCACCTGCGCAGGCTGGCCGAATCGGTGAAGCGCGGCGTCTGGCAGGCGGGCGGATTCCCGCTGGAGTTCCCGGTGATGTCGCTCGGCGAGACGATGCTGCGGCCGACCGCGATGTTGTTCCGCAACCTGCTCAGCATGGACGTCGAGGAGTCACTGCGCGGCAACCCGATCGACGGCACGGTGCTGCTGACCGGCTGCGACAAGACCACTCCCGGCTCGATCATGGGCGCGGCCTCGGTTGACCTTCCGACGCTGGTGGTGACCGGCGGTCCGATGCTGAACGGCAAGTTCCGCGGTTGCGACATCGGCTCCGGTACTGCGGTCTGGCGGTTCACGCAGGACGTCAATGCCGGCCGCATGACGCAGGAGGACTACGCCGCGGCCGAGTCCGGCATGTCCCGTAGCAACGGGCACTGCATGACGATGGGCACGGCGTCGACGATGGCGTGCATGGCGGAGGCGCTCGGGCTGCAGCTAACAGGCTCGGCCGCGATCCCGGCCGTCGACTCGCGGCGCTACGCGATCGCGCAGCAGGCCGGTCAGCGGATCGTGCAGATGGTCGAGGAAGACCTCAAGCCGAGT
>Ga0193742_1001699_pt1 | contig 13010 bp, 11 predicted proteins | sample L2c1metaG_FD_165511 | JGI IMG/M metagenome (GOLD analysis project Ga0193742, IMG submission 165511) | Soil microbial communities from a riparian zone of the East river system, Colorado, United States - L2c1 | ecosystem: Environmental > Terrestrial > Soil > Riparian zone | place: USA: East River... | reverse complement strand
GTCGGCAGCACATTTCACGAGAAGATATCGACTTCACCGTCGTATTAGAAGGTGGAGAACAGGGACGAGTTGAGACGAAGTGGGAGCTCACCACATGATCCAATGTGTATCTTTGACCACATAGTAGGGAGTGGAGCTAACGAACTGGGAGGGTAGATTCACCACCTCCGCAAGTGCCATACAATTCATAGGACCAGTCAAACTCTTTTGCCAGGAAGATCTTGCTGCAGCATTGAAGCCCATGGAGGTGTATGCATCATGCGCAAGATAGACACCTATGGATGATCTACATGTATAGGGTCCTTGAAAAATGAATCGTCTCACCATCGCCAAAAGCCCTGCCATGAGCTACAGTCTTATACCAGAGACCGTGTCGTATGATCTACTCAAATTCCTATGAAGAGTCATGGAATTTATAAAAAGTATTATGGTTTTACCGAATGCCAGTTCTTAAGCGGAGATCCATGAAAAGCCTGCGTATGGACAAATCAGCACCTCGATCATGATCAGGGTATCTGGTTTGGCGCCAATTCTCACGTAAATAACTGGGTAGACCTTAGCATTAGCGTCAGTTTGTGCGGCCGCATCAATGGCTTTCTTGAATTTGGCCTCTGCGTCAGGTGCGCCAACGGTAAGTCTGAACTGCCTATAACTCGGATCTGACTCAGGTGAGAGACAGTCTCGACAACATATTGTCAAATCCTACCCAAGTTTTTGATAAGTTCCTCTCCCGAAGAGATAGCTTCAATGTGCGCCGTACATGAGGCGACACACCTTATAATCTGTTACCGAATCTGGGTATCAAAAAGGAGGGGAAAAATAACATACCAACGTAGAATAGACCAAGCAGCAGGTAGAATGTTCGGATCGATATCTTTTAGTTTTGGTTTCAATTTGCCGGCTTTCACTTTTCTCTCCAAGTGCTTCTTCATCTCTTCGATCTAAAAGACAGCCGTTAACGACCCTGCAAAGAAATGTTAACACTGGAACATGCCGGAGGTAAAGTAGAAATGAGTTTGACAATGCAGAGCCTCATCTGATGGATTTATCAGGGCGGTCCTTGACTAACAGACTATATATACGCACCTGATTGAGGTCTAGCTCATCGAATTCGCATAATCCATCTGCAGAAGTAGTGAATTTTCCCGGAACTGTAGAGGCAGGAACTGCCGGTGAAGGCATATTGTCGACATAGCAAGATGTTGGCTGTTGTAAGCCGATGGTTCCTGAGCTGATTGGAGGCGGAACACGAAGCCCCAAACCGACAGGAAGAGGTTCGTCCATCACCCCATCGGAAGCTGAAACATAAGCAAGCGAAACGAGAAGATCGACTGTTAAAGGATTGTGGATGATTTCGTACTAAAAGAAAGGTAAAGAACGACGTTGAATGAAGAAAAGCAAAGAGTATAACCTCTAGCGATGGGCCTTGATTCAAGGAGTAATATTGATAGGAGCAGAGCTTAGAATCACAAACGTAAGGCTTTAGAGCCTCATAGTCGAAACGGAGCTTGTTATGACAAACGAGGCAATACCGCGGGCAGAGCTAGGTGATTGGGTTAGCACCAAGCTTTGCTTGAAAGTCACAGAGAACACACAGAAAGGCGTCGGAGTAAATAACAAAAAGCGGTCAAAGGCAGATTGAAAGGATCCTCGGCTCTAAGTCCAAGGAGTGGGTCATGTGGAAGGGCCGTCGCTTCAATTTTCTTCTCATCACGATCAGCTTGGAGAATTTCCTAGGGTGGCAAGCGCATCAAATCACCACGGGGACCTCTACTGAGTTAAGGCTCACATCATGTTTCATCCTCAGAACCTCTTTGTCTAGTTGTTGGGATCTTTCAATTTCTGAGTGTAAAAACTCAGCGCCAGCCCAGCCAAGGCCAAACTTTCTTCGAAGTTGGACGATCTTCAGGAAAGATTGATCCATCAAAGATTCTAGAGAACTGCTTAAGCTAAACCCGTCGAAGCGACCTTCGTCAACGGCATCCTCTTCTTCGGAAACAGCTTCAGCATGCATAGGCTCATCTTCGTTCAGGTCATCGGACCATTCAAAACGTTGCTGCTGAGCAGCCCATTCCGCTTGTATACGAACTTCATCTTCTCCATCTTGAATAATCAAGCCGTGTTTGCGAACAATCTCTTGGACCTGTTCAGTTCCTGGTTTGTATCTCTGGCTCAGACCGACTTTGAAACCAAGGGAAACACCCAGTCTTTGTGCAGAACTAGTGTAAGATATATCATTATCCAGAACAGGGTATAAACCATGAAAACCGGATATGAGAAGGGTGAGATGTTGTGAACACGAAAGCAAGCGACGATCCCAAGCCATCAATGCATGCGGAGGAATAGATTTTGAAAGAGTGATAACCGGTAGCGAGACAGAAATGAGGAAATCGTCGCCTCCAAGACGGATAAATCCAGGCCTGTAGTCTGTTGCTACAATATCGACAAAATTTCTAGAAAAGACAATCAGATTGAATTAAATGAGCGATTTGACGAATTTACTCTTGTAACTTCGCCATGACAGAGTCCGACTCGACAGGTGCACTCCCAACATCATCATAATCATCGTAGGCATCGTAGTCGACTGTGCTGGAGTGAGCATCCTCATCATCGCTGATTGTTTCGTACTGTATGGGTGCAGAGCCTACGATGCTAGACAAGGAGGTCATCAATGTGCTTATAGTATCTCCTATGGTCCGAGGAGAGTCTTCGACTGCTTCGTCGACAATTCTTTGTATCTTAGCAGGTATGTCGGCGTCAGGAGAATAACAAAACAAAGAGTGGTTTCCAGGATATTCGGAGGTGTCTAAGAAAGAACTCAGGCATATAAAGATCAACAATCCGTAGGCAACTGACCAGAAACGAGCAGAGTGGCAGAAAGGACATGTTTGCCCAGACAGTTCTCGATCAAGACTTCAATCGATCCATCGTCCTCACCAGGGCTTATCTCTAGTTATGTTTCAGTATCACTTGGAACATTGGACAAGTCGACGGCGAACTTTTCAGTTTTAAACCATGCAAAACGAGACCACTGGCGCTTGCCTCTTGAATGTCGGCAAAATCTGCAGAAAACCGTTTACGTCCTTTCAAGTGAGTGTTTTTCTTTGGATTATAGGGCGTTCCTTCCATGTCGGCAGCATCTTTTTTGCAGAAATGTAATGAGATGTTATTGTGTCAGAAACACGCGATAATGCACACCGATCTTCTCAACCCTCTGGCGTTTCAGTGCAGGTTTGCCTAACGTTTGAGACTCAGAATCTGAGCCATCGACAGTACGATGGTTGATTTCCTTCCCATAAACCATTTATATGGAGGATATAAGATAGATGGGGGGGAGATTTGATTGAAACAAAGGAGAGGGCGTCTAAAGGTCGGTGACTTCAGATCACGGACGGACGTAGCCGAGATGTTATGTGTTATGTGTTATGTAATCATTGACCTCTTAATTATGACACTGTACTTCGCAGCTAGAAAGTCTCGAATTCAACTTGAAGATGATATCTACCTGGAATCAGATATGATTATTAACTATATATATAAGCAATAATATCCCTATGTATAAAAGCATTACTCACGTCTCAAATTAAACTTGATGATGAGACCGGTAAGTAATACTGTAAAAACTCACGAGTCGCGAAACAAATATAAGATCGTGATGTCATGTACATAATTTGATAAATATATCTACCAAGAAACTCGTAATATCTCAACATGTACTGCTACTGTATTCTCATTCGGAAGAGCGTGGGGGTCAAATGGTCAAACAGCAGAAGATCAGTATAGCCTATGTACGTATACATAGTAGTAGCAGAGCTCGAGCGCAAGCAACACGTCTCTATAATTTGTCAGCGGAATTCTGAAGACATACTGTGCTTTATTTGGTTCACGACGAATTGAAAATGAATCGAAATCGAAAAATCAAAAAGGAAAGGAGGAAAAAGGAAAGAGAGGAGTGTTACCTCGAACATAGATTTCCCCCGGTTGGCGTAGACTAGAACCTGATTACCGAGCGAAATTTATCATATTGATATAAAACTTGAATATTGTGATTACAAGAGTATGAAGTAGTATTACGAGGCATGGTACACTATTCAATATCCCAAAGTCCTGAAGTTTTGCAAGGTGCAAAATTTGGCTACAGACAGCACAACCTACGATATGCCCGGCATTGAAAACCAGACGCGTAAAAATAGATTAATGGGGCCAAAATCAACCACAGTGCCTCCACAATTCTTGACCGTTGGAGGACGTCGGATTTACTTTCCCCTTTGGAAAAGGCGGCACGTCATTTTCGGAGTTCAGAGGCTCCTTTCGCGGGCATCCTACACGACGTCCATCAACTGAGGGCGGCCGCGTTTGCGTTTAGCGCATGCAGCTGGCTCCTTGGTTGAAGGTGGGGTTGCTGAAGACCTTTCATTGCCGCCAGCATCGTTCTGGTAATGGGACGAGTTCTGGATAATCGAGAACTCATCCGAGAGGCTGTGTGGAGGGTGTTAGATAGCCAACGCGGTTCAAGAAGACCGCCAGTGGGACCAGCTTGAGAAGATGTCAGCGCTGATTAATATTCTCAAACTGGTTTGTTACTCACATGTACATGTTGAGTTGACACAATGGACACAAAGAGGCATCAGATTCAGTACCTCGGATGGCCATGCCTATAAGGATTCTAAGGTTTAACATTTAATATTTAATATTAGCACGAAATTGACAGATGCATACTCGCATATAAGGTAAGCTTGGACCGAAAAAAACAGTGGCATTGTTGGAAAAGACACGCACATACAGTGTAGGTCGTCAAAATCCATTCAATATGTCATTCAAGTTGTCAGATTCGGCAACCAGCCTGATTAGTAATGAGGATTCAATTATTCAATATTCAATCGCTAAATCGCTATTTTTTGCCTAACCTGCACCAGTATCAGAAAAACAGTTCAGATGGTCTGTCAAATACTGAAGCTATTTTCTTCTTAAAAAAAAACTATGCTCATCGTTTCCAGGCCGACGACTCTCAAGAAAGCAAACCAGATCTATCACAGCTCCCATCAGAGACGATAGAATTCGCCCATCGCATGTTTGAAGCTGCACGAACGGGAGATAGCACTCTTCTGTTGAATGCTGTAGATTCTGGGCTGCCTGCGAATCTCACGAATGACAAAGGTTCCAAGCCCAGCCCTCTTTGATCACGAAGAGCAGCCTGATCCAGCCTTTTTTACTAGGCAATACACTTCTGATGCTCGCCGCATACGCGGGTCACACAGAGCTTACCAAAGGTCTCCTTGAAAGAGGCGGCGATCCTAACAAGATCAATGACCGGGGGCAATCAATTGTTACGGGCGCAGTTTTCAAAGGCCATAACGACATTGTACATGCCTTGATGGGCAAAGGAGCTGACCCCCGTTTGGGAACACCCAATGCCATACAAATTGCTTATATGTTTGGACGCAATGACTTGATGGCAGTTTTGGGTGCTCTAGAAGACGATTTTAAGGGCGTTCCAACCCCACCAAGCGTAGCTGCGGCGCGCTCATAGGTGAGTGGCAATTCCTCCTGAGTCCTTGCCACAGCCAATCCACACATCATTTTGACATAGAAATCCGTACAAATCATTCAATAAGGAAACAATTTGTATTTTACTACCATCAATGGTTATTACTTGTAACCCACAACGCACCCGAAAATTGCACTTCAGGCCGAGTTTGTATCTGCCAGGGGCCCGGGTCCGCTAAATGACCGACGTCGTCGACGGTCACACTTTGTGTGGTGCTTATATGCAAAGATTCAGCGGACCAACGATTTTTTGGACTTTCCTGAGTCGAAATAGTAGCGAAGAGGACTTTCAACGACTTATGAACACAATTATTATTGAGCATCATGTTAACAAAAACTCTGGGGCATCCTGACGTACTCAACAATTACTAATAGATGGCTGTGGGATGGTCCGACTCGTCCGAGCCTAGTCCGATGTTCGCCACTACCACATCGCTCTTGCAGTTCTACTCACAAAAGGTCGTAGATGAAGTGAGTACTCATACCGCTTTCGATCGGGTGGAGCAGTGGAACGTGCCGCCGCTCTAACTCTCACCATTACGCAGTTGTGAATGGGCTTCGCCCAACGTTCTCTTCCTGACTCGGAAGTGCGGAATAAATTAGGAAACGAGAGTCGCCATGTGACGAAAACCCAGCACCTTTTGTCTGAATATTTGACCGCAATCAATTGCAAGGTCCAGAGGCATTCGGTGTGGCGGTGTCTATGTACACCGCACAAACTCAGGGAATGGTAACTTCTCCACTCGGGATTTCAGGCACGCTCTAGCGAATTTCACAGGCTTCATCTCAAAGTATTCCTCAGTAAGAAACGTTCGTTCCTTTCAGGTACGACATTTTTTATCCAAAACCACTATCGATATGTTTTAATGTCCGCCTAGCTTGTACGTCTCGTTTGCAACGACAAGAGTATGTAGGGTGGGACATGCCATAGGTAGTTCTTGAATCAACTGCTCCACCACCTTGGCGTCCAACACACAAACTTGCTCCGGTTGAGCAATGATTCGACATGTCATAACAAGGGTTTTCAAATGTGGGAAAAGAAGCTTAAGCCACAGACACAAGGACGTCGGACTTTGGTATGGGTTAAGCCTGTACAGAACCACCCTAGTGATGTCAGCGAAAACAATTCGAGAGCCAGACTGCCGATAGGCCAATTCCTCGACCTCCACCCCATTGATCTCATCCCAAACACTATGATACACTTTCTGGTCCGATATTTGAGATTGAAGATATTGGGTTATGCTTTCGAAATTGGTGAACTCCGTTTGAAGATCGAGGGCATATTCCACTTCATGGCTGTATGACTGATGTTTAGTCTGGTTGATGAGAGCGTTTATGATGGAGGTTGATTCGGAGTAGTTTGTGGGGCGTTGGAGTTGACTGCATGGATATACAATAAGGGACCTGAGTTGTGGAAAGCCACTGAGGTCCTCGTGTTTTCTAGAGGGAGAGGAGGGGGGTTGCGCATTGAGTAATAGAGATACTAACTCCGTAGGTGCTTGTAAGACTTGTAACCGGGGAAAATGAGGTGGTGTCAAGTTAGATATCTGTAATTTGCTTCTCGTCCCGGGTAATTGAAACCTTGAACAGAATATCCGATCGATTGAAAGGTGCGTTAAATGGGGTAGGCGGGCCAGAAACCGTATAAGATCTTCAGCCATGAGATTCGTACATTTCGAGAAGAATGAAAGTTTTGTCAGTCGGTCAGAAACGGCATCGGCGATGAGAGGAAGAAGAGTTGTCCAGATTTCCTCTGAGAATGTGAGATGAGCAAATGTGAGGCACGTCAAGCTGGAATGGCTATAGAGCAAGGAAAGGGTCCAATTTACAAAAGGAGGGAGAAGGAGGGCGTTTGAATGGAGGGATAAGGTGACAACGGAGTTGGATTCTTGGGCGAGATGAGATAGAGAGGCAGTTGCAACGCTTGAAGAATCAAACTTTCCTTCATGTATTGGCCTTTCGAGTTCCCAGTGGAGAGTGCGAGCCTGTTTATCGCGGCGCTTCTGAACATACTGGAAGACATTTGAGAAGGTCTTTGTGATTGGATTCGACGAACGAAAGCGGAAGGCAGGTTCGATGGAAGCGTCATATTGTATCGTCAACGACGTACAACCGCGCTCGACGATAAGATTCAGAAATCTACAGAACGATTCCGTCCACTCGTTGAGTTCTGGAATAGGCACGTGGGTAATGGTTTTGTCGCTCCGTACATAATACGGATCCCATACGAGGTATATTTCTGCTATACCCACATATTTTAATCTGTGAACGAATCTCGCCGTTCGATTTACGGCTAGGGAAAGGCTATAGGACTTTTGAAAGCGGTTTCGCCATTCTTTTGTAGTCGGTTCCTGGAAGAAGCACTTGAAGTGCTTCACCTGGGATATGTTAGTCGATACGTTGAGACCGGAAAGTGCATCCGGACGACAAAGTGTGAACGGGTGGAGATCAGGGCATGGGCTTGTAGTTGGGGTTTGGATTTGGATATCATATGGATCCCAGTCGAGCACACAAAGCGTCATTTCTCGCTCGGGCTCTGGAATACCATGGGAAGCAAGGTAAATAGGTAGAGCGAGGGTATTGAGTCGCTTTGAGAGACATGAAACGATATAGATATCCGTTAGTGAGATAGTTGCATCAGATAGTATATCGATTATTAACTCGTTCGGTAGGTCGAGGAGGGAACACATTGCTGACTCGGAAGAAGGTGCATCCTGATGGACAGTGAGAGTAAAGACATGGATTAAGTTTACACACGTGACTTATAATCGCGGGGACACGCATCAAACTTTGTCTGCAACAACGTCCGTCGCGATACATCTGGTTTCTTCCAAATGCACCCTCAGCTGTCTGACAAAAAGCTAGGTTAATCCATTCATTTTTAGGTTTTATTGACAACGTCACATATTGAAACAGTATGCAGGGAGTTTATCGAGGCGCTAGAGGAATGTCATGCAAGTGGATGGAAGAAGTTCTTTGGGGGATGCAACGTGCAAAAAAACCAGCTCAACCATTGCTTGCGAGATGAGGTACGGCTTTGACAAGTTCGATCTCCTGTACACAATATCTAATGCGCTTGTATCTCAGCGTATTGCCCGAACAACAGAAAACAGGGCAGCATCTAAAGAGCGTAATTTAAGAACGGATCAGGCTCTGCGGGAATTCCGTGAGGCCTCTTAATGGTTAACTATTTACATTTTGTATCATTGTTGGTAAATTCCTAATATCTCAACCCGACCTTACAGTCACACGTCTACTACTCTTTATCAGGGTTCTTGACGTCTATTCCCACCAACAATCCTAACGATCACACACACATGTTTAAACTCCTTCCTTCATGGGAATACACACCCCGTTATCCTTTCTTACCGTTTCCCTCATTTTTCTACCATGAATGATGTCCGCCGCTCACGAGGATGCTAGGGAAATGGTTACCAATAAACAAGTTCGAAATGATGATTTGGAACTTACTCGCTGCCCGTGCAGAAGCTTGACGCGTCACTTGCCAACCACGTAACAACACCTCGAAGTTCATCAGGTCTCCCAATTCGTCCCATTGGATTTAAGCTTGACCACTTTTCGAGGAGGTGCGGCTGGGTGTCGATATAAGCCGCCGTCATCCTTTCACGAAACTTGTCATTTGTGGGAACACAACAAAATAAGTTAAATGGAACGAACGAAGTGTATATATGTCCAGGAGAAAGCGAGTTGACGCGAATATTCTTTGTGCCGAGTTCACAAGCCATGCTGCGCGCCATTTGAAGGACCGCTGACTTGCTAGAGTTGTATGATACCCAGGCATGGTCCTAAAGCTGTCGTTATTTTGGTGCCCATTCACTAATTAAGAGAGGCGCCTACTTTGTTCGTGATGCTTCCCGACATAGAAGCAATGAGGATGATGCTACCTCTGTTGCCGAACCGGAGCATTTGTTGTCCAGCCGCTTGTGCCGTATACAAGACACCATTTGTGTTAACGTCCATGACCTTCGCACCAGTACCATCGATCGAGTCAAAGGAAAACAAGACAAACCCACTCACCTCCTTGAATTGTTCCGCTGGGTACGTCAAGCAATCGGTGTGAGATTTTAAAATCCCAGCCGCAGCTACGCAAACGTCCATCCTCTGTTCTCGATCCCCGATCTCTTGCGCCTTGCGCCACACTACTTGTTGATCACGAACGTCAACACTAACGTATTCCAACCTTGATCCATTTTGCATTCGCTTCACATATTCTTGCGTCTTTGTCCACTCGTCGGACGGTTGGGTAGGCAGATCGAAACAGTATATCGCACGAGCTCCTGCCTCGCAGAGTGCTAGTGCCATCTCGAGACCAAGACCTCTATTTCCTCCAGAGACTATCCCTACACGATCGCTTAGAGAAAATTCCTCGAATATCTGTGGTTTGGGTGTGATTGAGGGGTCTGTGGTTGCCTGAAGGGCGGCATTGACGCCTATTGGTGCGAGTGGAGAAACTGATTGGGCTGGTGGGACAACAGGTATGGAAGACATGCTGAGTACTTCTGTGCAGTTGGGGGGGAGGGAATGAATGCCTTCTTCAGATACACGCTTTTTATTTATGAGCCCTATATGTAAAGATAATCACCTCAGGTGACCATCGAAGTTTTTTTAATACTTAAATGCTCATCGCCCAAACGCCCGTGCATACATCTGCTGACTAAGCAGCTCTTTGTTTTGTGCCTTGTCAATATCTTCAATCGTCTCCTAAAGGCTATAACATTCACAGTGAGCCTTTCACGCTACATATTTATTGTCGATGGTTTGATGCACCATATACTTAATATTACCAGAGATTTGGAACTGCCTCAATACTCACCATCTGCTATGGCGTCCATCAGTGATCTACCTGTTGAGCTCCTGCTCACCATCTTCAAATTGATATATGACAGCAACACTCAAACGAATAATTTAGAAGATGATTTTGTTGTTGACGGAGGAGGATACTCTGACCCATCTCTCCATGCTTCAACCTGGATCGAAGATGACTTGCACAGGCCGACGTTGTTTCCTATGACCATTGCCTTTGTTTGCCGCCATTGGCGAGATATACTGGCGCGATCCCCTGAGTACTGGAATAGAGTGGTTTTTGAAGTCGGTAGAGACCCCACCCCTCTGTTGGATGCGTTCTCCTGGTCGAACGGCCAACTTTTGGACGTTTTGGTTTGGAATCGAATTCCAGATCTCACAGCTGCTGGGAAGATTTTGGAGAATGAACGCGTTTCAGCTATCACGGAATCACTGACCCCTCACTTCCACCGATGCTGTAGGATAAGCTATGAAGTCACATATTCATCCTCCTTGCCTCCCATCGCGACCATATTTCGACCAGGACCATGCATCCTGAGGCAGTTTGTCTTTGAGCCCCGCGTGGATGATATTCAGTATGACCATCCAAGTAACTTGAGTGACATGATGGTGGAGCCGACTATGCCTATGGTGCCATTCTCTGACCTTGCGGTCCTTTCGCTAGGCGCTCGATTGTTCATTGACTTGGGCAGAGCATACCCTAGTTGGCTACACAATCTTCGATCAGACGCCTATCTCACCCTCACTATCTCCCAATGCCGCTTCCAACAACAGAGATATAACGATGATGGGAGATACACTCTTCTCGAGCTGCTCAGCCATCTCGCCGCCATGCCACAACCCGAGGTACTTCGCCTCCGAAATCTAAGTCTTACATATGAATCAGAGGTCCCTACTACAGACCCGAAATATACCATCAAGCCAACCTCATTATTCCTCGACAATCTTGGAGAGAATTTCCTCGCCGAATTTTTCGACAGGACCATTTTATCATGCGAAAACATTTACATCAATCGATGTACCCTTCCTTGGATCCATCATCCTTTAAATTCCACCTATTTGCACCTAGACAATCTAGGCTATATCCATAATATCTCCAATATTCTATGGGTATGGCAAGGGTTTCATCTCTCACTCGATTCCTGTGCTTCATTTGACGACGATTTACTGGATCGATTGGAGGATGACGGGCGACATTGGTGCTTGAAATCCCTGACTGACCTCACTCTAAAAGATTGCATCAACTTCACTTCGGCTGGCTTGCGAAAGTTGATGATGTTGCAGAGGGCCATGGCGGCTGCGGAGGACATTGAACAAACGACGCTTGATAGAGTTTCTGTGGAAGGTGGGAGGCTTAGTCTTTGGGAAGATGATATTAGCTGGTTTAGGCAACAGAGAGGCTCGACGGACGTTTCGTGGACAATTATTCACCCTGATGGTACTTGTGCTTATCCTCTAAATCATTATAGACTTGGGGAAGACTAAACCCCAAGTCTTTCCTTGTTTGAAAAAATATTGATGTACCCTTGTTCTCAGTTAGACCGTTCGCTTCATATATATGTGGTAAACCAAGTGGGTCACTTTGAAGCGCGATCTTTATCGATGTCTAAATGACGTTCTGTGAGGCTACCAACACGAGTCCTGAAACGGATCCTTGATTGATAAGAATATCGCTGGGTCATCAGAATAGTGTTATTTTGAAGGGACCTGATGTGTAAACGACTCGACTATCGTTACAGGGCATGTGACGCCTGTGTCATTGTGTCTTTCATCATTCGTAGTTATGCAGTTCATTCATTTCTCATTTTTATCTTTAATCTTTACTTTCACCCTCATGGTTGCTCATCACCTGGTGGATACTTTTGTTACCATAGTTACTTACTGTCTGGTATAAATACAGGAAGCCATAGTCAGTAGCTACTCAGTGAATTTAACAGCCTTAAAACTGTCTGATTCCTCTGTGTGCCAAAACTCGCTCTAGTCACTAAAATGTCACTAGATAACACTTTCGTCACATCTTTTTGACAAAGTAAACAAGCTGTGATGAAAGTGTTATCTAGTGATGTTTTAGTGACTAGTAGCGAGTTTCGGCACACAGAGGATTCAGACAGTTTTAAGGCTGTTAAATTCACTGAGTAGCTACTGACTATGGCTATTTCCGCCTCAACCATTAAAACCAATGTTTCATCATCTATCTCTTCTAGATCAACTAGCCTGGGTAAATCAAAGAATGGATCTTCTTCTTCATCCGGTATAGGTTGAAAACAATATTTATGTTGTAGCATGTATTGTTCATAGAATTTTTGGTCTTCCATGACATGTTTTAAGATACCAATTTATCACATTGAATTTTGGGTTCTCTAGCAAGTTTCGATCTATCTCGAGCTTGAGATTATTTCAGATCTTTATTAATCATAACATAAGTAGGGCTTCTGAAGTCCTTCAAATGAACAAAGAACCTGCCATAAGAGTCTGTGTTAGGGTTGACATTTGGAAAGTGAGCATGAATTTTATCATGTAACAACTGCATGGTTACCAGTGCTATTGGCTCTTCTATATGAGCAAGAAATTTATTTTTCATGGAATCCTTGAGGCCTAAAGCACGTGCTTGGCTTTTTGCATACCAATGACCCAAATTG
>Ga0193742_1001697_pt1 | contig 13020 bp, 15 predicted proteins | sample L2c1metaG_FD_165511 | JGI IMG/M metagenome (GOLD analysis project Ga0193742, IMG submission 165511) | Soil microbial communities from a riparian zone of the East river system, Colorado, United States - L2c1 | ecosystem: Environmental > Terrestrial > Soil > Riparian zone | place: USA: East River... | reverse complement strand
ATTACCACACCCAAATGGCCTCAGAGCTGCCCACTTTCGCCACTTCTGCCAGGACTTGATCGACTGATTTCAATTTTCAAATTTCATCTGAAACAAAAAGGATTTGATAGGAAAGAGTCAGCCACCCTCAGATTATCCATCGGTCAGAAAACAAAAGGTATGGATCCGGCCTTTTAAGCTTCAGGGGGTCCTTTCGGAGCCCCCACATACTCTTACTTAAGTGTTGGAATTATTAGGTTACCGAATTAGGGTCGAGCGCCATGCGGCGTCTCGTGTTTTCGGCCTGGAGTTTTTTTCACATCGTGTTTTGGGCATGGTCAATATTTCACCTAGTATAAGTACAGTTTGTATCTTACTGGGTACTATACTCGTTTGCGCCAATCCACTCGGTTCTGTGGTCGTGCGTCAAACTGAGCTATCGTTATTACCCGTTTAGGAAATCCCCCCTTTATTTTTATTTTCTACATTAATACTAACTAAATCTATCATGAACAGGGCCTGAGCCATGTAATGTGGAGAAAGGTCTCTGTAGATTGGATCGACGGAGCCTTCTGCTCGAAAGACACCGTTTTTTTTCGAAAATTTGACATTGGATCATAGTGTTGCCGTCGATAGCCGTCGATGTGAGTTGAACTCGCACGAGTTTCGCGCAAGCGAGTTGCCAACTCGATCAAATTTGGATCTGACCCATTTTGGGTCCAAATTATGCCGAAAAAACATATCAGAATTACATCAAGAACAAAAAGACAAGTGTGTCAGTGGTAGATATGAATCTACAAGTCTGTACATACAATATGCTCATGTTTCAATTTGATTGTCCTCAGCCACGTCCGAATTACCTTGAACCCCTCCCTAGTTCTCGAAAGCGCTCGATATCCTCCATATTCGAAAAAATAAATAAAAGACCACATGGACTGGAATCGAACTTGGAAACTGAAAAGTTGTTGCTTGTCGGGACTGGCACCTGACATGATCACAAGGCAGGACTTTTGTCGGGATACATGATCTCACATAAGGGACTCTGGGACCCATTTTTGTCGGGACTTCTGACCTGACATTTTGCTCAAAATTCCTTAAATTTTGTCGGGATTCAGATCAGACCCCTCTCCCCTTATTATCTGGGGTCCTTTATGAACCCAGTTTCCAGAAACAGGCAAAGGCACACTCACTTACGCATTTAAAGGGACATATGGGAAGGGAGGAAGGATTATACTGACACGGTCCCCTCATTGGAACATTTGACCGCACATACGAATCAATGGCAACCACTAACACAGTATTGATGTTCGTCGGGATATATCTCGAAGGCATTTTCTATGGTATGGATCGCCATAACAACAGCATTTGGTTCAAACAAGTGAACGCCCCATAGGTATCTATTGCGTGATATTCGGCTTATACTTGGGAATCCAACTCAAGAGACCAGACCGATGGAAAAGCGTACTCCTCTACGCGCTCACTGCTACTTTCATTCTGTGCACGGCGTATTCTGTCGCTAACGTAGTCCAGTTCCGGTTTCTCCTCGCAGTGAGTCGCAAGAGTATTGTTCATATGTTTATGAGTCTGGATTACCCTGTGCGGCGTTCAGATGTACGAGGAGAATGGAGGTGTTCGAGAGTTCACTATTATAACCTGGCTGGCCGTTGCAGTTGACGCACTATTTATCGCCATCGACTTAATTTCACAATTAATATTGGTGAGTTTACTTAAATACGATTTGGTCTCCACTTATGTCTTTTTTTTCCTTCTAAATGAAGTTCTACCGATGTTGGATCATGTGGCGCAGACCATTGGTTCTGGTTGTCCCGGGCATTTTATCACTTGCGTTTATAGGTGCTAATCTACAAACATTAAACGATTTCCGGGTTAACTTTGCCTCCAGTGACCGCATTGACAACCCTCGGTTACCTGATAGCATCTCCAGGATATGGTACACTAGATGGGCCTGACAAGCCCCATTGGTTCAGTTCGGCAGTTGTGGCATTCTTCTCTATATCATTGGTTGTGAACGCCCTTCTCACTGGTCTCATCGTATACAAAATCGTCAGTGTATACCGCGACATTCGAGGAATCAAGACCCGTTATGGCGGATCACGTGATCTTCACCCTGTCATACCGATATTGGTAGAATCAGGCATGATGACATTCGTTGGGCAGCTCGTGCAATCAGTCATGTATAAGATTGAGCTTGGCGGATTCGCAGTAGTTTCTGGTCTTATCGTGATGCTTTATGTAAGGAATTTACGCTCGATTGTTGATTTGGTGTTTGGATTATATTCATCTGCTACACAGGGAATTTCGACGACAGTCGTCCTTGTGCGTGTCGAGATGGGCGTTTCCTACGATCATCATGCATCAAGGATGACCTTACAACCCATACACTTTGCACATCTCTCATCAACCCACAACCAGACCACCATTGACATTGCGGGAGGCGAACCGACGGACTCGCATTTAGGTTCAGAGATGAAGCTCATGCGAAATGTATAGCATTTAATACTGACACCCAGTACTAGGAAAACTCGAATATACCCGTCATTCCGAGTTGTAACTCAATCCACTGCTTTCACACGATCCCACTGAGTTCTCTTTCGGTTCCGAAGATCTGCCACGCTTGGCCCATCACCCGTTTTTGATATCGATCTTCCCATGGGTGAACCGTGTTCTGCAAGGCATTAGGGTTATTCACAGTAGGTGATTTGAAGCTGATTTAAGGTTGATTTGCAAGTTGATTTGAGCGTCGGCAAGTCGGCGGATCAACTAACATGCCGTCGAACCTTTAACTTTAAACGGCAACTCATCTATCTATATTATAGTACTGTGATACCGTTGTGCTTACACTTTGCTCTGCTTTTTTTATGCGTTCTCTCTGATCAACGGATCCTACTGGGAAGGAGATCTTTCAGTCTCTATCATCTTCTGTGGTACTGTGAGCTGCCGTTCAAAGGTCCGACGGCATGTTGGCCTCCCTCACGATGAAAGGCGTTCCGCCGACTTGCCGACGCTCAAGTCAACGATGAATGTATACATACTGACCTGCATTTACTATTCAAATTGGCTGGTTTTCCTATAAACTCGATCATGGCCCCTACCCCCCATCTATCTTTAGTTGATAGTCTGATACTTCCCAAGAGCACGCAGGAGATTGTCCCATCTACCCTCATTCCAGGAGGCAATATGCGTCCACTCCTCACTGTCTTCACCCCATACAATCTTAAACCATATCAAATAACCCGAAAGGAAGAAATCAGCCCAAGAAATCGTATCGCCCATGATAAAAGGTCCTTTTGCATCGGTCTTCGCCACGCATTCATCGACTTTACTCATGCCTTCTTGAAACTTGGCCCACTGCTCTATCCGCTCCTTGCCAACTGGCACTATTCCCTCCAAGCTCTTTCCAAAAAGACGTTCTCTGGTTTGGCGATAGTACTCCTCGCTACGCTGTGTTCCGAGCTTGGGGAAAATGGCAGCGATGATGAAGGGCCGAACGGGCGCAAGGCTCTCCCCAAATGCAAATTGGAAAGCATGTTGAAGAGACTCAGTTTCATGTGGAAAAATACTTGGAGTGTCTGGGTACGTTTTCTCCAGATATTCCGCGATGAGGAATGAATCGGCGAGGTAGGTGCCAGTCGAGGGGTCATGAATTGCAGGAAGGGTGTAGTGGGGACTTCCGTTTAGCTTAGTTCCAGTAGGATTGATACCAAGTCTCTCGCAATGCGGTTCGATGTCAGGGTATTCAATCCATTCTGTACGATATGGAAGGCCTTTGTAATTTAAGACGAATCTTTATTTAACCGTTGAAAACATTTTCGATTACTATTAACAGGTAACAACGGTACCAACCTAGTTTTCCAAGTGTTAGGCGACCAAGCTTTACCAGGTAGCAGAGATGGGATATCATAAAACACGATCATCGTGGTTATTGTGAAGAATGAATATTACATAAACATTCACAAAGCAATTATTAGAGAACAGATCGGTTGTCTTATTTCATAAATATACATTGAGAAGAAGGGCACAACAACCATGATAACCCTACCAAAAGTTGAGAAACAATTCAAAAAAAAAACGGTGAGAGGTGAGGAAGAAATAAGACTACGACAGAACGAGCCCATCAACTCTGAAATACCGCGATGTTATCAATGAAGGTCCAAGCAGGGGCGGCCCCGCCATGGAAAGCAAGAACATCATTACCAGCACCAACAACATTGAAGGAAAAGTATTCGTAGTTCGAGAATCCGGGACGTATGGTGGAGACGACGTTACCGTTCCAGAGGATATCCACGAAAGCAGGCGCTTCGAGGTAGGATCCGCTGAAAGCACTGGCTTGGAAGAATGTGATAGTATAACTTTGACCAGCAACTGTCTGGAGAGGTTGTGCCGGTGTAAGGGTTCCAGGCAAGGAGTCAAATCCAAACGCAGAGCCAAGGAGGCCAACTCCGTTGCCGGAATATGCGTATGGAGCAAAGAAGAAGATAGTTGCGTCAAGGTATCCTCCAACGGAGCTGGTAGAGATCCAGTTGGAGTAAGATTGAGTGAAGCAAAAGCTGTCACATGCGTTATAACCTTCAAATCCTCCATCGATGACGAAGTTCTTTCGTTGGTATCCTCGCGAGAAAGTGACGGTTAAATTTCCTTGGCCAGTGTTGACAGCAGTGCTTTCGTCTGCAACGATGAAGTACTGAGGACATGAATTTTTGTGAGGATCGATGTATTGAGGTGGAAGATACATGACGAACCATGCTACAAGTGTAAGTGGTCGGAACTCCATTGACCAAAGCACGCCAGATGTTGAAGTATTGGCAAGCACCACCATTCGGATCTGCTCTGCGAGTATTGCATTGCTGGGCACAGGCATCGACGTCGTACCTGTCAAGGAAGACAAAACCCATATACTAGCAAATAATCAGTAAATGCACAGTATAGCAGAACGTGATGAAGCTTACTCCTGGCGCATTGTTGGCTCCATTAGTCGGACCAAAGACAAGCTTGTAACCGGGGGGATCAACTGGGTCAACAAGAGTCTGGGAAGAATAACCGCTGCTCTGTTGTATGTAGGTCAAAGAAGCAGGAAGCGGTTCCGATTGTTGACCACCAAAGTTGGTTTTCTCCGCAGCAGTGTGAATATCGGCATAGAGCGCACATTTCAAATTCGACTGTTCGCCGAAGACGAAATCAAGGAATTCGTTATTGAATTCGTAATAGATATTGGCAAAGACTAGAGTAACCAACAATTAGTTCACGATATCTCATTGGTGATGAATGTATGACTCTTACCACAGGTATCGACTTGGTCACACTTGTTGAGACAATCGTCAACATCATAAGTCGAGTTCGAGACTAAACTGTATGTCAGATACGCCGTTCCTTGAATGGATGCATCACGGTCATCAGGACCCGTTCCAGTTCCAGAGAACACGAGCTGGTAATCAGCAGGAGATCGTCTTGAAAATCCTTTCCAGCGCTTGGAAAAGCTTCTTCCGGCGGTAGTTGAGCTATTACTGCCTGAGCCAGCTGCGGTAAATGAGCCATCAACGGCTGTAACACCGGTGTTGGCAACAGGTTGATCGGGAGAGGCACCGATGGCTGCTCCAGACTTTTGGTCAACGTTACTGACGGCTGCGACAATAGTCTGGGTGTCTGTCATTGTTCCAGTCAGATGAAGCGAGTTGTGTGAAGCGTCCCATTGTCCTTGGGACGCGGGAGGCACGACTGTGGTCACAGCAGCTAAAATTAACAGAGATGGTCTTGTCAATCATTTTATCGAGAAGAAAAGTCACATACCCGAGACCGCGACGACAAGTAAAAGGTTCGATAACACTCGTGTAAACATAATAGCTGAGCAAGGCTAGTCGTGAAGTGAAGCTTTAAGGGCTTTATCCTGAAGAGCGGTCGGTCATAAATAATGGACTTTTATAGATTACTTCACGAACCGCTTGCATGGCCGCCTGTTTTCAGATCCTGGGATTAAGGAAGTCCTTCTACCTTCCGTTGCTTAGTTCGGCGCCGTTAGAAAGTGGCAAGTGACAAGTAGGTACGGACAAATGAACATGATCGGACATAGAAGGATTCGGGTCCTTCAATATGAGCATCATGTTCCTCTTATGAGAATAGCCTCTAGACCTTAGGCTGGTTCCAAAGATAAATATGAAGAGCGGAACTGAGAGGGTCCTCTAAACGAAGCTTGGATGACTAAATTGAAAGGTAAGGGCCTAGATTCCATACACCGTACTACGTGTAAGGAATTCAGAGTCAGATAAGAAAGGACCTTCTGGTTCACACACTGGCGGTATAAAATGACATGAGTTCTGGCAGAAAGCAACCACGATGTGAATCATCATCGATCAGCCCTAACTTGAATTGCTGGATGAGTTTCTAGTTATTGATCAGAAAAGGTTGAAAAACGTACCTGGATGGTTGACGCGAGTGACAAGGGGGGGACATCCAGGAGTACCAGTTGTTTCCACTCGATATCGTGGCTGGTGGATGCAAAAGATCTAGAATCTCAGCGCTAACTTGATGTTGAACCCGAACCCCTGGTATGAACATGGATACTGGCTCTCCATTCTCGTCTACTCTAGGAGCTAGCATGACACATGAGATGTATATGTAAAGGCTTAACGTTTAACGTTGGTCAGTAGCAAGTGGCAGAGCGTTCCCACATTATGCCCTATATAACTACAAGGATGTGACTAAAAAACAGAACGTAAGGGGAGCGGATTGAGCTACAGCTACTAGTACAACTGGGAATAAAAAGTTTTTCTGCTGGGTATCCGGATGGATACCAGGTGAAGCCGAGGTATACCAGTATCGATGCTATACATTTCGCCTGAGCTTCATCTCAGAACTTGATCATGAACGCGAGTCCTTCAATCGCCTCCCGAAACGTGGGTGGTGGTTCGGTTGTTGTTCGATGCGAATGGTGCAAAGTGAATGGGGTGCGCCGAATGCGTTGTCTTTGATATTTGATGATCGTAGGAAATGCCCAACCTGACACGCACAAGGACAATTGTCGTTGAAATTCCCTGTGTAGTAGAATGAATAATGATCAATAAGCACCAAATTAACAATCGACATGAAACCCTTACATAAAGCATCACAATAAGACCAGAGACTACTGAGAATGCGTCAAGGTTAACCTTATACATTATAGACTGCACCAATTGGGCGACAAATGTTATGATGCCTGATTCTACCAATATCGATATGAGAGGGTAAATATCACGTGGTCCATTTCCGTAGGCGGATACGGCAGGGGTCTTGTCAAATCCTCGAATGTCGCGGTATACGGTGACGATTTTGTATACGACGAGACCAGTGAGAAGGGCATTCGTAACCAAATATAGGGCGAAGAATGCCACAACTGCTGAAACGAACCAATCGGGATGGTGAGGCCCTTCCACTGTACCATAGCCTGGAGATGCTATCAGAAAGCCGAGGGTTGTTACCGAAGTCACTAGAGGTAAAGTTAACCCGGAAATCGTTTAATTTTTGTAATTCTTGTAGATAAGCACCTAAAAATGCAAGTGAGAAAAGGCCCGGGACAACCAGAACCAATGGTTTGCGCCACAAGATCCAACATCGGTAGAACTTCATTTCGAAGGGAAAAAAAGCATGAGTGGAGACCAAGTCGTATGCGAGTACACACACCAATATTAATTGTGAAATGAAGTCGATGGCGGTATATAGTGCGTCGACTGTGACGGTCAGCCACGCCGCAACGGCCCACAGTGAAAGACCTTGAACTAGTTCTTTACTGCACATCTGAACGCCGCTCAGGGTTATTTGGAGCCATAAATATATGAACAATATTCTTGTATCTGACTCACTCCGATGCTAAATTGGAGCTGGACTACGTTAACGACGCAATACGCCGTGCACAGAATGAAATTGAGAGTGAGCGCGTAGAGGAGAACGCCTTTCCATGGATTTGCTCTCTTGAATTGGATTCCCAAGTATAGGCTGAATATCACGCAATAGATACCTATGAGAGGGTGTTCAATTGTCTGAATCAAATGCAGTTGTTGGGCGATGCTTACCATAGAACGTGGCCTCGAGAACTATCCCTGCGAAGTTCAGTATCAACCAAGGGGGTGTCATTGATTCGGTCTGTGCGGTCAAATTGATTCTAATGTCTCGGGCTGTTCCAATGAGGGGTGCCAATCCTTTCATCACCTCATTATGTGCTTTTAATCATGTTTAGAATGTCCGTTCTTGAAAACTGGTTTACTATTTTAAGTTTGAAATGATGGAAGAATGAGAGACCTGACAGGAGCAGAACACACCTCGTTTCGCGGTTCCATCAGTGTTTTCCCGAGTTGCTCATAGATAATCAAACAACAAAAACCTATTCGTTGAGCGTTGATAAAAATGATTCGCATCACAGGCTTTCTATGATGAGTATTACGAACACGGATTTATTTGAAGAGCTAGGAATGCAAAATAAAAAGCTCGCCTTTATTTTTGAGGTGTGAAGGATTATCAAGTCCAACCGGCTACCTAGATTTCGACTGGGTGACATCCTCGTTGAGGATAAGTACTCTGATTTTTTGTTGGGATATCATTCAAGATCAGTTATATGCTCGTGGATGAGTGAAGTAGACACAGCTTTTCATTGCGCCTAGGCTCATCTGGTACTGAGCTTTGTTACATATTGACAGCCAGCTGATGCCGTGTCTTGCATATCATTCTGGACACTGGCTTTTCTGAAATCTATTTGGTTGTATTTGACCGTGACCAAACTATCAGACTGTTCCCATCATACCGCAATGCCGGCGATCAATTATATCAGCAAATTGCCTTATCGGGCTTAAATCATTCGGCATAAGTCCTGTTATTTTGATACTTATGGAGAGGAATCCTGTGGTCGTTTTGTTCACACGCTGACGTTATAGAATGGCATGAGTTCTGGCAGATAGGAACTATGATGATCATCCTCAACTTGAACTTTCGGATGAGTTTCTAGTTATTGATCAGAAAAAGTTGAAAAAAAACGTACCTGGATGGTTGACACAGGGTGACATGAGGTGACATCCAGTTGTTTCCATCGATATCGTGGCTGGTGGATCCAAAAGAATCTCAGCGCTAAGTTGATGTTGAAGAACCCTTGGTATGAACATGAATACTGGCTTTCTCGTCTACTCTAGGAGCTAGCGTGTAAACGTTGGTCAGCTGCAGTTGCAAGATTCCCACGATTTCCCTACGCTATTTTTAGCCATTGCTCAGCGCTCAACTATAACTTGAAGGATGCAAGGTGAGCGGATTGAGCTACTAGTACAACTGGGAATAACGAGAATTCAAGTTTTTCTGCTGGCTATACATCCGGACACCAGATGAAGCCGAAGTGTACCAGTATCGATGCTATACATTTCGCCTGAGCTTCATCTCGAAACCTGAATGCGGGTCCTTCAAATCGCCTCCCGAAACGCTGGTGGTGGTCCGGTTGTCCTTCGATTCGTATGGTGCAAAGTTTATGGGGTGTGCCGAATTCGCTGTCCTTGATGTATGATGACCATCGTAGGAAATGCCCATCCCGACACGCACAAGGACAATTGTCGTCGAAATTCCCTGTGTAGTAGATGAAAAAATGATCAATAAGCACCAAATTGACAATCGACAAGCCCTTACATAAAGCATCACAATAAGACCGGAGACTACTGAGAATGCGTCAAGGTTAACCTTATACATTATAGACTGCACCAATTGGGCGACAAATGTTATGATGCCTGATTCTACCAATATCGATATGAGAGGGTAAAGATCACGTGTTCCATTTCCGTAGGCGGATACGGCACGGGTCTTGTCAGATCCTCGAATGTCGCGGTATACACTGACGACTTTGTATACGATGAGACCAGTGAGAAGGGCATTCGTAAACAAAGATAGGGTGAAGAATGCCACAACTGCTGAAACGAACCAATGGGGAGTATGAGGCCCTTCCACTGTACCATAGCCTGGAGATGCTATCTGGAAGCCGAGGGTTGTTACTGAAGTCACTAGAGGTAAAGTTAGCCCGGAAATTGTTTAATTTTTGTAATTTTGGTAGATTAGCACCTAAAAATGCAAGTGAGAAAAGGCCCGGGACAACCAGAACCAATGGTTTGCGCCACAAGATCCAACATCGGTAGAACTTCATTTAGAAGGAAAAAAAAGCATGAGTGGAGACCAAGTCGTATGTGAGTACACACACCAATATTGATTGTGAAATGAAGTCGATGGCGGTATATAGTGCATTAACTGCGAGGTTCAGCCACGCCGCAAGGGCCCACAGTGAAGGACCTTGAACTAGTTCTTTACTTTCCATCTGAACGCCGCTCATGGTTATTTGGAGCCATACATATATGAACAATATTCTTGTATCTGACTGACCCCGATGTTTAACCGGAGCTGGACTATGGTAAGGACGCAATAAGCCGTGCACAGAATGAAATTAAGAGTGAGCGCGTAGAGGAGAACGCCTTTCCATGGATTTGCTCTCTTGAATTGGATTCCCAAGTATAGGCTGAATATCACGCAATAGATACCTATGAGAGGTTGCTCAGTTGTCTGAATCAAATGCAGTTGTTGGGCGATGCTTACCATAGAACGTGGCTTCGAGAACTATCCCTGCGAAGTTCAGTATCAACCAAGGGGGTGTCATTGATTCGGTCTGTGCGGTCAAATTGTCTCGGGCTGTTCCAATGAGGGGTACCAATCCTTCATCACCTCACTATGTGTTTTAATCAAGTTTAATGTCCATTTCTGGAAACTGAGTAGCGTGGGTTACCGCCTAAGTGTTGAGTTTGAAATGATAGAAGAGGAGCGCTATCGAAGGACCCCTGAAATTCTCCTAAGAGATATGTCTAGGGAAAAAGCCCAAAATATCAGGATTAAATTTGACCGATTTTCGTCATTCTTATCCGGATTATATGGACATGCGTTCGAAAAAATCCTAAAAAATCCCCAAAAAAATGGAAATTTATTCAAAATTGCTTCTAGAGTCCTGTAGCAAAGCAAAAATGTGAAATAGATAACGTGTGACTCAACATGTCTGATGAATGTGCAATGCGGAATATGTGCTGAAAAAGTTGAACTGATATCGGAAGTGATCGACACGACATGCAGTACCCATCCACTCTTGCCATTTTTTTGCCACCAGACTTAGCGTAGATTGAAATTATGTAAACAAATGATCTGCGAAAATCACGCACCATAATTACACGTGCAAACCCATAATTTGCTGTTCGGCGCCAGATCAGCTACAAAACAGAAAAAATCATGTGTATTTGCATAGAAAATTGATCCAAAATTGATGAACCGTCTGCAAAGATAGTTGTAAGTTAGGGTCCTTACCAGGCCAATCTTATCCGGATTGTCAACTAACCTCCAAAAATGGGTCGTATTTTATCTGGATTACCGAAGATTTTTGCTAAAATTTGCCATTCTTTTACAGATTATCACAAACCTCAGGCCGGAAACTTTGTCCGGATTACAGAAACACCTACTAGGGGACTTTCAGGGGTCCTGCTATCGACTGCTATCGACCTGATAGGAGCTTCCTGATAGACTTCGTCTGTCAACTAATTGATGACGCACTGCCTAAGAATATTGGAGCCATGGTGGTGTGCGCGTGACATAGTCGTCACTTTCTCATGGTAACCCACAGATCTGACTCTGGCTTGAGAGCCTCGTCTGCACCTAGACTTGTGACCCCCAGTGAAAATCGGTTTGGAGCTGAGCAAGATCAATTGAATAACATCGTCTGTAGATGGTTAATAAGACCAAACTTGAGGAAATAATAATTTTGACACAATTCATAGATCTCTTGGCAATACCAGTTGAGATACTGTACTATTTCAACCAAGTGTTCATGGGTTGTGACCTGTGACACTAGGTGTTCACTACCAGAGGTGTTCATCCTTTGCTGTGACCTGTGACATGAACAGAAAGTGTTCATTTGGGAAGGTGTTCACTCATTTTCAAGGGGTCCTTGGAAGTTTACCAAGACCAAAGACCAGAAGCTTGATGCTTGATGCTCTAGCATCTGCCATCAAGCCACAATGAGAGGTAAAAGAAGTACTTAATAATTGAGCCTTTTGTTCAACGAGTATATACAAGTATAGCTCGTGTATGTTCACATCTTATTTTCTTATATCTTATCTGTTCTGTTTTATAGTGTGACCATCATTACATAATCACATTGACATAGTGCATCTGTTTTTAGTTACAAGTCTCAACTTCACATTGAGGTTGAGACTTTCCGACTCTAGCTGTAATAGTTCTGACAGGTTATTGGCCCAAAATACAATTATGTCTACCCTCACTGCTGGCACTGGGTGGTGTTTCCCCCAGAAAAACCCATTTCTAGACATGTTTTGTGATTTCTAAAGGGTTTTTCCCATGGAAACACAAAGGGTGTTTCTGAAAGGAAAATTTGAGAAACACATTATGTGTTTCTTTCATGTTTTCCATAGGTAGATTTTTTTTTTCTCAAGATTTATCTATGGGAAACATGCTTTCTTTGTTTCAAACAAAGAAAGAAACACTTATCATGTTTCAAAAAGATAAATTTTGAGAAAAACAAAAAATTTATCTATGGGAAACCTGAAAGAAACACATAATGTGTTTCTCAGATTTTTCTTTCAGAAACACTTTTTGTGTTTCCATGGGAAAAACCCTTTGGAAATCAGAAAATGTGTCTCTTAATGGGTTTTTCCGGGGAAAACACCACCCATTGCCAGCAGTGCCTCTCATTAAACTCAAGCTCCGACTCAACTACCCTTCAAATTCCCAAGCTCCATGACAATGGAAGCAACTGGTCTGACTATGAACCCAGAATACAAAAGGCTGTGGGGTCAAAAGGGCTTTGGAGACATGTGGAAGGAACTGCTGTTGCGCCTAAACCGTACATGTGACTCAACAGAGTGTTAAGCTTGGAGTTCAGACGGAGATGTCGGGTCCAAAGTCGTGCGAGGCATTGGCTTCAACTTGTAGGTTGCGCCGCTCTCTTGCTGGATGCCTCGAATTTCGGAGGTCCGGACG
>Ga0193742_1001696_pt1 | contig 13027 bp, 10 predicted proteins | sample L2c1metaG_FD_165511 | JGI IMG/M metagenome (GOLD analysis project Ga0193742, IMG submission 165511) | Soil microbial communities from a riparian zone of the East river system, Colorado, United States - L2c1 | ecosystem: Environmental > Terrestrial > Soil > Riparian zone | place: USA: East River... | reverse complement strand
CCACATGGTCGGCACCGAAACCACGTACGAGCTCGGTGTCGCCGGGGGCGGCGTCGGCGATGACCGTCAACCCGTCCGCCTTGGCCAGCTCAACCACATACCCACCGACGGCGCCGGCCGACCCGGTCACCGCGATGGTCCCACCCGCCGGAACGCCCAGCGCATCGAGCGACACCCGCGCGGTCATCGCGTTCATCAGCAAGGTCGACGCCGCGGGGAAGTCGGCTCCTTTCGGTGCCGGTACCACCGACTCGGCGGACACCACGACCTGCTCGGCGTAGGCCCCACCGTGCGGGCCTGTGAACAGCGGCATCGCCACCACCCGCTGGCCGACAACCAGCCTGCCGTCGCCGCCCGCCCCGACCTGATCGATGACGCCGGCCGCGTCCATGCCTGGCACGAAAGGGGGCCGCCGTCCGGGCATCCGCACAGCGTGCCCGCCGGTGCGCAACAAGACATCCGTCGGGTTCACCGACGCGGCGTGCACCCGGATACGCACCTCCCCGGGCCCCGCCTGCGGCTCAGGCAAGTCCAGGACCTGCAGAACGTCCGGCCCACCGAACTCACGGATAGCGATCGCCTTCACGACCTTCTCAACCATCCACGAGAGCGCCGCATTTCCTTCCGGCCGTCGACGCCCGAGCCACGCCAGAGCCATGTCGGCGGCACGCCAAACCATTCCTCGCCGAATGGTGGCTACCTCCGCGTCCCTCGACCGTCGGGAACCGACCGCAGCCCACTGTCACTCCACTGTCGTTCCACAGCTCAGCGGGCGAGTGCCTTGCCGTTCTGGTCCAGGTAGTCGCGCCAGGAGCGGGTCGGCTTCCAGCCCAGCAGCCGCTTGGCCTTTTCGCTGGAGATACCGCTGGCGTCGGGCCTGGTCAGGTCGCGGAGCTCGATCTTGTCGCCGTAGTAGGTGCGCAGCAGCTCGGCGAAGTCCTTGCCGCAGGAGTTGTCCGGGCTGGCGATGTAGAAGACCTCGTGGCCGGGCAGGTCGCTCTCGGCGGCCAGCCGGATGGCGTCGGCCAGGTCGTACGCGTCGATGTAGCTCCACAGGTTGGGGCTCAGCACGCTCGGGTCGCGCACCTGCGGGCCCAGGTTCCGCTCGTAGTTGCCCTCGTACTGCACGTGGCTCGGGCGGATCGAGATGCACCGGATGTCGCTGCGCTCCACGGCCGCGTCGCACAGCTTCTCGCCGAAGAACTTGGACAGGGCATACGGGTCCTGCGGATGGATCGGGTGTTCCTCGTCGACCGGCGCGTACTGGGGCAGGAACGGGCGCTCCGGGAAGAAGAAGCCGGGCACGGTTTCGCTGGAGAGGTTGACGAATCTGGGCACATCGAAGCGCACCGCCGCCTCGAGGACGTTGAACGTGGCCATCAGGTTGTTCTGGAAGACGACGTGCGGCGGGTTGTGCGTCGGGTCGGGGATGGCCGCGGCGTGCACCACGGCGTCGTGCCCGTGCACGATCGCGAACGCCTGACCGGCTTCGGTGAGGTCAGCCTGCTGGTAGGCGGGCTCCCCCGGCAGCGGCCGCTCGAACACACCCCGGCCGACGTCGGAGGCGGTGACCTGGTGGCCCGCCTCCACCAGCGCGGCGGTGACAGCTCGGCCGACCTTGCCCTGCGCGCCCGTGACGAGCACCTTCATCGACGGTTCTCCTTCGTGGTCAGGCGCGGCGCAGGTCGCTGCCACGCAGCTCGGTGAGCGCCGCCGCCGGGTCGCGGACGTACTTCACCATGTCGTTCTCGGTCTGCACGATGTGCGCGTGCATGGCCTGCCGGGCGGCCGTCGGGTCGCCGGCGGCGATGGCCTCCAGGATGTTGCCGTGGTGGGCGATGGCGTGCCGGCGCACCGCCGCGTGGGCCGAGGTCTGGTAGCGGGTGAGCCGCAGGATCTGGGCCAGCGGGTCGAAGATCGCGGCCACGAACGCGTTGTCCGCCGCGTCCAGGATGACCTGGTGGAACGCGATATCGGCCCGGACGAACGTGCTGACGTCCTTCGCTCTCGACGCCGTGCGCATCTCATCCAGCGTTTCCTCCAGGCGGCTGATGTCCTTCTCGCAGCGGCGGCTGGCGGCCAGCTCGGCGACGCCCACCTCGACCAGCCGGCGGGCCTCGATCAACTTCAACGGCAGCAGCAACGAGTCGGCCTGCGCCGCGGAGCGGGCGATCAGCAGCGTGGGGTCGAGCACCGACCACTCAGAGGTGGGCGCGACATACGTGCCGCGGCCCTGCACCACCCGCAGCACGCCCTTCGAGCGCAGCGTCTTGACCGCCTCGCGCACGGTCAGCCGGGACAGCCCGGACTGCTCGGCCAGCTCCGACTCGCTGGGCAAGGCGGTGCCGACGCCATAGCGGCCGGACAGCACGTCGTCCAGGATCCGGTCCGCCAGGTCGTCGGCCAACGGTCGCCGCACAGTAGCCTCCATCAGACGTCAGAGGTATAGATGACAAGCCGACCATACTGGCGCACCTCAACTCCGCTGCCGCTGCCGTTGCCGCCAGAAGTTCAGCCCCACCGCCAGGATGATCACCGCGCCGCTGAACACCTGCTGCCAGTACGCGGAGATCCCGAGCAGGATCAGGCCGTTGAGGATCAGGCCGAGCAGCGTGGTGCCCAACACCGTGCCGAGGATGGATCCCTCGCCGCCGAACAGGCTGGCTCCGCCGATGACCACCGCGCCGATCGCGGCCAGCTCGTAGCCCGCGCCCGCCGAGGGCTGGCCGACGGTGAGCCGGGCCGTCTCGACGATCGCCGCGCAGGCGGCGAGGGTGGACGCGATGGTGAAGATGACGATCTTCGTTCGGCGCACCGAGATGCCGGAGAGCAATGCCGCCTGCTCATTGCTGCCCAGCAGGTAGACGTGTCGGCCGAAGGTTGTCCTGGCCAGCACCACGTGCGCCACGATGGCGGCCAGGGCGGCAAGCCACACCGGGTTGGGCACGCCCAGCGTGGAGCCCTGCCCGATGGCCAGGAAGCCGGCCGGGAACCCGCTGATCGTCTGGCCCTGGGTCATGCCGAGGGCGAGCCCGCTGGCCATCGCCAGCATGCCGAGCGTGACTACGAAGGACGGGATCCGGGTGTACGCCACCACGGCGCCGTTGAACACCCCGACCAGCGCCCCGGCCACCAGCGCCAGCACCGTGGCCAGCACCGGTTGCAGCCCGGCGGTCACCATCAGCTGCCCGACCGTCACCGACACCAACGCCACCACCGAACCCACGGACAGGTCGATGGCGCCGGAGAGGATCACGAACGTCATGCCGATGCTGATGAACAACGCCAGGGCGATCTGTCGGGAGACGACCACCAGGTTGGCGGAGGTCAGGAAGTTCGGCGACTGCCACGCCAGGAACAGCACGATGACCACCAGCACCGCGGCCAACCCGGTCTCCTTCGCGCCGAGCAGCCGCCCGCCCCGCTCGAGCCACCCGCTCCGCATCGCCCGCGCGCCGGTTCCGGCGACTTCGGGCGGGTGAACATCTCTGTCCACGCTCATGCAACCTGCTCCTCAACGCCGGTGGCCAACGCCATGACTGTCCGTTCGTCCGTGCCCGGCCCCGGCAGCACGCCGGCCACCCTGCCCTCCCGCAGGACCAGGATGCGATCACTCATCCCGAGCACTTCGGGCAGCTCAGAGGAGATCATCAGCACCGCGACGCCACGGGCCGCGATCTCCCGGATGATCCGGTAGATCTCCGCCTTCGCGCCGATGTCGATACCTCGGGTGGGCTCGTCCAGCAGCAGCACCTTCGGGCGCAGGGCCAGCCACCGGGCGAGCACCACCTTCTGCTGGTTGCCGCCGCTGAGGGTGCCGGCCGCGACGTCGATCGCGGTTTCTCGCAGCCGCAGCTCGCGGGCATGCTCGACGGCCACCCGGCGTTCCGCGCCGCGGCGCAGCACACCGGCCTTGCTGACCAGCGCCGAGCAGGCCGCCGCGATGTTGACCCGGACCGGCAGCCCGAGGAACAGCGCCTGCCCCTTCCGGTCCTCGGGCACCAGCGCGACGCCGGCCGCGATGGCCTGGCGCGGTGAACGCCAGTGCACCACCCTGCCCTCGAAACGCACCTCACCGGCCTGTATCCGGTCGACCCCGAAGATTGCCCGGGCCGACTCGCTGCGCCCCGCCCCGACCAGCCCGGCCACCCCGAGGATCTCGCCGGGGAACAGGTCGAAGCTGACGTCCTTGACCCGCGGCGCGCACCGCAGGCCCCGGACCGAGACGATGGGTTCTCCGCCGATCTCGTGGACGGCATGGTCACCGAAGATGGCCAGCAGTTCCCTGCCGACCATCCGGGAGACCACGGCGTCCGGTGTCGTCTCGGCGGTGCGCAGCACGGGGCAGGCCAGCTTGCCGTCGCGCAGCACGGTGATCCGGTCGGCGACCGCGAACACCTCGCGGAAGCGGTGCGAGACGTACACGACCGCGACCCCGCGGGCGCGCAGCCTGCGCACCAGGTCGAGCAGGACCAGGACTTCGTTCTCGGTGAGCGCCGAGGTGGGTTCGTCCATCACCACCAGCCGCGCGTCCAGCGCCAGCGCCTTGGCGATCTCGACCATCTGTTTGCGGGCCAGGCTGAGCGACGAGACCAGCGCGCGCGGGTCGATCTGGACGCCGAGATCGTCGAGCACGGCGGTGCTGGCCGAGCGCATCCTGGCGAAGTCGACCAGGCCCAGCCGGGTGCGCGGCTCGCGGCCCACGAAGATGTTCTCCGCGACCGAGAGGTGTTCCGCCAGATCCAGCTCCTGGTGGATCACCGCGATACCGTGCCGACGGGACGCCTTCGGGTTGCTGATGTCCGCCGCCACGCCGTCCACCAGCACCTCGCCGGCGTCCCCTCGGTAGGCCCCGGCGAGGATCTTGACCAGGGTGGACTTGCCGGCGCCGTTCTCCCCGACGAGCGCCATCACCTCCCCGCCGCGGACGGCGAAGTCCACCTGGTCAAGGGCCAACACCCCGGGGAACCGCTTGGTGATGCCCTGCATGGCGATCAGTGGAGCGTCCGTCATCTCGTCGCCTCAGTGCGGAGCCTGGGCGAGGAACCCGTTCAGATCCGCCGGTTTCACCACCACCACCCCGGTGTCGATGAAGAAGCCGGTCGGCTGGGTGGAGGTGCCCTTGCGCATGTCGACGAGCAGCTTCAACGCCTCGGCGGTCATGCCGAACGGCTTCTGCGAGACCAGTGCCTGCACACAGCCGCCCTGCATGCCCTCGATGCCCTGGGGCACCACGTCGAAGCCGACCGCCTTGACCGTGCCGCACCGGTTTCCGGCCTTGAGCGCGCCGGCGATGCCGGGAAGGTCGGAGCCGCCGATGCCGGCCATCCCGGCCAGATCAGCGTTGGCCTGCAGGATGGTCTCCGCCTTGTTCTGCGCGGTGGCCACCGACTCGCCGGACTCCTCGGTCGCCACCACCTTGATGTCCGGGTGTTTTGCCAGTGCACCGAGCAGACCGTCCAGGCGCTGTTTCAGGTTGGGCGCGCTGAGGCTGCCGATGACGACCGCGACGTTGCCCTTGTTGCCGATCGCTTCCGCCAGCGCCTCGCCCTCGCGCGCGCCGGCCGCGACATTGTCGGTGCCGATGTAGCCCTGCACCGCGCTGTCCGGGACGGGGCCGTCCCAGGCGATGACCGGGATGCCGGCCGCGCGGGCGCGGGCGATGGTGTCCTTCACGCTGCCCGGGTCGTTCGGCGACACCGCGATGCCGAGCGGCTGCCTGGCCAGCGCGGACTCGAAGATGGCGACCTGCGCGGCGGCGTCGTCCTTGGGCGGGCCGAGGAACTCCGCTTTGACGCCGAGCTTGCCGGCGGCGTCCTCCATACCCTTGCGGGCATCCACCCAGTACGGGTTGTCCAGCGACTTGGGCAGGAAGATGAACGAGCCTGCCGCACCGCCGCCGGCCGGGGCCGCGCCTCCGCCGCCTCCGGACCCGCAACCGCTGAGTGCCAGCGCGGCGGCGATGAGCAAAACACCGGCCTTGAGCGCGTCACGCATGGGGTTCTCCTACTCCGTTGTAGAGAGCGGTGATACTTAGCGCAGCATTGAGACGGCTTCGGCCAGCGCCGATGTCTCGCCGACGTTCCCCGCGAACACCACAAACGGGAGGCCGACGTCGGCCTCGCCGTCGGCGGCCAACCACACCGAGACCATCCCGGGGAACAGCTGGCCGATCACCTCGGCACGGCGGATCCGCAGCCCCTCGGTGGCCAGGTCGCTGGAGGTGATGCCGCCCTTCGCCAGCACGAAGCGCAACGGCACGGCGGTGTGTACGCCGTAGACCACCCAGACCAGCGCGCGCGACACCCGCCCGGCGATCTCCAGGCTCTCGTCGGGGGTCGCGCCGACGACCAGTTCCCTGCTGGTCGCGAGCAGCACGTCGGAGTGCTCCAGTGCCGAGGCAACCTTGGCGGCGGCCGACGCGACCACCGCCTCGGTGTCGGTCGCCGCGAGCAGCTCCGGCACGTTGAGCTCGACGCTGGTCAGTCCGGGCAGCTGGAGCAGCTCGGCCACCTGGCGGGTGCTGTGGCCGACGTGCGAACCCACCACGACAAGCCCGTGCCCGGGGCGAGGCCCACGCGGGTAGAGCTGCTCGTGACGCAGCGGCGGGCGGGTCTCCAGTCCGCCCAGCACCCTGACCAGCGAAGGCCCGCTGCGGTGCAGGAACCGGCGGCCTTCCCGCTCGGCCAGGTGCACGCCGAGCACGACGACCTCCAGGTCCTCCTCCTCAACCGCGTTGACGATCACCGGCTGGCCGCCGCGGACCGCCAGCAACACGTCCCGCACCGCCTCCGGCCCGCCCGAGCGGATCGTGTCGAGGTCCAGCGAGCCGACGTCCTCGGGCCGGAACCGCCCGTCCGTCTTCTCCGCGACGAACTCCCGCAGGTTCGAGCTGCGGTAGCCGAACGTCGCGTCCCGCGCGTACTCGGTGCTGGCCACGGGGACCAGTTCCTCGCCGCGACGGGTCCAGTGCACGTCGTTGACGGTGATCCGGCCGGCGGCCAGGTAGGCCGGGCTGAACAGCACCCCGTCGTACGGCACGCCCCGGGCCTCGGCGGCGGCCTGGTGGACGTCGGTCTCCAGCGGGTAGTGGCCCCGCAGCGTCGAATCGCACCGACTGACCAGGCGTACCCGGGCTCCGCCGGCGGCCTTCGCGGCGGTCTCCAGGTTGGCCGCGATCTCCGCGTTCCGCGCCCGGGCCACCTCCGGGCTGCCGCCGCGGGTGTTGGTGAGTACGAAGAATGTGCCGGCGCCCGCGTCCATCGCCCACTGCAGGTCGGAGACCGCCCACGAGGTGAGCACCGGAACCCCGGCGACGGTCTGGGTGCCGGTCGGGTCGTCGTCCAGCACCGCGATGCGGGTGCCGGTGCGCTCGTTCTCCGCCCGGATCAGCGCCAACGCGTCCGGGACCACCCGGGCCGGCGGGAGCCCACCCAACAGGCTCCCCGCCGGCACGGGCTCGCGTCCGTCGAGCAGCCCGGCCGTCACGGGCGCCGCGCACCGTGCGCAACGTCGGCCAGCATCTGGATGCCCATCTGTGGGCTGGACAGCACCGGGATGCCGAGACTCTCCTCGAGCGACGGCTGCAACCGGGACATGGAGGCCTGCGCCAATACGACGATCTCCACGTCCTTGGCCAGCTCGCGCGCGCCGGCGAGCACCATCTCGTCGTGGCCGGCCTTGTCGCCGCCCATCAGGGTTTGGAACGCTCCCTCGCACAGGTGCCGCACGACCTGCACGTCGCGGCCGAGCTCCCCGGCATGCGCACAGATGAGGTCCGCCGTCGGGCCCAGCGTGGTCGGCACGGTGGCGAGCACGCCTATCCGACTCGCATTGGCCGCCGCGTGCGAGGCCATCGCGTCGTCGATCTTGACGATCGGCACCTCGACGGCCTTGCGCGCGGCATCCAGCGTCGGGCCCAGCGAGGAGCACGCCGAGAAGATCACGTCGGCGCCGGCCCGCTCGGCGGCCTCCGCGAGCAGCACCATGCGCTTCTCGCTGTCCGCCGAGATCCCGCCCTCCCGGACCACCGTGGCCAGCACATCCGAGTCGACAAAGTGGATGATCTCGTCGTCCGGCAGCATCTCGTCAAGCAGCTGCTGCACCCGAAGCTCGACGTTCACGAACACGAAACTGGTGTGCAAGACGGCGATCTTGGCCACGGCGCCACTCCCATCAGACGTCTGAGGTGTCTGTGTAGCCCACCCACAGTCCGCACGCAAGAGGCGCCCTCAGCGGCGGTCGTCAAACGGCCACGACCGCCGCCGGGCGTCCTACGGTCGGATCTCGTAGACCAGGTTGAACGCGGTCTGCGCGGCCCGGCGGAACCGGGTGAAGCCCGCCTCGGTCGTCAGCTCGCGGATGGCGGCCTCACCGGCCTGCGCGCCCAGGGCGTAACCGCCCGGCTGGGAGAGCCCGTTCGGCACGCACAGGAACGTCGAGCCGGCGTAGTACAACCGCCCCACCGGGTTGAAGTTGTCCTCGACCGCGTCGGCGGCGGCCGGCTCGACCAGCAGCCAGGTGCCGTCCGGAGCCAACGCCTCCCGCACCCGGCGGGCGGCGCCGAGCGGATCACCCATGTCGTGCAGGCAGTCGAACATCGTCACCAGGTCGTAGCCGGTGCCGGTGAAGGTCTGCGCGGTCGCCACTTCGAAGCGCACCCGGTCACCCACCCCCGCCTCGGCGGCCTTCTTGCGTGCCAGCTCGATCGACTCGGCGTGGTAGTCGACCCCGACGATCGTGGTGCGCGGGTACGCCTCGGCGAGCAGCACCGACGACGAGCCGAGACCACAGCCGAGGTCGGCCACCCGGCCCCCGGCCGCCAGTTTCGTATCGACCCCGTCCAGCGCGGGGATCCAGCTCGGCACCAGCTCGGCCACGTAACCGGGCCGGTAGAACGCGTCACAGCCGACGAAGACGTCCTCGTGGTGTTCGTGCCAGCCGACGCCGGCACCGGTGCGGAACGCCTCGGTGATCCGCGGTTCGGCGCGCAGATAGCCGAGCGCGGTGAGGAATGCCGCCGACACGTTCGGGCCGTTCGGGTCGGCCAGGCAGAACGCCTGCTCCTCGGTCAGCGAGAACTCACCGGTCGCCGGGTCGTAGCTCACGTACCCGCCGGCGGCCTGCCCGCGCAGCCACTCGGTGAGATACCGAGGATGGCAGCCGGTGCGCTCGGCGAACCGCTCGGGCGTCGCCGGGCCCTGCGCGAGCGCCCGGTAGAGGCCGAGCCGGTTACCGATCACCACCGAGCCGGCCGCACCCGTCGCGCCCAGGTCCGTCACGAACCGGCCGAGGAACTCCGTCACCTTGTTGTGGTCCATCTCAGGTCTCCTGCCTGTCGTCCGGCTCGCGCCGGCCATCACAGGAAGGGTCGGCGCGCGGACTTGCACGCCTCTGACACGTCCTTACAGCGCGCTGACAGCGCTGGCAGACTTCCCCCGGTGGGAGCTGATCCGCGGGTGCCGGCCCGGGTGGAGGTGCTCGGACCGCTGCGCCTGGTCGTCGACGGCGTCCCGGTCGACGTGCGCGGACCCAAGCGCCGCGCGGTGCTCGCCCTGTTGGCGCTCGCCGAGGGCCGGACCGTGACGGTGGACGGCCTCGTGGACGCGCTGTGGCCGGCCGAGGTGCCGGAGTCGGGGCGGCAGGGTCTGCACACCCACGTCTCCCGGCTGCGCGCGCACCTCGGACCGGCGGCGACCCGGTTGACGACACTGCACGACGGCTACCGGCTCGAGCTGGGCGGCGACGATCTGGACGTGGCCCAGGCTCGGGCGCTGCTGGCCCAGGCCCGCACCCGTGCCCAACGGGACCCGGCCGGGGCGTACGCCCTGCTGTGCCAGGCGCACGCGCTGTGGCGCGGGCCGGTTCTCGCCGATCTGACCGAGGTCGCGGCGGTTGCCACCGCGGTCGAGGGGTGCGCGCGGCTGCACCGGGAGGTGACCGACGCGCTGATCGCCGGCGCGATCGACACCGGGCGGACCGACGGGATCCTGGACCTCGCCGCCGCGTCCCTGGCCACCGACCCGCTGCGTGAACCCGCGGTCCTGCTGCTGATGCGCACGCTCGCGGCGGCCGGGCAGGCGCCGGAGGCGTTGCGCACCGGACGGGCGTACCGGCACCGGTTGGCCGACGAGACCGGGCTGGACCCGACACCCGCGCTCGACGAGCTCGAGCGCGACATCGCCGGCGGGTCCGCCGGTCCGGCACGCGCCTCGGGTCGGGTGCGCGACGCTCCGGCACCCGGCTCGGGTCGAGTGGGCGACGGTCCGGCACCCGCCCCGGCTCGGGTGGGCGGCGCGCCGGTGCCCGGCCGGCCGACAACCCGGCTCATCGGCCGCCAGGCGCAGGTCGCGGCGCTGCACCGGCTGCTCGCCACCGAACGGCTGGTCACGATTGTCGGGCCCGGTGGCGTCGGCAAGACCCGGGTGGCCCTGGAGGTCGCGCGGCGGGGGGATGCGGCAACGGTGCTGCTGCTCGCGCCGGTCACCGACCCGGCCGCCATCCCGCACGCGCTGGCGGCGGCCCTGAACCTGAACGTCGTCCACGGCGACGTGCTGTCCGCCTGCCTCGCCGTCCTGGGCGACCAACCCGGCCTGCTGGTGATCGACAACTGCGAGCATCTGCTCGGCGCGGTCCGCGACACCGTCGGGGTGGTTCTGGCCCGCTGCCCCGGGCTGACCGTCCTGGCGACCAGTCGGGAGCGGATCGGTCTCGCCGCCGACTACGCCTTCCGGCTGGCACCCCTCCCGCTGCCCGGGCCGGAGCAGGACGGGCCGGCGCTCGGCGCGAACGCGCTGGAACACGTCCCCTCCGTGGCGGTGTTCCTCGACCGAGCCGCCCGGGTCCGCCCCGGATTCCCGCCGGCCCCCTCGGACCTGCGCCTGGTCGCCGACATCGTCCGGCGCCTGGACGGGATGCCACTGGCCATCGAGCTCGCCGCCGGGCGGCTGTCCACCTTCTCCCTCGCCGACCTGCACCATCGGCTGGACCGCTCGCTCGATCTGCTCGGCGGTGGCCGGCCCAGCGGCGATGCCCGGCATCGGACGCTGCGGGCGACCATCGAGTGGTCCTACGACCTGCTCACCGAGGACGAGCGCGCGCTGTTCCGCAACCTGGCGGTCTTCGTCGACGGTGTTGACCTCGCCACGGCCGAGAACGTCGCGTCCGATCTGGGCCTGGACAGTGATCCCGGCAGCCTCCTGGCCCGGCTGGTCGATGCTTCGATGATCGAGGCGATGTTCGAGGGCGGCACCCGGTACCGGATGTTGGCGACGCTGCGGGCGTTCGGGCTGGACCGACTGGCGGCAGCTGGCGAGGAGGACGCCGCGGCCGGGCGGATGCTCCGCTGGGCCGTCGAGCTGACCGCATGGGTCGACGGCGCCATGACCACCGAACGCGAGCCTGAGGCCGACGCCGCCCTGCGCCGCGAGCTGCCGAACCTGCGGGCCGCCTGGCGGCTGGCCCGCGGCCGGGCAGCTATCGACGAGGCCGCCGCGATGGTCACCGCATTGTTCGACGCGGTCGGCTGGCGCGACCTCGTCGAGATCCGGGGCTGGGCCGAGGAGCTGGCCGATGACCCGGCGCTGGTCGCCCACCGGCGCGCGGCCGCTGTACTCGGCACGGCGGCGGAAGCCGTGTACCACCGTGGCGACCACCCACAGGCCGAGCGGCTGGCCCGCGCCGGGCTCGAGCGGGCAACCGACGACGCCGGGTCGTGGTACTGCCTGATACCGCTGTCGGTGGCCGAGCTGGCCCGAGGGGCGTACGCCGAGGTCGTCGAGCACTCCCTCGCAGCGGCCGCGCTCCGAACGCGGCGACGCGAGAGCCTCGGGATCGCAGCCCTCGCGACCGCCTACGCCGGCGATCTCGACCAGGCGCGGACGCTGAACGACCGGGGGCTCGCCGGAGCTATGTCGCCCACGATGCTCTCGTGGGGCGCCTACGTCGCCGGGGAGATCGAGAGCCGCGCCGGTCGCGGCGAGCTGGCCGAACAGCACTACGTCCGCGCCGTCGACCTCGCCCGCACGTCAGGCGCCACCTTCATGGTCGGCGTCGCGACCGTCGGGCTGCTCGCGGTGCGCGCCACCGCCGGCCGGGTTCACGACTCGCTGCACGGCTATCGCGAGGTCATCGACTACTTCGCCCGCACCGGCAACTGGACGCACCTGTGGACCACCCTGCGCAACCTCGCCGACCTGCTGCGACGGGTCGGCGACAACGAGCCGGCGGCGCTGCTCGACGCCGCGGCTGACCGTGCCCCGGACGCTCCCGCCGTCGACCGTGCCACCGACGTCGAGCCGACCCCATGGGTCGGCTCGGACATGCCGGTCCCTGGTCGGGCGGAAGTCCTGGAGGTAGCCCGACAGGCGATCGAGCGGAACCGCACTCGATCATGAAAGCTGGCGACGCGCCGGCCCAACGACGCCGACGTCGAACGCCATATTCTCGATCGCGGGCTGTGGCGGCCTCCCCCGACGTAAAAGGAATTGCGACGCTACCTGACCGGTCGGCGTGGCGTCGGCGGATTGGTCAGAAATGCTCGCTTGGAGTGGTCCGCGGCTAACAGGCCACCTCAGACCATGGCGGATCAATCTCGCCCACCATCCTGTGTCCGGGTGCGCCCGGACGAGCGCGGCATCCACACCTGGTCGTTCCATATAGATAACGGATGCCCCACCACGCAGCGCGTCAAGATCGAGCTAAGCTTCAGACCGAACAGCGAATGCCTCATCGTGCCGGCCGAGTCGACACTCGACTGGAAAGGTGAGATCGGACTAGCCAATCAGTTCGAAGGAATCGTCGAATGCTAGGGGCCCGGATCGGCTGTTATAGCCTAATGACAACCAGGCTGACGACCCTGATCCTGAGCGCCACGGCGGCGATCGCGTTGCTTTTGGTCGCAAGCCCGCCTGCAGGCGCCAAGGCGAGCGACGCTGTAGACGCCTGCGGCGCAATTGATCGAGGAGACCTTACCGCCACGGTTCCGCTCGAGGTTCAAAGCAATATATTCATGACAGTCACTACATCA
>Ga0193742_1001694_pt1 | contig 13028 bp, 15 predicted proteins | sample L2c1metaG_FD_165511 | JGI IMG/M metagenome (GOLD analysis project Ga0193742, IMG submission 165511) | Soil microbial communities from a riparian zone of the East river system, Colorado, United States - L2c1 | ecosystem: Environmental > Terrestrial > Soil > Riparian zone | place: USA: East River... | reverse complement strand
AGCTCTTCACCCCGGACGCCGTCGTTCATGCCCCCAACGGGGACGCCGTCGGCATCCCGGCCATCGAGAAGACCCTCGAGGGCGTCCACGCCATGTTCCCCGACCACCACTTTGTCATCGACGACATCATCGTCAGCGGAGATAAAGCCGCGGCCCGCTGGACGATGACCTCCACCCATACCGCGCCGATTGCAGGCATTCCGCCTACCGGACGTGCCCTCACCCAGCGCGCCATCGTCTTCTATCGCTTTGCGGAAGACCGGATCGACGAGGTCTGGCTGCAGCTCGATCAGGTCGGAATTCTGCGCCAGATCGGGGTCCCGATCCCCGGCGGACCCCCGCAAAACAGTAACCCCAAAAATTGATTTAGAGGGTTACCCGGTTTTTACCAACTCTTTTACCGACTCAAGGAGAACAGACCATGCGATTCACCCTCCTGGGAGCTACCGGCGGTATCGGCAGTCTCCTCTTACCGCTCGCCCTCGAACAGGGCCATGAAGTGACTGCCTTTGCCCGTGCACCGGAGAAGATCAAACGTCCCGAGAGCCAGCTGCGGGTTGTGGGCGGCGATCTCTTCAACGTCGACCAGATGGCCGAGGCCATCCACGGCAGCGATGCGGTGCTCTCCGCCTTCGGCCCCACCACGCTGCGCCGCACCCACCTGCGGCGCGATTTTGGCTGGGCCGTGGTCAAGGCCATGCGCTCGGCCCGGGTCGACCGCTTCATTCACGTCTCGACCGCATTTCTCTTTGGAGAGGGCGGCCTGGTCTTTTCGGTGATGTCCAATACTCTCTTCCGCAACGTCACCCAAGACCATCGCAACAGCGAGCAGGAGATGACCCAGCCCGACCTCGCCTGGACCATGGTGAGGCCGCCGCGCCTTCTCGACGGACCCGCGACCGGTCGTCCCCGAGTCGTCGCGGGTCACCTGCCGAAGGGCGGCTTCAGCATCTCGCGAGCGGATGTGGCCGCTTTTATGCTGAAGGAGGCCGTCGCTCCTGAGTACGTCCGCCAGATCGTGGGCCTTAGCAACTAAACCGGCCCTGAATCTTCAGCCGCTCGCGGTCCATCCTATAGAGGGTTCGCAGCACCTCTGCACGCGAACCTTCCATAGGAGACTCATGAGCAAGAAGACAGCATTGATCGTTGGAGCGTCGGGCATCGTCGGTTTGAACCTCGCGAATCGGCTCGCGCAACAAGAGGACTGGACCGTCTACGGTCTCTCTCGCAAACCGGCGGCAAGCGACCAGATCCTGCCAGTGGCTGCCGATCTCCTGAACCCGGAATCGCTCCAATCCGCGCTCAGCGGCATTGCGCCCACACACGTCTTTCTCTCTACATGGATGCGCCAGCCCAGCGAATCCGAGAACATCCGCGTCAACGGCGGCATGGTTCGCAACCTGCTGGACGTGGTCTCGCGGTCGAATTCGGTCCAGCACGTCGCGCTCGTCACCGGCCTGAAGCACTACCTGGGGCCCTTCGAGTCCTACGGCAAGGGCAAGCTGCCCGCGACTCCCTTTCGCGAAGAACAGGGACGCCTCGAGGTAGAAAACTTTTACTACGCGCAGGAGGACGAGGTCTTCCGAGCCGCAGAGCGCGAGGGCTTCGGCTGGAGCGTCCACCGGCCGCACACCATCATCGGCTACGCCGTGGGCAACGCCATGAACATGGGAGTCACCCTGGCGGCCTACGCCACCCTGTGCCGCGAGACGGGAAGCCCCTTTCAATTTCCGGGCTCGTCCGTGCAGTGGAATGGCCTGACCGACATGACCGACGCCCGGTTGCTTGCACATCATCTTGAATGGGCCGCAACCACACCTGCGGCTCGCAACGAGGCCTTCAACGTGGTCAACGGCGACGTCTTCCGCTGGAGCTGGATGTGGAGCGAGATCGCCGGCTGGTTCGGTCTCGAACCTGCACCTCTCAAGGGAGAAGGCATCCCTCTGGAGACTCAACTCGCCGACGCCGCTCCGCAGTGGGAGAAGATCGCCGCGAAGTATGGTCTCGCCGAGCCGAACCTGAACGTCCTCTCCTCGGCATGGCATACGGACGCCGACCTCGGACGCCCCATCGAGGTCGTCACCGACATGTCGAAGAGCCGAAAACTGGGCTTCCTCGACTACCAGGCCACAAACGAGAGCTTCTATCATCTCTTCGACCTGCTTCGGAAGAGGCGCCTTATTCCGTAATCGGGATGATCCTCGCCGTCTCTGAGGAGCAGCAGAGTTCTTCGAGAACACGCTGGTTGGAATCCTCATGGCGGCCAAGGCTGGGAAGAGCCGTCAGGTGCTCCGGAAGATCGTCGAATTCGCCGGAAGAACCCTATTCGCACCCGGAACACTGAACCGGGTTTCGCTTCCGATTTTTCCAAGACGGCCTCCTTCAAGAGGAGCATCCTTCCTTTATGAATACCCAGACCTATTCCACCGCTATCCCTTGCGTCCGGTATCGCGACGCTCATGCCGCCCTCGAGTGGCTCACCCGCGCCTTCGGCTTCGAGAAGAAGGCTGCTTACCCCGGTCCCAACAACACCATTGCCCACGCCGAGATGACCACGGGTGGCGGCGGCATGATCATGCTCGGCTCAGTGGACAAGAAGACCGAGTACGGCAAGCACATGGTCCACCCGGACGAGATTGGAATGCGCGCGACCAACGGCATCTATCTCGTTGTCGCAGACGCCGATGCCATCTACGCCACAGCCAAATCTGCAGGGGCCGAAATGGTCCTCGACCTCCGCGATATGGACTACGGCGGAAAGGCCTTTACCTGCCGGGATTTCGAAGGTCACCTCTGGAGCATCGGGAGCTACGACCCCTGGCAGCCGGTTGCATAAACTTCAAAATCCAGTGACACATCGCTGACGACATGACTTCCATCCCGTGATAACGTCAGGGCCATGGAGCTTAACCCGTACGCCAGATTTCTTGATGGACAGGAGCCGATCCCGGTCATCACGGCGACCGTGGAAAGACTCCATGCGCTTATTGATTCGCTTTCACCGGCGCAGGCCGATCGCAGCCCTGAACCGGGCAAGTGGAGCATTCGCGAGATCCTGGCGCACCTTGCCGACTGCGAGCTGGTCTTCAGCGTTCGGCTGCGCCAGACGCTCGCCGAGGAGCACCACATCATCCAGTCCTTCGACCAGGCCGCCTGGGGCGAACGCTATGCCGCTTACGACCTCCGCTCGGCGTTTGCGATGTTTACGGCGGCGCGAAACTGGAACCTGAAGTTTCTTACTTCGGTGACAGAGGACGATCGGCATCACCCGGTGACCCATCCCGAACGCGGAACGATGACGCTTTGGACGATCGTAGAGACGATTGCGGGCCACGATATCAATCATCTGGAGCAGATCGAGCGTATCGTCGGGATGGTCTAGCTACTTTGACCTCAGAGGACCTGTGGAGCGGCGAGCGAAATACAGGGATTCTTCGGCTTCGCCTCAGAATGACGGCCTAATTGATTCGGCCATCATAATGGCCGAATGGGTCAGCATTTACTCCAGCGCCTCGTTCACATCTCGTACAAGATTGCGCAGATAGCTTCGCTTGTTGAGCAAGGTGACCATGGCGTCTCGCGCCGCAGTCTTTTCAGCGTCGTCGTTTAAATCGATGGCGCGATCCCACTGGGCCCATAATCCCTCGAGCTCGGCCTGGGTCTCGACCATGCGCGCATCGAAGGCATCCTTGGCGGTCATCAGGTCGCGGCGCAGCTCGGGTTCGTCTTCTCCCATCTGCTTGGCCATCCGCATCTCCTGGAGCTGCATGTTCAGCTCGAAGACCTCCTCGAGCAGCTCGGGAGGAACGATCTGCTTCTTCTCGCCGCCGGTCTGGCGCGCGTTTTCGGTTGCGGCCTTGGACTGCTCCTCGAGCTCGACCCCCTGGAGCTTGAGCAGGTACTGGGTGCGCAGGACGGGATCCTTGAGGGTGCGGTAGGCGTCGTTCAGCAGCGAGGATCTTCGCAGGGCCTCCTCCTGCTCAGTGGCCGGGCGCGAGGCGAAGCGGTCAGGATGCAGGCGGCGACTGAGGGAGTAAAACTGCTTCTCGAGCGGAGCGGTATCGATTGCCAGCTTTTCGGGGAGTTCGAAGACCTCGAAGTAGTTCATGGCTTCATTATCCTTCAGGCGACTTCTCGAAATTCTTGGGGAGTGCTGGCAAGATACAGGGATTCTTCGGCTTCGCCTCAGAAGGCCGGATGATCCAGCCAAGGGCTTCGTCGATGACGTGTTGTTCGCTGCCGAGACCTGCGAGCCCGTGCATCTCGGCGTCGCGGCGGAACCAGGTGATCTGGCGCTTGGCATAGTTGCGGTGGCCCTGCTGGGCCTGTGCGACGGCCTGCTCGCGGGTAAGCTCTCCGGCGAGGACGGCGGCAGCCTGGGCATAGCCGAGGGAGCCAAGAGCGCGGCACTCGCGTCCGTAGTGCTCGGTCAGGCGGGAGGTCTCTTCGATCAGTCCGCGATCGAACATTGCGGCAGCGCGCTGGTTGATGCGTTCGTAGAGGCGCGAGCGTGGAGGATTCAGGCCAAGGCGGAGGATTCGGTAGCCTTCGAGCCGGTCGCGGCCCCGCTTCCATTGTTCGGTCATGGGGGTTCGCACCAGCGAGACCTCGATTGCCCGGATCACCTTGGGGACGTCGTTCGGGTGAATCGCTTTGGCTGCCTCGACGTCGAGGCGCATGAGGACGCGGTGCAGGTAGAAGGAGCCGCGTTGTTCGGCACGTGCGCGGAGGCGTTCGCGCAGCTCGGGCCTGGCAGCCGGAGCGTCAAACAGGCCGTCGATCAGGGCGCGAAGGTACAGGCCGGTGCCGCCCGCCACGATGGGGAGCTTTCCGCGCTGAGTGATTCCAAGAAGAGCTTCGCGGGCGAGACGGCTGTAGTCTCCTGCGGTCACCTGCTGGTCGGGCCAGGCGACGTCGATCATGTGGTGGGGGACGAGGACGCGTTCCTCGAGTGTAGGTTTGGCGGTGCCGATCTCCATCTCGCGATAGACGGCAACCGAGTCGCAGGAGAGGATTTCACCATTGAAGCGCTCGGCCAGGCGAATCGCGAGAGCGGTCTTTCCGCTCGCCGTTGGGCCCGCCACGACGATCATCGGGGCTTGTTGCGCGCTCACCAGAGTCTCCACCAATTGTGGGGAAAGACTTGGGGGAAGCCGGCTCGCAGGATGCTGAAGAGCAGCACGGCGAAGGCCAGCAGCATCAGACCGCGAAGCTGGCGGCGGCGCTCCTGGAGGAGACGTTTGGGGAGATTCCTGACACGCGCAGACGGTGGGGCCATCGGCGGCGGCTACTCCGGTTTCTTGTTGACGAGATAGTGAATGCGCAACTCGAGATTGGGGCCGTGGAACTCCTTCGGCAGCGGCGGGAACTGCCCGACTCCGGTAATCGAACCCCAGGCCGCGCGATCGATCGCCTGGTCCTGGGTCGAACCGTCCAGGTGCATTCCACCGATGCGTCCGTCGGGAAGGATGGAGAAACGGATCAGGGTCTCGCCCTGCTTGTTCAGCGGCGGCCTCGCCTCTTCGGGAATCAGCGGAAGCCAGGTGTCGTAGATCTGGCGCAGGATTCGGCGAAGGTAGGGGTTGAAGTCGACCCCCATGGTGTCGGAGAGGACATCGACCCCGGTGTTGAGGCCCTGGTGGGCGACAGGGATGCCTGCGCCGTAGTCACCGCCGCTCGCACCTGAGTTCTGCGCCGCCTGCCGTGCGGCCTGACGGACGGCGTCGCCTGCAGACATGCTCTGGTTGCCGAAGTCAGGCTGTGTGGGGGCAGGCTTTGGAGCTTCGACGATTGCCTGCTGCTGCGGTGGATGTTGCGGCAGAGGCTGAGGCGCGGGAGGCTGCGGTTGCGGCTGCACCTGCTGCTGCTGCGGTGCGGGCGCGGACGGTTGCGGCGCGGGAGCCGGCGGCCCAGCCCTCCGCATCGCCTGCAGTTGCTCGAGGGTCTTCCGGTCGAGGGTCGGCTTCGCACTCTGCTGCACGCGGTCCTTGTCGCTGATCACGTTGCTCGGCTTCTTCGGAAGCTGCTTGCTGAGATCCTTCGGCATATCGAGGTAGGTGAGCTGCTTGTCGCGGTCACGCAGTACGTCGGACGGATTGATGAGTCGCGGCTGATGGAAGATGACCTGAGGGCCGTACAGCACGAACCATCCGATCGCCAGCCAGATGATGATCGAGATATAAACCGCCTCGCGAAAGCGAGCGCGTGCTCGCTCGTCGTCGAGAGCATCGAGCAGGTGGATCAGTTCGTGTTCTTCAAGATCCCCATAGCGGTTCGTCCGCACCCGTGTAGGGGGAGTCGGCGGCGCGGAGTTGGGCGGAGTCTCGAGAGATGGCATCGGGTTATCTTTGGTCAGACGGCTGACACGCGCTAAAGTTGCTGTTGGTAAAGAGATGCTTCCCCGCTATGGGCGGGTTGATCGGGAAGCGCGTCGCTCTCTATTTTCTCACCCTTGGGGGGCCGAACGCGACCGCGTTATTAAGACCTGCCCTCGAGATCGCCAACAGAGAGCGGAAAAATCGTAGACTGACCGGATGAGCCCAGGATTTACCCCCGAGGCGCGCGCACTGGTCCTGACGGTCAGCGACAGCTGTTTTCAGGGTACAAGACAGGATGTCTCTGGCCCCACAGTCGTCGATCTGCTGGAGCAGGCCGGGATAACGACCGTGGCCCTGGAGATCGTTCCCGACGATCTTGAGATCATCGCGGCCTCTCTTCGCCGGGGTTCCGAGGCTGCCGACCTGATCGTTACCGCTGGAGGGACAGGACTTGCGCCCCGGGACGTGACCCCGGAGGCGACGCGGCTGGTCTGCGAACGCCTGGTCGAGGGCCTGGCCGAGCGCATGCGATCCGAGGGCTCCCGGCAGACTCCCCTGGCCGCCCTGAGCCGCGCCGTCTGCGGAACCCTGGGCCGGACCCTCATCGTCAACCTTCCCGGAAGTCCTGCAGGAGCAAAAGGCTCCCTTGAGGCGATCCTGGCGCTGCTTCCTCACGCCCTGGAACTTCTCCGTGGGAACACCCAACATGAGGCGGATCTTCGCAGCACAGCAACCATTGCGAAGGTAAAATAGAAGTACCCCGTGAAGACTTCCCCTATCGCTCTCATTTATAAATGGATTGCTGCGCTGCTGGCCATACTGAAGCCGCTCGGTGTCTGGGGTGTCGGTGCGATCGCCTTGATCGATTCCGCGGCCATTCCGGTCCCCATCGACGCTCTGGTGATCGACTATGTGGTGCACGACCATGCGCGGTTCGTTCTGTACTGCTTTATGGCTGCCCTTGGATCCGCCGTCGGGAGCCTTCTGCCGTTTTACCTGGGACGCGCCGGGGGGGAGCTCTTCCTCCTGAAGCGGATCAACCGCCAGCGGTACGAACAGCTTCGCGACCGCTTCGAGCGCCAGGAGTTCATGGCCATCATGATTCCGGCGATGATGCCGCCGCCGATGCCGGTGAAGTTGTTCGAGTTTGCTGCGGGCGTCTTCGAGATGCGGACCGTCTCCTTTTTCTCCGCCATTCTGCTGGGAAAGTTCATCCGTTTTATGGTGTGGGCCGTCATCACGATCCTTTACGGCCCGAAGATCGTCGCCACCGCCGCCGCAGCGATGAAAGATCATCTGGGCTATGTGCTGGCGATTGCCGCGGCGCTGGTCGTTCTGATCGCCATCTGGGTGGCGCGGATGGTCTTCGATAAGCGAAAAGGAGAGAGTTTTCCGATAGAGGACGATATTTCGAAGTAAGAATTCTTCGCCCAGGGGATCCGAAGGACAAGGCCGAGAAGGAGAAACGCGAAAGGGCTGCGAGATCGTCGCAGCCCTTTCGCGTTTCTCTTTAGAAAATGGTTTACGCGGGAGAGAATGGTCTACGCGGGGCGTTGTCCTTGCCAGCCCTCGCGAACACTGGCAGCGATGTTATGCGCGAGCGCCGGAAGACCGAAGAAGGCGCCGACGGTAATCGCGGTCGACATCAGGTCGTTAGCGTAGAACGGAATCGCCGCGACATAGCAGGCGGCGAGCCCGGCGGCAGTGTGAGGATACATCGTGCTTCCCGCCCATACGGTCAGGTTGCTCACCACAAAGAACGAGGTCGAAGTGGCCAGCACGGCTCCTGCGACGCGGATCGCGGACGACTTCCGAGCGAGCACCTGATGGCCGAAGAGGCAGATCGCCGCGTACCAGATCCAGGTGACGACATAGGCGCTCACGTGGAAGGGATAGTTGTAGACGTAAGTCGTGAGATAGAAGTCGGTCGCCATCAGCGCAAGCACTGCCGGAATCGCCTGCCATCGGCCGCGGCGCGCACCGAAATAAAGCAGGCCGCCGCCGACGGCGGTGAAACCGACGCTGGTGGTCTCGAACGTGTGCGGCAGGATACGGCTTAGAACAGCGATCAGGAGAGCGAAATAGGCGGCCATAGAAACCTCAGTCAACCAGTTCTATTTTAGCTGAAAATTCGAAGAACATGAATAAAACCTAGCGCTGAACCTGGCCGTCCATCTCCATGCGATCTACGCGGCGGTCCTCGTTGACGAGGACCGTGGCAGAGAGAAAAGAGCGGTCGCGGCCGAAGACTGGGGTGCCATAGACAAAGCGGAGGTCGCGGAAGGTGACCGTAGTCAGTCCGTCCGGGGTGATTTCGGTCTCGGTCACGAAGGGATACTGCGACCAATCGAGGTAAACGTGGCCCAGCCAGCTCCGTTTGGCGGCGAGGAGAGGCAGCGTGGTCGCGGGCTTGTGAAAGACACCCGCCTGCGGATCCGAACTGACCGCGTCCGAGAGCGTGTTAACCGTTGCGGTCTGGTAGACGAGCGAGGTCTCAAGCACCGTCTGCCACTGGAACGGATTTACAGGGTAAGGATCGGCGGTGATGCGCAGAGTGGGCTCCTGCCTGAGCTGTGCCTCGCGCGTCAGCTCGATCGCCTTTTCCTTCTCAAACAAGCGCAGGCCCCAGAACGCAACGATGCCGATGAGCGCGGCGATCGCCCAGCCCCGTCCGCGATAAGGTGTGCGTCGCGCGCCCACTTCGCTGCCGATCAGGCCGAAGAGTGGCGGAGCGACCAGCGCTCCCAGCAGGAGAAGCAGGATCACCGGTTCGATGATGAAGACGAAAGAGCCGGCGTACCAGCGCGGATTGAAGGGAAAGAAGGGCCGGATGCCATAGTTGTTGGTCCAGTCGAGCAGGAGGTGCGAGAGCAGAGCAATCAATGAGAAGAGGTAGAGGCGTGGCCAGTGAATCGGTGCTGTTGCAGCCTGCCTGCGCCCCCGAACTGTGCCTTGCGATCGTCGCCGCCTCAAAAGGATTCGATGGCCAAGCCAGACTAAGGCCGTCACGACTGCTGCCTCGAAGGGGAGGCCGAAGAAGGTGTGGGTCCAGCCGCGATGATGCTCGAATCCTGCGACAGGACCCTTCAGAGACCAAAGCACATCGAGGTCCGGTACCTCGGCCGCCAGCGTCATCGCGAGGGTCGCATAGGCGGCCTTGCGATTGAATCCGGCGCGAGAGAGGACAGCGCCGGTCATGAAATGGGTGACTGGATCCATGCCAATCCAGCATACCGTGCTGACCCCGGTTATCTGGCCGTGGTCAGCAGAGTGTTCACGACGAGAACCAGCGCGACCAGCAGAAGAAGGACACGCACACGATGCAGGCGGTCCCAGCGCTTGTGTTCGGGAAGCCACTGCTCAAGCGGTGCATTCGCGGCCAGCGCCGCGACGCGGTTATTGATGGGCACCAGCAGGAAGATGGTCGCAAGAATGATTATGGCCCACAGGATCGAGGCTGCGAGCAGCGGGAAAAAGGCTGGATCGCCGCGACGGACGAAGCTCTCGATAAGGAAGAAGACCAGGCAAAGCGCGTACCAGAACGGCATGACGCGGCCGAGGAGACCGGCAAAGAGGCTGAGAGCGCGGGTCTGGGCCTGGGCATCGAGCTTCCACATCACCGGGTTGATGAAGAGCGAAACAGTGAGCTCGTTGCCGACCATCAAGCCGGCGAGGACAATGGTGAGGATGTCGATAAGGTGCATGGCCGTGGACCTCCTACGCTGATTATCTTTGATGAGAGACGCGAGGCGCGGGAGATGACTCAGAAAGAGGGACTGACTAATTTGTCAGTCTGAATCGATGGAGGAGAGGAGAGCGGATGGCGGTATCGAAGAAGGAGATCTCGCCCTGCCCGATCGACGCGATGCTTTCGGTGATCGACGGCCGCTGGAAGGGCACGATCCTGTGGAGGCTGCTGGACGGTCCGATGCGGACGGCGGAGCTGGGCCGGAGCATCCCGCAGATAACCGAGCGCATGCTGATCCGGCACCTCAAGGAGCTGGTGCAGGACGGTATCCTCGTGCGCACGCAGGAGCAGGACGGACGCAAGGTGCGGTACTCGATCTCGGAGTACGGCATGACACTGGTGCCGGTGCTGGAGGGGATCTGACGCGGCTTTAAGAGCGGAGTAAGTGGAGCCGTTTCGTTATGCTGGAGATATGCCCACCCTGCCTGTTACCGAGACCGAGATCGACGGCTTTCTCGCTGCGTTCGAAGGGTGCACCCTGCCGAAAGAGGAGTGGACGCACGCCGCGCATCTGCTGACCGGAGCATGCTACGTGCATGGAATGGGTCGCGAGGCCGCGCTTGCGAAGATGCGCGAATGCGTGCGCAGGTACAACGAATCCGTCGGCGGTAAAAACACGGAGACCGGCGGCTATCACGAGAGCCTCACTGTGATGTGGATTCGCCTGCTGGACAGGCTTTTCCGAGGAAGTGCGCCGATGGAGCGCGCTCAGTTCGCGGCAAAGGCGGTCGAGCAGTTTGAAAGGCGACGCGACATCTTTCGCGAGTACTATGACTTCGATCTGGTGGGCTCGACCGAGGCACGGCTGGGGTGGGTAGAGCCTACCCTGAGATCGCTGGACTAGTGTCCGCATCCACCGCGGCACGCTCTCTATAATCTCGCTATGGCGAAAGCACCGGCAGCCGAAGAACAGATTCAGACTCTGCGCGAAGAGATACGCCACCATGAGCATCTCTACTACGTCCTCGACGCGCCTGAGCTCACCGACGCACAGTACGACGCGCTGATGAACAGGCTGAAGAAGCTCGAGGAGCTGCATCCGGAGCTGATCGCCCCGGACTCCCCGACCCAGCGCGTGGGGGGCAAGCCGCGCGAGGGCTTCGCTAAGGTCGCGCACTCGCGGTCCATGCTCTCGCTCGACAACGCCTACAACGAAGCGGAGCTGCGGGCGTGGGACCAGCGCGTGCGCGCGGGGCTGCCCGCGTCGGAGACTCTGCGGTACGTCTGCGAGCTGAAGCTCGACGGCCTTTCGATGGCGCTCCACTATGGGGCTGGAGCGCACGGTGCAGCGCATCTGGAGCGGGGTCTGACGCGCGGCGACGGCACCACAGGCGAAGATGTGACCACCAACGTGAGGACCATCCGCTCCGTCCCATTGGGCGTCGCCTCAAAGAAGCTCGTGGCCGCGAACCTGCCACAGGTCTTCGAGGTGCGAGGCGAGGTGGTGCTTCCTCAGACTGCCTTTGTCAAGATGAACGAGGAGCGCGTGGCCCAGGGGATGGCTCCTGCCGCGAACCCGCGCAATGCCGCCGCCGGGACCATCCGGACGCTCGAGCCCAATATCGTCGCCCAGCGCAGACTGGATCTCTATGCGTACTTTTTGTTGCGCAACGGAGAGACGCTGCTGCCCACGCACACCGAGACGCTCGAGGCGCTGAAGACGGCAGGTTTCCGCGTGAATCCGCATGTGAAGACGGTCAAGGACATCAATGGAGTGCTCGAGTTCATCGCCAAGGCCGAGCCTCTGCGCGAGACTCTGGGATACGAGATCGACGGCGTGGTGGTGAAGGTGGATGCGACCGCACAGCAACGGCGTCTTGGATTCACGGGCAAGGCTCCGCGCTGGGCGATCGCGTACAAGTTCGCAGCGCGTGCGGGAATCACGAAGCTCGAAGGCGTGCTGTTCCAGGTGGGACGGACAGGCAAGGTCACGCCCGTTGCGGCACTCACTCCGGTGCTGATCGGAGGCACCACGGTCACGCGCGCGACCCTGCACAACGCCGATGAGATCGCGCGGCTCGGCGTAAAGATCGGCGACTTTGTGCAGGTGGAGCGCGGAGGCGACGTCATCCCGAAGATCGTCGAGGTGGTCGACGACAAGCAGCATCCCCGCGGGGAAAAGGAGATCGCCTTCCCGGCAATGTGTCCGGTCTGCGGAAGCGAGCTGATGCGCATAGAAGGCGAGGTGGACTGGCGGTGCGTCAACAGCTCCTGCCCGGCGCGCGTGCGCGAGGAGCTGCTGCACTGGGCGGCCCGAGGGGTGATGAACATCGAAGGCCTTGGCGATGCGATGGTGGCGCAGCTGCTTGGGCAGAGCGCATCGTTTGGCGGAGACGCCGACACACTCAGCGAAACCTCCGACGCGGTGACGGAAGAAGGCGCGCCGATCACAACGCGCAAGCCGGTGATCCACACGATCGCCGACCTCTATCGTTTGAAGCAGGAGCAGCTGCTTGGCCTCGAGCGTGTGGGCGAAAAGACGGCGGACGCGTTGCTGGCCCAGATCGAGCGCTCCAAGACTGCGGGCCTCGCGCGCGTGCTGCTGGGCCTGGGGATACGCTTCGTCGGTGAGCGAACAGGACAACTGCTGGCGCAGCACTTCGGATCCATGAAGGCCCTGCGACAGGCGACTGCCGATGAACTCGAAGCCGTCAACGAAGTGGGCCCCAAGGTGGCGCAGGCCATTGTGGAGTTCTTCGCCGTGGAGAAGAATCTGCAGCTTATCGACGATCTAGAATCGCTCGGCCTGACGATGACGGCAGAGAAAAAAGTCGTCGGCACGGCTCTCGACGGCCTTACGTTCGTGTTGACCGGAACCCTGCCGAATCTAACGCGCGATGAGGCCAAGGAGAGGATCGAGGCCGCGGGGGGAAAGGTCTCGGGGAGCGTCAGCAAGAAGACCAGCTTCGTGGTGGCGGGCGAGGAGGCGGGGTCGAAGCTGGAAAAAGCGCAGTCGCTTGGAG
>Ga0193742_1001693_pt1 | contig 13034 bp, 10 predicted proteins | sample L2c1metaG_FD_165511 | JGI IMG/M metagenome (GOLD analysis project Ga0193742, IMG submission 165511) | Soil microbial communities from a riparian zone of the East river system, Colorado, United States - L2c1 | ecosystem: Environmental > Terrestrial > Soil > Riparian zone | place: USA: East River... | reverse complement strand
GTGTCGACGGCGAAAGCGTTGGGTTGTCCGGTAGCGTAGCCTAACATGAGTTGGAGAGCTTCAAGCGCTAATCCCTTTCGACGAAAGGATGGTTCTGGTATACAAAAGGATATTAAAAAAAAAAAAATTCCATATAAAAACAGTTGAAATACAAGTAAGGTATTTTTACCTGCAATCATGATCTCTACTTCGGCTTGGAAATCATCATCATCATCATCCATATGCTCTTCACTGTCCTTCACTTCAATGGAACTTTGATTCTGCCGTTCCCCTGCGGATACATGTAAGGATGACAATAGTACTGTTTTTCGAACTGGTTGTGAGATGAACCTGGGGGGTGGTGGTGGAGGAATGGCACCGTTCAAGAAAATATTCACATCTCCGATCATTTGAAGATGATCTGCTAGGCGTTTATCGGTTGGTGGTAAACTCAATTTTATAGGAAAGATGTCATCCAAAGGAGCAGCAGCGAAACATGTACTTGTAAGTTTCGGAGCAAGGATGATGAACGTTAATTTGTCTTCATCCAACTGCCACTTTCCTGGAAACAAGTTGATAAATGGGATCGCAAAAGCTAATAATCAGACTTTTTTTACATAAAAGTAGTACGTACGTTGCATTTCATATTCTTCTTCCAAGCTCAGAGGTTCACTAGCAGTCAATGAACGCAGCTCTTCATCCAACATCCATTCATGATATTTCTGTCAACATCATCATCAACAGCAAAAAAAAATAAAAAAATAACCATCTTGCAGTTCGGTGATGGTGTTCGAAAATGATAAAACCAAACTTACGGGAACATGCTCAGATTGGTAAGGAACCAGGACGACCTTTGAGCCCACGAGGACAGTGTTAATATTTGCTTTCATATCGATCAAAGTAATTGGAAGATGAAGGAAGCAAGATAAGTTACAAAAGCAGAGGCGAGTACGTACAACTTTGGTAGTATCAGCGTACGACCATTTTGCATGCCGAAATTCAAAATCGGAGCCTTTAAAGTCACAATTCAGCTTGGCTGATATCCCCATCTTTTGAAACTTATTTTTATTTATGTACATGATGAAAAAAAAAGAAAAAAAGGGAGTCAACCAGACGTCTGTATGGCGATATCTACTCCATGATGCTCCGCAAACCCCTTCAAGTTATCTAACTCTGCAAACTTGGGAGGAGGTGGTAACGATAATTTGAGTCTCACCCGGCGCAAACCAGGAGAAAGAGAAGAACGCGGCTGTACTTGCTTATCCATGACAGCAGTCGGATTCAGACTATTAATCCTTGACCTCAACACCTCCGCTAAAGAATAAGCCGAAACGCAAAACCCATCTTCTAGCATGAAGCACTCCAGATTCGGTAAAATTTGAGGGAGGACGTTCGAGTGAAGGCCAAGGCGATGGATGAGGTCGTCTCCTGATTTCAAGACCGTCAGATGAAGATGGACTAGCGATGGCACACAACCCAATAATCTCGCAATCCCAAAATTCTCCTCCCAAACAGCGTCTACCTCTTGCGAACTATGTAGAGTCAAATGCGTGAGTTGGCAATTTGATCTTGTTAACATGGCGATAGTTTGTTCGGGATTGAAAGGCGTGATAGCATGTAAATAAAGTTCTTTGAGATTCGGAGCGGTGAAGAAGTGGAAAGATTTCGTGATGTAACTGCCTTTATTGACGATAGCCAGTTTTTGGAGATGGGGTAGTAATACTGGTTGAGATGAGGTCACTTCCAGTATTCGTTCGCCTTCGGTTGAAAATACCACCAAGTTTGTCGCGTGTCGCAAGATTTCACTAAACTCCCCTTCACGGAATGTACTCATTTTGGAAGTGAGGTGGGTAAGTTGGTCCCATGGGACCCGAAGAATGTGGAATGGACGAGTGAGGTAGGAAATGGAGAGTTCTTTGAGGCTTGGAGAAACTCTGAATGCGTCCAGTATGGAGGGTGCTAGAGGGTCTTTGGCGGAAGTACCGAGATGGAGGCGATAGAGGTTGGGTACGCTGCCTTGAGCTGGCAAAAGAGTTTGGTGATAACGTGATAACCGGGCCAAGTCGATGGAGGCATCTCTCCAACGAGAAGAATGTTTAACGAAAGCTTGGAGGAGGTCTGTGATCAATCCGTGTGGACCGTCTGCAGTGATAGAGAATGATAAAAGTGTGTTCCCTGATCGAGAAAGACAGGTGTCCACAAGGTCTTGCACGGCTGTGCATGTAGTTTTGATACCACCTGCCGCTTCATGCCCGTATGGGAGATCTAGGCGGATGTCAGACCATAGCAGAGGTAGAGAAAGAGTGATTGTCCTCCAATAACTGCATATCCTTCCAAGAAGCATTGGCATTTCAATACTTCCATTCTGCCGAGGCCATACCACGCTAGAACCCTCTGCGGCATGCAGAAATATTTCTGCCAATATTTCAGGTGGAATTTTGCGAACGGGAGAGAGTACAGCTTGATGACGCGTCAAATTGTCGTAGAGTTGATCACGGTAATCCTCCAGCTCGGTTAGAGATCGACGTAAACGAACGATTTCATTTTCAACTGATCCGACTGTTGATTCTATTTGTTGAATGTTCTTTTGGATGGAGGTTTGGTCTTCAGCCGTAGGAACGAAACGAGAATGTAAAGATGAAGGAGGAAGGTGAAGTCCTGTGAGTTCCATCGGGTTATGGTGTGATCCAGAGGAAAGATGCTGTATGTAGAGCTTGCAGTGAGTTGAGAATGCTAACTCGTACCCCATCTATGCCATACTTGATACAGTTCCAATTGCAAGGGGTACCCGAGAAACACTTCATTCTCGCATCTCCCAGTTATTATAAGTTACCGGGTGAGGACGAACATCCACACGAAAATAGCACCTCTCATATTATTTGATCCGGAGAAAATATGTATACAATGCTAAAGAATGCTAATGTTGTCTTCGTAAAAGCTAGTAAATCTACTGTTTATTGTTCAGCAATACTGTAGATACCTCTGACCATGCCCATGGTGCTTGGCCTCTGAGATGTGCATTACTTTATAACGACCTTCCAACAAAAGTGTGAACTCGGGTCCACTTCCCACGGAGTCTCGTGCGAATCTTTCCACAGTTTTATCCGGAGCAGACTTAACAACTCCTCTCATGTTGGCACCGCATTCAAATCCTTGCTTTCCTTTCCTAGAGACTTGTGATGACGTGTACTTCTGTTAAACCTGCCAATAACCTAGATAAATTTCGGGACTGTCCGGTAATACTTACCAGCACGACCAGGGCCATGGCATATGCGCGATCACCGTCGGTATTCTCAGCTGGTCAATGCCAAGGCTGAGCGCTTCTTATAGACGGGTCAGACCACTTTTTTCTCCTTTTGTTCTTTTCACGAAAATAGACAAGGAAGATCCTATTTTTGGAGGACGAGAGATGACCCGTTGTGATCAACCAGCGACCAAGGCTACCACCCCCAAGAGAGAAAGATGTAAGAAGCACCAGGCACAAGTATCGCATAGTGTACAGAAATGAAATTCAGGGACGGCCGCCGAGATTTTTGATGAACTCAAGAACAACATCCCAGACCAGGGACAAATTGACCAGTGGAAAGAAAGCTCGTATGATTCGCAAGTATGTAGAAGCTATCAGGTCGAAGGGACTGGAAGACAGATTCATCAAAGGAGATTCTTTCTGAAGGGTGCGTTTCGCGGAAACCCCCCTGTCATAAGTGCAGAAAGCTTAACAGAGTTCTTTCAGTTCGTTTCCTGCAAGTGCAGCAAAATGTATACGAGAAGCACAAGCGTACGATGCCGAAGAGAATTTATTGGTCTCAAAACTGCGAAGGCAAGTTCACTGGCTTCGAGGCTTCCCTTGAGATATAAACTCTGACCCTCCATGATACGATTTCGCCAGAGAGAAAGCCCTGCATACTCCGCTGCTTCGAATTCTTCCTCGACATAAACGGTATGATTTCCATGGCTCTACAGCTCAAAGAACTCGATCTCACAGACTTAGAGAAGCGAGGACAAGCTGAAATACCAAACGAAGGTGTTCCAGACGATTCTTCAACAGTATATTCGGTTTCTTTTGATTCTCAGTGAAGACTTCTCTATCCGAGATATACTCGCCATTAGCTAGCGATATGCAGTTTGGGATGCGTTAGTACAAGGGTGCAGTTGTGGAGGCGCTTGTGATATGAGACGCAGCTACCGTGGCTTTATGGTTGTACTTTGTGGTTTCAAATTTACTTTTCTCTGAAGCACAAGGTCGCAAGGTAACCGACAGAATAATCCAATTGGAAGACGAAACCATCGGTTTATGTAGAGTTAGTTATAGGCTTGCTATATATTCATGATTGGACAGCCGAGCGTTGGTTTATGGTTTGCTGACCGGCCGCCGGCTGCATCATCATCACTCTGTTATGCTCTATATTCTTCAGCACTTGGGGACATGTATCTCTCAGTCTGGTGTCAAGATGGCTTTTTGTTCACTCGTCTTGCATGACTTTTGAGTTATAAAGCTCAAGCTCTCAAGCTCTATGTACCTCCACATATCCCTTATACCAACGACTCTGTCTATTCCCAGCCTGTCAGCGACTTCCGCATGGGTCTAACCTGATAGAGTAATATGTACAGTGAGATTTCACATGAAATAGTTGAATGATATGGGATCTAGAAGGCTCAGCTAATGGATAATCATCTGTAACGACCGACCTCCCTGGAATCCATCCTTGCCATATCATATCATATCCCCTCGGTGATAATCTTCGTCTAATACTACACGGGTAATACTTATGTATTACTTGGCATCGTATTCAGCCTTTTTAACCCGGGTTTGCGATAGACATGGTCCCCTCTTTTTTTTGCCAAATTGAAAAGACATACAAACCATAAATCGAAATAGAGATAGAGGCACTTTGTGCGTTTTCGTTAAGGATCGCAGGCGGTAGATTATTTAGGAACCTTTGGAAGCGCTGAATGTGGGAGTTTTTCGAGTTCTATCTCCCTTTCGTTCTTTGTCCTCATTCTGGAGAGTTACCTTATTTTTCTCCTCGTCGGTTTTCTTGGCTGAAAATCGTATGTGGCAATCGTTTCAATGTGCTTTGATGGTTTGTGGATTCAAACCAGGTTTTTCAATCCAAACAACTTGAACATCTACGCAAAACGTCCAATGAGGGCTTGGTATGTAAAACGATACATATGAATAACTATTTTTCCCGTCTGACTCTGCTTCCAGTGGCTCCTAACGACAGACATCGACAATCGCTTCATCCGGTTATGCAATGTCTTACGATGACTTGCTAGGAATTCTATGCTGCTATTAGTTTCACCCTTCGTTCTGTCAAAGCAACGGAAATGTCGTTATTGTACCGAAACCAAACCCCCCCCGCAGGCAGAGCCGTCACCTGTGATATGGGATGTAACCCAGCCGTTATCTCGGTAAGTAATATAAGGGAGAATGGAAAAAAAAATTGGATAAGAATCACTTCGAGGTGTAAATCTAATATTTATGCATTGATTTGGCATCATTATTTTCTGCAAGAAATTGGAGTAAGTGGTGACATCAGACACATGATGGCCACTGCGTAATAAATTTCCAGGTACCGTGGTGGGCCACAGTCTGTTCGACAATACTCCATATGCAAACATTCAGGTTCAGCGGGAATAGGCTCTAGGATCCTCAAACCACGGACACTATACACGACGAGAATATCGAACCAGGTTAGCGGCAGAGGATCACCGTCCAGAGCGCTTAGCTTGAGGTAGACGATTGAGGATGCGCTTCAGGAATAGCTTGGACATCATAGGCTGCCTTTCGGGCGATGCGATCCGGCAGTCATGAGGGATGACTGAATTTTTGTTATCAGAGCCTCCCTGGGACCCTGACTTCATCTCCATGGCCAGCATACCAAAGCATACCAAATCAAAATCGGATCATCCGGGATGGATAAGATTTATTGTGTGGCGAGTTTCCGCTATCGTCGCTGCTCGCAGCTCCAACGTTTGCGCAGCTCCCAGTCACTTGTGATTCTCAAAATGCGAGATTTTTTGGAATAGATAATTTATTTCCAAGTAATCCGCATCTGCAACAGTGCCATCGAAGTCTCCTAGGTTCCACGTTTGCATACGTGTTTATTCTGACCAATCAGACCGGATGACGGAGGATTTGATCCTGGAAAATTTTAGAGAAGTACTTGGTCTAAGAAAATTGAGGAAGTCGAGATTTTACTCATTGCATGTCTTTGGTTTTTACGACTACTGGCTTCGGTGCCTCAAAAGAATGGACAATTCTGCGAAAAACGTTGGCATTGACCTTAGTAATTTGAATTTGGAGGTACTCACCCCGTCGACCTCCACAGACATCAGTAGCTTGTGACGTTATAACGAGGACATCTTATCTATCCGCCAAAGCTTTAGTGTTCTCTCCAATCGTATGTTGGGAATTGCGGGAATTGCCAGTTGAATTGATCGCCCATATACGGATGAAGGTCTAAGGAGGCAAGTAAGGAATCTTTTGGATCCCAAACGATTGGATGAATTAGAACAGATCTGATACCTCGGGCCCGGGGGGAGTAACGTCTAGAGATGTATAACGAGAAGCAAGAACATGCTGGCAGCATACATAAGAATCAACAAAATAACGGCCCTGAAGCACCGTTTCATGAATCTTTGTTGAGCACGTACTTGGAGCAGTATTTAGGCACCAACCAAAGTCTTGAACGAATCCTGCTCGCAGTTTGAACTCCCAAATACATTTTGAGCTTGAAGATGCATAGATAGCGTGCAAGCTTTGACTCAAAGCTAACTGGACACAGTACGTTCGAGGGTACGGCGGTGGTCGACCACGTCTTCTTCTGTTGACTTCGAATAGCATCAGTCATGGAAGCAGCCGAGAATTTTCGCAAAGTGAATCCGTCAAATCGCATGCCTGCTGGTTTATCTTGGCTACGACCCAACTATGACCATCCGATATCGAGGGGTCTTACACAAGCACGTAGCCACGAGCCGATGAAATAACAGGACACCAAGGTAGCTTTTTTTAACAATCCTGTCAAATGCAAATGTTCCGATGATAGTGTTAGCAGGTGTCATGAATCCCTCCTTATGGTGCAAGGTCTAGTGACCGCTACTTTTGTACCATCATTTGGCCAAAATTAACCCCAATGTTATAGATTAGATAAGGATTAGACACAGTCTTATCTACAATCTTAGCAATATTCTACCGACTAAACTGACGTGCTAGTGTTTCTGGAACATGTCGGTGATGTATAATACCTCCTTGATATATATGTTTTTTGCGGCCCATCGAGTATGTGGGATAGGAGATCAATTAATTAATTTTTTAAAACTTGAAACTAAATATCAGGGACATTCCAAATGTAGGTATGATTTAGTACAAATAAGTCCACTCAAATTAGGCCTATTTTAGCTCAAGTACTTCGTTACCGACAAATTTCTTTTTCCCTTTTTCCAAATTTCGTCACTGTTGCTAGGCCCGCTGCACCCATAGGAATCCTTACGGAATTATCAAAACCTAAAGACTACACTGTGTCGCATGCGAACTTTACGACAGATGACTTTGCAAGCAAGGAATCACCGGCGGCCAACAGGGTTCGCCGGCGGTAACAGGATTCGCTAGTAACAGTGGTGATTCATGGGATCAGAAATCAGGAAGCCTACAACAATCTAATGCCCATATCTGACCTTATATTTAGCTGTTCATTCGATCTAGATCTGGTCATAACACAATTGGTAGAGGAACGAATGGGCCAACGTACCCCAAACCCATAAATGACAGCAATTCCGGTTTTAAAAGGCCAGCCTTTTATTAGTTTGGCCTCTCCAAATAACTCCCCGGATATTATCTGTCCTCTTCTCAGCGTTATTTCTTTGAGAAATGCAATTTTTTGAAGAAATTCCAGAGCACCTCATCAAATGGATCCTGAAACAACAGATGTTCTGGGTTGCATCCGCACCACTTTCGCCCGACGGCCATGTGAATATATCACCGAAAGGCATTGAGGGCACATTTCGTGTCGTCAATTCCCGTCAGGTATGGTATGAAGATCTTAGTGGCACAGGTGTGGTGATCAGTCGCGACTTAGCGTTCTTATTCACTGACCGCTTCCCTTAGGCGCTGAAACCGCTTCCCATATACGGGAGAATGGTCGCATAACGATTCTTTTTCATGCATTTGAAGGCCCAGCTCGGATTGTACGCCTTTACGGAAAAGGTCCGTTAATTTCTCCATATTTTTGCTCCCTCCATCCCTCCCTGAGGAGGTCAATGGTCAAAATTTAATCTTATCGCCTTCATCTATGTCAAATGCATTCTAGATTGAAATGTTCGTCTTCAGGTTTTTTCCACGAAATTGGTAGCCCCGAATATGATGACTTGTTACCTTCACATATTAGGCAACCAGGATCACGCGCAGCGATAGGTATGGACATATACAAAGTCGGAACGGTGAGTAGCTTCCCTTGGACTCTTTGTTTCAATTTCGGGATGTTATACTCACAATTTTGATGTTTTGGACTAGACATGTGGATACGCCGTCCCATACTATCAGTTCATTTCTCATCGCTCACAACTTATTGACTGGGCCGCGAAGAAGGAAGCAACAGATCGAGAGCCGAAGACATCAACATCGTCAGAAGTTCATTCGTCTCTCGCATCCCCTATCAGCGAATCAACCTCACCAATTCATCCCCAAGGCATGAAGAACTGGTGGGGAATACACAACGTTAGGAGTTTGGATGGCTTACCCGCGTTCTCAGTGGGGATGGGCCTTGGGTTCAAATTCGAGGTCAACTTTGGACGCCTTCTCCAGGGGATGCGCAGTGATATCCTTGGGTCCCAGTTTGAAGTCGCTCAAAACGCCAATTCTTCACGTCGAGTAATCAATAGCAGTCCTTCACCATCTGATCAATCCCTCATGCCCAAGATGATCGGTACAAGTCTGAACTCAATCTTCGAGACTTCGTCCTTATCACAACTACTGCGAGATTACCGTTCCCGCCATGAGGCCCCCCCATCTCCGGTCTCCGCACTCCTTCCCCTCTTCATCGCCTTCATTTTAGGCGTGTTACTAGGCCAGATGTACGATAAACATACTTTCCCGCTTTCCCAAGGGGCTGCTCGACTCAGCTCCTCGTTCACCTCGTGAGAGGGAGCCTGATTAAGTCCAAGAGGAATCCATCCGATTCCTCTTTTAGAAAGGCATGGTCACGAGGCTAAGGTTGATCTACCCTCTTCTTTCTTTCTCTGAATTTTGATCGCTGAGGCCATTTGCGATGATTAACTTAGGGGCCGGGAGTGTATTATACAACGATCTTCTGAACAAAGTGGCACGAGAATGAAACCTATCCCAGCCTGTACTGTACTTACTATTTATGCCAGGAATTTCGAAGTTTGATGTAGTGTCAAATAAACCAAAACTCTGGTTTATTGAACATTTTAAGCGCCCAGATACCCTCTCCATCCCGCCACCATCTACTTTAGCAACTCTGGATTTTTCGGTATGCCAGGTCCAGGAAATCAGAAGAAACGCAATAATAAGACCAATAAGGCAAAGAACGAGCCAAACGCTGGAAAACCGCAGCCAACCGCACAGGCACCGCTTTCCCAGTGCCAGACTTTGGAGGAGGACGAGATGACCCGCTGTGATCAGCCAGCGACCCAGGGGTACCCCAAAAATGAAAGATGTAAGAAGCACCAGGCACAATATCGCACAATGTACATGAAATACAAGGATGCTGCCAAGATCGTCGATGAGCTCAAGAACGACATCCCAGACCAGTCACAAATTGACCAGTACAAGGACTTTTCTTCTCCCCTCAAGAAAGCTCGTATGATTCGAAAGTATGTGGAAGCTATCAGGGTCGAAAGGACTGGAAGACGGATTCATCAAAGTAGATTCTTTCTGAAGGGTGGGTTCCGTTTTATTTCCTTGCATCGGTATACCTCCAGCTAAGAATTTCAGTTGATGATGGCCATAAAATGCGAGTGAAGGTCCTTGCAAAAGAGATTGTGAAAGGCATAAAAGCTTTGGACGCACTCCATACCAGAGCGTATGTGCTCCACGTTGCTGAAAATCCCCTGCCAGGTTGGGCAAATGATCCTGGCTCCGATGCACTGGATATGGACGAGCCGACTTTAGATGCAGAAAGCTTTAAAGAGTTCCCTGAGCTCGGTATAGCAGAAGGTGTACATGAAGCACAAACATATGATACTGATGAGGAAGATTTAATTGATCTCAAGCTACGAAGGCAAGTTCACCAGTTTGGGGGTTTCCATCAAGATATAAACTTTGATCTCATGATACGTTTCTGCCAGAGAGAAAGCCAACATACTCCGCTGCTTCGAACCCTTCCTCGACATCAACTGTATGGTTTCCATACAGCTCAAAGAACTCGGTCTCACAGACTCAGAGAAGCGAGACAGTCTTGGCGGGTTGAAAAACAAAGCGAAGGTATTGCAGATGATTCTTCAGCAGTATATTCGGCGAATCACCTTCCACCACCCTATATTATTCATGAAAGCCCTGGATAAAGTTTCTTTTGAAGATCTTCTCCTTAGTGAAGACTTCTCTATTGAAGATATAAAGAATCTTTTACCACTATTAGCTACACCCCTGCATTTTGGGATCCGTTGGTACAAGGATGCAGTAGTGGAAGCACTTGCGATACGAGACAGAGGTACCGCAGCTAATGTGGGGGCTCCAGGTATGGTCGTATTCTACGGTTTTAAGTTTACTTTTCTCTGAAGCACAAGAGCGGGTAGCCGACAGAATCCAAATTCTTGGAGGTTGGATTTTTAATCGAACACACCTACGCAAAACCTCCAATGAGGCTTGGCATGTAAGTCGATTTTTCGCATTGATTTTGCGTAACGATAATAACTATTTTTCCCATCTGACTTGTTTCCAGTGTTTCCTAACCACTCTTCAGCCGCCAGCGGACATCGAGAATCGCTTCGTCCGGTTATGCAATACCTACGATGACTTACTAGGAATTCTTTCGTATGGTGCTATTGGTCTCTACCCTCACCCTTCATTCTGCCAAAGCAAACACGGGAATGCTGTTATGTATCGAAACCATCTGTCCCTCGCAGGGGTGGTCATCTGTGATATGGTATCTGGTGCAAAGCCGCCTCAGCTCTGTGGTCCGGTCCCCTCGACTCACCGTCCTCGTCAGCCAGGTTGCATCGTCTGGGCGGAGCTTCAAAGCCGGTCATACATATTCGGCGCCCTGAGGAATGAGCCGGACGCTTTCCAAGAGGCATTCCTGAATGAACTCACAGCACGACCCGATTTATTCCAGGTTATTACCAGATGCGATAGCGACCCACCACGGGTGGTAAAGGCGTTTGGAAACGGCCAGAAGGAAGCCCTCCCGCACATCCGCACTCAGCAATTCGAAGCTCCTGCGGCTTCCCCACAGAATCGTCCCCAAGGATTCGGACAATGGGAAGTACATCGCTCGGCATTCGATATTTTGTATGGAACCCAGGACGCTATGGGAGGATATCTCGTGACACCAAGGAACTGGGGTGAGAAGAAGAAGACTAACTACTTCTTCCACTTTAAAACATTTCCTGTGACCTATATCGTCATCCTCGACACGACTCCCAACCGACATTATACCTTTTTGGCACAGCAAGTTGGGTGGGCTGCACTCCGTGCAAAGGGGTATGGGAAAGGTGTATACGAGCCTCGTAAATACGCAATGGCTTCGGACAGATTGTTTGAAGACTGTGCAAAGGAACGTTTGTCTTGGATGCCAGAGGGCAGCTGGCATGCAACAAAGCTGGCAGACTCGACGTGATGACGGTGGTCGCCGGGCCGCCGTGAACGCTCCGTTTATCCAAGCTACCTTTAAATTATACAAGTTACGAGATAAGCAAAGTATAAGGTACTTACATTGAAAATGGATATGTGAGGGATCTGGTCGGAGAGAGATGGAACACTGAATCATTCCGACCCCAATGTGTCAAAAAGACCCGTGCGGATAGATGTCCATATCCATAACGGCAGAAAATCATGTAGTTTGACAAGCTGTACAAAGCCTTTCACAGTAGCGTCAGGGAGTCAAAGAATTGCAGGCAAGCGAAAAAATGCGCTGAAGAACCACAGGGCACATATGCATTCCTCTCCACCACTACGAATTGTTCGTTTCCTTCACAGTCAAAGCGGGGAAGTTGTACCATTATCAAATCCAGTAAAAGATGAAATTGATTTTTGGCCATTTATATTTGTAGCTGCCAGGTGCATGTCACATGGGGTCCGTTTTTGAGAGAAGATGAAGGTGAGCGCCAGGGCCATCTCTGAGTGCGAAGATACTGATGGTCCCATATCCAACTTCCAGGCTGACAGTCAAAACTCAAAAAGCGAAGAATTCTACAACCTTCGGAAAATTCTTACAACCTTTGGAAAGCCTGATCGTGAATGGTAGATACTGGTTCAGCAAAGAGAAAATTCAGTTCGACAGCTGGCTTTTCGTCCAAACCAGGTCAAAGTACTTTAGCGATTCGATCAGAAACTTGTCGGCTAGTTGGAGAACTCCGAACATATCGAACGCGATGCGACTCCGCTTGCTATTTGATCCGAATCAATTGTCATAAGTTACGTTTATAGTGGACACTCAACAGCATAGATAGTAGTCACGAAAATAGTAGCAGAATGTGGGATTGAAGTCGGTGATGAAAGGCTGCAGAGGCGTGATAACAATACAACGGTACAACAGCGAGGGTAGTGATGATGAAATAACATTTTGCAATGATCTGAAGTAGACACAGTTAGGATAGTAGACATAGGCGTAAAGGACTTTGCAAATCCAACAGCAGAGCTAGTGAAAGTAAGTGACAAGCTTAGGAAGCCTGGTTGTGCGATTGAACTTGTTGGAGGTCATTACTTTCTACATTCAAGTCTTTCGGGGTTGAAAATTTTGCACATGGACATCATAGATGGTGATACAGTCGAACCTGTTATAACCCATACCCCTCGGTGGATGGCCCAGGCTATGGGTTATTACAGGTCATGGCTTTCGAGAGGTGGACTAAAAATAGATTTGAAAGCCATA
>Ga0193742_1001691_pt1 | contig 13038 bp, 29 predicted proteins | sample L2c1metaG_FD_165511 | JGI IMG/M metagenome (GOLD analysis project Ga0193742, IMG submission 165511) | Soil microbial communities from a riparian zone of the East river system, Colorado, United States - L2c1 | ecosystem: Environmental > Terrestrial > Soil > Riparian zone | place: USA: East River... | reverse complement strand
CAATCATGCCATCTCTAATCCCTTTGCTGCATCTCATTAATCCAACCGATAACACACAAAGACCCACTCCAATTATGATGTCGTTGTCCTGATCTTTAAGTTGAATATTCAAAATTGAATCAACAAATTCCTCGCCCATCGCTCTTCTTTCTTCAACCAACGCTATTCTATCTGACATATCACGTTCCATTTTTCTCCTGAAGTTTAATTTCTGCGTTCTTTAAGATCTTCTCAAACATGGCCATAGGCATATCAGTGTAGTGGCCAAATCCCTTGTCGAGTAAGAATTTACCGATTTTCTCCTCATATTCAGGAAGCTGCTGAAAAATGTCTGTAAGAATCTTAACATGCTCTTCTGAAGGGGATATATCGATTACTTCAACTGGCTCAAATGAGCTCTCCGAAATTACTGGTAAACTGAATGAACTATTAGGTTTTTCCGAAATATTGGGGTCCAGTGATATTTCACCTTCTACGTACACTGAACCGATAACATCAGGAAATAGTTGTCTAGCTAGCCTACTTAAAGCTCGAGCAAACAGCATGTCTCGTGGGAATGTAACCCAAGCACCTCCAGATTTTATCAAACCAGCTGCGGTAGCTTCTTTAATAGAAAAGCTTTCTGACCATGTATCCCCTGTATCGCATCTTTTTCCGTGTAAGATACAACAAGTATCGGATGAGTTTTTGTCTTTGGTAATACTATGACCTCGGGAACGTATTGTAGCATTCATCATACGAGCTGACATCTCGACCTTACCCTTAACATAGAATAGACCTCCATTAAGTGCCTGCTTAGGATCGATACCAAGACCCTTAGCGGTCTCTATAATCGCAAATATCCCCTCGGCTCCTATCTTGGCATAGTGAGGGGCTTTTAAGAGCATTGCACATAGTTTCTGAGTGTTTTCGAATTCGGATATTGTGTCTATTGAGGTGATTTCGTTCATTTTTTCCCTTCTATTATGTTTTTCGTTACTTCGTTCAATGATTCTTGAATCAATTTTTTTGCAATTTCAGCAGTAGGCGCATATTCATAAAATCTATAAATCATTTCATTTAACATTATTTGTAAAATCATTCCGGCAATTTCAGGAAATTTTAACTCAGTTATTTCTAAATATTTATTAATTCTTTCTGCAGTTTCCTTTTCAATAAGATCCGTAAGAGTGCGAAGGATTTTGTCTACTTTTTCAGAAATTCCCGATTCATCCATTATTCTTCTCCTTTATCAAGTTCTTAATGATTTCGTTCATTATTCTTTTCCCCTTTTAATTGCAAAAAACCTCTTTAAATTCTCCTTCAGATCCCTATTTTCAAAATTATTTAGAGATTCACTTGCAAATAACCACGCTACATAATGTGGAGGCAGCTTATCCAATGGAGTGCCTTTATGCTTTCCAAATGGCATTTCGGGGACGCCTAAAACCTGGATCTCTAAATCTTTAATTATTTTTTCCAGAGATGCAAGCCCTAATATAAGATCACTCTTTTTTGTCCTCAAATCGTCTAAAATTTTTTCTATCTTTATTTTGTTCATTTCTTTCTCATATCCATCCAACTCTGCCCGATTACTTAAGAAAAAAAGGTTAGCTGCTTCTTGTATATCCTCATGTAGCAGCTTTTCGGACCCACACCAGTACCACGGGCATCCCCACGGTGTACTGCTATCTCTGTCCGTTTCTTCATATGGCCAAACTGTATAAAAAGTTTCGGCAAAAACTTCTCTTTCCTCTTCACTGAGTTCATTATATTTTTTCATTGGTTATCTCCTTCGTCAAGTTCTTTAAGTTCATCTTCTAGTCCCAAAACGGCAGCTATCTCTTCCAGATGAGCATGCATTTCTTGGATTGATTTTTTCTTGTACAACATATCGAGGACTGCCTCGAAATGATCCTTAGCGTGATTTATCTCGTTTATAGATAAGAGACCGTCGGAGGTGTCCGGGTATTCTAGGAATTCGTCTAACATATTATTTTACCCCCATACAGGATTTCCACTTTCTATCTTTTTGTACTATCGAAGAAATTAATTGGTGATGGGCATCACTTTTACCGTCCACTGGTAATCCCGTTTTCAATAATTTGTGATGAACTCTTTTTCGGCAAGACTCGCTGCAATCTCTTAAGTAGTGTCGGTATTCATAATCCCAGAAATAGGCAATTCCTATATATTCATATGTGCCGATTGCACCTTTATCTAGTTGGTGCATTATCTCGTAAACTTTTTGTGTTACTGATACCTTTATCATATTTTCTCCTTCAAGTTCATTTTATACCCAATTTCCATTAACATGTTTCCACCTTGTTAAATTGTATCAACACTATATCATTCACGCCTGATTTATTGCAAGAAAAATAGACTTAAATTTTTTGTGTGGAATTTAAATGGGTTATTATCTATAGTAGAACCATGTTACTACAAGACTGGCTATATAAAAAGAAGATCACCAAGCGCAGACTAGCTCGGGATATTGGCATCCACGAACAGAGTGCATTTCGCATCATAACTCGAAAGCACACACCTACCCTTTTTACCTCCCTCGCCATTGAAAAGTACACCTCAGGGGAGGTTACCTTAGTAGATATCCTTAGTGAAAAAGACGCCGAAAAGTATGTAAAGATAGACACCACCCCTTGTAATACAAGCGCATGCAAAGAAGACATGTACATATTGTAAACCCTTACCACTACCTTCCGAAAACCGCATAACTATATAAAAGATTAGGAGATACAATTGAAAAAAGATGAATATTGGCCCCTTCTTGAAAGATTGAAAAATTTAAATGATATGAAAGGAGAAGAGGCGTCTCAATTGGTAACAGATATACTAAAATTTTTAATGAAATTACATGAGCCCCTAAGATGTCCTAAATGTTTCTCTGAAGATGTGATGCGTTCAGGATATAGCCGATCAGGAAAAATAATTTCCTCTGAGATTATATGTAAGAATGGGTGTCATAGAAGCTATTAACTATAAATATTTTCAATAGGATGAGATTAATGGATATTATTGAGTGGCTCGCGGGAAGAACTTCTAAATTTTGGGCATTTATAGTCATATGCATATTCGCTGTGACATTTTGGGGAAAATGCTTCATCGTTATCTCTCCCGGGCAAGTAGGGGTTAAGATAAATCTCCTTGGAGATGATAAGGGTATTTCTCCTCATGTACTAGACACAGGCATGCATTGGGTAGCTCCCTGGAAACGAATCTACCGCTTCCCTACCTTTATGCAGAATCACACTTGGGAAGGTCATAAAAATGAATTTAACTTCCAAACAAGCGAAGGTCTGTCAGTTAGTGCTGATATAGGGATTTCTTATCGTGTTGCCCCTGATCGGGTACCTTATTTGTTTTCTCAATATAGACGGGGACTGGATGAGATCACTCATGTGTTTTTAAGAAACTATATCCGAGATGCTCTTAACAAAACCGCTTCCAAAATGAAAATCGAAGACTTGTATAGCTCAGAAAAGCAGGATTTCTTTGAGTCGGTTGAAAGATGTTTGCGAACTACTGTTGAGGACAAGGGGATCATTATTGAGCGAGTCTACCTAATTGGTAAGTTCCATCTTCCTGAAACTGTAGTAGCCGCTCTTAATCTTAAGATAGAAGCTATCCAAAGGGCTCACCAAAGAGAGAATGAGCTTAAAGAGGCCGAGGCTGTTGCTAGAAAGCATATAGCTATAGCACAGGGCGAAGCAGATGCTCAACTCATTAGAGCTCATGCAGAGGCTGAATCTAACAAGCTCGTTATGGAATCTATTAATATGAAGCTGATAATTTTGCAGGCTGTGCAAAGATGGGATGGAAAATTACCCGAAACGATTGCTGGTGGGATGACAGGGATTCTTAAAGAAATAAGCGGCCCTCGACCATCAGAAAGATCTACATTTATATGAGTTGAAAAACTTTGAGACCCCCTGAGTGTTTCCACAGACTGTACAAGGTCCAGGGGTGTCTCTTTTGGAGAAATATGGACGATGAAGTCGAAGAAATAAGCGTTATAAAAGAATGCGTCAGCTGCTTCTATTTAGATACAGTCATTAGAGATCCAAATAAAACTTATCATGAAATGGTTCATTTATGTGACTATTGTAGAGAAAACCCTTTATCACAATTAGAGGGGCCTGAAAAATTAGAAAGAATTTTACAGATAATGAATAGAACTTCGGCACATCAAATGCCAAACATCCTTAGACTTATGTATAAGGTATTGAAATGAGCGAGTGGATATCAGTTAAAGATCAACTTCCTCCCACGGGAGTTCCAATAAAAATATGGATTCAAATGCTTTATTTTACTGGAAGTATAATAGAAAAAGTTACTTTACGAGATTTGGGTTATACAAAAGCAAAACAATTTAAGCCCATAACGCATTGGATGCCGTTTCCTAAATGCCCTGAGGAAAAATGAAAAAATATCAAGTCACTATTTACACTACATGTGACGACCTCACTCCTACCTGTCAGATGGATGAGCATATGCTACAAGAATTACTAGACTTTGGGCAAGAAGAGTTTTTCAAACTAGAAGATGATACCTTAGATAAGAGTTTTATGTTGCAAAGAGGCCATATCGTAGGAATTGAATGGGAAGAGATAAAATGAGCGAGTGGATTAAATGTACTGACGGATTTCCCAAAATTTCCCATAAAAGAAAACGGCAGAGAAAAAAGAATGCAAAAAAGATTCGTATAGTGTTAGATTTGTGGCTACCTCTACTTTTGAGAAGTGCTTAGAAATTATTAATTCGGAGAAATGGGAATGATCGAATGGATTGAGCGTGATACCTGTATCCCCGAAGTAACTCAAGAAACCCTTCGCAAGATGAGGGAGAACTTTCAGGCTCATCCCTGGATTCTATCTACGCCCGAGTATATGCTTAAGATAGATGGCGTGACCCCAATTCCTAATCATGTAGGTGTGATGGTGAGCTTTACGAAGACTAGCACAGAGGATGGAATCAAATGAAAAAGTACAATGTAACCATTTATACTACCTCCGATGATCTAACGATTACATGTCAGATGGATGAACATTTGTTAAGGGACCTCCGTGATTTTAAGTGGTCAGAATTTTTCCAGATGGGAGACGATTACAAAGAACACATATTGTTGGAATTGAATGGGAGAAGATAAAATGAAATTTATTCAGATAAATACCCCTAACGCAGTTCTTTCCTCTGAAATAGAATGCGTGTATGAAAACTTCTGTCCCCCAGACTCTTTTTATTTAGAGGTAAAAACTAAATCAGGAGAAGTGCTTACTTTAGGGATATTTAGCTCTAAAATCGAACTGCTGGAAGCTAGTAAAAATCTTGTTACAGAATTGAATTCGTAGGGCAAAGAAAAACCCCTTCCATTTCTGAAAGGGGCCCAGGATTTGATAATGAAATACCTCAATGAAGAGGACCTCCATTCATATCACAAACTTTCCAATTCCAGCAAATGAAATTCCCCTGCCTAGTAAAAACAGGGGAAAATGAAACAAACCAATTTTTTGGATACATAAACAACTACCCGCGGTAGCTGCTAATGGCAAAATTACCATAGGTAGAGAAATTCTATCAATACCGGAATTCTCTGGATCGTAAATATATATTTTACTTATACTAAGCAATCTTTGAAAAAAGAAGACCCCCGCTAGCAGGCGAGGGCCTCAAACATGTCCCCTAAGCATTTCAGACTGCTTGGAGTGGAAAATTCATTAATGCTAAAGAGGAGCACTAATATGTCCGAAGATATTACACATCAAGATAATTTACAACAAGATGCAGAAAATAATTTAAATCTTTCTAGATCAGGGGGGGTTTAATATGCAAGTCGTAGAAGAATCATCCCTTCACAAATATAGAACTGAAATACCCAATATTCTTTTTGAAATAAATTTGACTCCTCAAGAGCTCCTTTTTTACATGCAGTTGAAAAGAATTGCAGGGGATAAAGGGGGTTGCTGGTGCAGCGTTCCAACATTGGCGAAGAAATTGGGGGTCACAGATCGGTATATTCAAAAATATAAAAAGGCACTTTCTCAGCCCAGAAAAGAATTAAACGGTTTGCCACTTATACGCATCGAAAAGCGAAAAGATAAAGATTCAAAAAATAATTTAACAGATATTATAACTATAGTCGATGTTTGGGAGATCAATTTCAAATATTTCTTACTGGTGTACGAAAAGACACCACCTGGTGCACAGAAAATGCAAACAGAAGATTTACCTGGTGCACAGAAAAACACCACCCTGGTGCACCCAGGAACACCCAAAGAAGAACCAAAAGAAGAAGAACCCAATAAGAAGAAGAATATATATATAGACTTCGGTTCCCATGTAAAACTTCAAGAGAAGGAATATAGCAATCTTTGTGAAAAACACACCAAAGAGGTCGTCGATTGCAAAATCGAAGAAGTAAACGATTGGTGTTCAGCTAAGGGAGAAACCTCCAAAGACTATGCTGCTACTATTCGAACATTTATTAGACGCTCAAAAGCTGATGTTAAAAAACCCCCAGCCCCAAATTCCGGGTCTTCCCCTCCCCGTTTTGAGGGAGAGGCTAAATCTACAAGTTGGAAACCCAAGAAAATAATCAAGGCAGGTGAATAATGGAAGATCCAATGTTTTTTAACAAAAAGACATACATGATAGAAAAAAAAGAAGGTTGGACGCAACAGTGGCAAGATGAGTGGAATGAATTTCAAAGGAAAAAAACACGAGAAGAAAATCTATTAGAAGTACTTACTTCTTTAAAACATTCAAAAAAAGCCATGGAAATTTTGGATTATCGTATAAGTGATCATCTTTCTTGCAACAATTGTGAAGAGTGTCATTGGGTTAGAAAATGTGCTAATGGTAATATTCCCCCTCTATATTGGAAGGTAAATAATAAAAATATAAAAAATCAAATTATTGATTCAATAATAGATTGTTTAAGATCAGAAACCTCTTTGCTTTTACAGGGAAATGTAGGAAGTGGCAAGACCTATCTTCTGTATTATTTAATCAAAAAAGGGGTACGAGCACTTTTTTACAAATCTTATGAAATTGATAATTTATCTTTAAAATATTTAAATGAAAATTATTCTAATGAATTATTAATATCTGAACTTCAATCATGTAGGATTCTATTCATAGATGATCTTGGAGTTAATAGATTAACAGAACGTTTTGAAAGAGATTTGTATATGGTTTTAGATTATAGACTTGAACATCTTTTGCCTACTTTGATCTCTACAAATCTAGGGGATGAAGATATTATTAAAAATTATGGAGAGAGAATATTTTCCCGTCTTAAGGATTATGCGCGGGTAGAATATAATTTTGAAGATAGAAGGGGTACATAATATTATGATCAACCCTAAGGTTTGCAAACAGATATGTAGTATGCAAAAACCCCTTCCCTATGATAGAAAAAGAGTTGGAAGCATGGGAGATGCAGAATGATCCTACAACTACACCCGCCTCTACCCGTAAAAACTAACAGGGGTACTGGGCTAGCACACTTCCTGATAGACGAGGGCATTGAGCATGATCTTTTCTGGGTGGTCTTTCTAGATGAGAGCGGAGAATGCTGGACCTTTCGCAATTCAGATATCCCAGCTCAGAAGAATATAACGCAGGGGAGAGAGCATATTTCTGCCATTAGCGATACAAGGGGACCACAAGGTATGGGAACATGAATAAGCTTAAACAGATTAGCAAAAAGCTTTTATCCAAAAAACGTAAAGCCCATTCGGATAGAGGGCATTGGGAAGGGAAATACTGGTGCGATTGCAAGACTCGGAACGTCAGAAAATGGCTGGCCTTCAAAAGATGGGGAAGCGAATGATGGAAGAGATGCTACAATTCAAAGTCACCTTCTACACGGCAATTCCTGAGATTGGAATTATCGGGGGCACCTACGACAGGGATCAGTTAGATTACCTTTTGAACGAGGCCCTTACAGACGAAACCTCCTGGATAAAGCTTGGACACGTGGATGACGATAATGGGCAGATGGTTTTGGTGTCACAAATCTTAGGACTACAGTGGGAGATACTATGAAGTTCACCATCCTAGGCAATCCGATAGCTCAAGCAAGACCGAGGTTAGGTCGAGGATGTGTTTATGATCCCAATCGTGATCAGAAAATCAAAATGAAGTTGCTATTCAAGTCTCAAATGAATCAACAGGGCTATTTAAAAGCCTCTGGTTGCCCTATTTTTGTTAAAATGCATGTTTACGTGCAAATCCCTAAAAGTGCCTCAAAATCGAAGCAAACATCCTTAGAGAACGTTTTCCACACCAGAGCGCGTCCAGGAGATTGTGATAATATCTTCAAGTTTTACTCAGATGTAATGAATACAGTGGTTTATGACGATGATCGGCAGATTTGTAAATTGAATGTGGAAAAAAGATATTCTTCTATTCCAAGGGTGGAGATTGAAGTAAACAATCTTGCTTAAAAAGATGACTCCTCTTAAGATTGAAATTGCAAAAAACAAAAACAAAAGAGGAATCATGAGTACAAGTGATATACTACCACCAGCTCAACTTACTATTCAAGATCTTAGAAGTTTAGGCGGAAAAGCGAGGGCGAAAAATCTTTCTCCCGAACGCAGAAAAGAAATTGCCATCAAAGCTAGTTCATCAAGAAAATGTGCTTCAAATAGACCTAAGGCTACTCATGTTGGCGATCTGTCTATAGGAAATATCCCTGTTGAATGTGCTGTACTTCAGGATGGAACCCGCGTAATTACTGAATCTGCAATGTTTAAACTGATGGGTTCAGCTCGGGGTGGTAGAGTGGGGCCGGCGGAATTGCCACGATTTTTGACTAACTTAAATATTAAGCCATTTATAACCAATGATCTTAGGGGGGGCGCAGCAATAATTGAATTTGTCCACCCTAAAGCAGGAAAGGCGTATGGATATAAGGCTGATTTAATCCCTCAAATTTGCAAAATTTTTTTAGATGCTAGGCGAGACGGGATAAAACTTACCGAAACACAAAAAAATATTGCCATGCAGGCAGAGATAATTGTCCAGGCATTAGCCAGCGTTGGAATAAATGCTCTCATCGACGAAGCTACGGGTTATCAGTATGATAGAGAACATGATGCTCTTCAGAAATTATTGAAAGCCTATATTACAAAAGAATTGCAACCATGGACCAAAAGATTTCCCCTTGAGTTTTTTAGAAATATAAAAAAAATGTATCGGTTAAAGGAAGACTCTAAAAATACCCCTCAATTCGTGGGAAATTTTATAAATCGGTACGTATATAGTGAACTTTCCTCTGAAATTTTAGAAGAATTGCAGAAGAAAAACCCTCCATACGAAAACGGGGGGAGGCAGTATCGACATCATCAATGGCTGACTCAACAATTAGGGTGCCCTGCGTTGGAAAAACAGATCGTGAAAATAAATACACTTATGGCTATATCAGATTCTAAAGAACAGTTTGATGAGCTATTTGAAAGAGATGTTGCGCGACGCAAAAGTTTGGAGGAAAAATGAGTAAGGACAAATCCTTACAAAGGATCTTTCGTGAAGTATTTGTTCACACAAATTCACAACTAATGTATACTTTGATCAACTACAGAATAGACTTAGAAAGGGGAAACGGATGAAGTTTAGCGAAGCGATGGAGATGTTAGAAGAAGGATATAAAGTTAGATGTGCAGATTGGCCTAAATATGAATATTTGGTCCGAAACGGGCACGATATCGTAAGTCAGAATGGCAAGCCTGTTCTTTGTTTACTACAGACTTTTAATTTAGAGTGGGAGCAGTATTCAAGGGTCAGATACGACTTCCCAGGAGCGTATTCTATGCTAAAAAAAGGTCATACTCTTAGAAGAGAAATATGGGATTGGGATGAGGAATCCTATGGCATAACTATGATGGAAGGCGGAAATATTATGAGCAACGGAGGAGATTGTCACTGTTTTAATATAGACGATTTTACGGCTAAAGATTGGGTGGAATTATGATAATTTTTGATTCACTTCAGGGGAACTTCTAATGCTTTGGATATTGTCTATAGGAGCAACTTTGATCTTTGTGGGATGTACGTATGTTATCTATAAAGTGAGCAACATGAGGGATGGGGAATAGATGGGTACAAATTATTATTTAACAAATAAAAAATGTGTAACCTGTGGGAATAAAAAAGGTGAGAGTCACATAGGAAAAAGCTCTTGTGGATGGCAATTTCATTTCCGTGCATACAGACGACACGGGATCGTTTCTTGGAAAGATTGGCTTGAAGAATTTAAGAATGAGAAAAAAGAAATTTACGATGAGTATGGTGAATTAATTTCGATAGATGACTTTATAGCACATGTGATTTCTAAAAAAACTGAAGCATTAAATCCCTACAATATGATTTCTCATAAACCTACAAATGAAATCGAACGAGAATATTTTCGAAAAAGACCCTACCTTCCCCGTGGCCTCGATATTGAAGAAAGTTCTTGGAATGATGACGAGGGATTTTCTTTTACAGATCAGGATTTTTGTTAGAGTAAGGATGGGTATGGAAATTGATGGAATTACAGTTTTGGTGTAGGGAGAAAAAATAATGAGAAGGTGGATCATGAATTATTTTCGGACCCTCTGTGGGAAGAAATTGACTTCCTTAAATCTCTTAGATCAAAGGCTCAAGAACAACTCGGGACTGTGGGATCTGGTAACCATTATGTGGACGTGTTTGTGGATGAACTTGACCGTGTATGGGTTGGTGTTCATTTTGGCTCTCGTGGATTGGGACATTCAGTGGCTACACACTTTATCAAACAGGGAGGAGGAGTAGATGGATAATAAAATACAGCAAGCGCTTAATTTGGCTCTAGAATATGGGGGTATCCCGGGAGAACATCATAAGATGTGGGTAATTGATCAAATAGTGAGAATTCTTTCGGCCGGTCAATACGATGAATTAATTAAGGAAAATTGCTCTGGAGAAGAGGGCCCTGATACTTATGAATGGGATATAGGAATCGCACCGTAATGGAAATTGATATGAAAAAACAACACTTTAAAGCAAGTAGCATGGAAGATGGAGAATAAATGGACAAAGAAATAATTGATAAAGTTATACAATACATTGATGTAACTAAAGATTTTATTTTGGAAAATGCTCCTTCTTTTTTTCAAGAGATAGTGCAATACGGTCGATTTATGAGTTTAATTTTGGGCCTCTTATTTCCAATTTTAACGGTTTTGTTTACGAGTCTCTTATGGCATCATTTAAAAAATATTAAACGTAGTTCTGAACGTAGTTCTGTTAGATATGGAGATTTGGAAGTAGGGTGTGCCAAACATGTGGTTTTCTCAATTATATATGGAATAGTGGCTTTTATATTTTTCATTAATTTCTTGGCTAATTTTCAAATGAGTATTTTAGCTTGGACTTCCCCCAAAATTTATATATTAAAATTTATAAAGGCCTAAAGGATTAATATGGAAATTGATGTAGATAAATGGAACCCCGAAACCTTCCCAACTGGCAAAACAATTGGCCGGGCTCGCGTAGTCTTTAACGGCAAGATGTATGTATGGGTATCGGTAATTTGCACGGAAAAGGGTCACCTTTTTGCACGGTTCGCTTCATTCAAGGAGGCTGATAACACGTACCACTCTTCCATAGGATGGGTAGATAAGCCTGAAATGGAGAAACAGATCGGCTCTCAGGTTATTAAGATTTTAAAGGAAAGGTATTTGAATGACTAAAGAAGGTTTGGTACATGTCGGGAAAATCATAGATTTGCAACCAATCCCAAATGCAGATTTAATAGTCTCAGCTACGGTAGATTGTGGTGAAGGTGGAAAATGGAAGGGAATTGTTCGAAAAGCTGACTTTATGATTGAGGATTTTTGTATCGTTTTTCTTCCAGACTCTTTATTAGACCCTGAAATTCACTCATATTTGCCTTTCATGAAGGATTCTAATTGGCGAGTTAAGATGAGAAGATTTAAAGGGGCTCCGAGTGAGGTCTTGATTACTCTCCCCAGGATAGCTGACGGGTGTATCCACATAGGAAAAGATGTGACTATTGAGTACCAGGTCACTAAATACCATAAACCTATCCCTGCTCATCTTCGAGGTCAACCCAAAGGTAACTTCCCTGAATTCATTCCCAAGACCGATGAGCTCAACTACCAGAGATATCCCGAACTGGTTGACAGTTTGGTTAACAAAGCATGGTATATGACTGAGAAGGCAGATGGCTCCTCAACTACTGCATATCGTTGGAAGGGTGAGTTCGGGTTATGCTCTAGAAATCTGGAACTGAAAAAGACTGCTGATAATGGTTACTGGAGAGTGGCTGAAAAATACAAAGTTGAGGAAAAATTACCCGAAGGTATAGCAATTCAATGGGAAACCTGTGGTGATGGAATTCAAAAAAACCCTATGGGTATCAAAGGAATAGATGGGTTCATGTTTTCTGCTTATAACATTATAGAAAAACGATATCTCACTTTTAATGAGCTTGTAGTTCTTAGCCATCACCTTGCATTTCCTATGGTCAAAATCCTTGGTCAAGGAGAGTGTTTTTCTAAAGATGGGATAGAAAAACTAGGTGAAGGGAGATATTCAAATGGGAAACAGAGAGAGGGCGTAGTGGTAAGATCTCAACAAAACTATGATGGGGTTCCTATCAGCTTTAAAGTTATAAATTTGGGGTTTGAAGAATGATGGAACCTAAAAAAATAATCAATTTTACTACGGAACAAAGCCTAAGATTCATGAGGGGACTAAATGTAGCCCTCGTGTTAGGGATGTGCTTGATGCTGAGTGCACACCCTATAAACGACAACCCTATTCCTGAAGGGGGAACTATCTATGTGGATCCCAACGGCAAAGTATGGGAGTTTGACTCTTGGGAAGAATTTGTCCATCATATCATGGTACATAAGAATGACCCGATAGAAATTGACTTCGGAGACAATTGATGTGTATTGAACTCACGGTTAGATTGCGCAGCGAAGACGGAGAGAAGTCTTTTACTCACAAACAACTGGTGTATGAAACGATTCACCTAAACTGCGAAGG
>Ga0193742_1001689_pt1 | contig 13044 bp, 7 predicted proteins | sample L2c1metaG_FD_165511 | JGI IMG/M metagenome (GOLD analysis project Ga0193742, IMG submission 165511) | Soil microbial communities from a riparian zone of the East river system, Colorado, United States - L2c1 | ecosystem: Environmental > Terrestrial > Soil > Riparian zone | place: USA: East River... | reverse complement strand
GCTGCGACGGCTGTCATCGCATTACATCGACCGAGCATTAAGCGCGCCTCAGTCGGCGTCCGGTCACCTCAGCGGTAGCGTGGCAACAAGTAGCGGACCGTCATCCCTACGCCGTTTATGCGCTCAATTTCCAAGAGGCTGATCACGCCCTTGACATACTCGACGGTCAACCCAGTCTTGCGCGCGATTTCGTCATGCTCGTAAGGACTAGCCATCCGCCCGGACCCCGAGTGATGCGCGGCGTCCCGCGAGGGCCGACGTGAAGCGTTCACAGGGGAGACCACGGGCCAAGTATTGAGCTGCGAAACGGGTCTAATTCCGAGGTGCCGATCTCATTCCGCTGAAGAGAAGGCAACATCGTCCCATGGCGAATGGCTTGCATGGGAAGAACCTCGCGCAGTCGGAGACCTTGCGCACGTGGAGACGTTCTTTGCGCGGAACCTGGGAGGTCTCCTCCATGCCCGGACTCGTGTGCCGGGCCGGCTCGGGAAGGCGATAAGCCGTACGCCGAGGATGTACGTGGATGAGAAGTCGGATGAGGCCATAGTACTTGCGAAGCGACTGAACAAGGGGAGGCAACTCCCGGCGGAAGTCGTGGAGGGAAGGGCCTCACCCAAGGGGAACAGCCGTAGGCGGCCGCGGTTCGGACACTGAGCCGAAATGCCGCGTCGATCCGAATGATGGCTGCGCGTCGGGCGACGAGCGTGACTAAATCGTTCATCGCACGACGTCTGACCCGAGGGAGGAGCCCGGTGCGTTAGCAGCGCACGCCGGGATCTGTGCGGGGGGCGAGGAGAAATCCTCGTCCCTACCGCGACCAACAAATGCAGGGGATGCTCGGCTCCACAGATTGCGAAGCCAAGCATCCTTGTTGAGGGGCTATTGGGCTGCAAGGCTTGGTAGCCCCAGAGCTTTCGTAACCGGCGGCGGGTTCCACTTCCCGGTCAGCGCCTCGGATTTGGGAGCATACAGACGCATCGTCAGATTGAATGGGCCTTTGGGCGCAGGCAGCCAATTGGCTTCCATGTCCTTGCCGGGACTTTCGTTCTGGAAATAGAGGTCAAGCGAACCATCGGAATTGTACTTGAACGGCATCCAACTGCTGACGGCGAAGCGGTTCAGAACATTTCCGACCTGAAATCCCTCCTGATCGTAGAGGGTAATTGACCAGAAGGCATTGACCGGAGGTGCTGCGCCTTTTTCAAAGGTGATCGTGTATTTGTTCGCGCCGTCAAGCGGCTTCCCGCTTTCATCGGCGAGGTTGAGAGGATAAATGGCATCTTCGACCACATTAGCGCCCAGTCCTTGCTGCGAGAGAATAGCCCGCTTCAAGTAGTAATTGCCGTATACGCCCACCGTATCGGTGTTCATTGACCAGCCGTTCGATACGCGAGCTAAAGTCGGCAACTTCCAAGCCATCAACTTCTGCCCATCCTGCGGCGCGCCTTCTAGCGCCTTTTGCACCGCTGGATCGAGTTTGCTGATGTCGAAGCTTTTACCAACCTCGATACCGATCTTTTTCATGCGAGCGATGATCGGCTCATCGGTGATGTGGGGAGGATGAAGCTTGAGCAACTCTGCTGCGTAGGCGAAATATTTTCCACCGGCCATTGTGTCCACTTGTACTTTTGGCGGCGTCTTCATATCGACGCTTGGATCAAGCTTGAACTCGACCGGCTTGGGTGGTTTACCAAACTCCGAGAGAAGCGTGACCTTGTAGCCCGCCTGAATTTTGCGGACCGCTTCATAATCAGGTGGGCCGTCAGTCTTGGTTCGGCCGATGAGCCAGACGTACGGCGTCGGCGCGTCGATGCGTGTCATTCCGTCAGGGACTGTCCCTTTCCAGCCCGGGGGTGTCACCAGAAAATTCCCGGCTTTGGTGCCTGTAGTTCGCCAGCCGGGAGATGCAAAAACATCGGTCCACATGTCGAGCATCGGCAGCAGGTAGTAGCGGCCATCGGTGTCCGGTGCGGAGATAACGAGAGGCTCTTTGGTCATGTCCAGCCATGAGACGGAATACAGAGTGTCGAAGTTGGACCGCACGACCCCTTTGAAATCCGCTGGTGGATATGCGGGCACGTTGACGAACGTGTTCATCGGGCCTTTGAAATCGTCGGTGCCGTTGGTGAATTGCTTCCGGGACAAATCCATCGACATCAGCGGGTAGAAGTAGATATAGGCGTCCACGGCGATAGCGTGCGCGTCCTGTTCGGTGATGGCGCTCTGCGCCTGTGCGATCTGCGCAAGGCTAGGCCCCATGAGAAGCCCCATAACAAAGGCAGTCGTGACTTTATTCAAACTAGCCTCCTATTAAATGAATAAGCGCTGTTTTCGATAGCCTTTGATTGTAACAGCCGGGTTCGGCCGCTCCAATGTAATTCCGACCCCCGAACGCTCATTGTGCTTAAACCCATATTGCGCGGAAGGGTCGGTTATTGGCACTTTTCAGACGTGATGCGTTGAGCTGGCGATGTCGGTTCATGGAGGCAATGCGGACCTGCCCGGTACGTCCTCCGCGTCCTACTCTGCTGCATGTTGGTGCAGGGGGACTCTGTTTCGCCTGAGCCCCCTTCCACCGGCCAAGTCTGTGACCAAGTCCTGGCGTTCGATCGACGTGCCGTTCGGAAGCGCAACTGCATTCACGCAAGCTGTCATTGCCTCCCACGACGCGTCACCTGCGTAGCGCCCCATTGTCATCCCAAGAGGCAACGCGACCCCCTCGATCTTTCCGCCTTCGACTTTGTGTCCGACTACGCTAGCAATCGTCCAGGGTGTGTAGCCGCGCTTCTTCAGTTCGTCTTTCAGATCGAAAGGGGATTGCTCGGCCCAAATGCGCATGGTCTTGCGCCTGGCGCGATCGAGCAACGCAGCAAGCGCCGGCTTGTTGGTTCCCGGCAGTTCTGACGCCAGGATTTCGATAAGTGCGCGGCAGTCATCGACGGCGCGATGTGCTTGATGAAATAGCCCAACACCGGCCAACAGATACCCGAGGCGCGACCCGTCGAACCCATGCTTGCGCCATTCGACCTCTGTGGCCGAACATGCCCAAGCCTTTCGCTCGAAGATCGGCCAATATCTCTCAGCAAATTTTCGGTCAAAATGAGCGTTGTGGGCAATCGTGACGACCGCGTCGGCGACGAACGAGGTCACTGCGTCCTCATCAATTCGATGCCCAGCTACCATGGCATCTGTGATGCCGTTCAACTCGCTGATTTCCTCGGGTATTGGGCCCGCCGGTTCGTTGAAGCACTCAAACACGTCAATGATGCTAGTGATCGCGCCGTCGGGCCTGTAGGCAAATTTTACCATGCCGAGCTCGATAACTTCATGCTTTGACGTATCGAGGCCCGTTGTCTCGACGTCGAGCAAAATGCCTATCTTCGTCGACTGTCCGTTTTTCGGCGTGAATTCTGTTCGTGAAACCAAGCGGCGCAAGACACGATAGTCTGGTGATTTCTCCAGGACCGCGGCCATCTCAATTAGATTGATTTGGTCGGACACCATTCAATTCTCTGCTTTACGTGGAATCCATCGGCTGCAGCCCTTGCAGCCCTCTGATAGAGCCAAGGTTTATTTGCCGGCGCTTCCTTTGGGGCTCTCAAGCTTAGACGTGTCAACTGGGTGTCAACCTTGTCAACCGTGTCAACCCGGAAGACATTTGCTCACACTGAGTTCTTCTCATTTTGACCCACAGCGGAACTCGCGGTCGGGTTGCCTGTTCTTTAGGACGGCTCACGAGTGCAGCATCACGACGCACTGTTTGCGATCGCCGGCAGAGCGAATTGAAAGCTGGCGCCGCGGGGCAGGTTCGCGCTGGCCCACAATTGTCCGTTATGCGATTCGATAATCGACCGGCAGATCGACAGCCCAAGCCCCAAACCGTCCGGTTTCGTGGTGTAGAAAGCCTCGAACACGCGCTCAAGAGCCGCCGGCGCGAAGCTTGCACCTGAATCTCGCACCTCGACTAACACGCCATCCGGTTCGTTACGGGTGCTGATGAGCAATTCCCGCTCCTCTTCGCCGACGTCGCGCATCGCTTCGATGGCATTGATGGTCAAGTTAAGTAGTACCTGTTGCAGCTGGACCCGATCTCCCTGGACATGCGGCAAGCCCTCCGCTAACTGCGTCTGCACCGAGACGCTATTGTTTGCGGCCTCCGTACGGGTGAGAGCGATAACCTCAAGGATGGCATCGTTGATCTCTACGGCGTCCTTTCGTGCGGGCACCTTCTTAATGAGTGTGCGGATTCGCGTGACGACCTCGCCTGCGCGATTCCCCTCCTTGATAATATGAGAGAGCGCGTCATCCACCTGGCGAAAATTCGGTGGCTCCGCGCTTAGCCAGCGCCGAGCTGCAAACGCGTATGTGACTGCCGCTGTGATCGGCTGTTTCACTTCCTGGGCGATCGAGGCCGAGAGCTGACCCATGGTGGCGACGCGGTTCGCGTGCGCCAGCTCCATCTGCATGTGCCGCAGCGCCTCTTCTGCCCGCTTGCGCTCGGTGATGTGCCGCGCGACGCCTCGGTAGCCGATGAAGCGCCCCGCCTTATCAAACACCGGCAGGCCCGAAACAGATATGTAGCGCTTGCCGCCGTCGGCGGCGGGTCGCGCGAGCTCAAAGTCACGGAAAGGCAGGTGGGCCTCGAGGGTCTCCCGGTGCTTGCGCCAGGCCTCCGCGTCAGGCTCCAAGTAGGGCACTTCCCACCTTGTCTTGCCGATTTCAGAGCCCGGCGTCGGCGGGTCTGCAAGGCCTTCGGCGTACTCCTGACGGATAAAGCGATGCTGCGCATCGGATTCCCAGTACACGTCGAAGGAGAATTGTACCAGTGTGCGAAAGCGCTCCTCGCTCTCGCGCAGACCTAGTTCAGCCCGCTTGCGGTCCGTAAGATCGAGGACGAAAGAGACTCCATGATCCTTACTTTCTTCGAAGCTCGCTACACCGACCAGCACGGGCACACGGCTGCCGTCTTTGCGGAAATACTCCTTCTCGAAAGGCTTGCAGCTCCCGGTCGCGCTCAACTGGGCCAACGCATCCTGGTCGGCGGGGGCCCACTCGGCGGGCGTCAGCTTCGTCCACCGTATCCGGCCCGAGATAAGGTCTTCACGGCTGTAGCCCAAGATGTCAAGAAAGGCCTCGTTGGCTTCGAGGATTCCGCCCCGAGAATCCCCGATGAAGATTCCGATGATGTTCGAATCGACCAGGCGGCGGATCCTGGCCTCCCGTTCCCTGAGATCGTTGTACAGGCGAGCATTCTCCAGCGAGATCGCCGCTTGCGACGCCAGCACTTCCAGTACCGAGATCCGGGCCGGCGTGAACACGTGCGATGCCAGGTTGTTCTCAAGATAGAGCACCCCGATCAGCTTAGACTGTTTTACCAGGGGCAGGCAGAGCACCGACCGGGCATGTTTCTGACAGATGTATTCATCCGCCGAGAACGGATTCTGCGCCAAGGCGTCGTCCAGGATCACGCTGTCCCGCGTCCGGATCACGTAGTGGAGCAGGGACTCGGGAAGCTCCGCGGGTGACATGGCTGCCTGTCGCAGCGCCACCTCAACCTGGCCGCGGCCGGTTGTCGCTTCCGCCGCGATCTGTGGCTCGTCGCCGTGGCACAGGATCAGCAGCCCACGCCCGGCGCCGGCATGCTCGACTGCGATCCGCAGCAGCGTCTTGATGAGCTCACCGAGGACGATCTCGCCGGACACTGCCTGCGCGGCCTTGAGCACCGTACCGACATCCAGCCGCTCGACGGGTGCGCCAATGGTAGCAGTGCGAGACGCAGGTACCGGCGCGTCGCGCAGATGCGGATGGAGCTGTTCGAGTTGCCGCACCTTGCCATCAGCTCCCCAACGCAGATAGCCGTAACGGGCATCCTGCAAATACACTCTTGCGATCTTGTCGAAGCCACGCGCCGCGTAAAAGCCGGCGGCGAGCTCATCGGCGAGCGCCTCATTGTGAATAAAGCCGTTAGCGCCGGCCGAGTGGATGGCCTGTTCGTAGAGGCGCATCGCGTCAACATCGCGGCCGTCGATGCGAGCGATCTCAGCGCCGACGAGCGCGGCGCGGTTCTCGAAATTGTCCGGGCAATTCTCCGCCCATATTTCGAGCTGCCTGTGGTGGGCGGCCAGAGCATCGACATGCTGTCGGCGCCGGTCGGGGGACGCGGAATCGCAGGACGCCGCTTGGCAAAGCGCGCCATAGAAGTGGTACTCCGCCGTTTCAAAATGTGACGGTGACGTCCAAAGCAGCCGTTGCGCATTCAAAGAGGCATCGAGGGCCGAAGCATGGTCGCCGGCAAAGAAGCGAGCTTGCAGCTTCCGGATCCAGTACCAGCACTCAGGTGCCGCCAAACTTGTGTCGCCCACTAAACGGCGTTCGAACAGGAGCTCATCGAATTCCTCGTCGTTGAAAGAACCGAATTCCGGCGTCAAGCCACGAAGGGTCCGGATAAGCCCGAGCTGCGAGGTGATGACATCGATGACGAGACCGAACCGAGCCTTCTGCGCAAAATCGAGCCCATTCTGGGCTTCACGTTGCACCTCAACGAGCGGGTCTCCCGCCGCGAGAAGGTTTCTGTTCAGGGCCTGGCAGCTATAGGCCGCAAACGTGAGGTCGCCGGTCTTGTTCGCGGCCTCGAAAGCACGGCGCAGCAAATCCCGGCCAGCCCGGATATGTTTCGTCCATGGCACGACGAGATTTCCGAAGACCATACAGGTCCTGGCCTGGAACCGTTTCAATCCGCGTTTTTCGATCAGTTCATGGCCGAGCCGACCGAATCGAAATCCGGCCTTGTAGTTGCCGAAGTGCGGTCCGGCTATGACGCCAAGCCATACATAGGCGAAGGACGAACCGTCGCTGTTGCCGCGCTCCAGGCTGAGATTAACCATCCGACAGATGACCAGCGAAAGAAAGTTCGCGTCCGTAAACAATGCCGGCGGCACCACCCTCGTCAGAAGATCCAGAGTTGCGAGGGATGCCGGGTCGCTCATCAAGGGCAGATCGATGAGCTCCTCGATCGCGCGGGTCCCGAGCTGTAACCAAATCCGCTCGTATTCTCGTCGCACTTCCTCGTCTGTCGGATGCGGCGACCAGTCGATGCCCAGATGCCGAAGGTAGTCGAGACCGACGGCAATGGCGCGGCTGCTCTGATCGAGAGTCGTGTACAGATCCACGCGCAAGCAGGCGACCGTGGCACGTTCCACGGTATTTGCGGCGCGGATTGACAGCGCCGCCAGGCGCTGCTCCGCTTCCACCAGCGCGCCGGTGAGGAACTCGCATTCGGCCCGGTGCAGCTCCAGCGCAAAGCTGAGCTCGTGCCGGCGCTCCCAAGAGTCTTCCGGCAACAGGGCCGCACCGGCGGTGAGATAGGTGAGCGCAGAGGCGTAGGCGGTAGTAGCCTTGGCGCACTGGCCCGCGAGCAGGTTGAACTCGGCCAGCTGCTCACGCTCGTCTCGTGAGGTGATCAAGGCGGCGCCGCGGTTGAGCTGATTGACAATTTCGAAGATGGCCTCTTCGCGTTTTTCCGCAGGGGTATGCACCGCGAGCAGCCTTCCGATGTGGAGGTGCGCCTCGGCGCGCAACCGTTCCGGTATGAGTGAATAGGCGGCCTCCTGGACACGGTCGTGGATGAACTTGTACGAGCCCTCCAAGTGCTCGACCAGCTCCAGACGAACGGCGCTCCAGAGATCCGAACGGACGTCCTCGTTCGATTTCCCGAGAACGATCGAAAGCATCGTGATCTCGGCGACGTTGCCGATGCAGGCGAACTGCTGCAACGCAGCCTGGGTCTCGACGGGCAGGCGGGTCAACTTCCCGGCCATAAGATCCACCACGTTATCGGTGTAGCTCTCGGCGCGGATGCGATCGATGTTCCATTGCCACGCTGACGCGACTGGGTCGAATGCGAGCAGCCCCTCGTCGGCCAACGCGATAAAGAACTGGGTCGCGAAGAACGGATTGCCGCCAGTCTTCTCCTGCACTAGCTCCGTCAATGGCCGCGCGCGCTCCGGCTCGCAGTGGAGCGCGTCGGCGATGAGCCGGCCAACATGGTCGAGCTCGAGGGGCGCCAGCACAATCTCATGTACCCTCGCTTCGACCGCGCGGATCGCCTCCAGCGTCCGCAGAAGCGGGTGCGCGGGGCCGACCTCGTTGTCCCTGTAGGCCCCGACCAGCAGCAGGTGCCGCACTTCCGAGTGCGTAACCAGATGCGCCAGCAGGTCGAGCGTTGCTGCATCCAGCCATTGCAAATCATCGAGGAACAGCGCGAGCGGGTGCTCCTTGCGCGCGAACACCCCGAGGAAACGCCGGAACACCATCTGGAAGCGGTTCTGCGCGTCCTGCGGCGGCAGATCCGCGACCGGTGGCTGTTTCCCAATGACGAACTCCAACTGGGGAACGAGATTGGTCATGAGCTGACCATTCGGGCCCAGCGCATCGATTAGGGAGGCTCGCCAGTGGCCAAGCTCCTCCTCGCTTTGGGTGAGGAGCGAGCGGACAAGGCTCTGAAAGGCCTGGCCCACCGTCGCGTACGGGATGTCGCGCTTGTATTGGTCGAACTTGCCGGACGCGAACAGGCCACGCGGCGGGACGAGCACCTTGTGCAGCTCGTGTACTACCGAGGATTTGCCGATCCCGGAATAGCCGGACACGAGCACGAGTTCCGTGGTGCCTTGGGCCACAACTCTGTCGAAAGCTGCAATCAGCGCCTCAATCTCGCGCTCCCGGCCGTAGAGCTTCTCCGGGATCAGCAACCGATCCGACCCATCGTGCTCGCCAAGCGGGAATCGGTCGATGCGGCCATATGACTCCAGGTCCGCGAGGCATCTTCGAAGATCAGCCTCGACACCGGCGGCAGTCTGGTAGCGCTCCTCGGCGGTCTTGGCGAGGAGCTTCATGACGATAGCCGAGAGCGGCGCCGGGACGCCCCCGACCCGCTCGTCGGGCGGCATCGGTTGCCGGGCGATGTGGCAGTGCACCCACTCCATCGGATCGGCGGCGGCGAAGGGGAGCTGCCCGGTCAGCATCTCGTAAAAGGTGACGCCCAGTGCATAGAGATCGCTGCGGGAGTCCACCGAGCGGTTCATCCTGCCCGTTTGTTCCGGCGCCATGTAGGCGAGCGTCCCGGCGATCACCTCCGGGGGCGCTGCGGCCTGATGCTCGCGCGGCAGACGCGAGGCAATGCCGAACCCCGTCAGCCACACGCCGCCGCTTGCCGCGTCTACCAGGATATTTGCCGGCTTGATGTCTTTGTGGATAAGGCCTCGCTCATGCACCTGGCCGAGCGCCCCCGCGAGAGGGATCGCGATGCGCAGGAAATGCGATACCTCCAGTGGTCGGCCAAGCAGTCGATCGGCCGGCGTACCGCCGGGATCCTCAAGCACCAGCGCCATGCGGCCGTTGTGGTGCCTCAGCGCGATTGGTCGCGCCGCCCAGTCAGCGTCAAGTTCGGCTTTGAGCTCATATTCGTGTTCAAGCCGCTCGCAGCAACCGAGCGAGGTTTCTTCCGCGGCAACCAGCAGGATCGGCGCCAAGCCGCTGCCGGAGCCGCGGTAGAGGGCGATGTCTCCCTCCCTCAGCGGCGAGAACACGTAGCTCGAGAGCTCGTTCACGGTGGCCTCCTGCTGGGAGGACTATACATTGATTAGGTTACGTTTGCTCTGGCCCGTCAATCCAAAAACAGACGCTAAAAATGCGATCGGTCCTGTAAAGTGGCCAGGCATCTGGTTTATAAAGTCGTAGCGGCTGTGATCGTAGAAGTGCGTCCGGTCGGCCGCGCGCCGATCGAACACCGTAAAGTCGAAGACCTTGAGCGGAACGCGGGTCGTAAACCTGCCGATCGCGATCGAATCTCCGATGCCCGGTCTCAGTTCGGCGATTGCGGTGGCACCGGCGAAGGCCGCATAGAATACGGGGATGAATTCCACGTTCATCCGGCCTCCTTGGGTTCGGGCGGATGGCGGCGGACCCAGAAGCGCCGCACCATTCATCCGGAGATCGTCTTCGGTCAGGTTGGCGTCCATAAGACGCGCGCGAAAGATGACCTGGCCCGCCGCCAAATCGTAGAGCGGCCTCACCGGCCCCTCGCCGTACTCCTCCGGCTTTCCGAAGAGTTCGTCCGACCTCTCCTTGATGCCGAAGAAGCGGGAAGAGAATTGCACCTGTTCGCAGAAATCCTTCCACTCGAAGGCATACCTGTTCGCAAACCAATAAGATCGGCTTTTTCCCGCGCGCGGGCGGCTTCGATCGATTCGAAGTTGTGCGCATCCGTGTAGAAGCGCTCGCCGCCCTGCGCGATTTCGTAATGGTCGGCGTCGGGCAGGGCATCGATCACCGCGCGGAGGACGTCGCCGGACGAATCGAGCTCTTCGGAGAAGATCTCGTCGTAGGACCGGCCCGCGGTGCCGTGATAGATCTTGTCGCTATCCGGATCCGGATCGATCTCGAACGTTTCCGCGCCTGGCTGATAGTTGGTTTGGAACCATCGGTCCGCCTCTTCCGCGAACTCGTCGATCGTCACACAGGGCACTGAAGTGTGACTGGCATCGAAGTCGCAGTCGCCTTCGGTGCCTTCGCGCTCGATCCAATTCCGCAACGGCCCTTTCTCGATGCATCGCAAGCAAAGATTCCTATCGTCGGCCATGGGATTTTCCGTGCTCGGGCGTTGCGTCTCGGATCGGGAGGTTTAGTAGGGGGCGGTGCCGGTGTCGATCGTACGGGAGCTTGTAATCCCCCGGGACAACCGGCCACGCGCCGCTGACTTCCGTAGCGGCTTCCGGGAATCATTCGGCCGTCGCCCCCGATCCCGCGGACTTGCTATGGTGGCGTTCACGCTCATGGTCGACGAACCCCAGCGGGTCTACAGGGCCTGGGAGGAGTCTTGCGCCAACAGGTCAAGCGATTGGGGGCAGGACGCTTCGGCGGATCCGCTCACGGACTAGGCGCGCGGTTCCGCGGCGGGGTCGCCACGCTCTGCTCGGCGAGCACCGTGGTGACAAACCGCTTGCCGCAGTTCGCGGCCGCCAGGCGAACCAGCGCGAATGCAGGACGAGGAAACCGAGATAGCCCATCAGCACGGTCGCCGGCCGCACGGCGAAGCTGGCGACTATGCCGAGCGCGACGAGGAACAGCAGCGACAGCGCCGTGTGGTCCCTCAGCAGAAGGAAATCCCGATGCACGCTCTCCACGGGCGGCGCCTTTTCGACCAAGGGTTGCTCCGGCAGAGTTCGTTCAAGGGCCTGAAGCGGCGGCCGATGCCGTTCACTGACTGACTAGACCTTTTCATTACGAATGCGCAGTAGTGCCCGCTCAATCATACTCTGTCGATCATAAACCAGGCGTTTCGCCCGAAGCTTTGGTTTTCGCTCGTAATCATCCGATAGCCAGTATGGCAGCCCTTTCTCTGCGGCAAGGTCTAGAAAGCTGCTGAGTGCCAGTCGGTAAAGCGACGGCGCCAGCCAAAACAAGCCCGTTTGAACGTTGGTCGGACTTAGCGTCTTAATCGACACTCGATTGCCGTGAAGGAAATGGTTCGAGCTTGATAGAGCTTGCCATACATCCAACACGGCAACGGTCGGCGCGGCTCCTTGACGTTCTTCTTCCGAGTTGGATTGTAGGCAGCGTATTTCCGGCGTTCTACCTCGCTGTTGCAGTAGGCGATCCGCTCGGAAAGCGGATACACGGTTGAAAGGCCCGCCTTCGCGATCCGAGGATGCGAAAGAATTTCCAACGCCGACACCCAGAGCGATACGTTCCGACCGAGATCAAAGAGCGTTACGCCGACGCCGCCTGGGAGCGCAGCCGCATGGAATGCGGTGTTCAATGAGCGAAACAATGCTCGATCAGCCCATCGTGCTCTCTTTCCGAAATAGTGCCGCGTCCATCGAGCAAGCAGAGCGTCAAACAGCGGTTCATCGATATCATCGACCTGCATCACAGAAAGTTCTGGCGTTGATTGGCCGCCAAAATGTTCGACAACATGGAATGCCGTTAGCGCTGGCGTTGACATCGTCAGCGAGTTTGTTTGCGCGTTGAGCATCCATGGGTAGATCCAAAACGAGTTCGAGTACGCAATTCGATTAGAATTTCGATAAACTGTATTGAGTGAACGGCTGTACGGAATGATGCTGGCGACGACAAGGTCGCGGAAACTCAAGAATGCATCGCCCGAAATTGGAAGTTTGTCGGCGCGCGCTATCAACACCGCAGGATCGATAGCAACGCCGAACGCGTCAGTGAACCGTGACAGCAACTCGCCAAATTTTGGGGATGCCTGACAAATCGCGACAGCTCGCGCGTCGCTTGTCCCCGCAAAGGCGACGAAATGGCCTTCAATCGGGTTCTTCAGGCTTGGGTTTGGGAGTATCGCTATGGGTGACCAATTGGACATTGTTTTCCAGCTTGGCGGTCAGGTAACGACGTTATCCTCCTTTTCGGTACCACGCATCACGATCTTCAGCGCGTCATCCGACAAGGGTCTTTTGCAGCGCCTTCGCCTCACCCCAGGGCGCGCGCATCCAAACGTCGCGTTCTTCGTCGGTGGTTAGGATCACCGGCATGGCCTTGGGGTGGATTGGCTTGACCACCGCGTTGGCCCCGGTGGTCAGGAAGCCATAGGACTAGATGGCGGTCCTGGGATCAGCTCATTGCGACTTTTGGTAAGCGGACGGGCGACTTCCGCTTGCGGGCGACCGGCCAAACCCTTCCGACGGATGTTGGCCGCGCGAACTGGCGCCCAGCCACTCTTTCATGAAGCGTGTCGCACGCCTTTAAATTCGCGAGGATTGTGGTCGCAGCTGCCAATCGCAGGACATGTGTTTGGTGAGAGAATTATTCCAAAAACGGCACCAAAAAACGCTCCAACAAAGAAAATATTCTGCCCGACGCCGCGCCTATGAGGCCGGCCGAGCCGGCGAACGGACTGGGACAACCCACGTCCCCGCAGCCCGCCAGGTTGTCGAGTTCCCCTGTGCTGGCCCCGCTTGACCCCGTCGCCCTGATCGAACGGATTGTGCAGCACGAGGTGGCTAAGCGTCTTGTACCCGGCCCCGC
>Ga0193742_1001688_pt1 | contig 13062 bp, 22 predicted proteins | sample L2c1metaG_FD_165511 | JGI IMG/M metagenome (GOLD analysis project Ga0193742, IMG submission 165511) | Soil microbial communities from a riparian zone of the East river system, Colorado, United States - L2c1 | ecosystem: Environmental > Terrestrial > Soil > Riparian zone | place: USA: East River... | reverse complement strand
CCGGTGTCCTCAGTGCTGCCGTCGTCGTTCAGCAATGCGTCGGCGTCCGCGTCGGAGACGTTGAGGCCGGTGTTCTGGTCGTTCTGATCCTGGTCAGCCATTTCGGCTCGTTCCTCCCATTGCGGGACTCCCCAGCCGGTGTGCCGGGGGACACTTGTGTTTGCCTCAACTTGTGGCATACTTCGGCCATGACGAAACGAAAGAACGGAGGTGGCGGCTGCCTAGTAGTGATCGTTGCCGCGCTAGTACTCAGCATCGGAGGTGGCTGCGGGAACTCGGACCCGGTACCCCCGGCCGCCACCACGGCAGCCGCCGCAACCACGACTCAGGCCGTGGCCTCCTACGTGCCGGTACCGATACCAGCTGCGGTAGACCCTGGCGTAGTGGTGACCCGGGTGATCGACGGAGACACCTTCGAGATCGCCGGCGGGCAGCGGGTCCGGGTGCTCGGCATCAACTCGTGCGAGATCGCCACGGCCGGCGGCAAGGAGGCCAAGGAGCAGGCCGAGACCTGGTTAGGTGACGGTGCGCGGGTCTCGCTGCGCGCGCAACCCGGGTCTCCGGACAAGGATCAGTGGGGTCGGCTGCTGCGCTACGTCCAGACGCGCAACGGCAGCGACTTCGGCGAGTTGATGATCACCTACGAGCACACCGGCCTCTACCGCGACGGCGACCCGCGCTACAACGACGCGTCACCGGAGTACGTGGCCAAGCTGCGCGCCATGGACACCGGCGAGCGGATCTGTGCCGACGCGCCAGTTCCGGCGGAGACTCGCTACGTACCCCTGCCGAACGGTGGCGGGGACAACGACAAGTCGCGGTTCTGCCGCCGGCACTGGTACTGCTAGGCGGTGATCTGCTCGGGTTGCTGCTGCTCGCGCCGCCGGCCCTCATACAGCCGTCGCCAGGCGTTCAGCGCGTCGTTGCCGGAGTACTTGCCTTCGATGTTCTCCCGCCACAGCCGCCGGTAGAGCGCCGCGTCGCCGGGCCAGGCCGCCTTGGAGGAGAACACCGGCTCGGCGGTGCAGGCGCAGTTGTCGTGCGCGGAGAACCCGGCGGAGGTGGCGGTGACGTACACCGGGCCGCGGCCGGCCAGCATCGCGCAGAAGCTGCACGGGTCGCCGTCGGTGACTCGGATCCACCGGTTCACCACCGGGTCGGCCTTGATCAAGGCTTCCAGGGTGTTGCGGCCCCCGTTGAGCACGTGCCGACTGCCCACCCCGGACACCGTGACCAGCGCCTTGAGCTTGGCCGGCTCTTCCCGCTCGCCGCGCTTGGACAGGTGCTTGAGGTAGTCCGGGCCGGCGCCGGTGATCGAGCGGACCACGTGCGGGTCGATGTCGCCCCAGTCCAGCACCGCCGGCTTGAATTCACCGAAGTGCGCGACGTCGGCCCAGTCGCGGTCCTTGGAACGCAGATCGGCCCGTCGATCATCAAGGTTGACGACCACGGGCCGATCCGGCTCCCGGTGACCCCGAACCTCCGGAGCGTGGATGTGCTCGACGGAGGGCACCGGTATGGAAAGATCAGGCACTTCTACCTCACGGTACCGGTCGTAATACGATTCCGCGACGACAGCGGACTCCTGGCGCCAAGATCGCAGCACCCCCATCACCGCCTGCAGCCAGGCCGGGGTGGTCTCATCGATCCGGTACCAGTCCAGCAGCGTCCACAGTGGAATCAGCTCGCCGAGGAATCCGGCGCGCAGCGCGACCTGCTCCTGGCGGTGCGCCTCGGTGAGCAGCCGGCCGTCCCGGGTGCTGGCCACTAGGCCCGGCCGTTCGTCGCGGCGGCCTTCGACTTGGCCACCGAGTCCTGGCCCGGGGTGCCCTTCTTGGCCAGCGCCGCCGCGTCCGGTACCGCCTTGGCCTGGCGCTCCATCTCCGCCTGCATCCGCTCGAGCGGGTCCGCCAGCTTGGCCATCCGCTTCCACTCCTCCACATCGGACTTCTCCACGCCCGGGATGCGGGACCACAGTGCCTGATCCGGGATGTTGAGCATGGTCGCGGCCTTGCCCAACGCGTCGACCGCTTGGGCGATGGAGCGAATCGAGGTGTCCTGCCAGGTGACCCGCAGGGTGATGTCCTTGGCGTGCTCCTCGTCGCCGCGCATCGAGCTGGCGAGGCGCAGGCTCTGGGCATGGCTGCCGCCGATGCTGTGCTTGAGCCCGTCCACCTTCTGTCCCTGGCTCGCGCGGGCGGCGGCCAACGCTTCCGCCGACAGGTTGATCATGTTGCCGGTCAGCTCGTGGGTGGGCGTCTGGGTGACCGCCGCCAGGGCCTGCACGTCGTTCTCGTGCGCCCGAATGAAGCCGTCCAGGGTGGTCTCCGGCAGGCTGCCGGCCTTGGTGTCCGGATCCTCGAAGATCAGGAAGTCGTCCTGGGACAGCTTCAGCTTCTTGCGGTTGGCCTCCGCTTCGTTGTCCGGCGCCTCGAGTCCGGCGATGAAGCGGATCTTCCAGCTGTTGAAGTGCTGCACCAGCATCCGGTCGTAGGCGGTCTTGTTGATCCGCATAGCGAGCGGGATGTGCGGCTCCACCTCGCCGGGGCTGCGGCCGTCCAGGTCCAGCTCGTAGCAGTACCGGACCACCGGGCACACCCCGGCGCCGTGCCGCTTCGTGTCCTCCAGCTGCACCGTCGGCCCGTCAGACAGGTCAGAGCGACCGTAGGGCACCGTGACGGTGTAGACGTGCTGGTCGTCGTAGACCTTGACCCGCATGTCCGACTGCGGCTTGTGCGCCAATACCTGCATCGCGTAGACCGGCCAGTCGTCCTCGGCCGGGTCTTCGTAGAAGGCCAGCATCTTGCGCGGTGATACCCCTCGAATCACCGGCATCGGCTCGCCGCGGAAGTCTTCGCCGGGCAGCACGGTGGTGTAGCTGTAGCCGTAGGCGATGGCCGCGCGGTGGATCGCGGACTGCCGCTTGTCCAGCTGATTGGCCAGCCAGATCTCCCACGGCCCCTCGGGCAGGTTCGGCTTGTCCTGCACCGGCGGGATCGGCGCGCCCGGCTTGGCGGCCAGCTGCCGGTTGACTTCTTCCGGGTCGCCCACCTTGTCCAGCGCGGAGCGCACCCCGTCCACGAACAGGCATTGCGCGGTGGAGGTGACCACCAGGCCGAGCCACGGGGTCCGGGACAGCTCCAGCAGCGCCTTCAGCTCCGGGGTGGCGCCGCGCGGGATCCGCACATCCTCCGGGCTCCACCGGTACCAGCCGTCCAGTTTGCACAGCCGCTCGTGCTCGGTCTGCCACTTCGGGATCAGCTCGTCCTTCAGCAGCGACCCCAGGTCGGCCACACTCAGCGCCACCGGTTCTCCTTGGCTTGTCGGAGCGCCTCACGACGCAGTTGGCGGCCGGGACTGGGCCGGCGGCGGATACGTGCGGCCAGCCACCGACACAGCCCCAGCACGATCTACAGGCCCTTGGCCGCGCGCCACACGTCGAACGCGTGGCTCAGCTCGCCGTCCGGGTCGCCTACCGGGGCGGGCGGGTCCGGCTCGGGCGTCGGGTCCACCGGGGGATCGACGGGGGCCGGCGGAGCTCCGTCCCAACCGACGGCAGCGCCGTCACCATTGACCAGCGCCTCGAACTCGGCGAGGGCGGCCTGGCCGTCGATGCCGTTGGGCACGGTGCCGTCGAGGCGCTGCCAGTCGCGTTCTCCATGGGTCCAGAACTCCTCGCAGAAGCGTTCCGCGAAAGCCACCGACATGCGTTGGCGGCGGCCCCAGGTCCACACGTCGTAGTAGGCGCCCGCGCCGGAGCCGCCGTAGCCGATGTACGGCGCGTCGTGTCCCCCGTCGATGTTGAAGCGCTTGCGCGGGTTGTAGTCCCACACCTGGTTGGCGTCGAACTGGTCCATGGCGAAGTCGGGGAAGCTCATCCCCATGTCCACCGCGCCGAACGCATCGATACACGTCTTGATCATGTCGTGGTCCAGCTCGCCGCGGCTGCCGGTGGGGATCTCGGCGAACGCTTCGATCCGGTAACTGGCCCCAGAGACCAGGAAGCCGGTCTTGCGCCAGTAGTCGTAGGAGTCCTGCATGGTGGCGCCCACGTCGGTGCGCGGCTGGCCGGGCTTGTAGCCGGAGACGGCCTGGTAGCCCTTCAGCACCTCGGAATCCGGCACCACGACGGTGCGGCTCTGCCCGTAGAACTGCTGGCTGGTGACGATGTGCACCTTGGCGGAGATGGTGCAGCAGCCCAGATCGTCATTCAGCGCCATGGTGTTCATCGCGTCGCAGCCCCAATCGCTCTGCGCCGGCGGGGACAGCGTGGCGCCGCGACGACGACGCAGCCGGACGTTCGGCTTGGTCGGGTCGTAGGGCAACCGGCCGAGGGAGCGGCCATTGATCACAGGCACGGGCACGGGGGGACTCGCTTTCGGGTCAGAGGGGGCGGGAGAATCCGAACGACTCGTGACGTTTCAGATGTCCTCGTGCGTGGTCGTAGGCGTCGTTCCACCGGCCGTGCCACTCATCGGCTCCGCAGTTCGGAACCCGGCAGTTCCACCGCCAGACCGGAGTGCCGGAGCTGTCTCGAAACACCACGGCCCGAGCCGACTGGCGGCCCTTCATCAGAGGTTGCAGCCGCCGGCGGTGGTCAGCTCGCCGGTGGTGACGGGCAACCCGTCGCGGGGATTCAGGGTCACCTGGGCCGGGCCGGTGAAGGAATTCATGCAGGCGTCGGAGTCGCTCTTGGAGTGGTTCTCGCCGCCCACCCAGAGGTCGAACCGGGGCTTGCCGGTGGAAGTGGCGCCGGAATCCTCCACGATGAAGTAGCGGCGCAGGCGCTCGATGTAGAGCCGGGTGCCGGCCGGGGTCTCCATGCTCGATCCGGAGCCGGGCACCGCGGTGGTGATCGGGTCGGCGAAGGTGCCCTGGCCGCCGGCCTTGGAGTGCAGCACCGCGCAGCAGATCTCCGCTGAGCCGGGCGGGGTGTTGTCCTGCCAGCTGTAGCCGGTCAGCTCGGCGGAGATGTTCTGCTCGTCCCCGGTCGGGATCACCACCGGGTCGTCGCCGCCGGTGCCGTTCGAGTCGCCGTCATCGTCGTGCCAGTACTCGTCCTCACCTTCTTCGCGGTCGTCGTACCAGTGCCGGTTGTCGGAGGAGTGGTCGCGGTCGTCGCGGTGCTCGTCACCGGCCCAGGCCGGGAACACCGAGGCCAGCAGCAGTACCGCGGTGAGCGGGACGGACGCGGCCCATCGGATCTTCACGTGGATCACCACACTTTCCCTGAGCGGGGCTTTGTTTCGGCCGGCGCCTTGTTCTCCAGCAGCCGGCGCAGCATCCGGGCACCGACGGCGCACACCGCGAGGTCAACCTTCCGGGACGACTCGCGGTTCTCCTTGCCGAGGCTGATGCCGAACTCGTTGGGGCGGCGGCGCGCGTTCAGCACGTGCAGCCGCAGCGCCAGGTCGCCGTCGTGGCGGAAGCCGCGGTCCCGGGCCTCGGTGACGAACCGCTGGGCCGCGTCGGTGAACAGCCGCTGGCGCTCCTTGGAACGCATGTCCCAGGCGATGGAATGGGTCCGCTCACCGCCGCGCACCGACCAGTGGTCGAGCTGTTGGCCGTACCGGCGGTGCCATCCGTCGATCAGCGGCTCCCAGAACCGTTCGCCTTCGTCGTCGCGCACGTCGGAGGGGTCGGCGAACATGGCCCGCACCCGGTACGCCTCGAACATCGCGGTCACCGAGCGGTCCACCTCATCGCGCGGCACGATCCAGCGCTTGCCCCGCTCGCCGGGCGGCTTGGTCCAGGAGCCGATCCGGAACACGAAGCCGTCGGAGATCCGGCAGCCGACCAACCCGGTGGCGTCGTCGCTCTTGGAGCCATCGAAGAACGCCACGATCGGCTCGTCCGGCATGACGATCTGGTCCTTGGCGGCGATCGCGTCCCAGTCCTGCGGGGTCATCCAGGCGTCCTCGGCGGCGGTGACCTGGTTGTACCAGAACCGGCGGGAGCGGCTCGGCGGGTTCCGGGAGTCCAATATGGACTTCACGATCCCGGGAATGTCCAACCAGACCGAGTCGCCGCGGATGGTGGTGGCCACCTCCGGGGCGGCTTCCGCGCTCAGCGGCGCCTCCGGGGCGGCCTCGAGCGAGTCATACAGCAGCCCGATGTCCTCCACCTTGCCGGCCCGGGCGTTCTCCCAGGCTTCCCGGTCCCGCTCGGCCACCGAGTCCATGCCCGGCTCGTAGGCGTTGGTGATGCGCAGCGTCCGGCTCGAGCCGCCGGGTGACTTGGTGGCGTTCCGCTCGATCACGTCGGCCATGTCGTGCCCGGAGTTGTTGGCCGCCCAGTGGTGCGTCTCGTTGAGCAGCACGAAGGTGGCCCGGGCGCCCTCCAGGGTGGTCGGGGAGCTGGTCACCGCCTGCATGAACCGGGTGCCGCCCAGCGCGTAGACGGTCTCCTTGCCGATCTGCACGGCGAAGTTGGCCCGGCACTCGTCGCTGACCATCCCGGGCAACAGCCGCATGGTGTTCTTGGTCTGCTCGAGGCTGACCGCCGCGGTCTGGATCCAGGCGTCCGGGTTCGGGCGGCCCACCGGCCGATCACCGTCCCAGTCGGCCAGCCGGCACGGGCCGAGCAGCTCGAACATGGACATGGTGGCGCCCAGTGGATCTTTGCCCCAGCCCTTCAGCCGCTGCAGCACGCCGTCCCGGGCGACCCATTGACCGTCCGGCGTCACCGCGTACCAGTGCAGCAGGAACCGGGCCTGCTCGAGGGTGAACTGCCACGGCTCGCCCCGGGTCAGCTGCAGCCAGCGGCCACACCAGGCCAGCGCGTCCCAGCCCAGCGAGCGCTCCGGCAGCAGCCAGCGGCGCACCCCGCCCACCGTCTCGGTCTGCCAGGTCGGGCCGATCCGCACCGGCTCGTATCGGTAGGTGGGGATCTCCACCGGCTTGGTCAGCTCGTAGCGGTACCAGCCTTCGATCTCGGCCAGCGCCTCGGTGTCGTCGGCCTCGCCCGAGGTCCGGGAGACAGCCATCTACTAGCCGGCGCGCTTCCAACGGGCGTTCGCGTTGGCGCGCTGCGTCTCGGAGACCTTGTTCGCTTTGCGACCGTCCTCGTCGGGCAGGTTGAGCTGCTTCATGTGCGCGGCCAGCAGCGCGCGGTGAGCGCGGAGTTCACCGAGCATCGGGCCGGCCACCAGCTGCTTCTGCGAGCCGACGGTGATCAGGTCGGCGGACTCCTGGTGCGCGGCCATCCGGTCGATGAGATCCACTTCCCGGCAGGCCGACTCGAGCACGATCAGCTCGTCCACCCGCAGATCCCACCGCTCGGTGATGTCGTGCCAGAGCAACTCGGCGCGCTCGCCGAGACCAGCCGGCGCGGGGTACTTGGTGGCCATTCGCGGGGCCTCCTTTGCTCACTGTGGGTAGTGGAAAACGGGAACGTTGGCTCGCATTTGATTTTGAGCATTCACGGACCGGTGCCGACCCTGATGATCATGGGGGCTCCCCCCACCCTCCGTAACCGAGCCGCTTTGTCAAGGGTTTCGATGGAAGGAAATTTCTCAAAAAATATTTATTTTTTTCTTGACATTCCCTCTGCGGAATGGAAGAGAAGCAAGGACATATGCATGCACATGCATGCCCCCACCCCCACCCCTCACCCCATGGTCCACAGTGCACTGTCCTATGTGCACAGTCTCATGTGCTCTGTCCTATGTGGTGTGTACGCAGCATCATGACCACTGTCCTCTGTGCACTGTCCTCTGTGCACTGTCCTCTGTGCACTGTCCTGTGTGGTGTGTACCGAGGGGCAGCAGGGTGGGTAGGAGGGTGCTCTAGTCCTTGCGCTCTGAGGCCTTCCCCTGTGGTGCGCGCCGTGGTGCACGCCTCTTAGGCTTGGTCTCTGTGTCCTCGGTACGGGCACTGGGCGCGGAGGGATCGGGCCCCTGGGCGGATACCTCCCGGGCACGCCCCTTGTCCACCAGCCAGTGACCAATGCTGTCCTCGACATCGGCCTGTGAGCCGTGCCGCTTGCCTGCCAGGTATTCGACCCTCATGGCCTATGCCCTTCTCTGGGTACCGGTGATGCCCGGGTGCTGCTCTACGGGTCTGCTGCGGGACGCCCTACGAGCGCGCCGGGCGGTGCCGCTAGCCGAACCGCCCTGAGCCCCGCTACGGGAGCCGTGGCACGCGCCGCAGGCCCCTCGCAGCGAGTCATGGTCGTCAGCCGCTCCGAAGTGGTCGACCTCCGTGCTGCGCCCGCTGCAGCGCGGTCCGCGAATCTGGCACATCGGGTCGCGGCGCAGAATCCGCCGGCGCAGCGTGGCCCAGTTGCCCGGTAGCGAAGCGCTTCGGCTCGAGCCTTCCCACGCCATGGCTCTCCAATCGGGCACGCCAGAGAGCCCCGTAGCGCGCGGCTACGAGGCTCTAGTGGTCGAGCTATGCGGTTAGGTGGTCGGTTCGGTCCAGACGAGGCGACGACGTACCTCGGTCAAGCTCTGGCGCAGTGACGCGGCGGTGAGCGGGTCGAGCATCGGCTCATCGGCCAGGTAGGCGCCGAGCAACCAAGACATCATCTCGAGTTGCCCGCGATCGAGTGCCGCGAGGCTGGCCGCATCGTGCGGCAGCGTGAAATTGATCATCGCTCCCCCGTGACCCATCGCCGGGTGCGTTCCCGCTTGAGGCGCGCGACACGGCCGGCTAGCGCGTTCCGTGCGTTGTCGCTCAGCATGTGGCCGAAGTCAGGCTGTAGCGCCCTCTCCGTGCTCCTGATCGCCTCGTTTAGCTCCGCCGTGGTCCAGTGTGCGAAGTCCATGGCTCAGACCTCCCGAACCGGTTCCGGCGAGCAACCCTCGATCGCCTCGGTACTGGCGTAGATCACCGAGTCACCATCACCGGCGATGCCCCGGTATCCGAGCCGCAGTAGACACTGTGCGATCGGGTCCACCGCGTCATCGTCGGCGAGGTAGTAGCGGTCGGAGTATTCGCGCGTCTTCTCCGGGGTGACGCCGTAGGCATCCTGGTAGCCCTTCGCGGCGCAATCCTGGTCTGTGGTGCAGCTGGCCGACACCGGCGCGAGCTCGCTGGCCGATGCGGTGCCCTCGCAGCCGACACCGATCGCGCCGATGACCAGGACCATGCCCAGGAGGCTGAACCCTCCGCCACCCGAGGACGAACGCCGGCGCGAGAGGCTGGGCCGCTTGACGAGTTCTCTTCTCATGCCGCATACACTCCGGCATGCCGTACCTAGTGTCCACACTCCCTGACAGTTCTTTACCATTCCGTTATGTCACTAGTGCCTGACACCGTGTAGATTGATGTCATGAGCACAACGACCAGCCGCCGATTCCTCGCCCTCGAACCCGACGGGTGGGATGCGGTGCTGCTCGCCTTCCGAACGGAGTTGGTCATGATCAGTACCGCTAAGGCACGCGAGATAGCCGCCGGCTGGATTTCACCGAGCCCCCGTGACGTCAACCTCACCGCATTCGCCACGGGTCACCCGCGCTGGACGTCCGAGGGGCTGGCCGATGAGGTCCGGCGCGAGTTCGCCAAGGTTGTTACCCGGCCTCAGAACTACGACAACGCGACTGAGTGCCAGCGTGAGCTCCGCGAGCTACTCGAGTACGCCGAGGGCACCGACTACCCGCGAGAGGATGTCTGAGTCATGGCATACAGCGACGTGAGCGCGTCTGAGTGGCAGGTCCGTGATACCCGAATGATGGAAGTCCGAGCGACAGGTGGCACCCGGGGAGAGCGCGGAGCGGCCATCGCGGCCTATGTCCGCAAGCACCCGAAGCGGCTCGAGCGCTACCACATCAGCTACAGCGAGACCTACGGCTTCCTGTCCGCTACCTACGCCAAGTACTACGTCCGAGGGAGTAAGTGATCATGAAGTGCCAGACCATCCGCTGCCCGCGTAGCGCACAGACTCGGGTCGATATGGCTTACCCGGACGGCGCCCAGCTAAGCGAGCACGTCTGCGGCCCGTGCGCCCGCTACTACCGTACGTACTCCGGTACCTCAGTGGTCGACGGCGCAACCGTCACTTGGACCCTCGCACCGCCCGACTGACCGGGTAACGGTCCGGTATCAGAGTGTCAGTAGGTAGTGACAGTATCGGCGATTCAGGGGAGGATATGGGTATGCAGCTCACCGACATTGCCCGCCTGATCCGCACCATGCCCGTTGACGCCCTGTTGGCGCGGCACGCTCAACTGAACATTGTCCGCGAGTACGACTGTGTTGGTTTGTCTGACCGGTTCTACCGGGTGACTTTGATCATTCGCCTGATCGACCGCCAGCTATCTCGGCTCGGACACATCGGCTGACCCACTCCCATCGAGCAACGGAGAACCAAGATCATGTCTGAAATCGCCAACATCATCGAGTATCGAACCAAGAACGACGTGAACGGCAACTCGCGGCGGGTTTACGTCGCCTACGGCCGTGGCCGGGTAATCCGCACGGAGCGGCACCGCCACAACCGCCCGGAGTGGGTGTCTCAGTTCCTCTCCGACACCGGTATGCACCCGGAGAGCATCCAGGTCACCCCGAGCCAGTGGCGCGAGCTACTGAAGCGGGAGGTCTGAGCCATGCCTCGTCAGCCAGCCGAGTACTTCGTCCTACAAGGTCACTACGGCTGCGGGTGGGAAGACCTCACCGCCGATGACACCCGGACCGTTATCCGTCAGTCGCTCCGTGACTACCGGGACAACGAGGGTGGTCGGTACCGCGTCATCACCCGCCGCACCCGAGACGAGAACCGCAAGCGCTAGGCCCACCCGCACACATCGAGCAACGGAGACCACGATCATGCGCATCCACACTTCCCTCACCGACGCTCAGGTCCGCTCCCTACGGCCGGTCAGCGTCACGTTCGAGCGGCTCACCTCGCACGGCTCGCGGAGTCACGTCCGCGCCTTTGACGTGTTGCTGGCTGGTAGCGGCAACACTGGCGGCCAGTGGGGCAACAGTGGCAAGGATGGCGCCGCGCCGTACAAAGCGGCCACATGGGACGAGTGGGGCATCTTCCTAGGCGCGCTATTCGACGCGGATCCGGCCGCTAAGGCGACCTACTACCACGACGGCGCGGACTTCCACTGGCAGACAGGTGACCGGTTCCGCGATGGTGCGTTGACCCTGGCCGGCCAGCACCTCCGGCACAAGTGGGGCCACCGGCGCACGCTCACTGGCCAGCATGAGCAGCACTGCCAGTGCGGTGCCGTCGTGCGCCGTGGCCACCTGGCCGATTACGAGGCGCGCGAAGGAGGCAACGTGTTCGCCGACCGCTGACCGGCCGTTGAGTCTCGCGTACCGGGGTGACTCGGTACGCGGGGCTGAACGACTACGGCACCCACAACGAACGGAGACAGCGTCATGAGTGACTCGCCCACCATCCACAGCATCCACAAAATCAGCGCCATCGCCGGCCAGGTTCAGTACGCCGCGGTGGTCGAGTACCCGGGGGAGGGGCGATCGATGGTCGCCTTCGCCGGCTCACCCCGGTTCGGTGGTCCGGTCGTGATGATCCTACCCCGAGGCCATCAGACGTTCGTACGCGACGCTGACCGGTTCGGCACGTTCGGCCCGGAGTGGGTCCGCCGGTTCTTTGGGGAGGCCTGATCATGCCTGACACCTGCTGCGGCTTCGTGGAGTGCCCGTGCTCGCGGTGCCGGCAGCTCCGCGTGCAAGCGACCGAGCAGCACCCGAATCACGATCGCGCCTCAGACCGCCCGTACTGCGGTGCCTGCCGCACTGCCGAGCTACAGCGGCACCGCGTCACCCGCTAGCCCACCCAACGAACGGAGGACCGCACCATGGCACGACTGCACAAGCGCGACTTCGAAGCACTGGCCCGACACATTCGGGAGACACCTGGCCTGACTCTGGCCCAACGGACATCCCTCGCGGTGAGCCATGCCGAGGTGCTCGAGACCACCAACCCAGGATTCAGCCGTGAGCGGTTCATAGAGGCCGCGACCCGACCCAGCTAGACCCAGCACTACCGGTGAGCACATAGCGGCCCCTACGAGCCGCACAGCGCCCCGTACGCGCCCAGATCCTTGGGTGTCGTGCGGGGCGTTTCCCGTTCCGCACCCCTACCAACGAAGGACAGAAGCCATGCCAGAGCTGGACCTAGACGTCTGCACACCCGAGGGGAAGACCTGGCTGGCCCAGGTGCTCGGTACCGACCGAGCCGCTCCTGGTGGCCTACAGCGCGAGTTCCTGACCGCTGTGAGCTCGCGGCTGAGCCGTTCCGGGATGACCGGTACCAAGACCTACCTCGTCACCGACGGCGCCTACGAGTCGAACGAGGGGCGCAAGCGGTACGGCCGGCGCTGGTGGGTCGTCACCGGTGACCAGGTGCGCGAGGTCGACCGGGCGGAGGCACTGGCACATGTCACCGGATGACCGACCGAGCATCGGCTACCAGGTGAACGACCGAACACGGACTACCACCCTTCGACATCGAACCATCAGAAGCCAATCGAAGACCCCCCTCATCGTTCGACATCGAATCATCAGACATCGAACCATCAGAGGTCTAATCATTCGACATCGAACCATCAGAGGTCTAATGATCAACTCCAATCCCCTTCAAAGATCATCACCAAAGTGGATCTTGGAGATGTGGATCATGGAAGGAGTGGATCATGATCTCGCGCACGTCCAGATTGGTATATAAATAATGATCTTGCTACGCGCGTCCAGTAGAGAAGATATATCCGCCGGCGGCAGCCCGCCTCGAGCAACGAAGGAGCCCGACCGCCATGTCCAAGCACCCAGACTGGCTGACCCGCAACGCCCGGATCGTGGTCACCGGCGGCCCGGAGGCTGGCCGCCACGGTCGAGCGGTCCGTGAGTATGACGGCGGCCCCGAGTGGCTGGTCCACCTGGACGGGTTCATGCGCGGCCACACCGTGCACCACCGCTTGCTCGAGCGGGAGCGATAACGGCCAGCGGCTCGCGGCTAACCGCCCGTGCCCCGCGGCCCGTGCCCGGCGGCCATCGGCCGCTGCCCCGCGACCGCTGCCCGGCGCCCGCTGCCCCGCGGCGACTATCCGGAAACTCCACTACGGAAATCCCACTAGCGGGGTGACTATCCGGA
>Ga0193742_1001686_pt1 | contig 13072 bp, 25 predicted proteins | sample L2c1metaG_FD_165511 | JGI IMG/M metagenome (GOLD analysis project Ga0193742, IMG submission 165511) | Soil microbial communities from a riparian zone of the East river system, Colorado, United States - L2c1 | ecosystem: Environmental > Terrestrial > Soil > Riparian zone | place: USA: East River... | reverse complement strand
GGTAGACATGGTCATCGTCGTTGACACCTCGAAGGCCCCGCACATCTACTCAGGTAACCCGAAGGTGCGCGTGCTCGGGGTCGGTGGGCGCATCAACATCTCCCGGTGGTGGAACATCGGCCTGAACTATGCCGAGGGGCTAGCTGACGAGGCCAACGCGGAGACCTGGGACGTAGCGATCCTCAATGATGACGCCATCGTTCCCTACGGCTGGTTCAAAGAAGTCAGCGACATGATGTCCTTGCGCGGATCAGCGGCGGGGTGCTCGGGCCAGCACAACATCACCTGGAACTCAGCATCGCCGGTACCGCTGGACATGAGAATGCAGGGGTTCGCCTTCATCGTGGCCGGACAGTTCGGACTACGAGCCAATGAGGATTTGCACTGGTACTTTACCGACGATTACATCGATTGGGAGTCACGTAAGCTGGGCGGGATGACGATGACCAAGGGCTATCCCGTGGACCATCTGTACCCGAACGGCCAGGTGACTTCCGAGATCCAAGAGATCATCGCTCAAGACGCACAAGTGTTCATGGACCTATACGGAAGCAGGCCTTGGTAATGCACCTCCACGAGTTTCTGAGTCAGGTCCACGAGATTGTGAAGCCGAAGATATACCTGGAGGTGGGCGTCCGACACGGAACCAGTCTCAAGCTGGCACACGCTGCTGAAGTAGCCGTAGGCGTGGACCCGTTGCCACTCACCCAGGCCACCGGCAACCAGCTGCTCTACACGATGCCGTCTGACGAGTACTTCCTGAACCCGTACCCGCCGGTCGGTCATATAGATCTGGGGTTCATCGACGGGCTGCACCATTTCGAGCAGGCCTTGCGAGACTTCCTGAACATTGAGAAGTACACGACCCCTAAGTCCGTGATCATCCTCGATGACGTCCTGCCACGCAACCAGGAGGAAGCCAGCCGGACCATGTGCCCCGGCGACTGGACTGGGGACGTGTGGAAGGTGACCCACGCACTGCTGCGTTACCGGGATGAGCTGACGATCATTGAAGTCGACACTCAGCCCACCGGCACCCTGATGGTGTGGGGATTCGGTAACTCGAAGCACGTCACCGACACCGAGATGTACCACGTCGCTGAGGAGGAGTACATGGGCATCGACGTGGTGCCTGCCGGTGTGATCGATCGTGACTACGCTTGGGAACCAGCTATTGCACTCGAAGAGCTGAGAGGATTCATGCTGTGAAATGGACCAAGAGTTCCCACTGTTCCGACGGGTCCTGTGTCGAGGTGGACGTAAGCTGCGACGCCGGCAGTTGCGTAGAGGTAGACAATGAAACGTTCATCACCCCTTTCCCGGAGCCGGCCTGCGACACAGGCTCCTGTGTGGAGGTGGCGTTCAACGGCGAGTTCTGGCATGTACGCAACAGCAACGATCCCGGCACTGTACTGACCTACACGCAGGCCGAGTGGGACGCCTTCATTCTCGGCGCCTTGGATGGGGAATTCAATCTATGACCAAGATCGCTGTGACGGGTGGTGGTGGCTTCCTGGGAGCCGCCACCATCGCGTATGCGGAGGAGCAGGGGCACACCGCGTGGCGTTTCGATCGCAACGACGGTAACGATGTCCTCGGAGACCTGGACGGACTGAAGGGTGCGGAGTGCGTCATCCACATGGCTGGGATGCTCGGCACAGCTGAGCTGTTCGACACCGCTGAGGAAGCAGTACAGGCCAACATCGTTGGCACCATCAGAGTTCTGGAGTGGTGCCGGAACAACGACGCCCGCTACGTCGGCATCACCATGCCGAACAGCAACTGGGCCAACGTGTACCAGGCCACCAAGCTATGCTCCCAGCGCCTCGCTACAGCCTGGCACCGTAACTTTGGCGTACCCGTCTCCCACGTCCGCGCCTTCAACGCCTACGGACCCGGTCAGAAGTATGGGCCAGGGCACCCTCAGAAGCTGATCCCTACCTGGTCCACGCTGGCCTGGCAGGGTAAGCCGCTGCCGATGTGGGGCAACGGGAAGCAGACAGTGGACCTGATACGCGCGGAGGACGTGGGCAAGATGCTGGTCCTCGCCACTGCTTGGGGTGGTGATCAGGTCTTTGATGCCGGCACGGGTCAGGCCATCGAGGTGATACAGCTGGCGCAGTACGTCAACACTGTCACCCACAATGAGCAGGCTGGCATCCTGATGCTGCCTATGCGTTACGGCGAGGAACCTGAGTCACAGATCGTGGCTCAAGGAGAAGGCTGGGGGAAGATCAAGTTCCGTCCCATGTTCAACTGGGCTGACCTGCTTCCTACGATTCAGTCGTACAAGCCATGATCACTGTCGCTATACCGCACATCCCCCCCCGTGAGCTGTATCTGTCTCGGGCGATTGCCTCTGTATCCCTGCAGACACTGCCCGCTGAGGCGGTGGCCGTGGCGATGGATGTAGGTCGACAGGGGGCCGGACCCACGCGGCAACGCGCCTTGGAGATGGTCAAGACAGACTGGGTCGCCTTCCTTGATGACGATGACTTCTTCGCGGAGGACCATCTAAAGCTCCTCATGGCTCATGCCATGGACACCGGAGCCGACTATGTGTACTCGTGGTTCACGGTGATCGGTGGAACTGATCCGTTCCCTGGGGTATTCCAGAGACCGTTCGACCCAGAACATCCAGTACAGACCACCATCACAACTCTGGTACGTACAGAGCTGGCGCTAGAAGCACGTTTTGATCATGAGATTGATGAATCAGCCACAGTGGACGGTCAGCGGTGGGGCGAGGACTACACTTTCACTTGCCGGGTCCTGGAACTAGGTGGGACCATCTCGCATCTCCCGGTCCGCACCTGGTTCTGGGATCACGACTCCGGTAACACTTCTGGCAAGCCTGTTTGGTAGAGGAGATTAATCATGTCCGATGTTTGGGTCAAGGGTGCATCTGGTGACTATTACCGCCTGGGCGCGTACCGAGCCATCTATCCTGACGGTTCAGCAAGTAGCTGGGCGCTATGGCTGGACACGAACGATGGAACCGCACAGACTCAGCTCAACGGCGTCTTCGCTAGTGCGGCAGATGCCCGGGAGGCCGCTCGTAAGCTGGTCGACGGCCTAGACCCTGGGTCCTACTAGACCGTGAAACTCGCCATATACACTGCCATCTATGGCGAGTACGACTGGGTAAAGCCGGTACCTGATCTCGGGGTGCCGGCCATCCTGTATTCAGACCGTCCTCGCGACGCCCCCGGCTGGGAAGTCAGGGTGGTCAACCATGGCATCGCGACATTGAATGGGTCACCCACCATCACCGCGCCAATGCTCGCTCACAAGTTCTGGAAGTGTCACCCGCACCTGGCCGTACCCGATGCTGATGTCACTATGTGGATTGACGGGTCCATGCAAATAGTGATCAACGACTATGTCGCCCGGTGTCTCGAAGCTCTCAATGATGACGAGTGGTCCTGTGTGCCCCACCCAGCCCGAACCTGTGTCTACCCAGAAGCAGATTTCTCCGCCACACTCACATGGCGCTACGACGCTGAATCCATCCTCAAGCAGGCAGCCCACTACCGGTCCATAGGCCACAGTGCGGGGACTGGCCTCGTCGCAACAGGCGCAAACGTTAGACGTCATACACCCACCGTAATCGAGATCGGAGAGCAGTGGTGGCACGAGAACCTGACCTGGTCACACCAGGATCAACTGTCCCTTCCGGTGCTATTCGGACAGCATCCGGAGCTGCGCTGGAACATGAATCTGCCGTGGTTCCAGTGGTGGTATCTCTATGAGCACGGACAGCGGCACTGACGAGACTGACCTGACCGAAGCGCAGATCGACGACATGATGGCCGCTGGGGAACCAGTGAGGGTTGTTGGAGACTTCTTCGAGGAAGACGAGCCACTGGAAGACGTCGTCACCGCCTTCAGGAACTGGAAAGCGAAGAAGGGACTGACCATGCGCCCACTACGGCCCGGGGTAACCGTAGCGGTGGCTGCGCATCCAGCTCGTTTCAGTGGGGGCCTCCTGGCACGAGCACTGGCCTCCGTGGTTGCACAGACTGAGCCACCAGAGGCGATCGCCGTCGTCAATGATAGTGAACGCCGGGGAGCCGGCTGGACACGCCAGACCCTTCTCCGCAATGTGGACACAGAGTGGATCGCATGGCTCGACAGCGATGACGAGTGGTTGCCCGAACACCTGGCTAAGCTGCGTCGTGTAGCAGTCGAGACAGAGGCTGTGTTTGTGTTCAGCTGGTTCCATGGCCCCGACCCCCTCGGTCATTTCGGGTTACCCTTCAATCCTTGCACCCCGCATCACACTACGATGAACGTCCTGGTGCGCACAGACATTGCCCGGGAGGTGGGGTTCCCTGCCTCGGAGACCGGACCATTCAGTAACGAGGACTGGGCATTCATTACTGGCGTATCCAAGCTGGCGTGCGAGCGAGGCTTGAAGATGGTGCACCTGGCCGAGCGCACCTGGATGTACTGGCAGGCTGGACAGAACAGCTCAGGTCTACCGGGTCAAGGTGACGCAGCCTAGGGCATACTGCCCTTATGGCGTACGCTACTACCCCGGCGATGACGAACTTCGTCAACTCGCTACTCGCGCTGTCTCCTGGCTCCCAAAATGGGGGCACATATGCCAATAAGCCGGGATATCACAACACCCGTGCCGGCAACCTGTCCACCAACTACTCCGTCGTGGATGCGGTAGACAAGCTGGGTCCCAGCGACATGTGCGCGGCTTGTGACTGGACTTTCCCAGACGCCCAGAGCGGGCGCTACGCCACCATTGCCAAGTACACCAGTCTGCTACTGGCCTCGGCCAAGGATCAGCAGGATCCTCGCCTGAACTACATGCGGGAGTTCTACGGTCAGGCTGACAGTGACACTCAGGTTGAAGGCTGGGATACGAGGTACGGGCGGGCTGCCACCTCGGACTCATCGCACTTGTGGCACATTCATTTCAGCTTCAGTCGGGCTACTGTTACCGACCCCAAGGCATACGCCGCAGTGCTGTCTGTGCTGCGCGGAGAAACAACCGCTCAATGGAAAGGGGCAACTGACGTGTCAGCAGTATTCATTCACAACGGTCTGGGTGGCATGTGGGTGTCCGGTGGTGGTGTACGCCGCGTCATTCCAAATGGCACCGTGCTCACTGACATTTATGCCCACGGTGGGGTGTTGTATGGCGACCTTAGTTCGTGGTCGGTGGATCGAATCAACCAGTGCTTCGGACCGGACATCACTACCCTCAAGGGCGCAAAGGGTGATCCAGGGCCGGCAACTTTGGTACCTCACAAGCACACCATCGACGGCACGGTCACTCTCGTTGGCACAACTGGCGAAGCGGTTGCCAATCCATCTGTCTGACTGATCCACTTCTCTGGCACACTCAAGGTGTGAAGCACTTATGTCTAATGCGGCAGACGAGATGAAAAACCCCACGGGGGCACAGGTGTGCCTGATTCTCGGACTAGCCGTCATCTTGGCCGGGAGCGTGGTTGGTCTTGCCGCAATGGATAAGGACGTAGTCACCATCCTGACTGGCGTTGCTGCTGTTGCTATCACCATCGCTGGCGCTTTCGGTTGGGCCAAAGCCAACCAACTCAGTCGCAGCATGACTCAAGTAACGGAGAGCGTGGACCAGGTTAGGGAACTGTCTAACGGACGACTGACTGATGTCATGAACGACAACAAGGCGCTGCACGAGAAGCTCACCTCCTTGGCCATGCTGCTACAGCCACCACCGCCGGACCAGAAGTGACGTGCCACCGTCGGTACGTGTTCACCGCTACCGTGGAAGTAGGCCACCGTCACGTCCGCGAGCAACTGGAGCAGGCGTGCGAGGAATACTGGTGGTACTCCGCGCCTGACGTCCGGGGTGAAGGCCTCGGTGTTCTGCAGGTGGAGTTTCAGGTGGCCGCCCGGGATCAGTGGTGGGCGCACAAGCGGGCGATGAACCTGATGGAGCGGGCGACGTGGGGACTGGACATCCCGGTACCGACGCCTACGTGGGAGAACCTACCGCCACACGAAAACAGAGGCCGCTACCGAGTGAATCGGTAACGGCCTCTGTCTGGGGCGGGTCGACGTTTTGCGTAGCCTAGCGTCGATCCACCGTCTCCACCACTTCCTGGAGTACAGGAAGATCAAACAAGTAGCGGAGGCTGGATTCGAACCAGCGTCCTCGCGGGTTATGAGCCCGGTGGGCTGACCTCTGCCCCACTCCGCATAGGTTTACAGTCTACGAGGCTCTCTCGTAGAAGTCATCCCTCTCGTACTCTCCCGAGATGACCTGCTTGGACAGTCCTCCAATGTGGAAGAACAGTGGCTGGTCTGGACAGCGGTAGGGAGTCTTGTGCTCCCCGGGGAACAGGCGACACACCTGTTTGGCCGTACTCCGGTCCGCGTAGAGCTGCTTGACGCAGACCTCGCAGAAGCCGATCGAACGGAAGTTCTTGTTCTTCATGTGCAATCCCTCTTGTGTGCCTTTCAGTACTGAGTGTCGGTTCCGCGATGGTTGTCCATGTAGTGCCTGATGCGCTGCATGGACCTGGTGGTGACGGCTGGCCGGGCAGTGATGGCCAGCGGCGCCCTGTTGCGTACCTTGATCGGTTTGTACTGCTTTAGCTTAATATCGTCCTGGGTGTCGTCGTGCATGTATGCCAGGAATGCTTCGGTGTCCGCGTCGATCTCGGGTTGTACGACTGTGTTGTCCAGGCTCGGGGTGACTCCCTGGAACGCCTTGCTGATCTTGAGTCGTACCAGTACTGGACGTTCCTCGAACTTGTAGAGCAGGAATCCGAAGACGATCCCAAGCAGGAACACTGCTGGGGCTACAGCCTGGATCACGGTAACTCTCCTAGCACCTCGGGGATGTTGAGCAGGAACGTACGTAGCCTGGTCCACTGTTCCGGTAGCAAGACGATCACACCACCAGTATCAAGGGGCCACAGTTCTGCCGCCAGATCGAGCGCCTCAACCACCATGGCGTCGCGCTCCTGGGTCTCACTCACAATGACTCCTGTCTTCCCCTCCAGGGCACCCCAGTGCTGGGGTCCTTCAGGAACTCGGCCATCTCCTGAACGGCGGGTACCGCAAGCAGGCGTGCTTCGGCTTCGGTCATGACGACTGCGGGAGTCAACACGATCGTGCCGTCTTCCTCGACGGTGGCGATGTAGCGATCGTGCTGTGCAAGCCGTCCGAGACTGAGCCTCCGACGTGTGTCGAGTTCGAGCAAGGTGCCAGCTTCGTGGTTCATTACGCCTCCAGTTCTAAGTACCCCCTCCCTGGGGGCATACCCAATGGTAGCACCGGCAGAATGCGCAGGAAGCATCCTGCCCGGTCAAGAGCCCAGTGGTCCTCGTTCTGGTAGGTCTTCCGGGCGAACAGATCCACCACCAGAGCGTCATCGCACCAGACCCCTGCATCGGTGAGCGCGTCTTCCGTTGCTCGTACAATTTTGGACAAATCTGGATACACTGATGGATGCGAACGCTTCGATCTCTTCACGCTGGAGGGACGCAGGAACGTGAACACCATCATCACCGACAGTGGACAGTCAAAAGGAGCTGGCCGCCCGATGCGGTCCAGCTCCTCCTGTGCGGCGGTACTGACTGCGTTACGCCACGGGATCAGCTTGGGGGAGTTCTCCATCAGGATCCCCTTGCCCTGCTTGCTGATCCCCATGAACTTCTTGCTGCCCTGTGGGCTCGGCTTCCCGTACACGGTGATCTCCATGCCCGGATGGTCTCACGTGGGTTCTTCTGGCGGCACCACCGCTGCGTCCACTGGGACGTCGATCCCGTGCATACGCAACGTGTTCGACAGCAACAGGTTGTATGCCTTGGCATCCGTGCTTGCCTGGTTCACGATGCTGTGCACGGCTTGTACGTCCTCGCGGACAGTCTTGAAGCCGTTGCGTATTGCGAGGAAAGAGGCCGTGCCTGCTGTCACCAGCGTTGTCACGGCCCCGATCACCAGTGCGATGTCCCCACCAGTCATGGTCATGATTCAAGCGTACGGTCTACCTGTGTCGGAATCCGTGCTGGCTGGTCAGGTTCTGTCATCCAGAACATGGTTGCCATGCTGGAGTGCATGGTGATCTGTTGGATCAGCTGGGTGCGTTCGTCGGTCAGCCTCATGTAGTTGAAGCCATGCTGGGTGTCTTGCTTGAGCAGGATCACCCAAGCCGCACGCTTGCTTCCCTGCGCGGCTGCCCGCGCTGCTTTCCAGACGTCCGCGATCTCCTCCTGGAGTTCCGCATACCGCTGGTAGTGAGCTTCAGCGAGATCCCGGTGATACAGCCAGCTAGACATCGGCCAGGCTCCTGAAGCTGCGTACGCGGTACTTCTCCACGATGTCGGGGTGCGCGGAGCTGAACAGGGCGAAGTCGAACTGGTCCTGGTACACGGGTTTGATGTAGTGCGAGGTCAGCTCTGGGTAGTCCTTGACCATCCGAGCTTCAGCCCACCTGTCACCAGGTCGGTTGGTGATGAGCTTGCGCCCGTCCACGAGGCCGGCGTGAGCGTCCCCCATCTGTTCCGCGAGCATCCTCTTGAGACGGTCTGCTTCCTTCTGCCAGGCGAGGGCGTTGGACGCGGCCTCCATGTAAGCGGAGTAGGTGACGGGGTCAACCTCAACCGCTGGTTCGTGCTCATAGGGATCGGGCTTCATTGGTTCTCCTTTGTGGATAGTCGGGCGGAAACGAGCCGAGAGGATCGGAGGTGGGTAGTCGGACGTGGATAGAGCGGCACGGGAGTGAGACGACATGTCGGTAGGGATCGGATTCGATTCGGTTGGTCGATGGAGGTGATTGGGAACGGCTAGGCCGAGACCTGGCTTGTCGAGCCGAGCGGGAACGGCAGGTCCGGTGGTGAGGTGTCGGAAGTGACCAGGGTGCGGGCAGGGCGGGTCTGTCGGAAACGGTGGGAGATGACCAAGGTTGACATGTCGGATCGGAGCGGCACGAGTGGATGAGTCGGGCGAGGGTTGACCTGGTTCGGTAAGTCGGAAGAGCACGGAACAGAGTAGGTACGAGGTGCACGGTCAAGTGTCGGCCTGACGCCGAGCACATGCCAAAGGTCCCAGCACCCCCGTGAGCGCTGGGACCTTCAGACTGCTTAGGAGTTTTCTGTCTCAACGTACTCGGGGTCAGATCCGTCGTCGACCAGGAGACTGAGTGCAGCGATCCTGACCTCAAGATCCTGCTGCACCTTCCTCGCCGCATCCTTGATCTCGTTGCGGAACACGTACCCGCCGGCTGCTGCCGCACCGGCGACAGCAAGGACTATGAGGGTCTTATTCATGCGACTACTCCGTATCGTTCGGCTGCGTAGCTCAGCGCTCGGTCCCGGGCGATACCCCAGGAATTTCCAGAGTCTTGGGCACCCTGGGCGCGGCCTAGGATTTCCATGGTTTCTCTGAAGAAGGACAGCGGTTCAAGGTAGAAGTTGTCGCCGAGATCCAGCAGGGGATGGGCCGTGGCGCTGGCAGTCATCGAATAGCACATCTTCCCCTCCCAGTTTCGGAGTGTTTCGGTGCTCACTCCGAGCTTGGCTAGGACACGGCCGGCTAGGCAGTCAGGTTCACCGTTGAAGACGTAGACGCAGCCTGGGTAATCAGACAGGCCGGTTACCTTCTTCGTGTACACGTAGTCATCGCCAGCTTCGGCAACGACCTGCTTCAAGGCCCGGAGCATAGACAGCATCTCTGTCTCCTGGGCGTCGGTGAGCTGGATCATGAGAGTTCCACTCCGTAGAACTCCCGCGCGTAGGCTTGAGCCTTCTCCAGGGAGCTACCCCAGGAGTAGCCACTGTCTGAAGAGTCCTGGGCGACGTTCAGGACGCCGAGGCTCTGTTCGTCGAAAGGGATCCGAGGAAGATCAAGCTCGATTGTCAGATGCTCTGACGACATCTGGCCGCACACCTTGCCCTCCCACTTGCTCAGGTCTGCTGTGCTGACCCCGAGCTTGGCTAGGACGCGGCCGGCAATGCAGTCTGGTTCGCCGTTGTGGACGTAGACGCAGCCAGTGCCTGTTGCGTTCGGCCTGCGAACGTACGTCCATTCCTCGCCTGCTTCGGTGACGACCTCCTTCAGTGTCCGAAGTACGGTCAGCATCTCTGTTCTTTGATCATCTGTGATCTGGATGACCTGTTTTACGAAAGGCATGGTTTCCTGTTTCAGTTTCGGGGTGGGGTGGAGTACGTGCCCTGAACGATCTGCAGGACCCGGTCACGTGACACGTAGCCGGCCATGTTCGGCAGCATCCGTATCTGCGTGTAGATGTTCGACAGCCTCGCGGCGTTGATCGCCCTGACCTGTTCCAAGATCTGCGGCGCCATGTTCAGCGCCGTCTGCGTACCAACCTGTTGGATGAGTGCGATCAGGGAGCGAGCTTCTACCCGGGTCCATCCTTCACCGGCGAGTGCAGCCCCAAGCTCTGCCAGGTCTTCCTGGCCGAACTGTTGCTGTGCAGCGGTCTGGATGGCGATGTCGTTCAGTGACATGTGATTCCTCCTCTGGTTGTTCCATTGTTACCCCAGGGAGGGGGATCTAGCAACATCGAAGATGAGTCATCCCAGAATGACTGCGAGGGCGGCGATGATCACGAACACCTGCAGGCAGCCGATCACTGCACACAGCAGGGTCCACCACAATGGAATGATGGACCCTGCTTGTGGTTCAGAAGAGCCATGGTTGACCGGGGAGGACCGCTGGGGCTGCCGGGAGTCGACTACGTCGTCCCACACACTGCGGCCCCAGGACGTGTCCTTCCCAGAAGTGCCAGCCTCTGACTCGGGCACGACTCTCGGTGAGGGCAAGGGTTCCCTGGTCCAGGACGATTTCATGGCATTCAAGATAGTTGTCGCATGTCAAATCATCGGGGAACGGGATAAAGGTGGTCATTGCTTCGGAACGCGGTGGAGGCAGTCACACCAGGTACCGCCTCTACACTCGTCGTGCGCGTTCCTCTTGCATGAGTCGCACACGAAGCTGACGCTCGCGTACCTCATCAGCAAAGTCAGCACCATACTTCTCCTCCAGCTCTGCCAACAGCTCCGGTGTCATGGCCTCTGCTTCGGCCTCCACCTGTTGGCGATGGTCAACCTCAGCGTAGGTTCTCAGGTCCACGCAGTCCTCGCAGTGACACGTCCAGTAGGCGAACAGGGCATACCCGGTCAGGAACGTGCCAAAGATGATGATGCGGCGGCCGTACTCATCGTCCCCCCGATGGGGGACTCCGATCCGGTTCCACCAATGCGTTGGGCTGTAGTCCTTCCGGCCGTAGAACCACAGTCGCTTAGGGCTCATCCGGGTAGCCTCCCACTTCCTTGTCGTGAACCAAGATGGCCATGGTGCGTCTCGCTTCGTCTAGGGACTGCTGCACCTTTTCGATCAGTTGCCAGGGCACGGTGTAGCCGGGCGCAGACTTGGCGATCATCTCGTTGTCCTTGAGTACATCTTCCAATGCCAGGATGTACCCCGCGACGTACTGGATCATGGAGTTTTTGTCATGCCTCAAGAAGTGAGGCCGGTACACCGACCAACGCCGGTGTACCGATCTCTGCGTCACTTGGTCTTCTTTCCCTCCAGGTCAACGGCATCCCAGCGGGTGACGCCGAAGGTGCCATAACCCTGAGAGCGACTAGCACCCAGTCCATTCTTCTCCCCGGAGGTGAGAATCATGGCCCAGTCCTTCGTGGTGAAGGGCCAATCGCAGATGACGTTGAAGGTGATGACGGCGTCACGCACGTACTCCTGGTACTGGATGCTGGAGCCTCGGTGCGTGTGCACGAACTGCTGGTTGATGCCGGTGGGGGTCTTCACCGCTGCCAGGTTGCCGGCCTCGTCGCGCTGGGTCAGCTCGATCGTCTCCTCCAGTACGAATACGTGTTCCGGGAGGAAGTTGGACAGCCACTTTCGCGTGGATCCCCAGCCCGTCATCTCGACCTTTTTGGCCGCCACCGCGATCGAGGCAGCTTCCTTGATCATGGCCTTGACCTGACGTCCCTCGATGAACAGGACGCCGGCCGGGGTGCGCTTGAACCCGTTGAGGTTCTTCAGGCTGTTGACGATCTCGGTGGCCTCTTCCACGCCCACCTCACGCTCCACCATGATCTCAGCGACCATCTCGCGGATGCGGTCATCGGTTTCCTGCAGCTTGGACTTCAGCCAGCCCTCGGCGACCTTCGGGTCACTGGGGACGCCACCGACGATGGTGGATAAGGACAGCTCTGCGATGAAGCGGAACTTGTAGGACTCGTTGTCGTACCTACTGAATACGCGCTTCGGCGTGTCAGTCATTTCTTGTTACTCCTTTATGGATGGTTAGACGGGTAGAGAAGAACAGATCAGAGGGGGCCAGTCGCTGGGGTCGAACAGAGAAGGCACGAGATGTCACCTGAACGGGGCTGTATAGGACAGACGTGATCTGTCGGAGGGACGGGCGCGGAATAGGAGATGATCGGTCGTTCGGGGCAGACTGGGAGAGCACCGAGCAGCACTGTTCTGTCGGTTCGATCTGAGGAGATCGGGGTAGTCGACGCGATGTGAGTAGGGAAGAGAGAAGGGGAACTGGCGAGTCGAGAGGGATGAGAGGACGAGTGATGGGCTGGCAAGTCGGGTGAGATGTGACGGAAGTTGCGACGCGCTGACGAGTCAAAGGAGTCGAGCTGAAGAGATGCGGCTTGTCGGATCCGAACTGACATGACCTGACTCGATGTGTCGTAAAGATGAGAGGCGAGCCGAACCGTATTGTGGTGTCGTTTAGTCTGTGCCTTTAAGCCGCAAATGCAGTTCGGCCAACTGGATGTTAGTGAACTTGTCGGCAACACGGCCGTGTCCAATCTTCTTGGCCACAGCCCTCAGGAATGCTGCTTCAAGCATTGCTGACTTCGCCCTGTCCTCGTACGATGCTGCTACGAACAGGACATCTGCAGCAGTCATGTCTTTGAGCGCCTTACGGTCATTGTCGCTGTTGATGACGTACACGGCCTGCAGGAAACCCTGACGCAGTGGTTCCTGGTTGCCACCTTCGGCCTGTCTCGCGGCTTCAGCGAACAGGGACGTCACGTTGCCTTTCCGGGCGTATGACCTGGTG
>Ga0193742_1001684_pt1 | contig 13076 bp, 10 predicted proteins | sample L2c1metaG_FD_165511 | JGI IMG/M metagenome (GOLD analysis project Ga0193742, IMG submission 165511) | Soil microbial communities from a riparian zone of the East river system, Colorado, United States - L2c1 | ecosystem: Environmental > Terrestrial > Soil > Riparian zone | place: USA: East River... | reverse complement strand
TGTTTGATCAAAAGAGAGAACAATGTAAAAGCATTGTTCATACGAAAGAAGTAGTCAAAGAGTAGATGGTAAATGTTCGTCGTCTGAATGAGTAAGAAAGTAAAAGTAAAAATGGAGTCGTAACAGTCATGAGTCGCGGTCACCACAAGGACCTGCGAGGATTTACGTCGGCATCCTTCGGCACCATCTGGAATACAAGTCTCCTTGTTATATGTTCATTCTACTACCATATGCTCTTCACGATAACTCCTTATATGTTTATGTTTTGTCTCTATATAAATACTCCAGTTTGTTGTATGTATTTCGCTAGTTCGAATATCAACTTAGCAACCTACTTCTCCTTAACTCGCTCTCGTCTTTCTTAAGCTTCTTCTCGGCTCGGTCCCAGACTCTCCTACTCCATCCGGACCTCCAAAATTTGAGGCATCCAGCAAGAGAGTGGCGCAACCTACAAGTTGAAGCCAACGCCTCGCACGACTTCAGACCCAACATCTCCGTCTGAATTCCGAGCTTAACAAATACAAAGACATTCTCATTCACAGAACATTGGCTTGACTTAAGACAATACCTTTGGTTCTACCAAGGCATTCTTATAGTCTAAACAAATGAACTCAAAACTAGTTAAACAACTGTTACAGATCATGCCTGTAAAGAATGAATCTGTTGAAGTCATAACAAATAGAGTCAGAACATCCCCAGTATTCAAAAGAGGCTTTTGTTGATGCCATAGTTGGTTTTGTGGTTGAGGATGATCTGGTGTGTGTTTGATTTAATTTTATCAATAAAGTATAATAATAAAAATACAGTCCATCAACATTGTTGAATCTCCATGGTTAAAAAAGATTTTTTTGCTTCTTCATCAAGAGCTCAAAGAGTCTGATGTTCCTGGGCATACAACAATATGCAACAAATTTGAGAAAATGTATAAGGGTTACCTGAAGCAGCTGGAGGAAGAAATGGTGGCAATGTGATCAATTTTTGTTAGTGGTAAATATACTGGTTAGATTGTAGAAATCAGTGGGAAATTGTCCTTCACCACCGATGCATGGTCAGATCCAAATCAAACATCTTTTATGGCTGTGACCGCCCATTCTGTCCAGGCTATTGATGAGAAGACACTGTTAGGGCAACTGCGGAACGACTTAGTTGAGATCTAGCAGGAGATCCTAAATATATATATAAACATAAAATATGACAGGAAGGCACACCTAGCAGGAGATCCTAAAAGAAAAGGATAAAGCCCTGCTAAGGTGGGATGCATGTCTATATACCAAAAATTGGAGTCGAAATAATAAAATGATGAAAAAGATGGAGAATGCTGAAACAGTGATAGGAATGCTACATCACATGACCATCGGACTCCGGTATCGGAGCCGCGAGTGCACTCCGTCTTGGACTAGCGACAATGAGGAGGAATATACAGAGGTGACAGAGAAATATCGGAGGAGACGTCGGAAAAAGCGGAGCATCCCCTAACAGACACCAACTGTATTCAATAAGAAGCTGATTGTTAAAGTATACCTCATTGGATTCCACAAGCTACCTGAACAACATACTGGTGAACACCTTACTCATTGTTCTTTGTTTATCACAGATTGCATTAAAGTCACATCAAAAGTAAGTGAAATTATTTTTCTTGATATGTGATATATTGAAATAAACTAATAGATAGGATGGGTTACTGGTGACTATGCCTCCAATAATCAGACAATGATGGAGTCTTTGCAATATCACCTTTGAAGGCACAAAATCAAATTCAATGCTTTTGAAAACAGAATCCAGTTCAAAATTTGGGATCCATTTGTCATATTTATTTTTAATTTATCTCTTCTAGGTGCTTTCCTCATATAGTCAATCTTGCTTGCAAAGCTGTGATAGCTACTATCACAAACATCAACTATATTGACAATACTGTAGAAGGCTATGAAGATTATGAGCCTGGTTTTTATTCCAGAGACTGTATTTCTATTGTTGGTCACTGATAAATGCAGTGAGTGCCATTTAATACTCAATTTTATTGTTATTAAGAAAACATAGATCTGTAACAGCAATCTCAAAAAGCAATGGTTCTCAGGATATGTTCAAAATATTTTGAGCAGGATTATCAACTACTTCATGATGTACCGACCAGGTGGTCATCAACACTCAATTCTGCACATTTTTTAAATACATTTTTACTAATAAAAACTACAGGCAATTGTGATGACATTACAAGTGACAATGAATTTAAAGATCTACATAAATTTAAGTTGACTGAAGAAGATTGGAATTTACTCAAGGACTATCAGGAGATTCTCCAGGTCACTTATTGTTTCTTGTTAATGAAGTATGTTAACATTACACTGTTAGGTTCCCCATGCATTCCAGGAGATCTTTGGTGCTGAAAACACACATACTCTATTTTATTCTATTCCAGCATTTGAATCATTCATTAATGTTTGGACTAAACTTGCAGAGGATAATCCAGAAAGGGTAGATATCATCCAACCAGGCCTGGACAAGCTGGAGGAGTATGTATATGGATAGACTGAATGATGCCCATGTTCTGGCTATGGTAAGATCTATTTTATCTTATTCCTGACCATTGAATTGACAAAAGATATATGTTAGGGGACGCTCCACTTTGTCCGATGTTTCCTCCGATAATGCTCCATCAACTCTGTACATCCCTCCTCATCGTCGCTAGCTCAAGATGGAGTGCACTCACAGCTCCAATATCAGAGTCTGATGGACACATGATGTAGCTACTTTTGCATTCCTATCACTTTTTCACCATTCTTCATTTTTTTCATCATTCTATTATTTCAACTCTGATTTTTGGTATATAGACATGCACCCCACCTTAGCAGGGCTTTATCCTTTTCTTTTAGGATCCCCTGCTAGGTGCGCTTTCCTGTTGTATTTTATGTGTACATATATATTGTTTAGGATCCCCTGCTAGATCTTGACTAAGTCACAGCTGCAGTTGCCCTAACAGTATTATCCTCAACAATAACCTATAGATAAGGCACGACAGGGGTATGGGTATACCCCTGTATGTTTAAGTTAAGAACATGAGGGGTAAGGGTAGAGGTTTGGAAGTCTATACCCCTGCATATCCCCATACACTTAGTAAGGGTATAGGGGTATGGTTACATAAGAATACTGTGTGATTTTTCCAGCTACAGAGGTTCACATCTAATATTTTCATTAACTAAATTCAGATTTGGGGATTGTCCAACATTAAAATGGCTTCATTATATCTTTAATTTGTGGTGTTGATAGTAAATACAATAGTTATCACCACATTTATATTAATGTTGACCCAAAATACATTAACTTTATGCAAAACCCTTGTACCTTTATATGACCCTCTCATACCCCTGGCAACCCTTATATGTTTCCATATCCTCACCCCTGAGGGTGGGGTGTTCAGGGGTAAGGGTAAGGGTATACCTAGGGGTAACCCTGGGATGCCTTAGTTGGGCTGCTTTGTCTAACCACAGTATTTTTCATACCAGAAGTTGTGATATCTCACCACTGGGGCAGTGGTGTGGCCAAACATGCTCTCAGTGAAGGATCTCCTGAAGACCACCTTCTTTCATTTTTCAGATCCTTGCAATGGAAGAGCTCTTGGTTGAAGAATGGAATATACAGCACTTACATCTTGGCTAGTGAACCAGATATTTTCTTCAATGGAGAGACATAGACCTTGTTAAGTGTACAATACAAATACAATGAATTTCTGAGTATGATTGACATCACATGGTATTAGTATCAATGCCTACAGAATCAATCCTGCCATGAGCATAGCTGTTGACTTTGAAAGAGAAGCTGCATACGGATAGGGTGTTTCGTGATAATGTTCAACAGCTGTTCTTCAAGTAGATGGCCTCCCTCAAGCACTACTCCAATTCCTTTGATGACATCATCCATGAGAGTAGACCTAATGTAGGCATCTAGCACAATTGGGAAAGCTTGCCGAAATCCCAATTGTTTTGCAGATGCTTGCATAAATGTTTGCTCAACACAAATACATAGTACTGTGGAGAATCAGATGCAACTTGTGAGCTATTGGAATCAACAGCTACATACCAGCAATCAGCTCTGCCTGTCCTGAGGCTGTCTGTAATGACTGCTCCAAGAATGATATCAAAATGAAAAAATGAATGAATAGAGCTAACACTAAACCCTTGGTTTACATACCAAACTAGGAAACACTTGCAGGAAAGCTCTGATGCAGCAATCAACATTGGCACTCTGGATATAGAGAGATGTAAAACATCAATGAACCAGCATGGAACTCTTGATTGCAAACTCACAAACTGCAAACCAGCAGGATTAAAACAATCAATGGAAAACACTTAGGATGATGTGCAAGGCAGTGAATAACAACAATGCATGCCACATACCACCTGCAGACATAGTGAGAAACAAGAAATGTGGTCAAAAACACATAACCAAGATGATTGACACTCACTGTCTGTAGAGATCAGACACCAAAGCAGATGTTGCTGAGCAAAATCAAACAAATTTGATGGCACAGAATCAACACTGACTTTCTATAGAGATCAGACATTAAATCATATGTTGCTCAGAAAAATCAAAATTTAGTGGCACATCAACACTCACTGCCTATAGAGATCAAACACCAGAGCAGATGTCACTCAGCAAGATCAGACAGATTTGTACAAAATCAACACTCACTGCCTGTAGAGATCAGACACCAAAGCAGATGCGACTCAGCAAAATCAGACAGCTTTGGTGCCACAACATCAACACTCACCCTCTGTAGAGATCAAACACCAGAGCAGATGTCACTCAGCAAGATCAGACAGATTTGGTGGTACAAAATCAACACTCACTGCCTGTAGAGATCAGACACCAAAGCAGATGCGACTCAGCAAAATCAGACAGATTTGGTGCCACAACATCAACACTCACCCACTGTAGAGATCAGACACCAGAGCAGATGTCACTCAGCAAGATCAAATAGATTTAGTGGTACAAAGTTAACACTCACTGTCTGTAAAGATCAGACACCAAAGTGGATGCCACTCAGCAAAAATGACACTCACTACCTGTAGAATCAGACACCAAAGCAGATGTTGCTCAGAAAAATCAAACAGATTTGATAGCACAAAATCAATACTCACTGCCTGTAGAGATTGGACACCAAATCAGATTCACTCAGCAAGATCAGACAGATTTGGTGGCACAAAATCAACACCCACCCACTGTAGAGATCAGGCATCAGAGCAGATGTCGCTCAGCAAAATCAACACTCACTGCCTGTAGAGATCAGACACCAGAGCAGATGTCACTCAGCAAGATCAAACAGATTTGGTGGTACAAAATCAACACTCACTTTCTGTAGAGATCAGACACCAAAGCAGATGTTGCTCAGCAAGGTCAAACAGATTTGGTGGCACAAAATCAACACTCACTGCCTGTAGAGATCATGTCATTCAGAAAAATCAAACAGATTTGGTGGCACAAAAACCAACACTCACTCGCTGTAAAGATCAGACACCAAAGTAGATGTTGCTCAGAAAAATCAAACAGATTTGATGGCACAAGATCAACACTCACTTTCTGTAGAGATCAGACACCAAAGCAGATGTCAAGCAGATTTGGTGGCACAAAATCAACACTCACTGTCTGTGGAGATCAAACACCAAAGTAGATGTTGCTCAGCAAAATCAAACAGATTTGGTGGCAAAAAATCAAAACTCACTTCCTGTAGAGATCAGACACCAAAGCAGACATTGCTCAGCAAAATCTAACAGATTTGGTGGTATGAAACAAACACTCACAAACTGTAGAGATTGCATGCCAAAGGGAAGTGAGGTGAGAAATTTTAGCAAGACCAATGCTACAACTCGTGGTCACCTTCTATTAAACCCCATACAACATGACATGACACTACTTAGTGATCAACCCCGAAATCAACATTTTAACTCACATCCTATGCATTCATCATCTCGTCAATGTGGTGTTGTGTACTATGAACAAAAAGAGAACTTGTTTCACTTACATACTGTTTTCAAAATGTGTTCAATCCCATTCTTAGCATATCCATAACAAGTGGACGGAATGTCCTGACCTCCTAGCATGTCAGAATAGTGTAAGAACCTTCATTAAGGCAAGACACATGCAAAACTTCTTACAAACTGAGGCACCGAGTTGAACAAGACATATATCATCAGTCGTCCTTCCCCTGATCAGAAAAACCTTTGAAGACTCACATCCTGCTCATAAAGCATCAAGTCTCTAGTCAACATTTGCGAAGCATGTTCAAAAGTGTATGAAGATGCGTACCACCTGCATTGATTTTACCAATTTGTCCAGTGCCGTCAGGATGGTGTTTTGCCTGCTCGAGACTGTAGCGTCACATACCCAGACATGCGGGAACCAAGCCAGAATGTGTACTACGAGCTCTCGTAGAAGAATTGCATCATCTAAAAAAAATTATTGCATATCAAATTCATCAGATTCAAAGTATCAAGCATACTTTGCCCTTCTGTCATTTTCAGCGCTCTATGAATCCCGACGGTTGACTGATGAGCAAGTGATCGCGGATAAGGGAACAAGTCACTCACTGTTTTACTGCAAAACGAATACAAAGGTTGATGTTATTTTCTTGCACAGACACGAATAACAGCTTCAGCGTGTCGTCGTCGAGTACATTCGCCGTCTTCTCGATAAGCTCGGCGCAGTTACTGGCCGTCTCTCGCATATCTGACCAGGTCATGACAAAATAGTCAGGCCCTGTGTAGCCATGTCATACTAGTTGACTAACCATCTAGCCGTACGTGGTCGGATGGTCGGAATCTTGTTGCCATGAGCGGTACTATGAAGTTAGTGTTTAGCTTCTCTTTCGCTTTTTCAAACCTCATATTTTTCGCTTCTTTGATGGTAAGGTTTTTTCGCTCTTTTCGAAGCTCATTGAATGCCGTGGTAACGAGACCGTCAAACTTTGTGAAGATTGCAACCACAGGTACTTCAACATCGCAATTAGCATAGCTGCTGAACGCAAAAAACGGTCACTGACCTCTCCCGCTACCATAATCGTCGAAGAACGTCTTGTCAGCCTCCAACTGGGGCCTGTCAGTGTCTGTGGGGAGACAATACCTACCATTGATCTAGTGAGCATTTTCTCTCCAGGGCGTAAAGCCTTAACCACACGCACCAAATAGCATGCAGCTGTTCAGGCAATTCCGTGCTTTCAGCTCGTTTGGTGATGAAAGAATTTACTATCTCCATTTCGTCGACAGAGCCGGATTCGAATCCGCGTGAGTCGTGAAAAATGAACTGCGGATTACTCTTGAATATCAGCTGGTTTTCTATATCATGCAATCCACGCTGTGTTACGCTAAGTGGAGGTGAGTTTGGAAGATATCGGGAGTCGGACCTCTGACGATCCCTGAACGGTTGCGGGATCAAGCTGCAATAGACCATGACCGATCCTATTTAGCAGGCTTCTCGCGTTCGAATGCTGACTTGAATTACCTTTTCGCCAGATGGACTGATGATTTCAGGATCATCGATTGAATTGCACACTTTCTTCAGGATGGTCGTCTTGCCTGCATTTGCCCTGCCGATGATGAGAATGCGAAATTTCTCGCATCTGCTTCTGAAGTTGATAGCCTTGTTCATGTCGAACGGTAGGTATGCGAGGAGGAGATCGTGGAAGAAAGAACAACAGAAGGCGTACAGGATCTGGGAGGTCGTCTATGCTATATCGGAACGGATCACCACCATCTTTGCAAGATGACCTTGTTTGGTTTTCCTTTTCATTGACGTTATCAGAAGCTCATCGCCATCCCGAATCAAGCATCGAGGCTGCCCATATGTCGTGTCCATATTGGATTCCGCTGGATTGCTTGTCTTTTGAGAGTTTAACGTTTAACGTTTATCCAACAGATGGCAACAATTACACTCAACTCCGCCATGACATGGCTTTAAAATGTCTAAAAATGTTTTTATACCTAGGAACCCATCGAAGGAATGTATATATCAAGTTTTATGAGGCGGGAGGCAGAGGAAACGAAAAGTTACCATCGCCGGGAAGAGTCCTCAAACTGGTCATGCACTGGGCATCTAGCGCTCAGTCATGCCTAGATTACACTGGCAGTATCGCAATCGGAGGGACTGAAATAAACGAGTGATCCACCATCATCCAAGACAACAACAAAAAAGAGAAACTTCTACAACCGATTTCGGGTGCAACGCACACAAGCAAGGAGCGAGCATCCTCTACAGATCTAATATTAATACCAAATTAGTGATAAACTTTGACGACAGCATAGCCATTCTTACCAATAAAAACGAGGGAAGGTCATTGTGACATTCCCCGCATGTTCCTCCTCCTGCCCGGTAGGCCCAACTGTGGCGTTCACAATGGTGGTTGTCACGCAAGGTGGCAGCTCTCCGCCCGACCCGCTCAGCGAAGACGGCCGGAGCCATCCTTGCAGCTGCTGCTTGACCCACTTCATTCTCAACCCCTTGCTGCGCTGCGACTAACAATCGTCGCTCGTCCCACTGGACACAACCACAAGTCTTCCAACGTGCGGCACACAAGTAACAAAATTGAGTCCTGCACCGGCAGGTCATATGGTAACATCCCATGTTGAGTTCCACGACAACATGGCAGCCTGGGCATGTTTGCCACCCTTGGCTCTTCGCAAGTGCTTGGAATTCTTCATTAGATGCGCTAACGCCACATCCTTCGCCTGGGTGAGCCAGTTCCTTGCATTGCGGGCAAGTATTCGTATGACAACTAGGGCATTCGATTCCGGAAATGAGTAATCGGTATTCTGATGATCCTAGGAAGGTGGAGCAAATGGGATTCGAACAGTATAACCTGTTTTTCGAAAGGATGCTAAATTCTGCGTGTTTATGTCGGAAGAGGGTGCGTAATCCCAAGGAAAGAGCCGGTAAGACCGCTTCAATAGGAATCGGGTCCTGGCAGCAACGCAAAGGGAAAAGAGATTCGTCACGAGTAAACGATTCGACCAACGCTACGAGGCAATCTCTGCAATAGTAGTGGCCACAAGGTGTGTTGAGCATTTGGTAGCATTGGCAAGAGTCCTGGCATATTGTGCAGTTGACCCTGGAAAATGTGTCAACTAAGAAAACATACTGTTGAACACTGCATGATAATTACCGTCCCTTGCGATCAGCGCTCGGCCCAGCAACAGATCGTTTACCGATATTGGACTGCTTATATCGAGAAGTAGAGACCAGTAGGTTCTGCATTAAGTGGTCGCCGTCACCTTCTATAGATTCCCCATTCATCCACTCATTGTCTATGGCTTCACCTGATAATCCATTTTCTACAACGCCATCGTTTGACGTGTTTAGCTCTGCATGATCAGACGACATAGCATCCATCTCTGGTCTGTAAAAATTAAACATTCAGTAAAGATCCGACAGGATATGGTCTAAACATACGTTGTGATGAACACTGGATCCATGACAAAAGCTGGATGTTCCAATCGCACTTGACAACTTTTAGGAACTGGGAGTGCTTCGCCGCGAGATAGAAGCTCAGCAGCGATTCGGTCCTCCGCAGCCGCTTCTTCAGCAGTGATGAAAGCATCGAGGTAAGCAGCATCAGTCACTAGAGCATCACCAATACTTTTGGCGAGTTTGGCGTCCTCCACAATAGAAAGCCATTCATTGTATTGTTCAGTTTGAAGCTGGTGGGCAATCTCTTCATCCGATGGTAAGGAATCGGCGCGGGCTTTGCCTTTGCGGCAACTTAGAACATCAGCAAGATCGTCGAGTGATAGTTTCGCGATCAGTGCCGCCGTCTCTATGTCTAACTCATCTTCGATCATTCGGACGATGGGAGGATGGGAGGATGTCATGTACAGTACCCAGAATGGGTATTATCAAGATTTGGTGAGGGAAGTTGGAGGTGGTTCTGACAGGATGCGACAGGCGGAAGGATGGCCATCTGAAAGGTTTATATCGACTAAATAGGCGCCCATAGTCCTTTCAAAAAGGTAAATCGATGAAACGAGCCACTTTGATTTGAGTCCGACGGAGCCTTTTTTATTTTGCGCCTCATGTTCAGTAACGAGACGTAAGTACAAAGTTATACTTACAAATCCGAAGGAACCTGGAAAGAATAATTTAGGTTATGACGTATAATGTATTCAAAGGATCCGGATACTAGGGCCTACGGTATACAGGTTCTTACGTTCATGCTGTTTGGTTGGATGAGCAAGAGGCGTGGTGGTGTGGAGCTCTAAATAACATCACTAGTAGGAGATGTTTCCATAGCGGTAGTAGACGCAGTTTGTGAGAGATAGGAGGATTTGTTGGGGGAATTGCTTTTATCGATATGAATTTAGCTGTAACTTCAAGAGTCGGGAACAATGTTAATCAACGTTGCGACGGTGGGTACGTATGAGTTAGCCAATTACTGTAAAGTATATGGGAATGCACAAATATACAATATAAATCCGACAACATACTAATTTCGAAACCATCGATGGCGTTCTCTCTCTCCCTATACCACATACATATTTCTCTCACCTCCCACGCATGCCAGGCGGACCCGGTGACCTCGACCTCGACCTCCTTGCATCGGGGGTGGAGAGATGGAGGGAACGAGGAGACGGAGGCGAAGATGATTGCGAGTGAAGAGGCTGCCCAGCTCTATTTCGTTCCTATTCACAGTCCTCACGAAAGGATGGAGACCGATCTCTGCCCACTCCCCAGGTATGTGGAGACCTCGAGATAACTGGAGGCTCGGATTTTCCCCTCCTCTTCCTCTAGGGATAGGAGACTCGGATCTCGAGCGATGACGAGAACGTGAGGTTGAACATCGCCGATGATTAGCGACGGAATCATCATCTTCAGAGGATAAATTATAGACGAATCAGCTGAAGACGATGCTGCTTCGAGCAATTGGCGGCACTTTTATCAAGTTCGACAACTACAACCTTTGACTACGAAGCCCTGAAAATTTCTAGTTGGTAATAGTAGTATGGGTCCACTAGTAGTACAAGGGTAAAGCGGAATCTTGAATACATTTGCGAATTAAATCTATGAATCAACTTGTATGTCCTAGAACCGGCTAGTAGTGGATAGCTTCCTTCAACGCCCATCATGCAAAGTTATGATGGTAATTACTAGACAAAATAGGACAGTCAATGAGAATAGCGCAACACAATGCGCGTTAATTGACGTGAGACTGGAATTCTGTGAGGGAGAGGGGGCTAATATATGTGGATTGTGACCCATCTGTGTTCGAAGCACAGGAATTATCAGAACGGGGAGCAAGTTAGGTGTGGGACCTTAATGGAGGACGAGGACATTAACAATTTTGACGGGAGAGTAGGTTAATATTTTAATACTTACCAGTGAATGCTTCATAAGGTTGCCAGTGTTCATCACTACCTGCATGGTCAATGATCGTAGTACGTCGAGCTAATCACTTCGTGAGGATACAGTTAATGAACAAGAGCAGAGAGACCAACAGTTATCGTTACCACAGTTTCGCATCTGGGAGGTTTGATCATTGAATGCGTTCATATAGACCTTTCCAAAGTTTTGAATGTGGCATGTCTTGTGAGTTTGACAGTGGTTATCCTCATCAACTCCCTCGTCCATTTCTTGTATGTCACTTGAATCGTTCGGTGAATCCGTAGTCCCATCGGTAGAGGCCTCAGACACTGAAGTGTTTAAGTCGACCATGCTTAAATTTTATATCGGCGATGGCGCAGCTGCAGATGGACAATGAACTTGAAGGTTTTTTGTCGACACGATGAAAAACTTTGAACAGAAGTACCTTTTCAATGCTATATTACTAGCCATGAGATTGAGATAGTTATAGGATGGCGGCGGTTTGATAGAAAGTTGTTTACGATCGTTTGCGATCAGACCAAAATCTTTAACAGTCTCCTACGCATACTATGTACCGTGTGCCTTGGCATTCCCAACAATGACATGTTTCCAATTCCTCAAGAGATCTGGGAGAGCACAGCTTTTTTCATTTATTATTATCTATTACGCCAGAAAGAGCACGTCTCCTTGTGGGCATCTCAGGAATCCCAGCTTCTGGGAAAACAACATTCACTTTCTCTCAGCTCCGCATCAATCGTATTCTGGATCTCCGTCGCAAGCCTTAGTTCTATAAACTTAGCCATCACTACTTAGGTAGCGTTGGCGGAAACTCTACGGCAGGATTTTGATTTCCGATGATCTCATTTCACCAATTGGTTTGCCGAATACTCACTCCTGATATCTGATAGTACCTCGACTGAATGTATTTCATTGTTGATGTGATTGGAGAAAAAAATTGCCAATGTGGTGCCATAGACCTTTCAGATGAAGCTTTCTATTGTAACACACATGGTTTTGAGTCAAACAGTTCTGCTATACATTCAAGTTGAAGAAGATGCTACGTTAATTATTTGTACCATTGATGAGAAGATCTCCCAACCCGATAGAAGATTATCAAGGGGTGGTCTTCCAACGGCATTATATGCATTCCTTGCCACAATCTCAAAGAAATCATCAACCCACCACATAGAGTCTTCCCACGAGACAGGAATCTGCATTCGAAGTGCGTCAATAACGGCCTGATCAACAATTATTCGGCAATCTTCAGCGGGTGCAGCGGGAACGGTAAACCCATGCCTTGGGGTCGAGCCTGACATGTTAGACTTCTCAGCCTGAGGGCGGATCTTGTGGTTATTCCAGTATTCAACAAATTTGTCAAGCTGATTTTGTAGTATCTTCGGCCATAGCCAGTAAAATAATTGTCTTCAAGTAAATGTATCATGAGTGAGTGTGGAAAACTTGGTGAATGGGGGATGACATACGGATGAATAGCGTTATTGGGATTATAAATTCCAATCTCAAAACCTTGACGGATCATGTCCTTGATGTTGATTCCAAATGTTTGGAGGAACCAATGCCAGATCCCTTCAATCGGCGTATTATGAATACTGCGTATTATGAATACTGCGTATTATGAATACTGCGTATTATGAATACTGCGTATTATGAATACTGCGTATTATGAATACTGCGTATTATGAATACTGCGTATTATGAATACTGCGTATTATGAATAC
>Ga0193742_1001682_pt1 | contig 13080 bp, 9 predicted proteins | sample L2c1metaG_FD_165511 | JGI IMG/M metagenome (GOLD analysis project Ga0193742, IMG submission 165511) | Soil microbial communities from a riparian zone of the East river system, Colorado, United States - L2c1 | ecosystem: Environmental > Terrestrial > Soil > Riparian zone | place: USA: East River... | reverse complement strand
AGCGCGCGCGGAACTCCGAACAACGGCTCGGACGATTCATCGCGCGGCCGGACGATGCATGTCGACGGCGACCTGCCCTCAGGCGCCCCGGGATCGACCCGCTCATCGCCCTCAGGGCTAACTGAGGCCGTCGTTACTTCGCTGCGAGCGCCTTGTCGATTGCCGCGCGAACCTCGGACGATTCCGGCGTCACTTTGCTCGGGAAGAACGCGGCGATCTTCCCGTCCTTGCCGATCACGTACTTGCCGAAGTTCCACGCCGGAAGATTGCCGGAAGTCCCGAGGAAGCTGTAGATGGGCGACTGATCCGCGCCGGCCTTGGTCACCACTTTCTCGAACATCGGGAACGTCACGCCGTACGTGAGCCTGCAGAACTCGACAATCTCCTGCGCCGTGCCTGGCTCCTGATTGCCGAAGTCGTTGCTCGGGAACCCCAGCACGTTGAAGTCCTTCCCTGCCATTTCCTTCTGCAGCTTCTCGAGCCCGTCGTACTGTGGCGTGAAGCCGCACTTGCTTGCCACGTTGACGACAAGGCTGACTTTGCCGCGATACATGGCGAGGTCGGCGGGCTTGCCTTCCAGAGTCTTGGTCTTGAGGTCGTAGAACGAGTTCACGGTTGCTCCTGGCGCCTTGGATTGCTGGCCAGCGGCAGGCGCCATGGACAAGGCGGCCACTGCACCCAACACGGCCAGAACCGAAAGCCCGGACGCACACGTTTCGCTGTACAGGAATCTCTGTTTCATTCCTCCATTAATAGCACATTCGAACGGCCGGACCTCGGGCCCTCCCCCGACCGACCGACGCCATTCGTCGCCGATACGAATTCCAAAGACATCCCGGCGCCGTACTCCTGTGAGTGGCCGCGCATCTGTCCGATTGATGTCGACGTTGGGATATGCTGCGAGGCCAACCAACCGTGCGGATGATCGACAGCATGTCGATGAACCATCAATTCAAAACTATTCAGCGTGTTTCAAATCAGGTTCAATGCCCGATGGCCGGCAGAGGCTTATGTGGACGTGAGCACACGCTGGATCGCGCCGACCATGCGATCGAACTCAGCGTGTTCGGCGGTCAGTTGCCGGCGGCCGGCGGGGGTCAGCGTGTAATAGCGCGCGCGGCGGTTGTTCTCCGATGTGCCCCACTCGGCCTTCACCCAGCCGTTGAGCAGCAGCCGCTGGAGCGCCGGGTACAGCGCGCTCTCCCCGATCCTGAGCACGTCGTCTGAGACCACTCGCAGGTGCTCGACAATGCCGTAGCCGTGCCTGGCGCCTGGCCTGAGCGCCTTCAGAATGAGCAGCTCGAGCGTGCCGGGGAGGAGATCGGAGGGCGTGTTCGTGAGTCCCATCAGTGACTGATGGGACTATACACAGCACACGCGAGCCAGTCAACTGCCCCGGCCTGCCGGATGCGTGAGTTTCGATCCCCTTTCGTGAAGGACATGTGCCACGATGTGCGCCGTCCTCAAGATTCCTGGCACGATGTTCCCCCGATCCGGTGACGCGCTCCACCTGGCGTGCGCCGAGGTGCACGGCTGTCAAGAGGTCTATACGAACGACCGCTGACGATGGCTCGAGCGACGCTACAATGATCCGTCGCTGCGTCTTATGCGCGGTCGGGACGCGGCCGATTACGGCGCCGTCGAAGCGTGACACCCGAACCGCTTACCCCGTGCAGGAGGGTCAATGAAGATCCGTTCCTCCCGTCGTCAGTTCCTCCAGGCGGGCGCCGCCGCCGTCGGCGCAACCCTCGCCGTGAAGAGAATTTCGCTCGAGGCGGAGCCGCTGGGCGGCTCCGCGCAGCAGGTGTCCGCCAGCGACCGCGTGCGCTTCGGGATGGTCGGCGTCGGGATGCAGGGGTCCGGCCTCCTCGCAACTGCCATCGCCCTGCCGGGCGTCGAGTGCGCAGCCGCGTGCGACCTCTACGACGGGCGGCACGTCCGTGCGCGTGAAATCGCTGGCGCCAGCCTGCGCACGACGCGCCGTTACCAGGAGTTGCTCGAGGACAAGGGCATCGACTGCATCGTTGCCGCGGTGCCCGATCACTGGCATCGACAAATCGTGGTGGACGCCGTGAGCGCCGGCAAGGACATCTACTGCGAGAAGCCAATGTCGCACAGCGTTGCCGACGGCCGCGCGATGGTCGCCGCGGCGAAGAAGAGCGGGCGGATTGTCCAGATCGGCTCGCAACGCACAAGCTCCGTCCTCTGCGCGAAGGCTCGGGAACTGGTGGCACAGGGCGTCCTCGGCGATCTTCAACTCGTGGAGGGATCGCTCGGCCGCAACAGTCCCAACGGGGCGTGGGTGTATCCGCCCCCGACCGACCTCTCCCCCGCGACGCTGGACTGGGACACCTGGCAGGGGGATGTGCCGAAGCGCCCCCTTGACCCGAAGATTTTCGCGCGCTGGCGTTGCTGGAAGGAGTACGGCACGGGAGTGGCCGGCGACCTCATGGTGCACCTGATCAGCGGGATGCTGTACACCTGGGGACTCAACGAGGCGCCCACGCGCGTCGTGGCGATGGGGGGCATCCGCCGTTTCAAGGATGGGCGCAACATGCCCGACGTGCACCTGTCGCTATTCGAGTACGGCGAGGTACCGGTCTACATACGCCTGAACCTGGCTTCGGAGACGCCGGAGGTGCTTTGTTTCCTCGGTTCCAAGGGGATCCTCGAGCTCACGGAGTCCAGCCTGACATTTACGAGCCAGGCTGGCGTCGATACCGCACCCAGTTACTACGCGGCCAGCTTTCCGCAGACCATGCGGAACGAGTACGTCGAGAAGTGGCACAGCGAGAACGATCGCAGGCCCGGCGAGGAACCACTGCACGACGGTGTGACGTATGAGGGCGACTCGTACGACGACACCAGGCCTCACCTGTGGAAGTTCTTCCAGGCCGTGAAGACGCGCCAACCCGTAGTACAGGACGCCGTCTTCGGACATCACGCAGCGATCGCCTGCCACATGGCCAATGAGTCGCACTTCCAGCGGAGAGCGATGTTGTTCGATCCCGCGACGGAGACCCTGAAGAGTTGACGAACGCGTGCCGGGCGCTTCGGGGGCTCACACGCTCAGCGGGGAATAATCGGCAGCACGATCGCCGACGGATGTTCGGCGTCATGATAAATCGTCTGCCTGGCTTTCAGCATTCGCGTTCCGCCAAAAGTCTTCTCACCCGTATTCAAGTTCCGATTGAAGCGCGGGAAATTGCTGCTGGAGATGTAGACCCGGATGCGATGCGCGGCTTTGAAGACATTGCTCGTCGCCCACAGATCGATCGTGTATTTGTAAATCCTGCCAGGCTCGATCGGCTCGGCTTTTTCCGTAGAGTTGCGAAAGCGCGCGCGAATGACGCCGTCGCCCAGGTAGCGCGCATAGCCTGCTGGATCAACGTCAACGATCATGGCCGTGAAGTCGGTATCGGCGGCCGAGGTGGCGGCATACAGCTCGGCGGTGATGAAGCCGGTCACTTCGACATCGCGTGCCAGCGGCGGCGTGGAGTAGACGAGCACATCCGTGCGTGATTCGTTCGGGCGTTGATCGAACGGTCCCGTCAACAGTCCGCAGCAGAGCCGCCCGCCAATCGTCCGCACGGGGCTCGCCGGATCGTATTCGTAGATGTCGGGCTTTTCGTTTTGCGGCGCAGCCGTTGAAATCCCGCCATCACCAGCCGCCGACTGGGCGCCTTTGGTGGCGTGCAGGTAATATCTCGTCTCGCGTGCACGAGCCAATGGGAATTCGTTCTCCGCGCGCCAGATGTTGTCACCCATCACGAAAATCTTGACCGGTGCGGTCGTCGCAAATTCATTCTGTTTGCCCTTGAGTGCGAAGTCGTACCACTTCACGATCGTGCCGTTCATATCCAGCACGGCTTGATTGCCAAACGTCACATCACCAATCTTGCCTTCCGGCGACGTCGCCGCGTGCGCCCACGGCCCCATCATCAGACGCTGCCCGTCACGCGCCTCTTTACTCGGCGCCTCTTTTTGCAGACGGATGAAGTTGCGAATCGAGCCGCCGCTGAAGATGTCGTGCCAGCCGCCAGCGTGCAACGCTTTGATGTTCATCTGGCTGTAAGAGTCCGAGACTTTGATTTTGCGCCAGTAGTCATCGTTGGTCTCGTGCTCGACCCAATCGCGGAAGTAAGGCGCGACCTCGGCTGCCGCCGGCAGATCGAACAGGCGGTAATCCTGCGGGGGCAACTGCTCGACCCACTGTGTGGCGCGGTTCAGCGCTGCCGTCTTCCGGCGGACGGTGTCTTCCGTCAGGAACGATGTCCAGGAGCTGGTGAACCACTGCATCAGTGCGCCGCCTTCGTATGTCCAACCCTCGTAGTACTCCATCGCGGTGACGTTGGGAAAGATGGCGGCCAGGTGCGGCGGGTTCGACGAGGCGGCGAGCATCTGCGTCGCGCCAACATACGAGCCGCCGAACATCCCCACCTGGCCAGTCGTGCCGGGTAAGCTCGCGGCCCATTCAATCGTGTCGTAGCCATCATTCGCTTCGTTCCTGAACGGGTAGAACTCGCCTTCGGAATCAAAGCGCCCCCGCGTGTCCTGCATGATCACGACATAACCACTCGAGGCGAGATAGATCCCCGTCGACGGGTCCTTGCGGTCGTACGGCGTGCGTGTCAACAGCACCGGAAGAGGTCCGTCCGCCTTCGGACGGTAGATGTCGGCGACAAGTGAGACCCCATCGCGCATCTTCACGCGCACATTGGTTTGCACGCTGACCGGGTAGGCGTCAGGCGCAGGAGCGGGTGCTTGTGCGGCGACGAGTCCGGCGCACAGCACCGCCACGATGAACAGTTTGACGACGTGATTGGCCAACGATGGTGAGGAGGTTTTCTTCATGAGGTTTCGCGCTCTCTGTCGGGTAGTGAACGAGCCAGTTCGGGTAGTCGGCAGCCGGTCAAGATACAGTGTGGGCGGCCTGACGCCATGCCGCTCGCCTGCTGCACGCGCGAGTCACGGCACACCGTCAGACCGAACGATACGCGTCGTCACCGAAAGCTGACCGACATGCCGCATCGCATGTTCGGCGCCATGCACGAGGCAGCCGATCACGGTGGACGGGAGCCGCGCCCGTCCGACGCCGCGGAACTCGCCGAGCGTCGCAGGATCGACCTCTCGCAGCTCCTCGATGGCCAGGTCGACGCGGGCGGATAGTGCATCCAGCATGGCCGCAATGCCTGACGCGTCGAGCTCGGCCCCCTCTGATCGAAGCGCCTCGAACTGCCCCTCAGAGAGCGCGCCTCCACGCGCGTACGTGAACAGCCGATCGATGACTCCCGAGATGTGCCGAACATGGAACGCCGCCGACGCCACCCCGGCGGGGCGCGCGTTCCATTCGTCAACCGTCAGGTTCTCCACAAGCTCTCTGACGCTTTCCCGAACCTGAAGAAGGATGTGCGCGACGGGTTGCAGGACGGGTGGGACGCCTTCGATTGGCCCTCGTTGCCACCACTCGGTCTTTGACATTTCGGTTCAGACTCCCTGGTTGCGGTCGCGGAGAGGCACCGCCGATCGACGGTCAATCCTGCCGGCATGACGTGGCCGCTCAATGCGGCCGCGCGCAGAGGCTACCACGACGTGAATTCAGCAAAAAATGCAGGAATGTCCTGTCTCGACAGAAACTCCTTTCCAAACATCCAGAGCGGACAGCGAAATGGCTGGCGACACTGACGCGAGGTGCCGATGTGCGCGCTCGGCTGAGCCTGGTCCCGTCCATTCCAGAACGCCGGCACACAGTCGCGGTGGCCAGGAAAAGGGCTGGAAGCGCTCACGATCTGGGTGAAAATCACCTCCGGGTTCGCCGGTGTCCCGCTCGCGTCTGGTGCCGTCCTGTCGACTGTCAGCACAGGACCGACCCAATCGCCAGGGACATACACCGACGTAAGGGCTCACTTCTTCGCCGCGTCTAGCGCGGATGTGACCGTGTTCCAAATTGCACAGCCCTTCGTGCTCTTTGCGAGTAACCTACCGGAGCAATCTCTTCATTGGCTCGGCCGTTCCACATTGCCGCTGACAATGCGTTCACGCCGCAGGCCATCGTCAAACAGGCCGCTGATGGAACGCGCCGGAGTGGCGGATACAGTGGAGGCGGGGGCTCATGCCGACGGCGCACGACAGCAATAATCTCGTGCCTGACGTCAGCCCGGACGTTCGGCACGCCGAGACTCTCCTCAGAACGGGCGCCTTACAAAGCGCCATTTTCAACAGCGCCAACTTCTCGATCATCGCGACGGACGCCAAGGGCGTCATCCAGATCTTCAATGTCGGTGCCGAACGGATGCTCGGCTATGCGGCCGCGGACGTGGTGAACAAGATCACCCCGGCCGACATTTCTGATCCGAAGGAAGTGGTCTTGCGCGCGACCGCGCTGAGTGTGGAATTCGGCACCGCCATTGCGCCGGGGTTCGAAGCCTTGGTGTTCAAGGCGATGCGCGGGATTGAGGACATCTACGAACTGACCTATTTCCGCAAGGACGGGAGCCGGTTCCCCGCCGTGGTCTCAGTGACCGCGCTCCGTGACGCGGAGGACACCATCATTGGCTACCTGCTGATTGGTACCGACAACACCGCCCGCAAACAGACAGAAGACGCGTTGCTCAAGGCGGGCGCACTGCAGCGCGCCATTTTCAACAGTGCGACATTTTCGAGCATCGCCACCGACGCAAAGGGTGTCATCCAGATCTTCAACGTGGGTGCCGAGCGGATGCTGGGCTATGCGGCCGCTGAGGTGGTCGACAGGATCACGGCCGCCGATCTTCACGACCGCCAGGAAGTGATCGCACGCGCCGCCGCGTTGAGCCTCGAATTCGGCGTCACAATTGCGCCGGGGTTCGAGGCCCTGGTCTTTAAAGCCACCCGCGGGATCGAAGACATCTACGAGGTGACCAAAGTCCGCAAGGATGGGAGCCGGTTCCCGGCGGTGGTCTCGGTCACCGCGCTGCGCGACGCCCAGAATGCCGTTATCGGCTACCTCTTGATCGGCACGGACAACACCGCGCGGCAAGAGGCCGAAGAGGAGCGAAAGAAGCTCGATCAGGGGTTGCGCGACCAGCAGTTCTATACGCGGTCGCTCATCGAATCGAACATCGACGCACTGATGGCGACCGACCCACGCGGCATCATCACCGACGTCAACAAGCAGACGGAGGCGCTCACCGGCTGCACCCGGGACGAGCTGATTGGTGCGCCCTTCAAGAACTACTTCACCGATCCCACTCGGGCGGACGCGGGGATCCGCCGCGTGCTCACCGAAGGCAAAGTGACGAACTACGAGCTTACGGCACGCGCCCGGGACGGCGCAGAGACGGTGGTGTCGTACAACGCCACGACCTTCCACGACCGTGACCGGAAACTTCGGGGCGTTTTTGCGGCGGCGCGCGACATGACCGAACTGAAACGCTATGAGCACACCGTGCAGCAGAACGAGATCCAGCGCGCGCGCGATGCGGCGCACGCAAAGGAACTGGCGGTGGTGAACCAGGAGTTGGAAGCCTTCAGCTACTCGGTCTCGCACGATCTGCGTGCGCCGTTGAGGCACGTTCACGGGTACGTCGAGATGCTGCGAGGTGCGACCACCGGGCAGTTGTCAGAGAAAGCCCAGCATTACTTGACGACGATCACCGACGCGAGTGTCGAGATGGGCGAACTCATCGATGACTTATTGGCCTTCTCCCGCGTCGGCCGGGCCGAGATCCGCGGCACCTCGGTCGAGTTGGATGCGCTGGTGCGGGACGTCATCCGCGGATTGGAGATGGCGCTGAAGGACCGCCCAATCGTCTGGCAGATTGCGCCAATGCCGACGGTGATGGGCGATGCCTCGCTGCTCAAACAAGTGCTGACGAACCTCATTGACAACGCGATCAAGTACAGCCGCACGCGCGATCCGGCGCGCATCGAGATCGGCTGCGCGGGCGAAGAGGCCGGGCGTGTGATCCTGTTCGTGCGGGACAACGGCGTCGGGTTTGACATGCAGTACGCGGACAAGCTGTTCGGGGTGTTTCAGCGCCTGCATCGCCCCGAAGAGTTTGAAGGGACGGGTATCGGCCTGGCCGTGCGGCGGATCGTCGGCCGGCATGGTGGCCGCGTGTGGGCGGAGGGCGCACTGGACAAGGGCGCGACGTTCTATGTGACGCTGGAATTGCCATCGCGATCCGGAGAGGCGACCGCATGAATCCGCTGAAACGCATCCTTCTGGTAGAGGGCAGCGCAACGAGGGCCCGGGTGCTCAGCTGGCGTCCACGACTGTGAAAACCTGACATGACACTTCCCATCCGCGTCCTGCATCTGGAGGATAGCCCTCGCGACGCCGAGATGATTCGCCATCGGCTTGACGTCGAGGACGTTGCCTGTGACATCCTCGTGACCAACAGTCAGGACAGTTTCGAAGCGGCGCTGACGCGAGAACCCTTCGACCTCATCATCTCGGACTATAACCTGCCTGGCTATGACGGGGTCACCGCCTTGAAGCGGGCGCAGGCTACACAACCGGACGTGCCCGTCATTCTCATCTCCGGCACGGTCGTCGAGGAGCAAGCCGTGCAATGCCTCCTCATCGGCGCGACCGATTACCTGCTCAAGGATCGCCTCGACCGCCTCGTGCCCGCCGTGCGGCGCGCGCTTCAGGAAGCGGAGACTCGCCGCGCACGACGGCGTGTCGAGGCGGCGCTGGGCAAGAGCGAGGCGCGCAAAGCCGCCATCCTGGACTCGGTGCTCGATTGCATCGTCACGATGGACGCGAGCGGGACCGTCATCGAGTTCAACGTCGCCGCCGTGCGCACCTTCGGCTATACCAAAGCCGAGGCGATTGGGCGCCTGCTCGCCGATCTGATCATCCCGCCGCGGTTCCGCGAGAGGCACCGCGCAGGCCTGGCGCGTTACCTGGCAACGGGTGAGGGGGCCCTGATAGGAAAGCTCGTCGAGATCATCGCCATACGGTCGGACGGCGCGGAACTCCCGGTGGAACTGGCCATCACGGCGATTGGCTCAGGATCGGACGCGATATTTACGGGTGTCCTGCGCGATATTACGGCGCGGAAGCACGAAGAGGCCACTCGGGCGCGTCTGGCTGCCATCGTGGACTCGTCAGACGACGCCATCTTCAGCATGGGGATGGACGATACGATCCTGACGTGGAACGGCGGCGCCGAGCGGCTGTATGGGTACGCCGCGCACGAGATGATTGGTCGGAATCGCGCACTCCTCGTGCCCGCCGGAAAGAGCGTCGAACTGATCCCGATCATGGCACGGGCCGCGCGTGGAGACCCCGGTGAGCCACTCGAGACGCGACGTCGCCGAAAGGATGGATCCGTCGTCGACATCTCGCTCGTAATCTCCCCGATGGCGGACCCGACCGGGTCCATTACCAGCGTGTCCACGATCGCGCGGGACATCACAAACCTGAAGCAGGCTGAGGCGTCCCTGCGCGATGAACGGGACCGGGCGCAACAATACCTGGACACGGCGGAAGTCATCCTGCTCAAACTGGACGTCGAGGGCCGGATTCTTCTCGTGAATCGCTACGCCTGCGCCCTCCTCGGATGGACCGCAGACGAGTTGCTGGGGCGGGATTGGATCGAGACGTGTCTGCCCGCGTGGATCCGGGACGACATCAGAGCAACTTTCCTCCACCCATTTGGCGGAGAGCTGTCCGTGTCGGAGAGCCCTGTCCTCACACGCGCTGGCGAAGTCCGCCTGTTCGAGTGGCGGTGCCGCCTTCTGCGCGACCAAGAAGGGCGCGCGGCCGGCTCGTTCAGTTCCGGCACGGACATCACCGAGCGGCATCTGGGCGTTGAGGCGCTGAGAAAGACAGAAGAGCGCATGCGGTTTGTAATGGAGGCGGCGGGCGTCGGGATCTGGGACCTGGATTTCAAGACGGGCCTCCTCCAGTGGTCTGAAATCCTCGAGTCCCAGCACGGTCTGCGGCCTGGCACGTTTGTGGGAACCCTTGAGGCCTTTGTCGAGCGCGTACATCCTGAAGATCGCGATGCTCTGCTCAAGACGATGAGGGCGCACCAGTCGGGCCGGAATTTCTCCATGCAGCATCGCACGCTCTGGCCTGATGGCACAGTGCGGTGGCTGAGCGGCGCGGGTCGCATCGACGTGGGACTGCATGGTGAACCGGTCCGAGGCGTTGGCATCTCCCTCGACGTCACCGAGCGCCACACGCTGGAAGCGCAGTACCAGCAGGCGCAGAAAATGGAAGCCATCGGCCAGCTGGCCGGCGGCGTGGCGCATGACTTCAATAACCTGCTGACCGTGATTTTGGGGTTCTGCGAGCTGTTGCTGGCCGATCTCAAGCCGGATGATCCGCGCCATCCAGACATTGCGGAGATCCAGAAGGCAGGCACGCGTGCCGCCGGGCTCACCCGCCAGCTGCTCTTATTCAGCCGCAAGGAAATCATCCAGCCCACCCTACTTGACCTGAACGCCATCGTAGCCGACATACGGACGATGCTGGAACGCCTCATCGGGGAAGACGTGACGATCGTGCTGGGCCTCGACACTGCGCTGGCGCCCGTGAAGGCCGATCGCGGGCAGGTCGAGCAGGTCGTCCTGAACCTCGCGGTGAATGCCCGGGATGCCATGCCGAAAGGCGGCACATTGACGATTGCAACCGCCAACGTCGAACTCGATGAGGACTTCGTGGAGACGCACCTCGCGATGGAGCCCGGTCCATACGTCGTCCTCACGGTGACCGATACCGGAACGGGCATGACGCCGGCAGTGCAGGCTCGTTTGTTCGAACCGTTCTTCACCACCAAGGAGCCCGGCAAAGGGACGGGGCTCGGCTTGGCAACCGTCTTCGGCATCGCGACGCAAAGTGGCGGTAGTCTCACCGTCGACAGCCAGGTTGGGAGCGGCACCTCGTTCAGGGTGTATTTCCCACGGGCGGATACCACGGAGCTGGATCTCTTGGCGCCGCCACCGGTCGCACGGGGACGGACCGGTATACAAACAGTGCTCGTGGTGGAGGACGCGGACGGGCTTCGTGAGCTGACCAAGCGGCTGCTGGAGAAGCAGGGCTATACCGTCCTACTTGCCGCGAACGCGGATGAAGCACGGCATCTGTTCGACGAGTACCCGTCGATCGACCTGCTCCTGACTGATGTCGTGATGCCAGGTGCCAGCGGGCCGGAACTCGTCAGACAGTTAGTGGAACAACGACCGGACCTCAAGGTCATTTACATGTCCGGGTACACGGACGAAGCCATCGTTCACCATGGCGTCCTTGACCCCGGAATCGTGCTCCTGCTCAAACCATTCAGTTCTGAGAGCCTCGGGCAAAAGATCCGTGAGGTGATCGATCGGTAAGGTCACCATCGAGACCACGAGAGTGAGATCAGGCATGACACAGCCGCTCCGCGTATTGCACCTGGAGGATAGCCCGCGCGACGCGGAGCTCGTTCTGCGTAAACACTGAGGATGGACCGCGATATGACTCCCTTGAAACGCATTCTCCTGGTGGAAGACAGCCCGCGTGACGCGGAATTGATTCTCGACGCGCTCGGAGGTCATCAGCTCGCGAACGAAGTCGTACACGTCCGGGACGGAGCCGACGCGCTGGATTATCTGTATCGGCGCGGCGCGTTCGCCGACCGGTCCGACGGTCAGCCGGCCATGATCCTCCTGGACTTGAAGCTGCCCAAGGTGGACGGACTGGAAGTGCTGCGGCAGATCAAAGGCGACCCGGCGCTCAAGATGATTCCCGTCGTGATGATGACGTCCTCGCGCGAAGAGCAGGATCTGCTGCAAAGCTACCAGCTCGGCGTCAACGCCTATGTGGTCAAGCCGATGAAGTTCCAGGATTTCGTCGAAGCGGTGAGGCAGGTAGGGGCGTTTTGGGGAGTGATTAACGAAGTTCCGCCGGGGAGCGTGAAACAGAACCTCAGAGTCGGCTCCTAAGCGGAGTCAGAGAAAGGCTTCCGCATGCCCAACCCACTCCGAGTGCTCCATTTGGAGGATAGCCCCCGGGACGCCGAAGTGATTCGTCACCAGCTGGAGGAAGGAGGCGTGTCCTGCCACGTCCTCCTGGTCGACAGCAAAGACCGTTTTGAAGCCGCGCTGACCCAGGAACCCTTCGATCTCATCCTCTGCGACCACAACCTGTCCGGGTACGACGGGATCTCCGCCCTGACGTACGCGCAACAGGCACGACCGGATGTGCCCGTCATCATGATTTCCGGCACCGTCGGCGACGAGGAGGCGGTGACGTGTCTGCACCTCGGCGCAACCGATTACCTCCTCAAAGACCGCCTCGAACGTTTGGCGTCCGCGGTGGAGCGGACCATTCAGGACGCGCAGACGCGGCGCGCACGCAGGCTGACGGAGGCGAAGCTGCAGCAGAGCGAGCAACTCAACCGCAACCTGGTCGAGCACCTCCCGCAACGCATCTTCGTCAAAGACTTGAGCTCCAATTACGTGTTCTGCAATTCCCTCTACGCGCGGGACCTGGGGATGGAACCCACGCAGATCGTGGGTCAGGACGACTTCGCCTTCTTTTCCCGGGCACGTGCCGAAGAGTACCGAGCCGAAGACCGGCAGGTCATGAGCGAAGGGAAGATCAGAGTCCTGGACGGGCGCCACACGGTGGCAGGACTGCGGCAGTGGACGCATACCGTCAAGATCCCCTACCGCGACGAGCATGGAGAGATCATCGGAGTGATCGGGTTAGTCGAGGACATTTCCGAGCGCAAGCTGATCGAAGAGCAGCGTGAGCGGTTGGCGGCTCTCGTTGACGCCAGCCCCGATTTCATCGGCTGCGCCGATCCGCAAACCACACAGGTGACATACATCAATACAGGCGGAAGGAAGATGTGCGGCATTGGAGACGACGAGGAGATCGGCGAGCTCACGCTTGGCGATGTGCATCCGGCATGGATGACCCAGCAGCTGGCCGAGGTGACCTTGCCTGCGGCGATTCGCGATGGCTTATGGCAGGGTGACGGCGCATTTCTCCACCGGGACGGCCACGAGATCCCAGTCTCGATGGCCGTGCTGCCCCATCGAGGCGCCGACGGACAAGTAGACTTCGTCTATACGGTTTCGCGCGACATTACAGAGCGCAAA
>Ga0193742_1001681_pt1 | contig 13087 bp, 16 predicted proteins | sample L2c1metaG_FD_165511 | JGI IMG/M metagenome (GOLD analysis project Ga0193742, IMG submission 165511) | Soil microbial communities from a riparian zone of the East river system, Colorado, United States - L2c1 | ecosystem: Environmental > Terrestrial > Soil > Riparian zone | place: USA: East River... | reverse complement strand
GGTCGGCGACCGTGGTGTCGCTGCGGTCGCCGGGCAGCCGCACGCGGCAGCCGCCGTCGCGAGCGAGCCGCTGGACGTGGCCGGCGGCGACGCGCGCGGCCCAGTCGACCGCGCCCGGCCGGAGCGCTCCGCTCGTGTCGACCACCACGAGCGGCAAGCCGTGCGGTCCGGGCGCGACACGGAACGCGTGCAGGCCGGCGCCGCGCGCCAGCGCCGGCCAGTGGATCCGCGCCACCGGGATGCCGGGGGCGTAGGCCTGCAGCCCGTCGGGCTCGGGGTCGCCGGCGGCAGGGCCGGCCGGCGGCGCGCGCAGCAGCCGCTCGTCCGGTGCGGGGAGGATCAGCAGCCGCTCCGGCTGCCCGGCGGTCACGCGCCGGTCGGCGATCCCGAGACGGTCCCGCACGCGCAGCTCCGCCGGCGCAAGGCGGTGCGCGCCGCGCCGGGGCACGCTGAGCCGATGCGCGCCCTCGAGCGGCGTCCACTCCCCCGCGCCGTCCCGGACCTCGAGCGCGACCGGCAGGCGGCCGAGCCCGCCGACCTCGAAGTCCACGCGGATCGGCTCGTGCTCGCGCGCCTCGCGCACCGGCAGCGTCCGGACGACCGTGATGCGGCGGGCGGCGAGCGCGGTCGCGGTCCACGCGGCGACCGCGAGCGACGCGAGGCCGACGGCGACCGGCAGCAGCGCGGGGAACGGGGTGGCGCCCGCGACGACGGCGAGCGCCGCGGCGGCGAGCAGCAGCGCGAGGGGACGTCTCATCGCGCGCGCACGCGCGCGATCGCGTCGGCGACGATGCGCTCGGGCGCATCGGGCGGCGCCGCGATCGCCGGTTGGACTCGGTGCGTGAGCACCGCCGCGGCGAGCGCCTGGACGTCGTCGGGCAGGACGTGGTCGCGGCCTGCCAGCGCGGCGCGGGCGCGCGCCGCCGCCAGCAGCAGCACGCCGGCGCGCGGGCTCCCGCCCGCCTCGGCGAGCGGATGGCGGCGCGTGACGTCCAGGACGGCGACGACGTAGCGCAGCAGCGCGTCGCTCGCGTGCACGCCCGCGGCGGCCGCCTGCGCGGCGAGCAGACCCGCCGGGTGGGTGACCGGGGCCAGCGCGGGCTCGCCGGCCTCGCGCAGCAGCGCGAGCTCCTGATCGGCGGGTGGGTACCCGAGCGAGATCCGGGCCATGAAGCGGTCGAGCTGCGCGAGCGGGAGCGGGTAGGTGCCGTCGTGCCCGGCGCCGGGGTTCTGGGTCGCGATGACGGTGAACGGCGGCGCGATCGGCCGCGTCCGGCCGTCGACGGTGACCTGGCGCTCCTGCATCGCCTCGAGCAGGCCCGACTGCGTCTTGGGCGTCGCGCGGTTGAGCTCGTCGACGATCAGCACGTTCGCGAACACGGGGCCGGGCAGGAACTCGAAGCTCGCGCGCTCCGGGCGCCAGACGCTCGTGCCGACGACGTCGCCGGGCAACAGGTCCACAGTCGCCTGCACGCGCGCGAAGCGGCCGTCGAGGCTGCGCGCGAGCGTGCGGGCGAGCCGCGTCTTGCCGACGCCCGGCTGGTCCTCCACGAGCAGATGACCGCCCGCGATCAGCGTCGCCAGCACGACGTCGAGCGTGTCGGCCGACATCCGCATCGCCGCCTCGACGCTCGCCCGCAGCCGCGCCCCCAGGCGTGCGACGTCGTCGACGGTGGCGGCGGCCTCCCCGCGGCGCGCCACTGCGGCGAGCCCGGCTACTCCCACCGTCGCGGTCCTACGCGGCGGCGCGCCTCCGCGAGCCGCGCCGACGGTACCCGCTCCTGCACGGCGGCCGCGCGCTGGATCACCTCCGCGTAGGAGCTCGACGCCCGGTCCTCGCGGTCGAGCGCCGCGACGTAGGCGGCGAACGCGAGCAGCGCGTCGGTCGGCGAGGCGATCGACCAGCGCAGGTAGGCGACCTCGACCTCCGCGCACTCCTCGCGCCATTCGACGTACGCGTCCATGACGTCGTCGATCACGGTGTCGAGGAGGCCCTTGCCCATGTCTGCCCTGGAGTGTGATGGCGTCGCGGCACGCCGGAAGTCCGCCCGAGGGGCAGCGGGAACCGGGCGCCGGGACAGGCGCTGCGCTCCCCGCGAGCGACACATGACGCACGCCCCTAGCCGCAGCGCGGCCGGAACCTCGGGTCGGCGGGGCCGGGGCGCGCGAGCGCGTTCTCGACCCACTGCAGCGCGACCGGGTCGGTGGGGATGGCGAGGTGGCCGGTGTCGTCGCGGGGACAGCGGCGCTGCAGCGTGACGTTGGTGACGCGTGCGCCGGGCCCCCGCACGAAGGCGGACGTGTACGGGAGGACGACCTCGTCGTAGGCGGTCTGGACCACGGTGTAGTCGACAGGCCCCGGCGTCTCGTCGCCCGCGTTGAGCCGGTCCAGGAAGGCCGAGCCGATGGCCATCTGCTGGGCGCATGCGGTGCAGCCCATCGCGGCCCCCTGGAGCGCCAGCGGGTTCTCCGTTCCGTGGTTGGACGGCGAGAGGCCGATCAGGTCGCCCACCTTCCTCGCGCCGCCGAGGAACCGGATGTAGTAGCGCGGCATCATCCCGCCCTCGGAGTGGCCGACGATCGAGACGCGGCGCGCGTGCGTGCGCGCGAGCAGGCGGTCCACGAAGCCGGCGAGCTCGCGCGCCGACTGCACGATCTCCCCCGTGCCGTAGTAGCCGTAGTCGAACGTGAAGACGCAGTAGCCGCGACGGGCGAGCGCCGGGCCGATGAGCCGCCAGGAGGTCGTGGCGAACGTGCCGTGCAACAGCACGACCGGTTCCGGATGCTGCGCCGGCGGTCGGCAGGCCCGCGAGTCCATCACGGTCGGCGGCGGCGGCCGCAGGGCGGCATGGCGATCCGCGCCGTGCCGGTGCGCAGCGCCGAAGCCGAAGCCGAAGCCGGCACCGCCCGCGAAGAGCACGAGGAGCAGCACGAGGAGCCGACGCGAACCCATGGATCCCCCACGGTGGCTCGGTGCGCGCGCACGCGGGACTGTCACGGGTGACAGTCGCGCCTGTCCCGCGATCCGGCGTCAGCCGGAGTTCACGTTCCCGTCGCTGAGCGCGTGCTGGAGCTCGCGGCGCGACTCGATGCCGAGCTTGGCGAAGATCTTGCTGAGGTGGTACTCGACAGTGCGCGGGCTGATGAACACCTGCGCGGCGATGTCCGCGTTGGACTGGCCGTCGCGCGCGAGCCGGGCGATCCGCGCCTCCTGGGCCGTGAGCTTGCCGCTCGGCGCAGGGCTGCGCTGGCGCGTGGAGTCGCCCGCCGCACGCAGCTCGCGTCCGGCGCGCGCGGCGAACGCGTCGGCGCCCTTCGCGACGCAGATCTCGTGCGCGCCGCGGAGCTGCTCGCGCGACTCCGGCCGCCGGCCCTGGCCGCGCAGCCACTCGCCGTAGACGAGCTGGGCGCGCGCCAGGTGGAGGGCGGCACCGCACCGGGCGAGCCGGTCGAGCGCTTCCCGGTAGAGCGGCTCGGCGGCATCGTCCGCGGCCACCAGCGCACGCGAGCGGGCGTCCATGCCGAGCACCCACTCGGTGCCACTCAGGGCGGCGCGCTCGGACAGCCGGTCCGCGGCCGTTGCGGCGACTTGCGGCTCGCCGGCCCGGACGGCGGCCTCGACGAGCTCGGGGAGCACGTGCACGCTGAGCAGCACCTCGTCGGCGTCGGCCGCCTGCCGCGCCGACTCGAGCGCGGCCGCGTGGTCGCCGAGGCCGTTGCGCAGCACGGCGGCCGCGTACTCGGTGACGGTGAGCATGCGTCCCTCGCCGCGGGCGTTCGCCTCCCGGACGGCGGACTCGGTCAGCCCGGCCGTCTCCTCGGCGTGCCCGCGCCAGGCGGCGAGCGCGACCGGTGCGTACGCCATCTCCGGGCTCCCGGTCGACGGCGCCATCGTCTGCATCTCGTCGATCAGCGCGGCCGCCGCGGTGAGATCCCCGGTGTGCATGCATTCGGCCACGGAGAGGAAGTTGAGCGCGGGCGGCAGCATCGACAGCGCGCCGCCGTCGAGGGCGAGCCGGTACTGGCGCCACCCGAGCGCGTGCCAGCTCTCGTCGTCCCACAGCTCGGCCGCGATGCGGCAACCGGCCCCGACCCAGCGGGCCTCCGGCTCGTCACGGAGCATGCGCAGCGTTCGCTTGAACGTCGGCATCGCTGCCTCGAGGCCCACGGTGTAGTACGCGACGTAGCCCTCGAGCAGGAGGTCGCTCGCGCGCTGCGGACCCGACGGCGCAGGCTGGGCCTGTGCGGCCGCCTGCGCCACCCCCCGCACGTCGCCGAGCCGGCCCGCGTAGATCGCGGCCTCGATCGCCAGGAGGTACGTCTCGCGCGCCGCCGCGACGTCGAGCGGCTCGAGCCGCCGGGCAGCGCTGAGCAGCAGCGCGGGAGCGTCGCTGCCGCGTCTCCGGCTGAACGCGATCTCCGCGCGCAGCCGGTCGACCTGGGCCCGCTGGAGCGCGTCGAGCGAGCCGGCGGCCGCGGTGGCCAGGAGGTTCAGCGCGGTCTCCGGCGCGCCCGCCTCGAGGTCGGCCTGCGCCGCCGCGAGCGCGCGGGCGGCGCGACGCCCGGGATCGGGCGTCAGCCTGGCGGCCTGGGCGAGGAACACCGCGGTCGCCGCGACGCCGCCGCGATCCTGCGCCCGGCCGGCCGAGCGCTCGAGCTCGGCGGCGACCTCCTCGTCGAGGCCCGCCGCCGCCTGTGCGCGATGCCAGGCGCGGCGATCGGGCTCGAGCTCGGGATCGGTGACCTCCGCCAGCGCGCGATGCGCCTCGCGCCGGCACGCCGGCGCCGCGGCCCGGTAGACCGCCGAGCGCACCAGCGGATGGCGGAAGCGCACGTGCGTGCCCAGCTCGAGCAGGCCGGCCGCCTCGAGCGGGGCGGCCGCCTCGACGTCGAGGCCGAGCAGTTCGGCCGCGCGCCACAGCAGCACCGGCTCGCCGAGCGGCTCTGCGGCCGCCACGAGCAGCAGCTGGCGCGCCTCGTCCGACAGCGGCTCCAGCCGGCGCAGGAAGCTCTCCTCGATCTTGCCGATGACCGGCGCCGAGCCGGGGACGCCGAAGCCCGTGGCGAGCTCCGCGCGCGTGAAGCCGCGCGGCAGCTCGAGCAGCGCGAGCGGGTTGCCCTGCGTCTCGGCGACGATCCGCTCGCTCACCCGCTCGTCCAGCCGCCCGCTGACGACCGAGGCGAGCAGCGCGCGCGCGTCGCCGTTGCGCAGGCCCTCGAGCACCAGCTCGGGCAGCCCGGCGAGCTCCGTCCGCGCCTCGCGCACGGCGAACACCATCACGACCGCCTCCGCGCCGAGCCGCCGCGCGGCGAACGCGAGCGCCTGGGCGGAGGCCCGGTCCAGCCAGTGGGCGTCGTCGATGATGCAGACCAACGGCCCCTCCTCGGCCACCTCGGAGAGCAGGCTGAGCGCGGCGAGCCCGACGAGGAACCGGTCAGGCGCGGCGCGACCGATCAGCCCGAACGCCGCGGCCAGCGCGTCGCGCTGCAGGGTGGGCAGCCGCTCGAGCCGGTCGAGCATCGGCTGGCAGAACTGGTGCAGCCCGGCGAACGGCAGCTCCATCTCCGACTCGACGCCGCTCACCTGGGCGATCCGGCAGCCCTGCGCGCGCTCCAGCGCGTGCTCCAGCAGCGCGGTCTTGCCGACCCCCTCCTCCCCCCGGATCACCAGCGCGCCGCTGTGACCCGCCCGCACGCCGTCCAGCAGCCGGGCGAGCACCTCGGACTCGCGCCGGCGACCGCGCAATCGCGGCCGCGGCCGGGCGGCGCTCGTGCCCGAGGAGAGCATGGGTCACGCGGCGGGGTCGGAGTCGAGAGGCATGGTGCGCGATGACGCCAACGGGCTCACCTTGCCCGGCGCCGAGTCGGTCCGGGACCCGCACAGGCCCGCGGCCGCCGCTGCGCGCCGAGCCGATCCGGCTCGTGCCGCGACGCCGTCGCCTCCGGCGCGCGGGCGTTCTCGGTCGCGACGGCCGTCGCGAGCTCGAACAGGAGCCGGGGCATGTCGTGGCGGTCCAGCACCACCTCGATGAACGCGAGCGTGCCGGGCTCGCGTTCGCAGGCGGCCAGCGCGGCATCGAGCTCGGCCGGCGTCGCGGCGCGCGCGACGATCGCGTCGGCGCCGGCGCCGAGGGCACCGGGGACGCGAGACCAGTCCCAGCGCGCGATCTCGTTGTACGCCGCCGTCCAGCCGTTCATCGCCCGTTCGACCGTGTAGCCGTCGTTGTTGAGCAGGAAGACGACCGGCGCCATCCCGCGACGGATGATCGTGCCGAGCTCCTGGGCGGTCATCTGGAACGAGCCGTCGCCGATGAACAGGACGCCGCGCCGGCCAGGGGCCATACCGATCTGCGCACCCATGATCGCCGGCAGCGCGTAGCCGATCGAGGACCACATCGGTTGCGAGATCACGTCCACGCCGGACGGCAGGCGAAGGCCGAGCAGGCCGTAGAACGCCGTGCCCTGATCGGCGACGATGATGTCGGCAGGGCGCAGGAACCCGCCGATCCGCCGCCAGAACGCCGCCTGCGTCAGCGGCGCGTCGCGTCCGCGCCCGTCCGCATCGTCTTCGACGGCGTCCGGCATGGGGAGCGGAGCCGGCAGGGCGGGGCGGTCGGCGACGATGTCGGCCAGCAGGTCGAGTGCGGCGGCCATGCTCACGCCGTCGAAGGACTCCCCGCCGGCGACCGCGCGGCCGGGTTGCAGGTCGATGAGCCGGTCGGGATCGAGCTTCGCGGTGAAGCCGCCGCTGCTGAGGTCGGACAGGCGCAGCCCGGCTCCGATGACGACGTCGGCGGTCTCGACGGCGTGACGGACGGAGGGCGCGCTGAACGCGCCGATGTAGAGCCCGAGGAACCCCGGCGTGGTCTCGTCGATCGTGGACTTGGCGCCGGCGATCGTCGCCGACAGCAGGTTCCCGGAGCGGATCAGGACGTCGAGCTGGCGATGGACGCGATGCCGGTCGGCGAGGTGGTCGGCCAGCACGACGACGCTGGACGCGCCGGCGAGCATCGTCCGCGCGCGCTCGGTGAACCGCCGCTCCGTGCCGGCGATCGGGCTCGTCGAGTCGTCGGCCAGCGCGCGCTCCAGGGTCCTGAGCGGCGACGCCCGATCGGCGCGTCGCGACCGCCCCGCCGGTGCCGGCAGGCCGACGAGATCCGCGGGCAGCCGCACGTAGCCGGGTCGCATGTCGGCGAGCATGCGCTCCAGCACCCGGTCGATCTCGGCGGTCGCGTTGTCGGCGGACAGCAGCGCCGAGGCGCACGTCACCGCGGCGAACGCGCGGGCGAAATGCCCCGAGTCGCCGTCGAGCAGGCTGTGATGCACCGGCATCCCGCCGTCCTGCGCCCGCGTCGTCGGCGTGCCGGCGATCATCAGGACCGGCACCGACTCGGCATAGCTCCCCGCGATGCCGTTGATGGCGGACAGCTCGCCCACGCCGTACGTCGTCACGACGGCCGCGAGCCCGTGCATGCGGGCGTAGCCGTCGGCGGCGTAGGCGGCATTCAGCTCGTTCGCGCTCCCCACCCATTCCAGATCGGGGTCGGCCTCGATCGCCTCCAGCAGCCCCAGGTTGTAGTCGCCGGGAACGCCGAAGACATGGCGCACGCCGGCCTCGACGAGCCGTGTCAGCAGGTAGTCCGCGATCGTGGAGGTCACGGTGGGGTCGTCGCTCTGCATGCGGCTCCCATGGTGGCCGCGCTGCCGCGGTCGGCGGCCCGTCCCGGTGCCCGGTCTGAGACGTACCGGCGGCCAGCTACCCGGTCGGTCGCCGAGGTCACAGCAGCCGGCCCAATGGACCGAGGTTCAGATTGAGGTCCTCGTCGCGCAGGTCGAACGTCTGCTTCAGCTCCTCCATGCGCGCCTCGAGCGCCATCAGGGTCCGGCCGAGGCGCTCGACCGTCTCGTCGTCGAGCCCACCGGCCTCCACCCGGCGCAGCGCCTGCCGCTCCATCAACTGGCGCAGCAGCTCCACGATCGTCAGGACGAGCTGCGCGAGGCCGCGCTCGACGTTGTCCGGATCGGCGTGGATGCGGCGCGTGACGGCGTCGTCCAGCCGCGCGACGTCGCCGGCGAACGGATCGAGGTCGGCCGGGGTCGTCAGCAGCTTGTCGGCGGGCGAGTCGCTCATTCGCCCGCCTGCTCCACGAACGAGTACGCCGGCCAGGGACCGGTGCACAGCAGCGCCGCCTCCGGATGCTCGCGCTGCAGGCGCTCGACGGCGCTGCGGAACCCCGCCACGGACGGCTGCTCGACCAGGTAGGAGGCACGCAGCAGCTCGCCCGGCGCCAGGTCCGGCCGGTGCCGCGCGGCGACGGCGAGCGCGGCGAGCGGCTCGTGCAGCGACGCGCCCGACCGCCTGATGCTCAGCCGCGCGCGGAGGTACTCGCGCCCGCTGGCCGCGGGCGCCGCGGGGGCCGCCGCGACCGCCTCCGGCTGGATCGCCCGCACGGCGAGCTCGACGCGTCCGCGGACGCGGTCGAGCGCCTCGAGCAGATGCTCCCGGCGCGCGGCGAGCGGCGTCCGCACCGCGTCGGCGTCCGGCATCCGGGTCCCGAACCGCAGCGGCAGCACGGCGCGGTCCGCCATCAGCGCCTCGATCACGCGCTCGTGCGCCCACAGCGCATCCAGCGCGGGCTCCTCGGGCTCCCGCTCGTGCCGGCTGGCCACGGCGAGCAGCGCTCCCTCGGCGATCCCCTCCAGCGGCGCCTCGGCCAACCCGCGGACCGGCGGCAGCCGCAGCTCCGGCCGCTCGCAGATGGCGTAGACCCAGATCACGCCGGCCGCGCCTTGCCCGGGGGGTACGCCGGCGACTCGAGCTCTTCCGAGGGCGTGATCAGCACCCGCAGGTAGAGGTCGACGAGGTTCACGTCCGCGATCGAGAGCGTGATGTCGCCGCCGAGCACGACGCCGCCCGCCAGCAGCCGGTCGATGAGATCGACGAGCGCGACCTCCCGCTGCGCCGCGACCCGGTGGCGCGTGCTCATCGCTCCGCGGGCTCGCTGAAGTGGTAGGCGGGCCAGGGGCCGGTGAGCTCGAGGTCCACGCCGTCCGGGGCGTGGCGGCCGCCGAGCTCGGCGACGAGCGCGCCGAATCGGTCGACGTCCGCGTCGGCGACGAGATAGGCCGCGTTGAGCACCATCTCGCCCTCGTGGCCGCCCAGCGGGGCGCTCTGCAGCGGGCTCAGCACCGCGTCGGCCGCCTGCTCGCGCAGCCGCGCGTGGACGTCGTCGACGGCGGCGTCCACGTCCTGCCGCGCGAGCTCGGCCGCGTCGCGGCCGGCGCGCTTCTGCACGAGGTAGTCGGTGCCCGACGCCGCCTCGGCGGCCGCCGCCCCCTCGCCGTCCTCGCCGCCGCCGGCGTAGGCCTTCACGCCCCACTCCGCCATCCCGTGCAGACGCCGCAGCGCGACCGTCAGGTGGTCGCGCTCTTCCGCGAGCATCTCCCGCACGCGGGCGGCGCTCTCGTAGATCGTGCAGATCCGGAACGGCACCACGGCCCCGCGGCGCAGCGCCTCCTCGAGCACGCGCTGGTGTGCGCGCGCGAGCAGCTCGAGCCGGTCCAGGTCCTCGAGCGACTCGTGCAGGCCGCGCTCGCCGAACTCGTCCAGCGGCACCTCGCTCACGATGGCGGCCAGTCCGGCGTGGCGGATCAGCTCGACGTCGTGGGCGGGATCGACGCCGCGGCACTCCACCAGCTCCGGCGCGTCGCCCTCCAGCACGCCATAGGCCCACAGGCCGCGGGGCTCGGGTTCGGACAGCTCGGCAGGCGCCTCCTCGTGGGCGCCGGACAGGCCGGTGCTCCACAGCAGCGCGTCGACGAGCCGGCCGCGCAGCCGCGCGCGCACCTCCTCGAGCGCCTCCGCGCGTGCCTCCTCGAGCAGTCGCGGCGCAACCTCCGCGGCCCAGCGCAGGTCCTCGTCCTCGACAGGGCGCTCAGTCATCCCGCCTGTCGCCGCCTCGCTCGGTCCGGCTCACCGGCGCGGCCTCCGGCGCGAGCTGCGCGCGCTCGAGGCGATCCAGGCGCTCGCGCAGGCGCCGGTTCTCCTCGGCGAGGGCGCCCGACGCGCGGTTGAGCGCCGGGTCGGTCTCCCACCAGTCGATCCCCATCTCCTTCGCCTTGTCGATCGAGGCGACGATGAGGCGCAGCTTGATCGTGAGGAGCTCGATGTCGAGCAGGTTGATCTGGATGTCACCCGCGATCACGATGCCCTTGTCCAGCACCCGCTCGAGGATGTCGGCGAGGCTGTCGCCCCCCGACGGGGGCGCCGCCAGGTTGCCGCCGCGGCGGTACTCGACGCTCATGGCTAGCTCCTCCCGTCCTCGGTCGAGGACCGGCGGCGGTGGCCGACCCGGCGGAACCCGAGCAGCTCGCCATCCTGCGACAGCGTGATCTCGAACGTGCCCAGCACGTCCATCGTGTTCGGGACGCGCTCGAGCTCGAGCATCTCCACCGTCACGACCCAGCGGTCGTCGCCGGCGCGGTTCAGGCTGGTGACGGTCTCGGCGCGCAGGCCCGTCAACTCCGACACGTGTCGCCTGGCCTCTTGGACGAGATCGCCGACGTGCACATCACGTCCCTCCGGCCAGCCCGTGGCGGGAGAGCAGCTGCTCGATCAGCTCGGCCTCCCGCGCCTCGGCCTCCGCGTCGCCGATCTCGCCGTTCGCGCGCTTGACGTCAAGCTCGGCGAGCGCCCGCTCGGGCGACTGCCGGGCCGCGAGCTCGCGCTCCGCCTCCTCCGCGAGCACCCCGGTGACCCAGCGCAGGCCGGTCAGCGGCGCGAGCGGCAGCAGGAGCCGTGTTCTCACGGGGCCCATCACGCAACCTCCTCGGGCTCGAGCGACAGCTCCGAGAAGGAGTACGGCGGCAGCGGCCCGATGTAGCGGAGCGCCATGTAGCCCTGGAGCGCGGTGTCCAGCTCGCGCACGGCCTCGTCGAGCGCGGCCCGGCCGTCGCGTGGGACGAGCAGGTGCGCGTTGAGCGCGACGCGCTCGCTCCCGGGCGGGTCGACCCGGATGTCGGTCGCGAACGGACGCAGGCGGTCCAGCAGCGCCTGCTCGTCCCGTTCGCGGCGCGTGTCGACCGCCGCCGCCACCAACTCGCCGAGCGCGATCCGCTCGGCTCGGGACTCGAGCTCCGGAACGCCCTCGATCTCGGCGGAGCGGCGCGCGATCTCCGGGTCCGCCTCGACGACCGCGCGCATCAGCGCGTCCTCGGCGTAGAAGCCCCGCACGGTCATCTGCACCTGGCCGTCGACCGCGCGGAGCAGCTCGGTCAGCTCGGCGCCGTGCCGGGCGAGGAGCCGCTCACGCACGCCGTCCTCGCCGTCCATCACCATGCCGAACCGGATCGGGACGACCGTCCCGCGCTCGGTCGCCAGTGACAGCACCTGCCGGTGGGCCTCGAGGTCCTCCCGCAGGCCGGGCGTGCGGTCGGGCGGCAGGGCGCTGACCAGCGCGGCAAGCTCGCCGGCCGCGATCGTGGACACCTGGGCGGAGGGTCCGCCGACGCCCGCCGCTCCCGGCCATCCGCCGGCGTCGGCCGCGGGGATGACCCCGTAGACGTACAGGCTCGTGGCCTGCGGCGCCGCCGTGTCGGCGGCTGAGGTTCCGGTGGGCTGGGTCATCGCTCCTCCTCCTGCGCTGCGGGCTCGGACTGGGGCTGGGCGAGGATGCCGCCGAGCAGGTCGCCGTACTTGTCCGCGGCCGATTCGATCGCGGCCTTGGTCTGGCGGCCCTCGACGAGCTCCGGGACCCCGGCCTTGCGCGTGTCGAGGTTGACCCGGCCGACCGCCTCGGCGAAGCGGAGGTACGTGTCCACGCTGGCCACGACGATGCGGGCGTCGATCGTCAGGACCTCGATCCCGACGAGCGAGACGCGCACGAACGCGTCGATCACGACGCCGCGGTCGAGGATCAGCTCGAGGACCTCGGTGAGGGCGCCTCCGGAGGGGCCGCTTTGAGTGGAGATGGCCATCGTCGCGCCCTACTTCTCCGTGCTCCGAGGTGACAAGGCAGAGAGCATCAGGAACCTCCTACGGTCGAGGTGGGCCGGTGGGCCGGGCCCAAATGGCCCTGCGGGCCACGAGTGCGCGGCCTGCGTACGGACCACCGTGATACCCGAGGCCATCGGCGTGCCGGGTCGCCGGCGCCGTGGGAGGCACGAACGGGCCGGCGCGTGCGTTCGGGACCGGCGATCGAGCGCGCGCGCGCCGCCGCCCGTGCTGCGCGGACCCGCTGGTCCGTGAGGACAGGCACGACGGGGCCGAGGGACACTGCTGGGCGTCGAGGTCGCGGCCAGCATGTGGAATGCACCGACTCGGATGGAAGGAACCGCGAAGGCCCATGTTGCCGCTCCGCAAATCCCTCGTCGCCGCGCTCGCCGCCGGCGCCGTGCTCGCCGCCGGCGCGCCGGCCGCGGACGCGAACCCGATCGCTCCCGGGTTCGGCGTGGGGGTGCCGATCGTCGCCTCCCCGGGCCCGGGCTTCAGCGCCGCCGGGCCGTGCTCGGACTCGCGGGGCACCGAGGGCCAGGGCGGCACGGCCAGGATCTCGAACCAGGTGTGCATGGGCTCCGGCCTCAGCTTCGTCGGCCCCGCCGTCGCCCAGATCGCCTCGGTCGTCGGGCCCACGATCATCGGCCCGTCCGCCGTCGGCACGGTGATCGTGTCCGCCGGCAACGCCGCAGCGGGCCCGTGAGCCTCCCCGGGCTCGGCTCCGCCGCGGCCCGGACGACGGTGCGGGAGAGGCCGGGCCATGGTCCACTGGTCGCCGGCGTCCGGCGCGTCGACACTGACCGTCACCGCCCGACCAAGGACATCCCCAGATGAGCTCCATGCACGCCTCCGAACCGTCTCCTCCACGCGATGTCGACCTGGAGAAGACGCGGCGCACGTTCCTGTTCGCCCGCGAGCAGGTCTCCTGCCACGCCCCCGCCAAGGGCTACTCCCCCACCCGCGACACGCGCCACCGGGCCGCGCAGGGCGAGCGCGGCGCGTACCCGGTCACCCACCGGCCGGACGCCAGCGCGCGATAGCGGCTCGCCGAGGCGGCGGGGCGGGGATCCCATCGGCGCCGGTCGCTCGTCC
>Ga0193742_1001680_pt1 | contig 13092 bp, 14 predicted proteins | sample L2c1metaG_FD_165511 | JGI IMG/M metagenome (GOLD analysis project Ga0193742, IMG submission 165511) | Soil microbial communities from a riparian zone of the East river system, Colorado, United States - L2c1 | ecosystem: Environmental > Terrestrial > Soil > Riparian zone | place: USA: East River... | reverse complement strand
CCGAGGCCACCGCGATCGGGCGGTCGACGAGATCGAGCGCACGACCCTGCTCGACGTGGAGTTCGACGTAGACACCGATGCGGTCGGTCAAGGTGTCGTCCGCGCCGAGGTGTTCGGGACTGCGTCCGGCGCGGGCCATCGCCTCGGCGAGCGTGACACCGTCGATATCGCTCAGCCCGCGGGCCCGGTCGGCGCTCAGCGCGCCCGTCGACAGCTGCGATCCCACGCATGCGACACCGAACCGCGCGCCCTCCTCGTCGGAGAACGCGGCCACGGCCACCGGGACAAGCGGGACCACGCCACGCGCGCGCAAGATGTCGATCGCGGCGAAGGCCGACACGACGCCCAGAGGCCCGTCGAACGCCCCGCCGTCGGGAACCGAATCCAGATGGGAGCCGGTGACGAACGCGTTCGTGGGTTCGCCGGTCCATCCCGGTGGCAGCCACCACGCCCACAGGTTCCCGTTGCGGTCCTCCTCGACGTCCATTCCCCGCTCGACGGCGCAGCCGCGGAACCATTCGCGCAGGGTCAGGTCGGCGTCGGACCAGGCGAACCGGCGATAGCCGCGGGTGTCCTTGTCCTGCCCGACGTCGAGGATGGTGGCCCACAGCGAATCGAATCCCGAGGAATCGATCTCCGTCATTCGCTCTCCTGCATGGGGATTCGCACACCGCGCTCGGCCGCCACCTGCGTGGCGTACTCGTATCCGGCGTCGGCATGCCGGATCACTCCCATGCCGGGGTCGTTGGTCAGCACGCGTTCGAGCTTCTGGGCCGCCAACGCGGTCCCGTCGGCGACGGATACCTGTCCGGCGTGGATGGACCGGCCCATGCCGACGCCGCCGCCGTGATGGATCGAGACCCAGGTGGCACCGGAGGCGGTGTTGAGCAGTGCGTTGAGCAGGGGCCAGTCGGCGATGGCGTCCGAACCGTCGAGCATCGACTCGGTCTCGCGGTACGGCGAGGCCACCGATCCCGAGTCGAGGTGGTCGCGGCCGATGACGATCGGCGCCGACAGCTCGCCGGAGGCGACCATCTCGTTGAACTTCAAACCGGCACGGTGGCGTTCGCCATAGCCGAGCCAGCAGATGCGTGCCGGGAGTCCTTCGAACTCGACGCGCTCACCGGCCATGGTGATCCACCGCCGCAGGTGTGCGTTGTCGGGGAAGAGCTCGAGGATCGCCTTGTCGGTGGCCGCGATGTCCTTCGGATCGCCGGACAGGGCGGCCCAGCGGAACGGTCCGAGGCCTTCCTCGAACTGAGGCCGGATGTAGGCGGGCACGAATCCGGGGAAGTCGAATGCACGGTCGTAACCGGCCTTTCGGGCTTCGTCGCGGATCGAGTTGCCATAGTCGAAGACCTCCGCACCCTTGTCCAGGAACCCGACCATGGCGGCGACCTGCTTGGCCATCGACTCCTGCGCCTGCTCGGTGAAGTAGACGGGGTCCTTCTCGGCCATCTTCTTCATGTCGTCGAGCTCGATGCCGATGGGCAGGTAGGACAGCGGGTCGTGCGCCGAGGTCTGGTCGGTGACGATGTCGATGGGTGCGTCACGCTCGAGCAACGCAGGGAAGATCTCGGCGGCATTGCCGACCACGCCGATGGACAAGGGCCGCCTGGCATCTCGCGCGTCGATGGCCAGGGCGAGAGCGTCGTCGAGATCCTTGGCCTTCACGTCGAGGTAGCGCTTGGCGATCCGACGGTCGATGCGGCTGGGATCCACGTCGACGCAGATCGCGACGCCTTCGTTCATCGTGACCGCCAGTGGCTGCGCGCCTCCCATGCCGCCGACACCGCCGGTGAGTGTGATGGTGCCGGCCAGCGTGCCCCCACTGTGCTCATACCGGCCGGAGGCCGCGAGCTTCTTCGCGATCGCTCCGAAGGTCTCGTAGGTGCCCTGCAGGATGCCCTGGGTGCCGATGTAGATCCACGACCCGGCCGTCATCTGGCCGTACATCGTCAGCCCTTCGGCTTCCAGTTTGCGGAACTGCTCCCAGTTGGCCCAGTCACCCACCAGGTTGGAGTTGGCGATCAGCACGCGTGGAGCCCAGACGTTGGTGCGGAAGACTCCGACCGGTTTGCCGGACTGCACCAGCATGGTCTCGTCGTCCTCGAGACCGCGCAGCGTACGGACCAGCGCATCGAACGCGGGCCAACTGCGTGCCGCGCGCCCGGTGCCGCCGTAGACGACGAGATCGTCGGGGTGTTCGGCGACCTCGGGATCGAGATTGTTCATCAACATGCGAAGGACGGCTTCCTGTTGCCAACCCTTGCAGGAGATTTCGGTTCCGCGTGCGGCGCGGACGGGACGGGGACCAAGGGTCTGGGAGGACCCAGCGGTTCCAGATGAGGGTGTAACCATGAGAGAGGTAATCCTTTGAACGAGTGTTTCCTATGATCCGCTGATGCCTGCGCCGGCGAGCCACTTCTTCGCGATGTCGGCGAGGTTGGTTCCGGTGGCGGCCTCGCCGTTCATCGTGATGAGGTCAGCGGTGGTGAGCTTCGCCGAGACGTCGTTGAGCGTCTTGGTGATGGTGTCGTTCTCCTTGGCGGTCTTGATCAATGGAACGACGTTCTCCGCGGCGAACAAGGACTTGTCATCCTCGAGGGCGACGAGGTTGTTCTTGACGAGGCCGGGATCGGTGCTGAACAGGTCTCCGGCCTGGATCTGTCCATTGACCAGTGCCGTCATCGTCAGGGTGCCGCCGGCGTCCAGACTGACGAAGTCCTTGAAGTTCAGTCCGTACAGGTCGCGCAGCCCGACCACACCCTGGGTCCGGGTCTTCCATTCCGGCGGTCCGCCCAGAACGAGTTCACCCGCGACGGGTGCCAGATCCGAGATCGTCTTGAGCTTGTACTTGTCGGCGGTCGCCTTCGTCACGGCCAGGACGTCCTTGTCCTCGGCGGGCGACGGCGTCAACAGGGAGATCCCCGACGGCAACTTGCCCTTGAGTTCGCCGGTCACCGCTTCGGTGGTCGCGGCGGTCGACTTCGGGTCGAGGTAGCTCAGCAGGGCACCGGAGTACTCCGGAACCAGATCGATCGAGCTGTCCTTCAGGGCCGCGACGTAGACCTCGCGGCTTCCGATGTTGAACTGCTCCTTGACCTGAACCCCGGCGGCCTGCAGTGCCTGGGAGTAGATGCTGGCGATCAGCTGACTCTCGGTGAAGTCGGCGGAGCCGATGATGATCTGTGAACCCGAGGAGCCGGTGTTGTCTCCGCCTCCCGACAGGGGATCACCGCCACCGCCACCGCAAGCGGACAGCGCGAGCACCGAGGTGACTGCCAGGGCTGAGAGGATCGTGCGTTTCTTCATGAGATTTCTCCTGATGTGATGATCGGCGCCGGGTGGCACCTAGGTGGCGGCCGGCGCGGGGACGGTCTTGGGAACGGTCGTGGCGACGGGTGAGGTGGACTTCGAGGCGGTGCGCCGCAGACCCGGCGACACGATGATTCGACCGAGCCAGGTGAAGCTGAACTCGAGAACGATGGCGAGGACGGCGACGAGGATGGCGCCCCCGGCCATTTCGGCGAAATCCGCCTGGGCCCTGCCGTCGAGAATGAATCGGCCAAGACCTTGAAGACCGAGATACGCCGCGATCGTGGCCGTCGAAATGATCTGCAGTGTCGAGCTTCTGACCCCGGAGATCATGAGTGGCAACGCGCACGGAAGTTGAACCCGGAGCAGGATCTGACGCTTGGTGAAGCCCATCCCACGGGCTGCACCGACTGCGTCCGGGTCGGCGGTTTGAATGCCGGCATACGTTCCGGTGAGAATCGGCGGAACGGCCAGTAGGACGAGTACGACGATGGTCGGCAGGACGTACACGAGTTGCCCGGTGACGACCGGCGAGATGACCAGGAAGAGCAGCACCAGCAGCCCCAGCGTCGGGAGCGCCCGCAATGCGTTCGCGAAGCCGGCGACCAACCCTTCGCCTCTTCCCGTGTAGCCGATGACGATTCCCAGCGGGACCCCGATCGCCAGGGCGGCCAGCAGCGCGATCGCCGAGTACAGAAGGTGGTAGCCGATCTGGGCGGGGATACCGTCCGAACCCGCCCAGTGCGCCGGGTCGGTGAACCAGCCGAAGATGTTCACGAGGTGACCGTCCTTTGCCGCCAAGGGGTTAGCAGTTTGTTCAACCAGATGATCAAACTGTCGAAGATGACCGCGAGCACGACGCACAGGACGACTCCGGTGACGAGCGGAACGTAGAGCCTGAGTTGAAACCCTTGCGTGAACAGCGAACCGAGCTGCGGGATGCCGAGCAGGGCGGCCATGGTCACGATGCTGACGTTCGACACGACCGCAACCCGCAGTCCCGCCGCAATGACGGGCACGGCGACGGGCAGTTCGACCAACAGCAGTCGCTGCCAGCTGCGGTACCCCATGGCCTCGGCGGCAGCCACGGTGTCGTGTGGCACCGAGCTCAGCCCGTCGGCGACGACACGCACCAGCAGCGCGAGGGTGTAAAGCGTCAGCGCCACAACGATGTTGATCGGATCGAGGATCTTCGTGCCCAGAATGACCGGCAGGATGATGAACAGGGCGAGCGAAGGAATGGTGTAGAGCAGACCCGCGGTTCCGACGATGGCCGCGTACCCACGTCCCCATCGGTGGGCCCACCACCCGAGGGGGAGCGCAACGACGAGACCGATGATCGTCGGTGCCAGCGTGAGCCAGATGTGACTGATGGTGAGCTCGATGATGCGATCGAGGTTGGACGAGATCCAGTTCATGCCGTCACTCCATCGATTCCCCGGTCGCTTCGCTCCTGCCCGCCGGACCTCGCGTCCTTGGCCCGCCTGATGGCGTCGATGACGTCGTGGTCGGTGGCGGTGCCGAGCAACACTCCCGACTCGTCGGTGACCACACAGCGACCACTCGGACTCGACAGCGCGGAGTTGAGCAGGTCGCGTAGTGGATCGCCCCGATGCGCCGAGGTGGCACAGAGGTTGACGTCGCCGTCCTGCACCGTGTCACCGCGCACGGCTGCGGTGTCGACCCAGCCGATCGGCGCGTTGCCCGCGTCGACCACCAGGATCCACCGCCCCTGAACCGGCGGAATCGTCGAAACGCTCTGTCCCACGGTGATGGTCGGTTCGTCCGTCAGCGTGAGAAGGTCGTCCGAATTGTGGAACCCCAGTGCCCGATAGCCCCGCGCGGACCCGACGAAGTCGGCGACGAACGCATCGCTGGGTGCGGCCAGCAGGTCGGCAGGAGTCGCTATCTGGGCCAGGGTTCCGCCCTCACGGAGCACCGCAACTTGGTCACCCAGCTTGAGGGCCTCGTCGATGTCGTGCGTCACCATGACGATCGTCTTGGAGATGTCGGCCTGCAGGCGCAGGAACTCGTCTTGCAGCTGACTTCGGACGATGGGGTCGACGGCACTGAACGGCTCGTCCATCAGAAGGAAGGGGGGATCAGTCGCCAGCGCGCGGGCAACTCCGACGCGCTGCTGTTGACCGCCGGACAGCTGCCATGGATACCGGCCTGCGAACTTCGCGTCCAGACCGACGCGCTCCAGCAGTCCCATTGCCGCCGAACGTGTTTCCTTCTTGCTTCCGCCGAGTAGCCGCGGCAGGGCGGCCACGTTGTCGACGACGGTGCGATGCGGAAAGAGACCGGCGTTCTGGATGACGTAGCCGATCCTGCGGCGCAGCGTGACTCTGTCGAGGGTCTGGGTGTCGACGCCGTCGAGCTCGATCGTGCCCGAGCTCGGCTCGATCAGGCGGTTGATCATCCGCATCGAGGTCGTCTTTCCGCAGCCGGACGGGCCGACCAGGGTGGTGATCTTTCCGTTGGGTGCGGTGATGGTCAGGTTGTCGACGGCGACGGTGCCGTCGGGATACACCTTGGAGACTTTGTCGAACGTGATCATGACGGTCTTTCTGGAAGGCTGGATTTCGGGGAACTGCTCAATCGGGCGGATATGCCCGCCGCGGCCGATACCAACATCCGGCCGTGCTGCGTCGCTTGCGATGTGGTGAGCCGGTAGCTCGGAATGACCAGGCTGAGCGCGGCGACGATCCGAGCCTGGGAGTACACCGGGCACGCGATCGCGGTGACGTCGGTCTCGACGCCGCGCTCGACCACGACGAAGCCGTCGTCAGGCACCTTGCCTCGCAGCGCATGTCCTGCCGCCGACGTGTCGAGGGGGACGGTCCGGCCGACCCAGCTGGCGTGCCGGACCGAGTGCGTTCCCTCGACGATGCTGATGTACAGCGCGGTGCCTGCGTGCCCTTCGACGCTGAGGTAGACGGACTCACCCGTGTCGGTGGCAAGCTCCTCCATCGCCGCCCCGGCGAGGTCGACCAATGACTCGTCGCTCAGTGCCTGTGCGGCGAGTTGGATGATCCGGGCGCCCGGCCGGTACATGCCGGACTCGTCCTTGCTGACGAAGCCGGTGGTCTCGAGTGTGCGCAGGAGCCGAAGCGCCGTGCTGGGAGCAAGGTCGCAGTCCCTCGCACTGTCGGCAAGATTCGCCCCGCCGCTTTCGCAAACGGTCGCGAGCAGCGCGAGTGCTCGTTCCACAGTCCGGGTGGACGGTTCGGCCACGATGACCTCCTTTCGGGACGAAACCTACGACCGCGATGTTTCGTCCGTCCCACCCGCCGTTGCCACTGAGTAAAATCTGTCTGCCACCTAGTGGAATGACGGGTCTTGGGTGATGATAGATCGCGTCGCTCGCCTGCGATAGAGGATTGAGGAGAAAAATGATCGAGCTGGACGGGACCGGGAGGGTCGGCGACGTGGTCACGCTCGCCGATGGACGCGATCAGGTCTCGGTCTCCGCGAAGGTCGTCGAGGCCGTCGCCCGAGTACACGACCGGGCGGCCGACCTGAGCACGCGATTCCCCACCTACGGGCGTACGACCGGCGTCGGAGCGAACCGCGTCACGGCCATACCGGCCGACGATCCGGAGTATGGGATGCGACTACTCCGCAGCCATGCCGTCGATGCCGGCGATCCACTGGCCGAACGAACGGTGAGGTCGATGCTCGCGGCGCGCCTCATTCAACTCTGCGTTCCCGGCGCGGGACTCGATCCGGCGATCTTGGCCGGACTCGAGCGCATGCTCAACGAGAACGCCTTACCGGAGCTCCTCCAGTACGCGTCCATCGGAACCGGTGACCTCGCGGCGCTCGCGGGGACGGCGCTGACGTTGATCGGCGAGAGGCCCGCCACGGCTCGGTTGGCGCCAATGCCACCGTGGGGCGCCGACAGCGCGCTGCCGTTCATGAGCAGTAGTGCCCTGACGGTTGGCCGCAGTTGCCTTGCGGTGGACGAGCTCACCCGACTCGAACACGCCTCCAGCGTGATCTACATGCTCAGCTTTCTGGCGCTCGACGGAAATCCGTCGGCCTTCTCGCCGGTTGCGGCGCGGGCGGCGGCCGCTCCACACGTGGAGAAGGTCGCCACCCGACTGCGCTCGCTGTTCGCCGACGGACGGCCCGAGCGCAGTCCCGCGCGCATCCAGGATCCGTACGGGCTGCGGGTGTACCCGGTTGCTCAAGCGAGCGTCGTCGCGTCGCTGGATTCGCTTGTCGGACAGCTTGAGCGGACGCTGAACTCGGCGCAAGAGAATCCACTGTTCGACGTCGAAGGCGATCAGGTCGTCCATCACGGTGCCTTCTATCAGGCATCGATGTCACTCGAACTGGACGGAACCACCCTTGCGTTGGCACTGACCGCACCCATCACGCATTCCCGGATCAGGATGCTGAACGACCCAGATACCAACGGTGGCAATGCCTTCCTCGCTGCGAGTGCTGACGGCTCGTCTGGACTCATGATGGTCGAGTACGTCGCGGCGGGCGCGATCGCCGAGATCCGCAGCTCTGCGCAACCGGCATCCGTTGGAACACTGGTGCTTTCGAGGGGGTCGGAGGAGGATGCCACGTTCGCCTCCCAAGGCGCTCTTCAGCTCGAGCGTTCGGTCGCCGCGTACCGGGTGTTGCTGTGCTGCGAACTCGTGGGCGCCGTCAGGTTGCTGCGGCAGCGCCGGCTCGACGACCGGTTTACAGGTGCGCTCGGCGAGGCGCTGGCGCTGGCTGCCGGTCTGCCCCGCAGTGACGAAGACCGCGACCTCCGCGGCGACATCGGGGCCGCAGACCTACTTCTCGACGACCTAGGACGACTCGTGGACGAACACGTCAGGCCAACGGGCCGGTAACCGATTCCGCGGCGGCGACGAGTGATCCGTCGTGCGCGAGGTCGACGACCGCCGCGATCTCGGGTGCGAGGTGACGGTCGGCGCCGGGGCCTGCGACCCGTGCGCGGACGGCGGCGACGACCGCGCCGGTGGCGGGTGCGGGCAGCAGCGGTGCTCGCATGTCGATGCCTCGGGCGGCGGTGAGCACTTCGATGGCGAGGACCCGGGTGAGGCCGTCGATCGCCCTGCGCAGTTTGCGAGCCGCCGACCAGCCCATGGATACGTGGTCTTCCTGCATCGCCGACGAGGGAATCGAGTCGACGCTCGCGGGGCTGGCCAACCGTTTGAGCTCGGAAACGATTGCGGCCTGGGTGTACTGGGCGATCATGTGGCCGCTGTCGACGCCAGGGTCGTCGGCGAGGAACGCGTTGAGCCCGTGACTGCGGGAGGCGTCCAGGAATCGGTCGGTCCGTCGTTCACTGATGCTGGCCAGATCGGCGACGACGATGGCGAGGAAGTCCAGTACGTAGGCGACCGGCGCTCCGTGGAAGTTTCCGTTCGACTCGACCTGTCCGTCATCGGTGACGACGGGGTTGTCGATGATGCTGGCCAGCTCCCAGTTCGCGACGTTGCGGGCGTGCGCGACGGTGTCACGCGCGGCGCCGGCGACCTGCGGTGCGCACCGCAGCGAGTACGCGTCCTGGACCAGGGGGCAGTCCGGTCCACTGTGGCTGGCGACGATGGGTGAACCGGCGAGGATTCGGGTCATGTTCGCCGCGGCGACGGCCTGGCCAGGCTGAGGCCGCAGGGCCTGTAGGTGCGGCGCGAAGACCTTGTCGGAGCCGAGCAGGCCTTCGACGCTCATCGCCGCCGATACGTCGGCCAAGACGAGCAGCCGGTCCAGGTCGGTCAACGCCAAGACGAGTTGTCCGAGCATGCCGTCCGTGCCGTTGATGAGGGCGAGGCCCTCCTTCTCGGCGAAGACGATCGGTTCGATGCCGTGCGCGGTCAGAGCTTCTGTAGCCGGTACCAGCGCGCCATCGATGGTGCGGACGTGTCCTTCGCCCATGATCGCGAGGGCCACGTGCGCCAGGGGGGCAAGGTCGCCGGAGCAGCCCAGGCTGCCGTACTCGTAGACCACCGGTGTCAGCCCTGCGGAAAGCAGGCCGGCGTAGGCCTGCGCGACTTCGGGCCGTATACCGGTGTGGCCGGTGGTCAGGGTCGACAATCTCAGCAGCATCATTGCGCGGATGACTTCGCGTTCGACCTCAGCACCCGATCCCGCGGCATGGGAGCGAATGAGGCTGCGTTGCAGCTTGGTTCGGAGCTCGAGCGGAATATGACGGGTTGCCAGAGCGCCGAACCCGGTGGAAATGCCGTACACCGGGACCGGGTCGTCGGCGAGCGCTTCGATGCGGGTACGACTCGCAGCCATGGCGACCAGGGCGTCGTCCCCGATCATCACGGGGGCGTTGTCGCGCGCCACGCGCACGACATCGTCCAGGGTGGTCGGGGCGATACCAACGACGACGGGAGCCAAGAGGGCTGATTCGGCCATTCGATGATTGTGCACGCCGTAGTCCGCACCACCTCACGTCCATGTTCGCTAGACACCACCAGCGATACTGGTCATACTTATGACTATGCCTGAAGTCAGCTCGCTCGCCGAGACGAAGGCGCATCTGTCGGAGTTGGTGGCCCGCGTCGGCGATCAGCACGAGCGGATCACAGTCACGGTGCACGGACGCCCAGTGGCGGTCCTTCTTGCCGTGGACGATCTGGAGTCACTCGAGGAAACCATCGCGGTGCTGTCCGACGCAGCAATGTTGCACGCGCTCGGCGCGGCCGATGCTGAGCTAGACCGGGGCGAAGGGGAGAACCAGAACAGCCTTGCCGCGGCGATGCGAGCCCGTCGACCTCGGACGTGACCGATCGACGATACGAGTTGTTCATCGTCCCCACCGCGCGCAGACAATTGGCCGAACAGCTTCCGGAATCGGTGGCGTTCGCGGCCTCACACTTCATCATCGGTCCGCTGCTCGACAAGCCACACCGCGTCGGCAAGCAGCTACGACCACCGTTGAATGACCGCTACAGTGCGCGCCGCGGCACCTACCGCGCGCTTTACCGAATCGACGACGAGCGCCAACGAGTCACCGTCGTCGGCGTGTTCAGCCGCGCGGACGCATACCGTGCCCAATGATGGCAGTTCCCGCGCTCATTGGGTCTGCGCGAGCCAGTCGGCGGCGGTGAGGGTGTGAACTACCAACGCATCTCGATGTGCCCATTAGGTTGGACGACGGACCAACGACAGGAGATCTGATGCGGCGCAGTCTGCAGTTCGGCGTCCTCGCTGCGAGCGCGCTGGTGGTCGTCGCGTGCGGTAACACCACCGGGGACGCCGGCGGCACCGGCCCGGCCCCGGGAACCCCTGCGACGACCTCCGCGCCTCCCGCCATCGTCAGTCCTGAACTTCTCGACGTCGGCACCTACCCGACTGTGCCCCGCCCACCGCTGGGAACCGCGGGCAATCCCGCCTCAGGGGCGGTTGCCGACGCGAAACAGATGGCCGACTTCGTCGTCGGCCCATGGGAGGTCGACCAAAGTCTGATCAGCCCGTATCTCGATAGTTTCTATCTGATCGGTAGTGTCGCCGCGCTGCTGCAGCTTGGACCGGAAGCGGTTGCGGCGGCCGCGGGGCGGCATGGCTTGATCAACGGGTTCGCCTCGGAACGGCAGGCGCCCGACAAGAGCGCGATGGTCAACGCGGTGTTGCGGTTCGCCGATCCCGCCGCCGCCGCGGCGGCCAGCACCGACATGGGCGATGCTGCCACGAAACAGCCGATCCAGGGCGCGCTGCCGACGGGTGCGTCCATTCCCGGCCATCCCGACGCGGTCGCCTCCACCTACCCGTTCACTCCACACGGATCGGACCGGAGCCGGGCCACGATACGGTCGTTCACGGCGCACGGGTCCTACGTGTTCATGCAGTTCGTCCAGTCCGTCGACGGATTCGACCCCGCCTCGGCGCTGGTCGCCAAGGCCATCGACGCGCAGGGCCCGTCGATAGATCAATTCAAGGCCGCAGACCCGGGTGCTCTTGCCGCAGTCCCGTTGGATCCCACCGGATTGTTGGCAAGGACCCTGCCGCCGACGTCCGCCGTCGGCAACGCGAAGAATGCCGTCTACGACGCTCGCGGTGCCGCGCACTTTCAGAGCGATCCGATCGCCTCGGCGACCCTGTTCAAGGACACCGGGATATCGGAGGTGGCGATGGCCAAGACGAACGTCTACCAAGCCAAGGATGCGGCCGGCGCGGTGACCGTCACCGACTCGTTCGGCCAAGAGGTCTCTGCGGAAGGCACCAAACCCGCCGACCCGGTGCCCGCACTTCCGGACAGTCACTGCATGGCGTTTCCGAAGGGGTTCTACTGCGTCGCGGCGGCCGGGCGGTATGCGATCGAGGCCAGAGGTGAGCAGTTGCGCGACACGCAGCAACAGGTGGCCGCCCAGTACGTGATGCTCACGGCCCATTGAGAGTCGACCGAGTGAACGGAGCATGACTGGATGACCACCTTCCTGCTCGTACCCGGTGGTGGTTCCGATCCGTCGTACTGGCGGTTCCTGGTCGCCGAGTTGGCCGCCCGTGGACACCGAGGAATTGCCGTTGACTTGCCCTGCGAGGACGATTCGGCCGACCTGAATGCTTACGCCACCCAGGCATCGCGATGACGGCGAGCGGCCGATCGTCGTTGCCCATTCCTTTGGTGGTTTCACCGGAGCGCTCGCCTGCACGCGGGTCGATGCGTCGGCATTGATCTACGTCTCGGCCATGATCCCCCGCCCGGGCGAACGTCCGGGCGACTGGTGGAGTGCCACCGGGTGCGGTGATGCACAGCGTGCTGCAGCAGCGGCGGGCGGATACGACTCCGACGACATGGACGCTCTGTTCTACAACGGAGTTGACGCGGCGGTGGTTGGTGACGAGGTCGAACGCGCTCAGTCAGATACGCCGTCGCTGAAGCCGTGGCCCGCGGCAGTCCTCCCGCAGCTCCCGACCCGATTCGTGCTTTTTCGTGACGACCGCTTCTTCCCCGAAGAGTTCATGCGCGGGGTCGTCGCCGACCGGCTCGGGATCGAACCCGAGATCACCCCCGGCGGGCACATGGCCATGCTGTCGCATCCAGTCGAGCTTGCCGACCAACTCGTCACCGCGGACCAATAGTCGGGTAGTCCACTACGCGCGTGTGCGAACCCTGTGCACAACACGATGGGTTTCGCGGAAGCGACCCATCGGAGGCCGCGACTTCTCGACAGGACAATCGATGATCACAGGAATGCATTCACGGATCATTTGGGCCCACGACAGCGGCACGACCGCCGAGGTGAACATCCCCGCACAGGGTGCCATGGCCCAGATCACTCTCGGCCAGGCGGACGGTGGGGGACTGTGCAATTCGGGTATCCGCGGCTTCCGCACTAGGCCGAATCCGGCAGGCCCGGACAACGTCACCGATTTCGGCGACAACTTCTACAACTGGCCCAATTCGGTGTTCGACACGAACCTCAGCAGCGTCACCTTCGCGCTGGCGCTGGGACAGCAGCAAGAAGGCACCGGCGTGTGCAACTTCTTCTTCTGGAGGCCATGATGATGTTTCCCAGCTCAACCGTCGGCGCCGGCGAGGACGTCGACTCCCACTACGCCTGCATTGTCTACGATCAGGAGACCGGCGGAATCCATCACGTCCATCACGTCGTCAATCTCTTTGGCGCGGAAGCTCCAACCCATGAAGAGATGACACGGCGCGCCCGCGCGAACGCGCCAAGCGACCGAGGTTCGGGCCTGACCGTCGCGGTCGTCGACGGTGACCAGATCGAGCGCGGCAAGTCGTATCGCGTCGACCGCATCACCAAAGCGCTCGTGGTTGAGCAGCACCGT